>Ga0307373_10015254_pt1 | contig 10474 bp, 12 predicted proteins | sample OX2MG_FD_202534 | JGI IMG/M metagenome (GOLD analysis project Ga0307373, IMG submission 202534) | Soil microbial communities from Risofladan, Vaasa, Finland - OX-2 | ecosystem: Environmental > Terrestrial > Soil > Coastal area > Acid sulfate soil | place: Finland: Risofladan, Vaasa | collected...
CGATATCCAACAGGATCTTGCGGCCCTTAAAGCGTTTGTTGTGAACGCCGTCGGTAAAGTCACCTCGGATGAAGGTCTAGGCGAGCGCGTAACGCTGCGCGAGGTACTTGCGCTATGAACGCCCACCTCATTCTTTCATTGACAGCGCCGCTCTCCGTTACGACAGCGACGACCGCGTTTGCGTCATGGGGAGGAACGAAGTTCAGGAAGCCTGAGCCCGCAACGCCTGCTCGCAACAGCACCCCTGTAAAAGTGCGATTCGCAGCGAAAGGCGCGACGGTGCCCGTACTCGCAGGAGAGGCTGCGCCGGAGCCTCCCCTCGCCGCAGCGCTCGAAGCGGTACAGCCAACCGTCCAATACCAAGAAAGTCCAACGAAAGAGATTATCGCTGAGCCCATGTTTGCGGAGCCGGTGCTGGCGTCACGGCCGACCGTGAACGTATCGATCGACACGACGCATATCGACGTATCCGACCAACGCGTAGAGCCGTATCAGCCGCGCGATATGCACGACGTCCTTTCCAATCAAGCAGCAAAAACGCCCAACCTGTGGATCGAGCGCATCAAGAGCTTTTTTTCGAGACAACAGTCGCGCACGGTGGAGAGTGACGAGCCTTTCGACGCGGTCGAATGGACGGGAGAGCCGACACCGATCGGAGACGATGCGCAGAGCGCCGCCGCCGGGCTTGCGCCCGCCGTCGGTGGCTCCGCGCAAGCGCCGAGCGCGGCCGCCGACGAGGCATCGGGAATCGCCGCTCCGCGAATTGGGCCAGACCTTGTCGTTGCGCAGGATGGGACATTTCTAGTCACGCCCGCCAGCAATGAACCGGACTTTTCCCGCATCGCGGCTGCCGCCATCGACCGCGATGACCGCTATCGACAGGAGCGCCTCATGGCCGCACAACGCAAGCACACTCGTTTCGTCACCACCATGCATGAAGCGCCATGGTGGATGCGCCTGGATCCATCGTGCGATCCGGGCGACGTCGCCGCGCGCAAGGCGCTGGCATCCACCCTTAAACATGTGCGCGCACCATGGTCGCTTGCGATCATCGAGGCTGGGCTTGCGAGCGAAGATGATGCTGCCGTTCGCGCTCGGCTTCTCGGAGCGCTGGTTGCGCACAATGAGTTACTCGAGGGCGAACGGATGGCACGCATGATGCGCGAGGCTATTGGGCGCTCGCCCATCGAACAAGCGGCCGCCGGCGAATTAGGGTTTCACATCGAACTCGACGACGCGCCGCTTGAGGCAAGCGCATAGCCTGGGATCTACGCCCATGCCAGCGAGAACCGCTCAAGCGTTGGGCCACGACGCAACCCGCAGACTTTCTGGCGGTGATGACTCCAGGGTCCGGGAAGACACGCCTCTCGGCAGCGATCGCCACCGGCGCGCTGAACGGCGGCTTCGCGCGCAGCGTCCATGCGATCGTCCCGACCACGGCGCTGAAAATCCAATGGGCAACCGAGTTCGCCGCTGCCAACCTGCGCCTGGAAACCAACTATCGTTCCGGAGGGCATCTGGCCGGCGATATGCACGGCGTCGTCGTAACGTACCAGCAGCTCGTAGAGCGCCCGCAAGACTTCGCAAAGCTCTTTCGCGGCGGCTTGGTCATCATCGATGAGATCCATCACGCCGGCGAACAGGGAGCGTGGGGTAAAGCCTTGGCGCTTGCCGGTAGCAGCGCGGCTCATCGCGTGCACCTCTCTGGAACGCCTTTCCGTTCTGATGCGTCGCGCATCGCCCACCTCACCTATGATGGCCGCGGCTACGTTGTGGCGGACTACAGCTATGGATACGCGCAGGCCGTAGCGGATCAAATCGTGCGCCCGATCGTGGCCTATCCCGCTACGGCAACGGTTAAGTGGAAGTCAGCCGATGGCACCCTCCGCGAGTCGTCGTTCGAAGAGCGTAGTCCGAACGCAAAACACGACGCTGAGCGGTTGCGTGCCGTCCTTACCCATACCGGGTGGGTCAGCTCGATGCTCGAGCGCGGTGTGCGACTCCTGGAAGGATTGCGTCGACGTGAGCCGGACGCCGGCGGTCTTGTGGCGTGCATGACGGCTGCGCATGCGCGGGGCGTCGCGACAATCATGCAACGCGAGCTGGGCATCGACCCGGTGGTCATCCTTTCGGAAGATGAAGATGCCGATAGGCGTCTGGCGGAGTTTCGACATGGCCGTGCGCCATGGATCGTGGCCGTGCGTAAGGTCTCCGAGGGGATCGACATCCCGCGGCTACGCACTCTGGTATACCTTACGAACACGCGCACCGAACTGATCTTCCGCCAGCTCGTGGGGCGCATTGTGCGCATCCGTGACGGCGACGTGCGCCCCGGCTATCTGTTGTATCCCGCGGACCCGACCCTAGATGCGCTGGTTCGCCAGATGCACGAAGAGGTCGTCGCCGGCGCGGCAAGTGGCAGCGGAGCCGCGAGCCGATCGCACATCGCCGCCGTCGACGATGATCCGGCCGTGGCCGAGCTCGAGGTCCTCGAAGCGACGTATGGCGAGCTGAGCCCGTACGCGGCGATTCAGGCAACCGTTAATCCGGATGACCTCTTCGTGGTTACGGCCCCGAAGGAGACGGCGCAACAGCGAGAGCAACGATCAAGCGCCAGTATCGCAGAGCGCGATGCACTGCGCCGCCAACTCCATGCCGTCGTAAACGAGGTCGCGCATCATTTTCGGCTCACGCAGCACGACATTTATTCGCACTTCGCGCGACTAAGGGAGCCGCTCGACAAGGCGGATGCAAATGAGCTAACGCGTCGCATCGCGACGATGAGAAAATGGCTCAACCAAAACAAGCATCCCGTCACAAAACGTAGACGCTGATACCGCATCGGAAGTCGCGGATATTATATCGGTTCAGCCCACGAAGCGAAATTAACAAGTCCGAGCTCGCCTATCTCACCGACGTTGAGCGTTCCACCTTCGCGAACCCTCTTATGCAAGACGTAACGGACGCGAGAAGAACGCTCCGTCGCACCCTTGACGAGCGCAACGATGCCCACAATATCGGTACGCAGCGAGTAGCGCCGGCCTTCGCGCACGTCCGCTACTCGCACGCGCGCACCGCGATGTCTTTGTTGGCCACTTAGGCTGTAGTGGAGCTACCGAGACGACCGCGCCCTTGCGCCTCTAAAGCGTGCGGCCTTGCACTCCAGATGGATCTTGCACACCGATTCGACTTCCTGACCATCAATTCGCATAGCCTCGAAACCTCGGCGTCCTCGGATCGCCGCTAAGACGTTCCAGGGAACGAAAATGGTTAAGGCTCTCTTGTCAGTCGCACAGGCTTTAAGGGTAACGTACCTTTTCGTCACATGGCATGGGTTGTTTGTACCGGCGGGTATGACGGCTCAAGGTTGGGCGCAAGCCTTAGTGCTTCAATGGGGCCGCGCACTTTTGCGCGCGGAGAGTTGAGGTAAACGGGCGTCCTGTACATACCCTCTTTGACTTCAATGGGGCCGCACACTTTTGCGCGCGGAGAGAGCGACTAACCAGGAATGCCTGCTAAAATATGAACTACTTCAATGGGGCCGCGCACTTTTGCGCGCGGAGAGCTGCTTTGACGTTACCGAAACGGGCGTCACGTTCTTACTTCAATGGGGCCGCGCACTTTTGCGCGCGGAGAGCATGGGCCGGTTTCGGATTGGCGTTCATTCGAGAGACTTCAATGGGGCCGCGCACTTTTGCGCGCGGAGAGACTACACCCTCATCACGACGACGGGGAACACGGTGGTACTTCAATGGGGCCGCGCACTTTTGCGCGCGGAGAGTTAAAGAGGAGACCTATGACGCTCATTATCAACATCAACTTCAATGGGGCCGCGCACTTTTGCGCGCGGAGAGTGCGGCACTCACCTGCATACCATCGATTGCCCTTGACTTCAATGGGGCCGCGCACTTTTGCGCGCGGAGAGCAGAAGGAGATTGCACATGAATAAAACTCTGGAAAGACTTCAATGGGGCCGCGCACTTTTGCGCGCGGAGAGGGTGGAAATCGCCGACAACATTGGCTTGTGAGTCACACACAGACTTCAATGGGGCCGCGCACTTTTGCGCGCGGAGAGTAGAAAATGTCATTAGAGAAGCTCAAAGATCTTTGGAACTTCAATGGGGCCGCGCACTTTTGCGCGCGGAGAGCTGTCCCGAAAGATGCGCATCGCGACCTGGATCAGGTACTTCAATGGGGCCGCGCACTTTTGCGCGCGGAGAGCGCGAACATTGGCGGCAAGGAATACCCGCAAGTCGACTTCAATGGGGCCGCGCACTTTTGCGCGCGGAGAGGAACAAGGTAGAGTTCCCTGATGCACTCCGACAGTCATACTTCAATGGGGCCGCGCACTTTTGCGCGCGGAGAGCTGAACTCGCTCCGCAGATCGAAGCGGCCAAAGCCACTTCAATGGGGCCGCGCACTTTTGCGCGCGGAGAGAACGCTCGCAATGCTGCTGGAGCCGTACACGCAAGCACTTCAATGGGGCCGCGCACTTTTGCGCGCGGAGAGCCGATGAGTATTTCGCAGAGAGCGTGCGCGCGTACGTCACTTCAATGGGGCCGCGCACTTTTGCGCGCGGAGAGCGGAGGAGGCCGTGTGGGTTTCACCGTGGTTTTTCCTACTTCAATGGGGCCGCGCACTTTTGCGCGCGGAGAGGTTGTTGGATTGGAAAGCCGCGAATCCTGGCAAGAAACTTCAATGGGGCCGCGCACTTTTGCGCGCGGAGAGCTACGTACAGCCCAGCAAGAATCGTCGATGCACATCACTTCAATGGGGCCGCGCACTTTTGCGCGCGGAGAGAAGTCGACCTCGCTCGAGGTGATCCAGCTTGGGGATACTTCAATGGGGCCGCGCACTTTTGCGCGCGGAGAGTATTCTCCGGCCTAGAGGGTAATTGGTTTGACCTTACTTCAATGGGGCCGCGCACTTTTGCGCGCGGAGAGCAGCCAGACGGTTACAGCTTCATGGGCAACCCGAAACTTCAATGGGGCCGCGCACTTTTGCGCGCGGAGAGCGCGCTGGTCATCCTCATTCTGTCCGACCTGGACGCACTTCAATGGGGCCGCGCACTTTTGCGCGCGGAGAGGGCGCAGCGATAAAATCCCCTGTTTACAAGGAATTCCCCTGCAGGTTTCGAGCGGGTCCCTGAGGCAATAGCCGCGTCCGCCGCTCGGAGGGCGATTTGGGGCTGAATCCCGCTCCCGGCCTGCATCGAGCGGCTATGCATACATGCCCCAACATCGGGGCGCTCGATTGGGTTTCGCGGGGTACTAGATCCATGCACCGCGGCGTGGTTTACGAACCGTGGCTCCCGGCGGAGTTCGCCCGCAACCGCATTGTACGGTGCCTCGAACTCGCGCTCGTCGTACTCGAACGTGCGGAATATGCCCGAGCACGATCGGGCGCCACCGCCCTTACCGTTGGTGGGGCACACAATTCCAGCTCGGTGCCGACTGTCGGGCCGAAACGCGCCGCATCCCGCGCAGCAAGCCACGGTCACAACTCGTTCGGCAGGTCGTGGATTTCTCCGGCGACGTACGGGGCGGCGCGTTGCTCTTCTGGCGAGCGCTTGTCGATCACGGCGATCCGTCGCACTCGTAGCCCGAGGCGCTCGCACGCCTGGGCCAGCCGCTCCACCAGAAATCCCATCAACGTCGTCCCACCAGTTTCGCAAACGACGATCTCCTCGTACTGGGCGCAGACCCCCGTGTAGCTCCTCAGACGATCGCCTTTGAGGTGGGCTTCGATCTCGCCCACTCCCGCATACGGATCTCGCAAGACGATTGGCTCGACGACGCTGGGCCGAGGAGAGCCTGAGCGGTCGATGGCCTCGTCCAGCAGCCTGCGCGAATTCTCCGAGCAGACGCAGAGCAGGGCATCGGGCCGCGGCGCCTCGCCATGTATCCACGCGCCACACAAGAGTGTGTACACGACACCGGGGCTTAGCCCAAGGGGAACGATGGCGATGCGCCCAACGCCGATCCCCCCGACGGGACCAATGTCCTGGGAGTCAATGACCTCCCAAAGCTTCGTCGCAGCGTTGCGGACTCTCGCAACGTCACCGGGGTTTTCCGGTTCCACCCTCATGGGTCGCATGCCGGCGTGTGCGTAAGCATTGCGAGCGCTCCCCACCTCCTGAAGCAAGTCGCCCCAGCGCCGATCGGCCTCGCTTGCGATCCCCTGCTGAAGCCGGTAACTGGCTGCACTAAGCGCGCGTTCCGCCCCCATTCGGTTCTTTGCTTCAAGCCAATTTCGGCAATCGCCGTGTTTGAAGATATAGGCGCTGACAATGGTCTCACGCAGGACCAGGGACGCGAGTAGAACGTCGTGCCGCTCACAATATCCTCCGACGATCGCAAGCTGGCGATCGAGTTCGGCGCGGTCGAGGAGCAACGTCTCCTTTGCCAACGGCCCTGGGGTGGACAGTGCGTAGCGGTTGAGGTCCTCGCGCAGGCTCGCGGCACCGCGTCTGGCGAGCGACGAAACGTTGGTTAGCGCTAGGAACGCCTCGAGGTTGCGCGTCGCGCAGCCCGCGGCTATTCCGGACTCCACGGGAAGCCCGTTGCGAGACCTCGCAGTGAACTGCGTCAAGTTGCGCCCAATGTCGCTCAGCAACTGCTTAGCCGGAGCATCGCCGGTGAGCAGCGGTTTGACGGCGGCACCGATTAGCTTCGCGACCTCCCGGTAATCCGCCGTTGCGCGCGCCGTCCCCAGCGCATCGAGCCAGCGCATGATGTCGGCCAACCCGGTGAGGTCGAGGATCGGCGTGATTCCGCGATCGCTGGCTTCGAACGCCCCGTAGTAAATACCGGTTAGCGCCACGCCCTTCGCTGCGCCGAGGTAGGCCAGCGTCGCAAAATATATCAATGGGAGATGGCGGAATCCCAAAGTGATGTCGAGGCTAACCCGGCTCTCCGCTGGAACGGCTTCCACGAGCGCTTCGACGATCTTGTCGATTTCCGCCGGCGTGGCACCGGTCGGTACGGTCCGGACGTCGGTGCGAACCCCAATTTCTTGAAGCTCCGCCGTGAGTCTGTCCCGATGACATTCCTGGGCGTCTTCCGTAGCGAAGAGTAGAACGCGTGCAGGTCTCGGAACCAAGCCCATCGCGATAGCGTGACACACATATCGCGTTTTTGTAGTGCTGGTTGCAAAACGATAGGCTGTTTCGCTGTAGTCCGTTACCCCGAGCGAAGTGACGAGAATGTGCTCGCCTGTCACGTCGGCCCCGCCTTTCTACCCGAGCTCAACAATCGTTACCCCCATGCCGTGATGCGTGCGCAGCCCGGTTCCGGCGTACTGCGCATGCTGCGCCAGCGTCGCCAGCATGACGCCAGCGAGCCGATCGGCGTTTCTCGCCAACGAAAAAACGGCTCCGCCTACAAACGCCGGTATCGACCCGCGCCCGTCGCGCCACCACGATCCTCGCACGAGCGTAGGGCGAGCGCGAACAGCAGCGGCTAGCATCTGCGCGCCCTCGACTCCGAATCCGACCGGCATGTACGCGTCCCAGCTTCGAATCCAGCGCGCGAAGACGATGTACGGATCCGGCAGGGGTGCGATGCGACCGTCCAAGGAGAAAGCCGTCGGCGTTATCCAGCGTACGGCGGCGCGCCCCGTCGTTCCGTCGCGCAGCGCCGTTTTGTACCATGCCATCGGATCGATGTTGGTGCGGTCAACGCCAACGACGGCGAACGTCGTATCGTAGCAGTCGAATTGCGCAGGCGCGTGGGCATCCGCCAATGCGCTGGCCAGCGCCGGGTCCAACGCGGCGACGCTGGTAAGATACTCGACGCCGGCTTCAAAAGGCACGAGCGCGGCGCGATCGGCTTCGGCCGCGGGTTGCATCGGACGGACGCTCCACGCGAGGGGATCCGGCGGATAGGTACTAGCGAACGTGCTTACCCAGTCCAGGACGGCCGCACCATGCGACTGCGGCAACAGCGCGTTTTTTTCGCAGCGCAGGCGCAGGTCTAATCGTACGATCATGTTTGGTCGTCGATGTCTATTTGGCACCAGCCCATCGGTAAGGGCGGACCCGATGGCCGCGCTAGTACTCGCCGCGTCACGGGCTCGAAAGCCGAAGCCGCTTTTGCTTTCTTCGTGCTGGGTGCCGATCGCTTGAGGATTTCGAACCGTAGGTCGTTGATTGGTAGCGCCGTGCCGAGCGTTTTGGAGAGCCAACCGCCAAAGGCGCCAATCCGAAGAGTGTACGGGCATACCTTCGGCGGGATGAAGGTTTGAGACTCTTGCAGCCCGACAGGATCCGCACGCCCAGTTTGGCGATGCGGGACGCTGGCGGGCGGGCGCCCGTGCTGGAGCTCGAACTCCTCGCGGTAGCGCTCCCGAAAATCCGAGAGCTGTTGCGCCGAATGAGCCTTTCGGCCGAGCCGCTCTTCCGCGTAATCCGCAAGCGCCTTCTCGTACTCGCCAGGGCTCGGGAAAGCCGGGTGCGGCGTCGCCAAGGGGCGCTCTTCCGTTTTCAGGAAAGCGCGCTCCTCGTCCCACACCCCTTGCGAGAAGGCCTTGCACAGGGCGAGGACGTCTGCGACCTCCGTAAATGGCGGCTTCTTCGCGTAACGCCTCAGCAGCCCGCGGTCGATCGTGATCTCGAAAGTTACGTCGGCGTCGCACGCGATCTCGGCGACAACGGGCGCGCCTTCGCCCCGATCGCCGCCCGGATACACGATCGCCGAGCGCCGCAACGCCAGCTTGTCGTTGCCGATCGGGGAACTGTCCGAGACATGAAGCGTGCGGAGTAGATCTCTGTGCGACGCATCGTCCCCAGGTCCGCCGGGAAGACTCCCGTATCCCGCTTGGAGCCTGCTCTCAACGAGCGACGTCGCGAAGGAGCCGCCGCGGGCAAGTCCCGCTGAGACGGCGTCCGACAAGGCGCCCGGCTCACAAACAGCATACGCCAGTGCGGTGCGAATCGCACCTTTGATGGATGATCCTGGGATGTAGGCCGCGCCGAAACCGTCGCGAACGAATGGCCTGGCCTGGTACAGATCCGTTTTGGGTCCGTGATCTTCGACGCCGATCTCGGCGTACACGAGGGGCCGCTCATCATCCTCGTCCGCGACGGAACGCCAGTTCGGTCCACAGATGCCCAGGATGGTGGAGGCGAACTGCGTAGCGCTCTGGCTTCGGAGCGCATCGCCTAGCTTGTCGATCTGATTGGCGCGGCGAGCGGCGCGAGCGAGCACGTCGCGATCGATGAGGTACGCGCGCTTCGCGTGTTCGTCGACCACGACATCGCCGGGCCCAAACGTTCCGAACGGCCCGCCGATGAAGAGTGCGGGCGCGCTTAAGCGAAGACGCCGCCGCTCGAAGAGGTCGCTCATCGCCCACCCTCGCGCTGGCCGCGGCTCGCGTCGAGGAGGCGCTTCGAGAAGGCAATGCCCAAGCCCGTAGTGACGCGAACCACGGGATGGGAAGAAAAATCAACGGGCGCACAGTCGACGACGCGGCCACGTGGTTCGAACGGAAGCACCGATCCCTGCGCCAACGCCCGCAGCGAGCGTCGCCTGCGAGACACGACTCCCGCCGAGGTGACCCATCCACGCACCTCGACGATCCTGTAGGCTCCGCGGGATGCGATCGCCGCAAGGTCGTCGGCCTCGGCCGGCACAACCGTGGAAAGGAGCATGACGGGTGTGCCATCGGTTTTCGGTCGCTCGAACGCACGAGGGGCTTCGCCTTCCGACCAGGACCACTCGAATGCCCCATATCCGCTCGAACGCTTGCCGCCAATGCCGTAGACGGCGAGTGCGGCCAGCGAACGCTCTATCAGCGAGCGCTGCTCGTCAGTACAGTCGATTACGGCATAGAGGCCAGCCCGGGCCCCGCCCACGGTAGTGAATCGGTACGCTGACATCTGGTAGAAGTCCGATTCCTGTGTCGTGCGGGTGAGCGCCACGCGCGCGGTGAGATACTCGCGATAGACCGAATGGAGTGCAGCGCTCAGTCGATCTACCGTGGGCTGATCGGCAAGTTCTTCCTTGATGTACCACCTTTCGTACGTTTCAGTATCCACGAATGCAAGCCGCTTCAGCGACTTCGGAGGCGCTGCGCCCTCAATGTCGGGAAGGACCTGGGGTCTAGGCACAAAACGCCGCTCGCCTATCCGCGGAAACAGGCCCGATACGCGGAGGTCGCCTTCGAAGGCCGCGATCAGGTCATCGGGCTCGCCGCCGCTTCGCGCGGCTGCGGAGATCAGCGCCGAAGCGAACCCGTCGGAGGCAAGCCCCGGCGAGGCCGCCTCGAGACCGATTCCCTTCTCGCCAAAATGCACGCCGTCGCGAAGGGCGAAATCGAGCAGCCGGATGCCCATGTGCTTAACTCGCTCCGACGACCGCCGAGACAGCGCTTCTCACGGCATCCGCAACGCTGGTGCGATCCATATCCTCGACCGCAAATTCGGGGCCTTCCACCTCACCTAAGCGCGCCGGCTTTAACGAAATATTGGAAAATC
>Ga0307373_10015255_pt1 | contig 10473 bp, 5 predicted proteins | sample OX2MG_FD_202534 | JGI IMG/M metagenome (GOLD analysis project Ga0307373, IMG submission 202534) | Soil microbial communities from Risofladan, Vaasa, Finland - OX-2 | ecosystem: Environmental > Terrestrial > Soil > Coastal area > Acid sulfate soil | place: Finland: Risofladan, Vaasa | collected...
CGCCTTCTGCTGCGCCTCGAACCCGTCGCCGTCACGAAACCAACCTTCAAATTCGTGGCCGCGGGCGCAACGCAGCGTAAATAAAATCATCGATACGACCTCCTAGTGGTCCGATTCTAACATTCGCTTCCGTATTCGGCAGCTTCTCATGCGAATGTTAGAATCAAAAGGACCACTAGCAAATATGAGTCTTAGTGGAGCTTTGGATTTGACATTCGCTTCACGAAGCTGCCGCTAGGTGGGTAGCGAATGTTAAATCCGCTCCACTAGTGGTCCGATTCTAACATTCGCATCCGTATTCGGCAGCTTCTCATGCGAACGTTAGAATCAAAAAGACCACTAGCAAATATGAGTCTTAGTGGAGCTTTGGATTTGACATTCGCTTCACGAGGCTGCCGCTAGGTGGGTAGCGAATGTTAAATCCGCTCCACTAGTGGTCCGATTCTAACATTCGCATCCGTATTCGGCAGCTTCTCATGCGAATGTTAGAATCAAAAGGACCACTAGCAAATATGAGTCTTAGTGGAGCTTTGGATTTGACATTCGCTTCACGAGTCTGCCGCCAGGTGGGTAGTGAATGTTAAATCCGCTCCGCTGGCCGTGCGGTTGACGCAAATATTTCCGTCCAGAGCCAGTCGAACGCGCAGTGGATCGAGGGATTAGCTGGGTAGCTTGGCGGCTACAGTGCCACAAGTGCCCTTATTGCAGCGCGTCGCCGCCTGTTAAATGTGGACGCAATAGCGGGATCAGCACCAAGCACCGGGATCAGCGCCAAGCAACGATCCTGGAAACGGACGTCGCGTTGAGCGACGATTTGCTCCATTTGTTGGCGCAACTTGCCCATCTGACCGTCTTGATCGACGACATCGATCAGCTTCACGAAGCCAAGCCAGTGGTGGGGGGCGAGCGGCTTGTCGGCACGCTCGTCGAGCGTTTTGCCAACCTCATCGATAAAATCCCGGAGCACGGTCATCACCACGGAGTTTAGTAGTGGGTGGCAGGCCGTGTCCATCCGCTGCGGTCCCGGCGCCCCCGATGACAGCGCAAGGCGGCTCGGCTATGACCTACCACGATGCTGGACACACAACGTTCCGCACGCAACGCCTCGGAACTCATCGATAGCGCGGCGATCGTCGCCGACCTCAACGCGCTGGCGGAGACCCATGCCGGGCGCGAGCGCGAGTTGCGGGTCGCGGTCGCCCGCCGCCTCAAAACCGCGCTCACCGACGCGCGGGCGCGCGCCGAAGAACTCTTGCTCAAGGATCGTCACGGCCGGCGTTGCGCCGAGCGGCTTTGCCGGACCCAGGACGAGATCATCCGCATCCTGTTCGAGTATACGGTCACCAAGCTTTTTCCGCCGCGGGTCCACTCGCAGGCCGAGCACATGGCGGTGATCGCCACCGGCGGCTATGGCCGCGGGCTGCTGGCGCCGGGCTCCGACATCGATCTCTTGTTCGTGCTGCCCTACAAGCAGACCGCCTGGGGAGAATCGGTCGCCGAAACCCTGCTCTATTGCCTGTGGGACATGGGGCAGAAGGTCGGCCACGCGACACGCTCAGTCGGCGAATGCATCCGCCAGGCCAAGGCCGACATGACCGTCCGCACGGCGCTGCTGGAATCGCGCCTGCTGCTCGGCGATGCCCCGCTCTACAACGAACTCATTACGCGGTTCGACAAGGAGGTGGTGCAAGGAACGGCGGCGGAGTTCGTCGCCGCAAAGCTCGCCGAGCGCGAAGAGCGGCACCGCCGCGCCGGACAGTCGCGCTACCTGGTCGAGCCCAACGTCAAGGACGGCAAGGGCGGCCTGCGCGACCTGCACACCTTGTTCTGGATCGCGAAATACGTCTACCGCGTGCGTGAGCCCGAGGAACTGATCGACCGCGGCGTGTTCGATCGCGACGAATACAATATGTTCCGACGCTGCGAAGATTTCCTGTGGTCGGTCCGCTGCAACATGCATTTCCTCTGCGGCCGCGCCGAGGAGCGTTTGTCGTTCGACATTCAGCGCGAGGTCGCGGTACGGCTCGGCTACACCGAGCATCCCGGCCTGCAAGAGGTCGAACGTTTCATGAAGCACTACTTCCTGACCGCCAAGCATGTCGGCGACCTCACCGCCATCCTGTGCGCCGATCTGGAAGATCGGCAGGCGAAACCGGCGCCGGTTTTGAGCCGCGTGATCGCGCGCCTGCGCCCGGCCCGCGACACCCGCCGCACGCTGACCGAGACCGACGATTTCGTGATCGACAACAATCGCATCAACCTCGCGCGCGCCAACGTCTTTAAGCGCGACCCGGTGAATCTGATCCGGCTGTTCTACTTGGCGCAGAAGCACAATTTCGCCATCCATCCCGAGGCGATGCGCGCGGCCACCCGCTCACTCAAGCTGATCGACGCCAGTGTTCGCCGCAACGAGGAAGCGAGCCGGCTCTTTCTCGAAATCTTCACCTCGAAGAGCGAGGCCGAGACGGTGCTGCGCCGCATGAACGAAGCGGGCGTGCTCGGTAAATTCGTGCGCGCGTTCGGACGTATCGTAGCGATGATGCAGTTCAACATGTACCACCACTATACGGTGGACGAACATCTGCTGCGCAGCATCGGCGTGCTCAGCGAGATCGAGCGCGGCGACAATCGCGACTTCGCGCTGGCGAACGAACTGATACACACCATCCGGCCCGAGCATCGCAAAGTGCTCTACCTCGCGGTGTTTCTGCACGATATCGCCAAGGGCCGCGTTGAGGATCACTCGATCGCCGGCGCCCGCATCGCCCGATCGCTGTGCCCGCGATTGGGATTCAATCCGGCCGAAGCTGAATTGGTCGCTTGGCTGATCGAAGTCCATCTGGTGATGTCGACGGTGGCGCAATCGCGCGACCTCTCCGACCGCAAGACCATCGAGAATTTCGCCGCCGTCGTGCAGTCGCTCGAACGCATGAAGCTGTTGACCATCCTCACCACCGCCGACATCCGCGCGGTCGGACCGGGCGTCTGGAACGGCTGGAAGGCGCAGCTTTTGCGCACGCTTTATTACGAGACCGAGCCGGTGCTGACGGGGGGCTTCTCCGAGGTCAACCGCGCCGAGCGCGTCACCGCCGCCAAGCGGGAATTTTGCGCCGCAATCGGCGACTGGCCGGCCGAGACGCTGGACGCCTATATCGGGCGCCACTACCCGGCTTACTGGCTCAAGGTCGATCTGCCGCACAAGATCGCGCACGCGCGCTTCGTGCGCGATGCCGATGCCGCCGGCAAGCGGCTTGCCACCAGCGTCGGCTTCGATATGGAGCGCGGCGTCACCGAGCTCACCGTCTACGCCCCCGATCATCCATGGCTGCTGTCGATCGTCGCCGGCGCCTGCGCGATGGCCGGCGCCAATATCGTCGATGCACAGATTTACACCACCATCGACGGGCTTGCGCTCGACACCATCGCGATATCGCGTGAGTTCGAGCATGACGAGGATGAAGCGCGGCGCGCGGCACGGATCGGCGACGTCATCGAGAAGGCCGTGCGCGGCCTGATCAAGCTGCCGGAGGTGGTGCCGAAGCGGGCGCCGCCGAAAGGCCGCCTCAAGGCGTTCGCGGTCGAACCGGAGGTGACGATCAACAATCAATGGTCGAACCGCTACACGGTGGTGGAAGTCACCGGCCTCGACCGCACTGGACTGCTCTACGAACTGACCACCGCGCTGTCGAAACTCAACCTGAACATTGCCTCCGCGCATGTCGCGACGTTCGGCGAGCGGGTGGTCGACGTTTTTTACGTCACCGACCTGCTCGGCGCCCAGATTACCGCACCGACTCGCCAGGCCGCGATCAAGCGGCCGCTGTTGGCGCTGCTTGCCGCCGAGCATGGCGAGAATAAGCGCGATACCGCCGGTTAAAACCCCGGTAACTGGCCCTTAAACCCGCCAAACTAACGTTGTTTTCGGCGCTCTTCGTGGCGCTGAGGGCGGGATATGGCGTGGCGACAAGGACGAAAGCGTGGCGGCAACGCCGACGGCTTCGACCTGCGCTTGTGGCCGGCCGACCGTATCGGCGGGCCGCCGAAAGGGCGCGCGATCGGCACGCCGCGGAAATCCCGCAAGCGCGGCGGCCGTAAAACCCGTTCCGGCATCGGCCGGCTGATCTATTGGGGCGTGGTGCTGGCGCTGTGGGCGATCATCGCCGGCATCGGCACGCTGGTTTGGATCGGTATCCATTTGCCGCCGATCCAGTCGCTGGAAATACCCAAGCGTCCGCCGTCGGTACTTATCCTCGGCGCCAATGGTGCAACGCTTGCCACCCGCGGCGATATGGGCGGCGCGGCGGTGGCGCTCAAAGAACTTCCGGACTACGTGCCGAAGGCGTTCATCGCCATCGAAGACCGCCGGTTCTATTCGCATCACGGCGTCGATCCGCGCGGCATTTTCCGCGCCCTCATCGCCGACGTGCTGCACCGCGGCGCTTCGCAAGGCGGCTCGACCATAACCCAGCAGCTCGCCAAAAACCTGTTCCTGACCCAGCAACGCACGGTGTCGCGCAAGCTCCAGGAGCTGGTGCTGGCCATCTGGCTCGAGCACAAATTCTCCAAGGCGCAGATCCTCGATCTTTATCTCAATCGCGTCTATTTCGGCTCCGGCGCTTACGGCGTGGAAGCCGCGGCGCAGCGCTACTTCGGAAAATCGGCGAGGCAATTGACGCTCGCCGAAGCGGCGCTGCTTGCCGGCCTCGTGCAGTCGCCGTCGCGGCTCGCACCGAGCCATAACCCGGACGGCGCCGAGCGGCGCGCGCGGCTCGTACTCGCCGACATGGCCGAACAGAAATTCATCACCAGCGACGCCGCCAAGGTCGCGGCCGCTCACCCCGCGCGTGCGGTAAAAGCGGCAGGTTCAACCGCGGCCAATTATGTCGCCGACTGGGTGATGGACGCGGTCAACGACATTGTCGGCAGTTTCGACGAGGATATCGTGGTCGAAACCTCGATCGATCCGGCGCTGCAAACCGCCGCCGAACACGCCCTCGCCGATATACTCGCGCAGAAGGGCGAGAAGCAGAATGTCGGCGAGGGCGCGCTGGTTGCCATGACGCCGGATGGCGTGGTGCGCGCACTCGTCGGCGGCAAGAGCTACGCCGAAAGCCAGTTCAATCGCGCCATATCAGCCAAGCGCCAGCCTGGCTCGGCGTTCAAACCGTTCGTTTATCTCACCGCGCTCGAACACGGGCTCACGCCGGACAGCGTGCGTGACGATGCCCCGATCGCGGTGAAAGGCTGGAAGCCGGAAAACTACGAACACAAATATTTCGGTCCGGTGACGCTGACGCAGGCGCTGGCCGATTCGCTCAACACCGTGTCGGTACGGCTGACGCTGGAATTCGGCCCCGCCGCCGTGGCGCGTACCGCTTATCGCATGGGCATCACTTCGCCGATCGAGCCGAACGCGTCGATCGCGCTCGGCACCTCCGAAGTCTCACCGCTTGAACTGGTCGCCGCCTACGCGCCGTTCGCCAATGGCGGCTTCGGCGTTTCGCCGCATGTCGTCGAGCGCATCCGCACGCCGGACGGCAAAATGCTCTACGCTCGCTCGACCCAACTGCTCGGCCGCATCGTCGATGTGCGCTACGTCGCGATGATGAACACCATGCTGCATGAAACACTGGTCAGCGGCACAGCGCGCCATGCCGATCTGCCGGGTTGGCTGGCGGCCGGCAAGACCGGCACCAGCCAGGATTTCCGCGACGCCTGGTTCGTCGGCTACACGTCTCATCTCATCACCGGCATCTGGCTCGGCAACGACGATAATTCACCGACCCGCAAGGCGGTCGGCGGCGGCTTGCCGGTTGATATCTGGAGCCGCTTCATGAAGACCGCGCATCAAGGCGTGCCGCCGGCGCCGCTCCTTGGTCTCAGTAACGGTTTTGGCCTTGGTAACGGCTGGACAGTGCCGGCGCCAAACGCCACGCAAGCTCCGGCGCCACGCCCGGCGCAGCCGGACGACAGCGGCCTGGATTCCTGGCTGCTCGACAAGCTGTTCGGCCGTCGCTAGTGGAGCGGATTTAACATTCGCTACCCACCTGGCGGCAGACTCGTGAAGCGAATGTCAAATCCAAAGCTCCACTCAGACTCACATTTGCTAGTGGTCCTTTTGATTCTAACATTCGCATGAGAAGCTGCCGAATACGGATGCGAATGTTAGAATCGGACCACTAGCGCTCGCGACTGCGCGAGCGAAAACGCTTATGCTCACCTGATAGCCCCGCAAGACGGCGCAAAGCATTAATCACGAGGTCTGTTCGACCCGTGGCAAATGGCGAAACATCGGGAACATGCACATGAAGTATTTTCTCATCAAATATCAGCTTAAGAACGTACCAACCGACGCGTGGCATCGTGACATCGCTGAATTTATTGCCGCGCTGGACAGCGATCCGGCCTTGAAGGGAAAAATCTCGTATCGCTGCATGAAAAGCCGCGACAGCGCCGATTATTATCATCTGGCAGTGGCCGCCGACGAACAGGCGGTGAAGGCGCTGCAGCAAAGTCCGTCGTTCTCGCGCTACACCGCCAAGATCAAACAAGCCGCCGGCGGCGCAGTCGAGGTCTTGCCGCTCGAAGTCATTGCGGAAACCGCACGGACTGCCTGAACCGGCACATTGTCCAGATCGGTCTGCGTCAGATCGCTCTGCTCAAATCCTGCTTCGCGAGCGGCAGCGAGCGGATCCGCTTGCCGGTGGCCGCGAAGACGGCATTGCACAGAGCTGGTGCGACCGGTGGTACCGGTGGCTCGCCGACGCCGCCCCAGAAACCGCCGCTCGGCACGATAACGGTCTCGACCGGCGGCGCGTCGGCCATGCGCAACATCTGATAGTCGTTGAAATTCCCCTGCTCGACCCCGCCGTCCTTGATGGTGATTTCGCCCAACAGCGCCGCCGTCAAACCAAATATCACCGCACCCTCGTTTTGCATCTCGATCGACAGCGGATTGACCACATGGCCCGGATCGATTGCCGAAATGAACCGATGTACGTGCAGTTTGCCTTGCTCGACCGAGACCTCGGCGACTTGCGCGCAGAAGCTGCCGCATGCCTCGGTCACGGCGATGCCGCGATGCACGCCCGCCGGCGCCGGCGTCAGCCAGTTCGCCTTCGCTGCCGCGGCATCGAGTACGGCGAGGTTTTTCGGGCTGTTGCGCAACAATCGCCGGCGATAGAGGTAGGGATCGATAGCGGCGGCAGCCGCCATCTCATCGACAAACGATTCCTTGTAGAACGTGTTCTGCGTGTAGTTGATCGCGCGCCAAACGCCGAGCGGCACCGGCAATCCCTGCACGACATAGTCGACCAGATAATTAGGCACATCGTAAGCCATTTCTTCGGCCAGCCCGGATAGAAAAGTATGGTCGACATAATTCAGGTGAAAGCCGGGGACCAGCGCGGCGACAAAAGACGGTCCGGCCAGCCTGACCGTCCATGCCACCGGCATCCCATCGGCGCCCAGCCCGGCGACCAGGCGCGCCATGCCGAACGGCCGGTAGTAATCGTGCTTGATGTCCTCCTCGCGCGTCCAAAGAAGCTTAACCGGCTCCTCTCCCGCCATGGCGATCTGCACGGCTTGGCGGACGAATTCCTGAATCGCGCCGCGCCGGCCGAAGCCGCCGCCGAGTGAGGTCGCATGAACCTTCACTTTGTCGCTGCTTACACCGGCGGCTCTGGCTGCGGTCGCCAGCGCCGTCATCGCGCCTTGCGTCGGCACCCACACCTCGACGCCTTCCTTGGTGACATGCGCGGTGCAGGTTTGTGGCTCCATGGTCGCGTGCGCCAGAAACGGCACCTGATACTCGGCTTCCACTCGCCGAACCGCACTTGCCATACCGGCAACCACGTCGCCGTCGGTACGCCCAACCTGCGACTTTTCCGCGTACAGGGCCGCACGCACGGCATCCGCAATCGTTGTGTCCGAGAGTGCTCCGTTGCCGCCGTCATTCCACTCTATCGGCAATGCTTCGAGCGCGCGCTTGGCGCGCCACCAGGAGTCGGCCACGACCGCAACCGCATCCTGCATCCGCACCACACGCCGAACGCCTTTCATCGAAGCGATTGCATGCTCATTGACGGCCTTCGGCGATCCGCCGAAGACCGGACAATGGGCAACGGCGGCGTAAAGCATGCCGGGCAACCGCACATCGACCGCATAGATCGGCTGCGCGGTCACCTTGTCGAGCATGTCGAGCCGCACCTGCGGTGTACCCGCGAGCGTCCAGTCGGCCGGATCTTTCAATGCGACGTGGGCGGGCGGGGTAAGTTTTGCGGCCGCCGCGGCAACGGCGCCGAAGGTCACGCTGCGGCCGCTCGGCTTGTGAACAACAGTGCCTTTGTGCGCGACACATTCCTTCGCCGATACATTCAAGCGCGCGGCCGCCGCGGCGATGAGCATCTCCCGCGCTGTCGCACCTGCTTGCCGCAGGTAGAGCTGCGACGCGGCGATCGACCTGCTGGCGCCGGTCTGCATATCCCCCCAGGCCGTGTGGCGGCGCAGATTGTCCTCCGGCGTCACGCTTTCGGTGCGTACATTCGACCAGTCGCACTCGAGTTCTTCCGCAACCAGCATGGCGAGCCCGGTCTGCGCGCCTTGCCCCATCTCCGCGCGGACGACGCGGATCAGCACCGAATTGTCCGGGCCGATGTTAAGCCAGACCGTGATTTCGGGCATTTCATCGGCGGCCGATAACGGCTCGAACGGTATGGCGAGGCCGAGCGCGAGACCGCCGCCCACGACGCCGATGCTGGCGAGAAAGGACCGACGGCTTAACGCCACGTCCGACGTCATCGGAATTCCTTCAACCGCTGCGTTTAAAGCAAGAGCGGGTGGCCCCGGGTCAACCCTCGTAAAATCAGGCCCGTGCAATTTCGCAGGCCCCCGGCATCCTAACAAACAAAGCGCCGTAGGCAACGCTGTTTTCCGCTCGTGGTTGAGGGATCGCTCGCAGCAACAATGGCTGCGACGGTTTGCTGCAGCAGCCCCGTGAGCGACACATGGGCACAGGTACTCGCAGCGGCGTAGCCGGGGAAACGTCCGCACCAGGGCCGTGTTTGGCCGGCGGTGGTTTCGGTTATAAAGGGGCGAGCCATATCCCGATTGAAAGTCCCGGAATACAGCATGGACGCAAAAACCAATGGCCGCGCAGCCCACGGGCCGCGCGTAGAGGACGACGTTCTCGTCCGCGGCCACGGCCGCTACGCCGCCGACGCGCCGGTGCCAAACCAAGCTTACGCCTATTTCACGCGGTCGCCGCATGCGTTTGCCCGCATCGCGCGCGTCGACGTAGCGGCGGCGCTGGTTGCACCCGGCGTCGTCGGCGTGCTGACCAGCACCGACACGCAAGGGCTCGGCAGCATCGGCCGCCATCCACCGCTCAACGGGCGCGGCGGCACGCCTCTCGCCATGCCGCACCGCCCGGCGCTCGCGATCCAGCGGGTGACGCATATCGGCGAGCCGGTGGTCATGGTCGTCGCCGAGAACGCCGTCGCGGCGCAAGACGCCGCCGAGCTGGTCGCAATCGAATACGAGCCGCTCACGCCGGTGACCGACGCACGCGCGGCGCTCGCGCCCGGCGCACCGCAGCTGTGGCCGGAAGCGCCGGGCAATCTCGGCATCGACTGGCCGGGTTTCGCGGCCGGTCCGGATGCCAATGCCCGCGCGATCGACGCGATTTTTGCCGGCGCCAAATTCGTGGCGCGCATCGCGGTGATGAATCAGCGCATGGCCGTCGCCTCGATGGAGCCGCGCGGCGCGACCGCAAGCTATGACGCGGCCGCCGACGTTTACACGTTGCGGGTCTGCTCGCAGGGCGCCCGCATCTTGCGCGACGACCTCGTTGCGATCATGCAAATACCGAAGGAGCGCTTGCGCGTCGTCACCGACGATGTCGGTGGCGCCTTCGGCCTGAAGAGCGGCGCGTATCCCGAATACCTCGTGCTGATGGAAGGTGCCAAAAAACTCAAGCGCCCGATTCATTGGATGTCGGGCCGCGCCGAAGCGTTCCTCAGCGACAACCAGGCGCGCGACATTTATTCCGAAGCCGAACTGGCGCTCGACGCGAAGGGCCGCTTCCTGGCGTTGCGCATCCGGAACGTTGCCAATCTCGGCGCCTATGTCGGCTCGGTCGGAGCCGCCATCCCGTGCTTGAGTTTCGGCCGCTGCCTGCCGGGCATGTACGACATCAAACACATCGATCTCAGTGTCCGCTGCGCGTTCACGAACACGCTGCCGACTGCTCCCTATCGCGGCGCCGGCCGGCCGGAGGCGAATTATGTGATCGAGCGCGCGGTCGAAGAGGCCGCGCGCATCAGCGGCATCGATTCCGCAAAATTGCGGCGCCGCAACCTCATTCCGACGTCCGCTATGCCCTACAAGACCGCGGTCGGCACCACCTACGACAGCGGCGACTTCGCACCGATCCTCGACAAGGCGTTGGCGCTTGCCGGTTACAATGAGTTCGGC
>Ga0307373_10015256_pt1 | contig 10473 bp, 8 predicted proteins | sample OX2MG_FD_202534 | JGI IMG/M metagenome (GOLD analysis project Ga0307373, IMG submission 202534) | Soil microbial communities from Risofladan, Vaasa, Finland - OX-2 | ecosystem: Environmental > Terrestrial > Soil > Coastal area > Acid sulfate soil | place: Finland: Risofladan, Vaasa | collected...
ACTGCGGCGAGAGCCGCTTCAGGATTTCGTCCACCATGGTGCGGACCGGGCGCAGCGGATGATCCTTGCGCACTCGCTGCTCGGGGGAAATGTAGCTGAACACGCGAGTCTGCTGCTGATCGGTTCCTCCATGCGCCATTGGACGCGCCGTGCGCTGTTCCGCTACACAATCTTCGACTTTTTCAGCAGCCTGCTAGTGGGGACACACCGAACTCAGGGAGGGCTGGTCATGCCTCTCAGTCTTTCGATGTGGAGAGTTGCTTCGTTATCAGGGGCGTGCTTCCTCGCACGGTTGTTGCGCGGCTTCGACTGTGGACCGAGGCTGTTCGGGTCATTCGACCGGTGCGATTTTTGATTGGAGGTGATGAACGTCGTACATTGCTTCTTCTTTGGCCTTCACAGGGGAGCGAACCTCCAGGTGAGCGCATCTCCGTTTGAGGTTTCCTGATCTCTTCACTCTCGCTATATATAAGCCACGGCCCGAAATCTCGGGGCCGTGATTTGATTTGAACTTCAGTTAGCGCCCGTGACCGCCGGAATGGCCGCCACCTCCTCCATGGAATCCACCGCCTCCGCCACCACCACGATAGCCGCCTCCGCCGCCTCCGCCACGGTATCCACCGCCTCCGCCACCACCACGATAGCCGCCTCCGCCGCCTCCGCCACGGTATCCACCTCCACCACCGTAACTACCACCGCGCGGCGCACTGTACCCGCCGGCCCGCGGCGCGCTATAGGAACCTCGCGGTGAGCCATAGCCGTACGACGACCCGCCAGACGGCGAACGCCCATACCGTGATCCGCCATAGGATGGTCCGGTCCGTGGCGTCACAATCGGCTGCCTCATATTCAGGGGAGGACGGGAATATGAATTCGAAAATCCGCGGCCGGGCGGTTGCGACACCAACCCACGCGATGGCTGGGTGAAGTGATTCCATCCGCCTTGATTTGCACGCGCCGGCATTCCGGGCGATGACAGGGCACTATGCGCCGCGAATGAACCGCGTGCCGAATTGTTGTTCATTGACCGGCCATTCGCAAACCCCTGGCCCGCACGATTGATGGTCCCGGACTGCGGGGTGAAGCTGTGCCATCCGGGCCGTCCGTTTGCTTGGGAAGACCCGAAAGAGCCGCCTCGATTCGCAGTCATTCCCGACGACGGCCTTTGGAAGGATCCGCCGTTTCGATTGGCGCTGAATGCGGATTGTCCTCGCGCTCCATTATTCGCGATCCGTGCTGAGTTCGCCCGCGATGCCGAGAAGAACCGCTGCGACCCGGGCGTGCCGTTCCGGATGGTCGACGCGCTGGCTGCTCGGTTTGTCGGGCTATAGCTAGCACGCGATGGCGTTACCGGCATTTTGCCGGTCATCATGCTGGCCTGCCGGAACGCTGCCGAGCTGATCGGTTGTTGACGCGCCGCCACGGCTCCGCGCCCGAATTTGCTTCCTGCCATCGACGAGAATCCTCCGCGCACTCGCCCGTTCCCGAAGGCTTGATTGATATTGGAGAAGCCGCGCCCACCGCGACCGAGTGGTGCGAATCCATTATGAAAATTGTTCCCGTTGAAGCGATTCATACCGAAGGCGTTGTATCGGTCGCCCCAGCGGCCATACCACGGGTGATACCAGTCGCCCGGCCCGCAGGGCATCCATCCGATGCGGCCAAAGCCTCCCCAGTCATCGCCAAATCCAAAGCCGCCGCCGAATCCCCATCCGCCTCCTCCAAATCCGAAGAAGGAGACATACGCCGGTGCCCAGATCGGATAATAAGCCGGGTCGTCATCTATCGGGCCGGGCCACCACGACCAGTTTCCTCCATAGACGAACCAACGCCCATAGTGATACGGTGCCCATCCCCACGGCTCATAGGACACCCATGTCCAGCCGTAGTATGGTTCCCAGACCCAGCGGCCGTCACGATAAGGCGCCCATCCCGGGTCTGTTCTCGGAGTCCACACCTGGCCATAATCCGGAACTTCAGACCAGGTTCCATAGGAGTCCAAATCTTCCGAGCCTGTGTAGTAGCGGTCTGTATGCCGCCAACTCTCCGCGCTTGTGATCATCCTGTTGCGATCGTTGTTCCATGCATCCCAATCATCTTTGCCCGGCGCGGGGTCGGTCTTATATTCCGGATTGTCCGTTCCGGCGACGGTGATCATTTGTCCCTTTTCAACGTGGGTGGTACCCTGCGGCGTCGAGACTTCCGCGGAGCCATTCCGCACAATCACTTGCGTCTCTGCGTTGGAGTTCACCAGGATGCGGTAATCGCCTTGGCCGGCCGGATGAATCGCCGCGTTGGGCGTGTCAATTTCGGCATTTGCCTCGCTGCCCTTGAGGACCGAATATTCTGTGAGGCCCTGTCCTACCTGCACTTGAATGTTTGTGCGAGTCAGGTTGGCCACGGTTGCGGCCGCATTGTCCGACATGCGCAAAATATTCGCGTAATCAAGCTGAAGCTCGGCGCGGGATTTCTGGCCCGTGGACACCCGGTCGCCCGTCACAACGGGCGTATTCAGGGTTCCGGCCACCCACTGGCCGTTGTCGCCGCGCTGGGTCGAGACATCGCCGTGGATAAAGCTCAGCCGCGCCGCGCCCGGCTGGTTCTGAGGCGGTTGCTGGGACTGAGGATCCTGCTGCTGTGCCTGTTCCTGTGATTGAGGAGGGGCGGGCAGCGATTGAGCATCCTGTTGTTGCGCCTGGGCTTCAGAATCCGTTTGATCCTGTGCCCGCAAATCACTCACGCCGAGAACCAGGAGAATCATTGCGAAGCTCACTAGAAGAAGTTTTTTCATGGCCTACCTCTCAAAGGCTGCTCCCCTTTGAACCCGTCCTCGGTATTGCAGGATTCATGCCAAAGTGTGGATCGCGACTCTGGGTATAAGTCTTTATATAGCAGCATCCCATGGGCAGGATTATCGCCTCTGGATTGAATCGGAGTTAAGGCATTTGGTGGATTTCACGCGAGGGCGGTGGTTTTCAACCACCTTGGAGGGATGCCCTTATAGTCTGCTTGGGGCCGAGGCTATTGGGTTCACACGAAGCCAGCGAATTACCTTTTCCGCGTTTTGATCGGGTGGGAAAACCGGATAAAACGCTTTTTCAATTGCGCCGTCTCGCACCACCAGCGTCAAGCGCTTGACCAACCTCATACCCGCCACCTCGAACGTGGGCAGCCCCAGCGCGTCACAGAATTGGAATTGCGCGTCACTCAGCACTTCGAAGGGCAGTTGCAAGCGCGCGGCCATCTCCCGCTGGTAGTTGGTTGGCTGAGTGCTAAGCCCAAAGACGTCGGCTTGCAGTGCGCTCAGCTCCTGAAAGTGGTCCCGGAATCCACAGGACTGGGGTGTGCATCCTCGAGCGCCGGGGATCATGTCCCACCCGGATGGCAGAGCCTTTCCCGGCACTCCCGTCATGGGATAGCAATAGATCGCCGCCCGCCTGGCTTTCTGTTCTCCAAGGTTTACAATCCGCCCGGCCGTGGAGGGCAGGGAAATCGGCGGTATCCGCATGCCTGTAAGGTGGTCGCAAGCGCCGTCATCGATGGGCTCCGGAAGGTTGGGTGGTAGCGGAAACGCGCTCGACACTTATTCTCCTTGTTCCTTTTCTGGAGGATCTGCCACGCCCATTTGCGAGAGGCGATAGCGCAGTGTATTGCGGGAAAGGCCCAGTATGCGGGCCGCCTGACTCTTGTTGCCGTTCGCGCGCCGCAAAGCTTCGCGAATCGCTTCCTGTTCCCATTGGTCGAGCGACATGCCTTGGGGTAGAGCGTGGGCGGTCTCGGAACTCGCATGGTGGGTGCGGTCGTCGAGATGGATATCGAAAGCATCGAGCGTGGTCCCCTCGGAAAGGGTCACACCGCGCTGAATCACGTTTTCGAGCTCCCGCACATTTCCGGGCCAGCGGAAATCAAGCAGCGATCGAATCGCCTTCGGCGTGATCTCTTTGACCGGCTTGCTCGATTCGCGCGCGTATTTCTCGAGGAAATAAACCGCTAAGGCAGGGATGTCCTCCTTGTGTTCGCGCAAAGGCGGAATGTCGATGGGCACGACGTTCAGGCGATAGTAGAGATCTTCGCGAAACGTGCCTTCTTCGAGTGCGGCGCGCAGGTCGCGGTTTGTCGCCGCGATCAGCCGGATATCTACCTTGTGCGTTTTCGTTCCGCCGAGGCGCTCGAATTCGCGCTCCTGAAGCACGCGCAGCAGCTTCACTTGCGTCGCCGCGGGCACATCCCCGATTTCATCCAGGAACAGCGTCCCTTTGTCGGCCAGTTCGAACTTTCCTGGCTTGCTCGAAGTCGCCCCGGAAAAGGCGCCCTTTTCGTAGCCGAAGAGCTCGCTTTCCAGCAGGTTTTCCGGAATGGCCGTGCTGTTGATTTTGATGAATGGTCCGGAAGCCCGTTGCGAGTGCTCGTGGATAGCCCGGGCGATCAGATCCTTTCCCACGCCGCTCTCGCCGCCCAGCAGCACGGTCACATTCGTGGCTGCCACCCTCGCGACGAGTGCCAGCACGGACTGCATTTTTTCGCTTTGCGCCACAATATTCGCATAGGCATAGCGGTGGCCGAGCGCTTCGCGCAGGCTGCGGTTTTCCTCGCGAAGTTGATGCGTATCCAATTCCTTGCGAATCACTAGAACCAGCTCGGCCAGGGAAAACGGCTTCAGGATGTAATCGCTTGCGCCCGCTTTCATCGCCCCCACAGCCGATTCCACGGTTCCATAAGCCGTCATCATTACCACTGGCAGGCGCGCATCGATTCGCTTCACGGCTTGCAGAAATTCCAGCCCGCTCATGCCCGGCAGCTTGAAATCGGTGACGATTAAGTCGAAGGATTCCTTGTTCAGAAGTTCCAGACCGGTTTCGGCGTCCGCGGCGCTCTGCGCCTGAAAACCCTCATCGGCGAGTTGCAGCTCCACCAGGCGGCGAAGCTTGGCCTCATCTTCCACAATTAGGATCGATGGTTTTTCCACCTTCATGTGTGTTTTCATCTTAGGTATACCAGAACGCGAGCGCAAGCACTTGCGCCGCCGCGTGTTTGCGGAGAGCGACCCGCGCATACAGGCGGGGGCGGTGATTGGCGGCAGTGGGATTTTCGAGATGCCGCTCGATCAGGCCATTCGGGAGAGGAGACTTGCCATGATCTACGATTTCCTGGTCGATTCCTATGAAACCGAGCGCATCAAGGTGATTAGCCTCTGGAGCGAGTTCCGGAACGATGACCTTTCGGTGCGTCCGAATCGTGCGGACCCTCGGGGCCGCAGCGTTCAAGAGCAAATGGTGCATCAGTGCGTGAGCGAAGATACTTGGTTTCGCACCATGCTCGATATTGATGTGGGCGCGCCCCCGCTGCCCGTACAGGAAACTCGTTTGGAATTCCTGAAGCGATACGCGGAGGACAGTGGCAAGCGCGTGTCGGCTCTGAGAGAGAAGACAGAGGCCTGGTGGGAAGGCGGCGCCATCTTCTTCACCGTGCCGCGCTCGCGAGCCTGGATCATGCTCCGCCGCATGACTCACACGGCTCATCACAGGGGGCAATTGATGGCCATGCTTCGCATGCTCGGGCGGGATCTGCACAGCAATTATGGTCCAACGGCTGATACCGGCGGCCTGATGCAGAATCATGCCGCGACTATTTACGCCTATCCAGATTTGGCCGCACTCTTAAAGGCCGAAGCCTCCGGTGGCGCTAAATCCTCTTTGCCGGGTTCCGGTGGCCAAGCCGTCACGGAACGGCCCGCGTCCCATTCGTAACGCACCAGCTCTTCGCTCGGATTGCTGCCAGCATGCCGGCGGGCCTTGGTCTATCCCCGAGGCTTTTCTGGAAGAAAGACGTGAAAGCGTGCGCCTGGCCCTGAATTGCCCTCGATCCGAATCCAACCCCGGTGATCGTCCACGATCTTTGCCACAATCGAGAGCCCCAATCCAACCCCATCCTTCTTCGAAGTGAAAAAAGGATTAAAAATCTGTTCGCGAAGTTCGGAAGGTATGCCGGGACCGGTGTCTTCGATCATGATCCCCACGCCGGGCCTGTCATCCGAGGTTTCGGGCGCCACCGAAACGCGCAACACGCATTCTCCGTTGGCACGATTTTCCATGGCCTGGTAAGCGTTCAAAATCAAATTGACGAAGACTCGCTCGCAGAGTTGCTCGTCGGCAAGGATTCCCGGAAGACGAGCGTATTGGCGTTCGACCCGCACGTCCGCGTTGGGCAGTTGGATCCGCACCGATTCGAGCGAGCGATCGACTATTTCGGAGATTTGCTGGGGCCGCAGCTCCACGTTCAGCGGCCGGGCAAAGTCGAGGAATCGCGCCACTAGTGCGTTCAATCGATTCACTTCCGATGAAATGTATCCCGCCAGTTCGCTGGTCAGTGGCTGCGCATCTTTCAGCTTTTGGGACAGCATTTCCGCGGATCCTTTAATCACTCCGAGCGGATTCCGAATCTCGTGTGCCAGCCCGGCCGAAAGTTGCCCGAGTGCCGCGAGCCGTTCCGAGCGGCGCGCTTCGGCCTCGGCCCGCTGCAATTGTCGGTTCGTTTCCTCCAGCGTTTGGGAAAGCATCTGATACCGGTGCATTTGCCTGCGGTTTTCCACCACGAATTGGTTCACTAGAAATGCCACGAAGAAGAAAAAGATGATGCGGATGCCGAGATAGGTGGCCGCTTCAGGAGTCAATTCGTATTCCTGCAGGGCCGGGAACAGAAACGAACAGTAGGCCAGGGACGCCAGAACAGTCCAAAAGAGTGTCGCAATCGGCCCAAAGTAAATGGCCGCCGTGATCACAGGAAGGTAATAAATCGGGTAGTAGGGGCTGTTGATTCCGAGTTCGCCTGTGTGGTCTAGCAGGAGTGTTGCCAGCAGGAGTTTGAGGGTGACGCTATAGATGGGGCCGCGTTCAGGCAGCCGCGCCACCACCCATCCCTCAGTGAGTTGGACAATGGCGATGGCCATCAGGATCAGTTGCTTGTGAAATTGATCGACGGCGGGAAGAAGCGCAAGTCCCAGCAGGAACGGTAGCCACAGAAAATCGATCCAGCGTATGGCCGATGTTTTTCGGTCCGGCATCGCGCAAGGTGGGCTCCAATGGCAGAGCCCAGAATGAATCTAACACGGAGTTTGCGCTTAACGTCTTCCGTCGTAGGAGAAGTTGCGGTGGCGAGAAGCAAGTGGTTAAAGAGCAACACCTGTCCTCAAAGCCCTTCCAGGATATTTCAGGAGAGAATCAGGTCGGCGCACTCGAACACAAGCGAGAGGCTCGCCACGTGCGGTTTCTGACCGGCCCGCTCCAGCGAGCGGCCGATCAGAAGAATCGTTGGCGATTCGAGGCGCGGCACATCGCCAAGTTCTGCAATCGTCGTGCTGTGGTGTTGTTGATCGGGAGTGGCGGCGCGCGCAACAACAACTGCGGGAACTTCCCCCGATAATCCCGCGGCAAGAAGTTCCTGCCGCAATCCCTTGAAATCGTGCCCTGGCATGTACACAACCAGCGTTGTATCTTCGCGAGCCAGACTTTTCCAGTCAGTCCGTTCATGCGTGGGAGTTCCTGCCGCGTGATGGCCGGCTACGACTACAACGCGAGAAGACTTCCGGCGGTCTGTCAGCGAAATGTTGAGAGAGGCGGCGGCGGCAATCCCCGCCGTAATTCCCGGAACCACTTCAAACGGCACGTTGGCCGCCTCCAGCGCATCCAGTTCTTCGGCCAACCGCCCGAAAATTCCGGGATCCCCACTTTTCAGCCGGACGACTTCCAGGCCCCGTCGCGCGGATTCGATCATCCGCGTGTTGATTTCCTCTTGTGTGATTCCTTTTGCCCCACATCGCTTGCCTACGTTGACAATCTCTCCTTGCCGGCCAGCCAGCGACACAATGGCCCGCGGCACCAGATCGTCATGCAGGACGACATCCGCACACCGAAGCAGCCTGTGAGCCCTTACGGTAAGCAATTCCGGATCGCCCGGGCCGGCTCCAACCAAATACACTTTGCCGGTGGCAGTCTGCACCGATCCTGTATCAGCGAAGCTCAATCTCCCACCCCCAACGGCACCGGGCCGGGAGCGGCATCGCGAATGGCCGCTGCAACTGTCTCGCTCGCTAGTTGCGACCGAAGCTCGCCATCGGAAAACCGCGCAAAATATGCGCGAAGATTTTCATTTTCGTCGCGGTTGGCAAGGTATGTTTGCAACAGCCGTTCGATCGCGCTGGGAACTTCGCTGGCGGCGCATCGGTAGCCTATCGGGCGCGCGAGCCTCTGGTGCTCACCCACCGCGCCGCCCAGAGAGAAGTAATAGGCATCGACGCTTTCTTTGCCTTGCTTGATCTTCTTTCCCTCGAGCCCGATATCGGCAATCCAGTGTTGCCCGCAGGAGTTGGTGCATCCGGTTACGTTCAGCTTTAACTGTTGGTCGAATCCCGGCACGCGCTCTTCGAGTTCATCCACCAGCCACCGGGTGAAACCCTTGGTTTCCGTGATGGCCAGCTTGCAAAATTCCGTTCCCGTGCAGGCGATGGCGCCACGCCAGAATGGCGACCCGGTGATGCGCAGCCCTGCTCCCTCGAGTCCGCGCGCCAGCTCTTCGACATTCGCTTTCGGAACGTTGACCACGAGAAGATTCTGCATATTCGTCGTGCGGAGTTCGCCGTTGGCCAGGCGGTCCGCAAGGTCGGCGGCGGCGCGCATCTGGCTCGGAGAAATCCTTCCCCGCGATACGGAAGCGCCCACGTAGAAAAGCCCGTCCTGCTTTTGAGGATGAATGCCGGCGTGGTCGCGGAAAACATCCGAAGGGCAAACTTCATCCGCCGCGGGATCGAGCTTAAATCCCAGGCGCTCGTTCAACTCCTCCAGAAAGCTTTCCGCGGTCCATCCGAAATGCGTGAACAAGTATTTCATGCGCGCTCGTTTGCGGTTCTGCCTCAGTTCTTGGTTGTCGCGGAAAATTTCGGTGATGCTCTGCACCACGGCAAGCACCTGCTCAGGATGAACGAAGGCATTTAGACGCGCCGCCAGAAAAGGCTCAGTGGAGAGCCCGCCTCCCACGCGCAGCGAATAGCCGATTTCACGCTTTCCGCGCAGCATGCGGTGCAGGGCTGTGAGAGCGATATCGTTGATCTCCGGATAGGAACACCACACCGGGCATCCCGTAATGCAAATCTTGAATTTCCGCGGCAGGTTGCAAAACTCAGCCCTTGCTCTTACCAGAGCAGCCGCCTCGAGTACCAGGGGAGACGCATCGCAGATCTCGTCGGCGGCAACGCCCGCCACCGGGCAGCCGGTAATGTTCCGGACGACGTCGCCGCAAGCTCCCTTCGAACTCAGGCCGGCGGCATCCAGTGCATCAATCACCTCAGGCAATGACTCGATCGTCAGCCAGTGCAACTGAATGTTCTGCCTGACGGTAATATCCGCCACGCCTCGTGCGTGCCCCTCGGTCAAATCTGCAATCGTGCGTAATTGATTTGACCGGACCGCACCGTTTGGCAGCGCAATCCGCAACATGAAATAGGGCGTGGACTTTCCTTCGCCGCCTTGACCGCCCACCGCTCCAGCGCCGTCGCCCTGCGTATAGATGCCCCACCATCTGAAATAAAGCCCTATCCAATCTGGCAGGACCGAGTCGCGGCCCTTGCGCGCAAATTCTCGAATCTCTTCCAGAGCTTCCCATGGATTCTTTTCGAGCTTCAGGCGTTCCACCTTCTGAACCTTGGTTTCCTTGATCGCCGGATTTGCCCCGTCACCTGTCACTTTTTCTCCCTCAAAAACAAAAAGCCCGCTCAACCAGCTGATGCTGGCTAGCGGGCTCTGTAAATCCGATTTATTTAGGTTTAAATTCCTCGGATCATACCCCCGCGCCAGCTTTGGCGTTGACAACAACAAGCCATGCAAACCGTCGCGCGGGTGCAATATTCCATGTGTGAATCGTATCTGACCGGTTCGGTTTAGTCAAGGAACTTGCTATGCCGTTTGTGCCTCAACCAGACGCATTGTGCGCAACGCGCACTTTCGTTATGTATGTAAAAGATATCTCCAATACGGGCGCCAAGATCGACCCTAGCCGGTACGCTCCCTGATGTGTTAAATGCTTTCAGTCGCTATTACGGAACGACGAAACGCCGATCACTTTCAGCAATTACGGGGATTTTTTGACGTACGTCCTTTTAAGTAAAATTAACAGAAAGGCGAATTTCCGCCGGGCATGCTTGCCTCAGCGCCGTGCTCGAACTCGCTGTGCTCGGGGCTCTTACTTGCCTGTTCAGAGGGGAGGGTCATCAGATATTTGGCAGGAGGCCGAAGTATTCAGCGTCCTCATTCGTGCCACCTTCTCGCCTCCCGACAGTCTTTTCGAATTCAATGAACTCGATTCGCTCTGTAAGGCTACCCGCTAATTTAGACAGTCAGGGTCTCCGAGTTTAGGTCAGTTGCAAAAGCCAAGAAGGCCTCGTGCGGAGTGCGATTTTGGACTCCGCGGTGAGGCCGGTCGTGA
>Ga0307373_10015258_pt1 | contig 10473 bp, 7 predicted proteins | sample OX2MG_FD_202534 | JGI IMG/M metagenome (GOLD analysis project Ga0307373, IMG submission 202534) | Soil microbial communities from Risofladan, Vaasa, Finland - OX-2 | ecosystem: Environmental > Terrestrial > Soil > Coastal area > Acid sulfate soil | place: Finland: Risofladan, Vaasa | collected...
CGGTCCCCACCCGACACCCACCCTGCGTCTACGGACCGGCCCGACGAAGCCAATGGTACCGGCTCTCGGGCCGCCACCCACACCCCTTAGATCTGCCCAGTGGCCCCTGCGCCGACGGAACGTGGCTTCGTGGCCACCCGCACCACTTCGCAGGCACCGACGAGGACGTGTGTCGGGGCGACTCCCTGCGCGGCTGCATCGTGCTCAGCCCCAATTCGCCGACCCGCAGACTTGGGTTCGACCACCCCCCGGCCATGCCAGGGCCAAGTCCCCAAAGGCCCCATCAAGCGGTCGCCATCGCAGCGCCTGGGACCTATACTCGGCTCGCCACCACTCCCACCCGTCCTTGCACACCATCCACCGACGCCCCGACCCGTCATCCCCGGCAATGCGCCCCGGGAACGACTCCCCGCGACCCGTGCCGCGCTCCCCTCGACGCCTCGACGGACTCTGGCGCGACCCGCGTCAGATCCTCGCCCAATGGGCGGATGCTGGGTCGGTGGACTCCCGGATCCTTCACGCCCGCACGCGCGGACCCTGGTGGGAGTTCCTCGACCACTCCGGCCTCACGATCTTCGTGGGTCGCGAGTACGAGCATCTCGTCCTCGCCATCTCGATGTGGCGCGGCAAGCCACGCGTGTCGTACCTTCCGCTGCCCCATCCGTCAGGTATCGCGTTCGATGCCCGCCGCAATCTACTCCACATCGCCAGTACGCGCAATCCCAACCAGGTCTTCAGCCTCGCGCCGATCACCAGTATGCTGCCACTCCATCGACTGACGGCCCAACCCCTCTTGGCCGAGTATCGACCCATGGTGCCAAAGCTCTCGGTCGTCGTCCCGGGATCGTTCTACCTTCACGACCTCGCCCTGATCGATGGCCGCCTTCACGGAGCCGCAGCCGGCCGCAACACCGTCATCTGCCTCGACCCCCCGTCCCTACCTCACGACTCCTGGTGGCCCCGCTCCGTTGCGCACGACGACGGTCCGCTCACCGACCGAAACTACCTTCAGCTCAACTCCATCGCGGCGGCGGCCACGCTTCAAGCCTCCTACTTCACGGCGTCCTCGGCACGCCCGGCCACGCGCAGACCTGGCCACCGTGACTACCGGATTAATCGGCGCGGAGTGATCTTCTCCGGCGCCACCCGTGAGCCCAGCACCCATGGGCTGACCCGCCCGCACTCCGCCCGTCTCACTGCGAACTCCCTGCTCGCCGCCAACAGCGGGTACGGGGAGCTCGTGTCGGCCCGCTTGCCCAGCAGCTCATTCGACGTGATCTGTCGCCTGCCAGGCTGGACCCGCGGACTTGCTGTCATCGGCGACACCGCGCTACTCGCCACCTCGAGGATCCTACCCGGATTCGAGCAGTATGCCCCCGGCATCGAGCCCGCGCATGCTACGTGCGGCATACACGCGATAGACCTGACGTCGGGCAAAATCCTCGCGAGTCTACTCTGGCCACTCGGTGATCAGATCTTCGCAGTCGAAGCCGTGCCGCGAGCCGTTACGCACGGCTTTCTGCACGCGGTCGGCCGATCGCGCCCCTCATTTGACGCCACACGCACGCTTTTCGGCTACTCTCCCCTGCCCAGTCCGCATTCCGACCCGCTCCTTCGGAGGTTCTGATGGATACTATTCCGCTGCTCATGATCGGAGCTATGTACGAAAATGGCGGCAACACAGTCCACCGCCTACTCGATGGTCACCCCAACCTATTCGTCTATCCCTTCGAATCTCAACTGGGGACCCGCCTAACAGCCGACCATCTGACGTCCGTGTTCCCCGCTAAGTATCGGTGGCCCGTCTTCCGACTCGGCGCAACCAACGAAGAGAACTACCATGCAATCATCGATGAAGAGTGCCGTGTGCGCGTGTCCACGCCACAGGTCAGCAAGTTCCGATTCGAACTCTCCGAGCGAGATCGCTACAGCCACTTTCTGGACATAACCCAAGGAGGCACTCAAACCCGACCCCGCTATGTCACCGCCTTCCTCCGTGCTACGATGCTGGCTTGGCACGACAGCTGCCAGACCCGCGAGCCGACAGCCCTAGTCGGCTACAGTCCTATCATCACAGTCGACAGCCTCAGCATTCTCAGCGAAATGGCACAGGCGCACTTCATTCACGTAGTTCGTAATCCGTGGTCCGCCTATGCCGACACCAAGCATCGCCCGGCTCCGCTGCCCGTCGCTCACTATCTCCACGCTTGGGCGACAGTACAACTGGCGGCACTGCAAGTGTCCCGGATCCATCCGGATCGCTTCCACCTTATCCGATTTGAAGATGTTGTCGCTGACCCGCTCGCTACCCTGGGTGCGGTCTGCGTCCGACTCGGCCTGCCAAGTGCTTCCTCGCTAGCCAGCCCATCGTGGAACGGATCACCCCTCTCCGAGGTTTACCCCTGGGGCACCATCCGGATTCCCACCACCGCTCAGAATCGCGCCACAGCCGCCGAGCTGTCTCGCGAAGAACTTGCCACAGTCCGCGACTATGTGGCTCCCCTGCTACAGCTACTCGACTACGACGACTTCCTCGACTCCTGACGCGGCTCGTCCAAATCCCTTCCCTAACAGTGACCCTCAGCACGCGCCCACCCGTCCCGCTGCGCACACCTCATCCGGGCATGCACCCGCGCTCCCATCAGACACCCACGCAGATGCAGCAGTCCAGCTCTCCACCCAGTTACCCTCGCCCTCCGAGCCGGACCTCGGGCTCGCTGCGGTGCCTGAAGCCTAGCGCCCATGGGCCGTCTCGTGTCTGACCCTGCCACGACGCCGCAATCCGCCGTGCGACTCCTTCTCAGCCTCGTCATAGCCGTCACCGTAGTGGCCCCGCTGATGGTGTGGCTGACCCTCCACAGCTTTGCCGGCTTCGACGACGAAGGCTACTACCTCCTCGCCCTCGCGGCACTTGCTCACCATCACCCTCTCTACTCACAAGTGTATGGCACCTATGGCCCGGCATACTACCTCATTTTCGTAGCAGCCTACACGGTCCTGCACATCCCGTACACACCCGATGCCGCTCGGGTCATCACCGTGGTGTGTTGGTGCGTCTCGTGTCTACTATCCGGTTTAGTGCTTTGGCGAGCCTCACGCAGTGTACTGGTCGCCGTCGCGGCAGCTCTCGTATGCTTTGAATGGCTTGCCCCGATCGGACTGACAGGTGAACTCTACCCCGGTCTTATTCTCATACCCCTACAACTCTCTCTAGTCCTTGCACTCCCAAGCGCGGTACTGTCGGGCCGCCGGATCCCACTGATGGCCGTAGGTGCGATCCTTGGCACTGTTCTCCTGATCAAAGTAAACGTCGGCATCTTCACTGTGGCTTCGGTTGTGGTCGCGATGGCCGCGACAGTCGGACGTCCCCGCTTCCCAGCCTGGCTCTGGCGGCTCACCTGCACGGTAGCCCTTCTGATGCCCCCAGTACTCGTCCTAGCGCTCATCGGAACTCGCTCGGTCCAAAGCTACCTGGCTTTGTCTGAAGTAGCCATCCTGGCCTTGCTCATCACGGTCGGGGCTACACGAGGCAACTCTAGCCCAGGTCTCTCCGCGGCCCGCATGCTGCTCGCGATCGGCGGCTCTATGGCAATCGCCATCCTCGTGTATGTCGCTGCGCTCGCTCACTCGGGCACTGGAATTGCCACCGTCTTTCGCTTCACGATCAACGTCCCACTTCAGCAGACACACGCGTTCACAGATCCGGTGCAGCTTGGATTTGGAGCGCTAGTCGCCACTATCGCCGTCGCCACTCTGAGCACCCAGCTAGTCTGGCGCCGGCGCGCTAGTCGAAGCATCCATCCTCACTCGCACCGCCTCCGAGCCACACTCGCCATCACCAAAATCGCCGTCGGGCTAGGCATCGTGTTCTGGGGCTTGGTCGGCGCCTTCCCTCTTGGACCCGTCTTCGGTGCCGCCGCCATGGGGCTGGTCGGAATTTGGGTTGGACTCGAGCGGCATAGCCCGCAAGAGCGCTCTGTCATCTGGCTCCTAGCCGCTCTCGGCGCTTTCCAGCAGCTTCAGATCTACCCTGTGGCAGGAGCTCAAATTGCATCCGGAACTGTCTGGGTCGGACTCGCCGCTCTTGTACTTGTGGACGATGGCATCCGCATCCTCCCCCGCTCCGCGCTCCCCGCTCAACACGTGACAGCAGCGGCCCACGCCCGCTGGCTGGCAACTTCCCGCACCGCACTGGTACTCGGAATGGGATGCGTGGTCGCTATTCAGTCGCTGGATATGCTGGCATCCTCGCCAAGGAATGCCGTCTCCCTAGACCTGCGCGGCTCCGACTGGATCTACCTCCCCAAACCCACCGCACTCGCATACCGTCACGTGACCCACTACCTCCAAGACAGCTGCTCCACCTTCATATCGGCGCCCGGAATCGACAGCCTGTACACGTGGACGGGTCAGCGACCAGTCCTGGGCATTCTTGTAGATGACTGGATGTACTTGGTTTCCGCACCTCAGCAACGCGCCATTGTCCGCGAACTCGAGGTACGCCGTCACATCTGCGCCGTCGTAGACCCTCTCCTCATCGAGTTCTGGCAGCATGGCACACCCCTTCCGCCGGACCCCATCTTGCACTATCTTGCCGGCCACTACGTGGTCGTCCGCAGGTTTGGGGGGATCTACATAATGCAGCGCTCGGTGCGCCCGACTCTCCGTGCATCACAGTCGAGCATGTCGACCTACATCACCGCGAGCCACCGGCCTCGATCCACGCCCACAGGCTGACCCGAGGCCGGGCTCCTGCCCCGCTTCTCAAAAGGCTTGCGCAGTCGTGGCCGCCTCGTAGCGCCTGGCCATCGCCACGTTGGTCTCGAGCCACCGCCGCATCCTCTCAAGCCCCTCCTCCAGCCCGACGCACGGCACCCAGCCATACGCCTGCCGGATCTTTGCCGCGTTCGCAAACCATCGCTCGGTCTCCCACTTGCGCGCAGGGTAGGATCCCCAGGTTGGCTGCCCCGACAAGCCGAAGACACGTGCGGCAGCTGCCGCAACCTCGTCCAGACGAACTTCGCGTCCCGACCCCACGTTGTAGATGGAGCTCGCCCGCGGCGTGGCCCCTTCCAAGACGGCGACGTAGGCTGCGACGACATCATCGATCCAGATGTAGTCCCGAACCAGCTCCGGTCGGGCGAGGGGCGCATGCCGTTTCATGATTCCGAAGGCGCATACCCGTGCCATCAGGCGTGTCGGCTCCTCGAGCCTGCCAAACACGGAGTACAGGCGCAGCGTAGTGACCGTCACCCCAACCTCCTCCATGGCCCGCTGTGCCATCCAGGTAGCCCAAGCCTTCGTAGCCGCATAGACGCTGTTCGGGTGAACTGGGTCCGCCTCAAGCGGTCCCGCGCTGTGTGCCCCGTACTCGGAAGACGACCCCGAGTTAATCACATGCGGACAGAATCCCCTGGCCGCGGCGGCAAGCAGATGCGCAAACGCCAGCACATTGGATCTAGTAAGATCCCCAATGTCTGACTGAGCAGGATAGCCCCCGCGCGCAGCGCAATGCACGATCACGTCCGGGCGCGCATCGAGAACCACTCGCTCTGCATCACTCCTCTCGGCCAAATCTCCAACACAGAGGTGGAGGGACTTGTGCTGCAGCCCTGCGATCCGCCACTGGTCCGAGGTCGCTCTCACTACTCCTGTGACCATGTGTCCGCGGCGCAGAAGCTCATCGGCGAGATTGGAGCCGACAAAGCCCGCTATCCCCGTGATCAGAACTCGCAAGGACCGGACCCACTCGTCCCCCGGATGCCGGCTTGATCCAGTCTCGACTCCGCACGTCGACCATCCCTCAAGTCAAGCCACAAGCGCACGCAGCTGACATACATTCGAACTGCGGACACTAGCGTCGTACTGGACCGTCCCCCAATGCGGTCGGTCCGGTCCGTGTCGAAGCCAACAACTGTCGCTCCAGCAGTCCGGCACTTCACCATAAGTTCGAGGTCGATCAGATCGCCACACTCAACCACCGCTAAGCGCTCGTACAGCGTGCGCGCAAACGCTTTCGGCGTTCCGTTCACGTCCCAGGTCGCGAGTCCGAATAGCGTCCTCGCTTCCAGGTTGAAGAGAAGTGACCCGGCCCTCCGCAGCCTTGACTTGCGATAGCGACGCGTGGCTTTCACCAAGGCAGCGCCCGTGATGTCGCCGGAGGCGAGGCTGACCGCAAGGCAGAGGTCCTGTGGAGCCGTCCGTGCGGAATTCGCGTAGCAGAGTATGCCTCCGCGGGCAGCCCTCAGTCCTGCCTGCACGGCCGCACCCCAGCCCGGACCCGACTCGAGGACTGTCACGGAGGAGCCGATCGCCGCCACAGCAGCTCGGCGGCAGGCCGCGACCGACTCGTCAATAGAGCCATTGACTACCAGGATGAGCTCGTGGTTGACGGCTCGGAGGGCGAGCTCATGCGCCGCCACGACCTGCTCGATATGTCCGGCTTGGTTGCGCACCGGAAGAACCACGCTCACGAGCATGGTGTGCTGCCCTCGGAGCCGATACACCGCAGCCTCTTGCAGAGGGCGTCCTCCCCGAGACCACTTCTCGCCAACAGCCGGCCTTCACTTCCTCCGAGCCCCCCCCAGACGTCCCCTCCGAGACCGAGCCTATGTAGTCGTGGGTGTGCCGGCTCGCCGGCGAGCACCTCCGCAGTCATACTTCCGATGCCGCCCGAAGCGGAGTGGTCCTCCAGGGTGACTATGTCACTGCAGGTAGTGAGGGTGCTGAGCGCGAGACGGACGACCTCGTTGTCGAGATGCGTCACCACAATGCACTGCAGCGTCATGCCAAAGCTATTGTGGAGACTCTCCGCCACATTGAGGGCAGTCGACGCCATCGCGCCGTATGTGACAAGTGCCAGGCCACCCGTGCCAAGGCGACAGTAGCCCACGTCGGCTAGCTCGTCGACAGGGAGGCGGGCATCGACCACAGCATCTTTCGAGAGTCGGTAGTAGATTGGGCCGGGGCTGCTGTATGTTGACTGCAGCACCTTGGCGCAAACGGCGGAGGTGGAGGGTGCATAAACGGCAACTCGGCCGGATGAGCGCATCAGGGCGATGTCCTCGATCGCGTAGTGCGTGATGCCCGAGACTCCGTACCCAACCCCGCCTCCGACCGCAATCAGCCGAACAGGAAGACCGTGAAGGACGGGGCCGTCGCGAAAGGCCTCGAAGCAGCGCATCGAGAGAAAGGCGGCTATCGAGTAGCAGAAGGGCACCATGCCTTCGCTTGCGAGCCCCGTTGCCAGGGCAATCATGTTCGTCTCGGCGACGCCCACATTGAAGTATCGGTCTGGGTAGCGGTCCGCAAATGTCTCAACGACCGTGAAGCCCAAGTCCGCCGTTAGCAGCACGATGCGCGGATCACTTTGGGCCAGCTCAGCCAGAGTGTCGATGAAGTCGGCCCTCATGGTTGTGGCGGACGCACCTCGCGACGGGCTTCAGCATACTGGGAGTCAGAAAGTGGCCAATAGTGCCATTCAACTCGTCCCTCCATGAAATGAACGCCGCGGCCAGAGACAGTCCGCGCAATGATGGCACTCGGCCGTGAATCGGCCGCGACCGTGAGCTCCATCATCAGCGCATTGGGATCGTGCCCGTCAATCTCGTGAACGTCCCAGCCGAATGCTGCGAACTTGGGAGCCAGCGGCTCTAGGTCGAGTACGGAGTCGGTGGTTCCCATGGCTTGCCGACCGTTAGCGTCGACGATTGCGGTTAGCGGGAGTCGCCGGTGCCCTGCAAACATGATGGCCTCCCATACGGATCCCTCGTTGAGTTCGGCGTCGCTCAGCAAGGCGACGCACCGACCTGGTGCACGGGTTATGCGCCGGGCGAGACTCACTCCGGCGGCGAATCCCAGGCCGTAGCCGAGCGACCCGGTCGTGAACTGGACCCCGGGAATGCGGTGTCCGGGGTGCACAGCAAGGACCGAGTCGTCACGGCAGTATGAGAAGAGAGCGTCATGCGTGATGCACCCATGCTGATAGAGCGCGGCATATAGGGCAAGTCCGGCATGCCCCTTCGACAGAATGAACGTGTCATCGTCTACCTCGAGCACGGCGAACACTGCAGTGAGGATGTCGACGATCGAGAGGCATGACGCGATGTGGCCAACGTGAGCCCGGTGGGCAACCTCCAGGATGAGCTCGCGCAGCTCCGTCGATTGTTCAGCGAGGGCTGCCGCAGTTGGCTTATGCGAGGAGTGTTTCGGCACGGTTCGAGGTCTCTGCATCTGATGGGTTGCCGCGGACCGCTCCATGCCGCCGGAGAGCTGGAGCTCTGCCCGTCGGGTGGACCCCTCGTGAGTGCCTGGCCCATCCGCAGAGAGAAGGCTCATCTGAGCGCCATCCCGAGCTCCGGATAATCTGCGCGTGGACACGAAAGGTTAGATGCGTGGGGGTGACGCTCAGCCACAGAGTCCTGGCTGCGCGCCGACTCGTCTCGGACGTTAGCCAAGTGAAGCGGGTTTGTCATGGGGGAGTTCGGGAGGCGGCAATGGAGTAGTCGTCGCGGCGTCGTGTTGAAGAGTAAGCGTCTCGGCGAGGCAACGCACCACGGACATGGTTACGATCGTGTCACTGGTCGAAGCGCGTACGGGGGCGGGAGGTGGAGGATCCGTGACGGGAGGCCTACGACGTTCGCTTTGCCATGGCTTCCGGGTGGCAGAGACGATGGGATGGAGTCTTCTGGAGCTCCCGGCGCTTCCACGCACAGGGACCGACACACTGGAGGCTAGTATGCGATCAGGGACCGCAGCGCCGCTTCGATCTTGTCGGGACCGAGGCAGTAGACCGCAGCCAGCGACTCCGCGAACGGCATGGCGGGGATCTCGGGGCCACCGATCCGCACCACCGGGCCGTCGAGGTGTTCGAAGCACTCCTCGGCCACGATCGCAGCCACCTCCGCGCCGACCCCACAGGTGAGATTGGCCTCGTGGGCGACGAGAACCTTGCCGGTCCGCCGGGAGCTCTCCACGATCAGCTGCCGGTCCAGGGGCCTCACCGTGCGCAGGTCTACCACCTCCACCTCGACGCCCTCCAGCGCCAGGCGCTCGGCCGCCGTGAGCGCCTCGTGGACGGTGGCGCCGTAGGTGAAGCAGGTGAGGTCGCGGCCGGGTCGGGCGATCCGGCCGATTCCGATCGGGACCACCTCGTCTCCCTCCGGCACCTCCTGGCGGAAGGCTCGGTAGAGCGCCTTATGCTCGAAGTAGCAGACCGGGTCCGGGTCGCGCATGGCGGCGAGGAGGAGCCCCTTGGCGTCGGCCGGGGTGGAGGGGATCACCACCTTGAGCCCGGGGATGTGGGCGAAGATCGCCTCCAGGCTCTGGGAGTGGTAGAGGGCGCCGTGGATGTGGACCCCGCCGCCGCAGGGGGCCCTCACCACCATCGGGCACGACCAGGTGTTGTTGGAGCGGTAGCGGATCTTCGCCGCCTCGCTGATGAGCTGGTCGAAGGCGGGGGGGATGAAGTCGACGAACTGGATCTCGGCTACCGGGCGCAGCCCCGCCATGGCGGCGCCGATGGCGACTCCGACGATCGCCGACTCCGCCAACGGCGAGTCGATCACCCGATCGTCGCCGAACTCCTGATGCAGCCCCTGGGTGGCCCCGAACACCCCGCCCTTCACCCCCACGTCCTCCCCCAGGACGAGGACGCGCGGGTCGCGGCGCATCTCCTGCGCCAGGGTGCTCCGGACCGCCTCCAGCAGCGTCATCTCCGCCACCTACGGCGCCGTCCCGTAGACATGGTCCGCGGCGGTGGCCGGGTCCGGGGTCGGGGCGGCCTCGGCCTCCGCCTGGGCCTCATCCACCTCGGCGCGGCAGGCCTGCCGGATCGCCTCGGCCGCTGGTGCGTCGAGCACCCGGGCCGCTGCCAGATCGGCCTGAAAGCGGTCGAGCGGGTCGTGCTGGCGGAGACCCAGCACGTCGGCGGGGTCACGGTAGCGACGCTGGTCGTCGTCGGAGCTGTGGGACTGGAGCCGGACGCACTCCGCCTCCAGCAGCGTCGGCCCCTCCCCGCGGCGAGCACGCGCCACCGCCTGCGTCATGGCACCGTGGACCGCGAGGACGTCGCCCCCGTCCACGGTGACGCCGGGCATGCCGTAGCCGACCGCCCGCTCGGAGACCCGCGGGACCGCCATCTGGCGCGACTGAGGGACCGAGATCGCGAAGTGGTTGTTCTCCACCAGGAAGATCACCGGGAGGCGGTGGATGCCGGCCCAGTTGAGCGCCTCGTGGAAGTCGCCCTCGCTGGTGCCCCCCTCGCCGCAGGTGGTGAGGACGACCAGATCCTCGTGGCGGGCGCGACCCGCCAGCGCGATCCCGACCGCGTGCAGCACCTGGGTCGCCACCGCGCTCCCGGTCGTGACGATGCGGCACTCCCGGGAGGAGAAGTGACCCGGCATCTGGCGGCCGCCGCTGCTGGGGTCGGCGGCCCGCCCCAGGGCGGCGAACAGATGGTCGACGGGCCGCATC
>Ga0307373_10015260_pt1 | contig 10472 bp, 9 predicted proteins | sample OX2MG_FD_202534 | JGI IMG/M metagenome (GOLD analysis project Ga0307373, IMG submission 202534) | Soil microbial communities from Risofladan, Vaasa, Finland - OX-2 | ecosystem: Environmental > Terrestrial > Soil > Coastal area > Acid sulfate soil | place: Finland: Risofladan, Vaasa | collected...
GGCGGAGACCCTTTCATCTTCGGGCGCGGCGGCGAAGAGGCCCAGGCGCTGGCCAGGGCCGGCGTTCCGTTCGAGGTCGTCCCTGGAATTTCATCCGGAACTGCCGCGCCGGCGTACGCCGGTATTCCCTTGACCCATCGTGATTTGTCATCGAGCGTGACGTTCCTGACCGGTCACGAAGATCCGTCCAAATCTTCCACCAGCGTTGATTGGTCCAAGCTCGCTGCCGGGGCGGATACCCTGGTCCTTTTCATGGGCGTTCGCAATCTGCCGGAGATCAGTTCGGCCCTGATCAAGGAAGGGCGGGACCCGAACACGCCGGTTGCCGTGGTCCGCTGGGGAACGCGCGCGGAACAGCAGACCGTGACAGGAATTCTGGCCGATATCGCCGCCAAAGCCCAGGGCATCGAAGCGCCTGCTGTCATCGTGGTCGGCGAAGTCGCCGGGCTGCGCGACGAATTGAATTGGTTTGAGCGCCTGCCGCTTTTCGGCAAGCGCATTGTAACGACCCGCGCGCGCGAGCAGTCACGGGACCTCAGAGAGGCGCTGGAGGAACTGGGGGCGGAGGCCGTCGAGGTCCCGGCGATTGAGATTCGCAATCCACAATCCTGGCAGCCGCTGGACGAAGCCATTGGACGGCTGGAAGCATTTGATTACCTTGTGTTCACCTCGGCCAACGGAGTAAAGAAATTTCTGCATCGAATTCAAGCGTGCGGCCGCGACGTGCGCGATCTGAAGGGATTGCAGATCGGGGCCATCGGCCCCGGGACCGCGGCTGAACTTGCGAGGACGGGCATCCGCGCCGATTTCCTGCCCAACCAATACCGGGCGGAAGGACTCATTGAATGCATCCGGGGGGTTGACATTCGCGGGAAAGCATTCCTGATTCCCAGGGCGAAGGTTGCCCGGGACATCCTGCCCCTTGCCCTGAAAGAGCGGGGAGCGCGCGTGGAAGTGGTGGAAGCCTATGAAACGGTCCAGCCCCGGTTTGCTCCCGGGGAACTCGAACGGGTCCTCACGCCGCCTCCGGACGTGGTGACCTTTACCAGTTCGTCCACGGTCGCCAACTTTCTGCAATTGCTCGAGGCCCAAAGCCTTCGCAGAATTCTGCACGGGACCGCCATCGCCTCGATCGGCCCCATCACTTCCGAAACGATTCGCAAGCACGGACTGAACGTTTCGATTGAAGCGGCGGAGTCCACGGTCCCCGGCCTTGTTCAGGCCCTGCAAAACCACTTCGCCCACTCCCCGCAAGGGAGGACCGGCCGCCACTCCTGACGGAGCGGCACATGGCGTTTCCTGAAATACGGGTCCGATGGGCCGCCGGCGGGATGCTCAGAGGTTTAACAGTTCGCGAAGTTTCCGCGTTTGCGCCCGGCTCACAGGAATTTCGGTTTCCCGGCGGTCCTGCATCTTCAGTTGATAAGAGCTTTTGAACCAGGGAACGACTTCCTTGATACGGTTGATATTCACAAGGTAGGACCGGTGGACCCGCCAGAAGATGTTGGGATCGAGATTGCCCTGCAACTCTTCCACCGTCCGAAAATTCGACTGGCCCTCAAGGTCCTTGGTCACAATGCTGATCACGCCATCTTCGATCGTCGCATAAATAATGTCAGAAGAATCCACGAGGACCAGGCGGCTGCCGCTCTTGACCACAAGCTTGCTGGACGGTAATGCAGGCCGGTCCTCGATCATGTGCACCAGGCGGTCGAGCTTCTGAAAAGCTGCTTCTGAAGCTTCCATCATCCCCCGCACCCGCTGCAAAGCCTTTTCAAGGCGGTTCCGCTCGATCGGCTTCAGCAGATAATCGACGGCATTCACCTCAAAGGCGCGCACCGCGTAGTGGTCGTAAGCCGTCACAAAAATAAAGTAGGGTAGCGTCGTTCGCCGGTCAAGCAGCTTTTTGATCACGCCAAAGCCGTCCAGGCCGGGCATTTGAACGTCCAGGAATACAAGGTTCGGATTCAGCTCGCGAACCAGGCTGACGGCCTCAACCCCGTTTTTGCCTTGCCCGACGATCTCAACATCCGGAAAGTTTTTGAGCAAGTACAGCAGCTCATCCCTTGCGGGTTGCTCATCGTCCGCAATGAGCGCAGAAATCTTCATCCTGTGCCTTCCCGTGCCAGCTTGGGTCCAGATCCAAACAGTCCCATTACGAGAATCAGTATACCAGCCTGCGGGGACCCTTGATATGCCCCCACCCCTCAACCAGGCTGGATCGCCGCGCGTTGCAAGGTCCATTGGGAATTCCCTTCCAGACCCTTTCAGTTGTGTTACCATGTGCCGGTAGAAGGCCTCCGATTCCCCGGAATGAGGCCTGCCCTAAACGTCCCGTTAGCCCGGCTCAGAAAGGAGAGGCCATGAAACGCCGAATCCTGGTGGTCATTCTTGCAGGGCCTTTGTTGTTCGGGCTGCCCATCCGTCAATTACTCCGCGGCCAGACATGCAGCGACGACGAAGGAATGGTCAAAAGCTACGTGCAAAGCATCGCCAATCTGGTGGGGACCGTTAAGAAGGAAAGCCTCACCGATTTTGAAAATGATTACCATGAGCAAAGCTGCCTTTCGCAGCTCTCGCTTTCCCTGGGCATTGTTGACAGCCTCATGGACTGCCTGAACAAAGCGGCCAAAGACCCCGCCGCAACCAAAGAACAAGTGACCGCTATACAAACCAAACTTCAAAACTATGCCAGACTCAAAACCGCGCTTGGACAGGACCGTGACACATTGAAGGCTGCCAAGAACACGAAGACCGCCAAGTCTATCATCGAGAAGTTTGAGATCGCGGCTTGACCGGTTTGAGGCTTTTGCTCCACGGCCTTTGTCTCCTTTCATCCGGACGTTGCCGTGAGACGCCCGCAACCGGCACTGCATGGCCGAAGTAGGGGCGACCCTTGGGTCGCCCCTTTTCGTAGGGGGACGGCTTGCCGTCCCCACGCTGCACATGGCCGCCGGATCCAACAGGGTAGGGCAAGCCCTGCCCCTACGGCCGCCTTGCCGCCACCCTCCCAACCATGTTTCAACGCTGCGAGGCCGATGTGGGGGCCGCCCTTGGGTCGCCCCTTTTCGTAGGGGGACGGCTTGCCGTCCCCGCGTTGCACATGGCCGCCGGATCCAACAGGGTAGGCAAGCCCTACCCCTACGGCCGCCTTGCCGCTGCCCTCCCAACCATGCTTCAACGCTGCGAGGCCGATGTGGGGGCAGCCCTTGGGTCGCCCCTCTTCGTAGGGGGACGGCTTGCCGTCCCCGCGTTGCACATGGCCGCCGGATCCAACAGGGTAGGGCAAGCCCTACCCCTACGGCCGCCTTGCTCACGATGCTTCAACGCTGCACGAATAATCCGCTTTTGTGCATGATTTGACTCTCAACTTATCCGTCAATATTCTCTTGACAAGACGACTCCGAAATATATACTTAGGCGCCAAGGAGTTTGCACGGTGTTCGCATCGGGAAAGCATTCTTGGATGGAGGGCCAGGAATCCGGGAGGGTTCCTGGCCTTTTCTTTTTGGCTTTTTCCGATGGTTCACGGGTCCTCAATGCTCGGTGAAGAAGGAGGAATGGAAGTGGCACAACATCGGGGTACGGTTAAATGGTTTAATAACAGTAAGGGATACGGCTTCATTGGGCAAGAGGAAGGAGCCGACGTTTTTGTACACTATTCAGCAATTCAAGGTGACGGATTTAAGTCACTTCAAGAAGGCGACACGGTCGAGTTCGAAATCGTTCAGGGGCAAAAAGGGCCGCAGGCCGACAAAGTGAGCAAGTTGGGGTAAACCCATTACTTCCTTCCAAGAAATTGGAATTGGGGTTAGAATGGAACCCTGTGTCTCCGGTTGAAGCACTGATACTCAAGGGCGGCTTTTGGGTTTGAAAAAGGGCTTGTGGGGTTCCCATAAAAGCTTGACCGTTCTTTGGAATGCAACACTTCCAAAGAGGGACGCTGTCCTTGCTGGAAAAGAACTATCCGGTGGCGCTGAATTTGGGATGGACGAGTGTTGAAGTCCGCCAGGACCGGCGACTGGCGATCTCCATGGCTATTGCGAGGTAACCCATGCGAAGACTGATGACCGCTTTCGGGGTACTCATATTGGCGGCGCCTTTGTGCGCTGCATCAGGAAGGGCTGTTCTCGCCCACCGGGAGGGAGTTATTCACCGTCCGATGGCCGAGTCAGCAACTTTATCGGGCTTGACGGTCCCGGCTGCGACCTTGGTCAATGCCCGCCTGCTTTCGGGAATGCATACGCTGGTCAGCCATGTGAACGATCCCGTTTCGGCCGAGATGCTCGAACCTGTGTACATCAACGGCTCCATGGCCCTGCCCAAGGGGACCCTGTTTGACGGGCATATCACGTCTGTCCGCCGGCCCAGCCGGATGCGGCACAATGGAGAAATCGCCTTCCGCTTTGACCATGTGACGCTGCCCGACGGGCAGGAGGTCCCGGTTTCAGCGGTGATGACCCGCCTGGAAAACAGCACGGGCTTAAAAGGAAAGCTTGACGCGGAAGGGCACATCGAAGGACATTCGCGGACTTCCTGGAGAAATTTCCTGACAGGGGCCGTGGGGGTTGGAGGTCTGACTGCCGCCAAACTGGCGATCGCAAGCTCAGCCGCCCTGACCGTGGCCGCCCCCGCAAGCGCTGCGGCCTTCCTCGGTTACGAGTTGTTCATCAGGCGCGGGAGCAATGTCAATGTCCCGCCGATGACGCGCTGCCGGATCCGGCTCCTCGGCTCTCTGACGGTTCCCTTCTAGTATTACTATGTTAAGTCAACCTCGGAACCGTCAGGGCATGGCTTTAGCCATGCCGTTTGATGGTTCCCAGGATTTACTCCCCAGTTCGATCGGCGGGCTTAAGCCCGCCGATCGAACTGGACATAATGATCGATCCATTCAACGGCATGGCTAAAGCCGTGCCCTGACCGCGCTGGCCGACCAACTTAACATAGTAATACTAGGGGGAAGGAGATTGGGGAAGGCGCTCGAACCGCTCCTCTTACGGGGCAGTTGCGGGCGACCTTGGGGCTGTGACCGCACCGTAATCTGCCACCAGATTGACGCCAACCTGGGTTCCGGTTTGTGTCAATTCCATATCCTGGAATGGATCCGGCTGGTTTGGATTCTGGTTCTGCCACGCAATCTGCTGCGCAAGTTTCAGTCCTTCCAGCATCTGTCGGAGGCTTCCGGCCGCTTCCGCCGACTTGCAGAAAAGTTCGAGATTCAGCCGGACGTTGTTGCCCGTATGGACGTTGTAGCCCAGAACGTCCACACCCTGAAAGACCTTTCCCCAATCCAGTTCAACTTCGTGCTGCTTTGGCATCCAGCCCGCAAACCAGGAAGCCACGGCTGAAGCGATCGCAACTCCCCAGATCGGCGCCCCGGTCTGCTCCTGCTTCACGACCCCGGCAAAAGTGGCATTTGAACCGAGCGCGGGTCTGCCGCCATCGAGGGCCTCCATGATCGGGCTGAGCGTGCCGAGGGTCCCAAAGGCGCCTTCCGTCGGACTCAGGACAACGAGGCACTGTGTAGCGAGGCCCGCACCCAGGCAGTAACCCGTTTTCCCCCCAATCTGCTGCGGCGGTATATGTCGCGCCGCTGCACGGCCCTCAAGGACATCAGGGCGAAAGTGCCCCCCGGCAAACCCATAAAGGTTCGTATTGGGGCCCTCAAGGTCCCAACCCAGTACGAGCTCATCCACATCGGTTTCCTCGATGCCAAGTTCGGCCATGGAGGCCACAAGGTCCTTCAGGCGCGGCCCCATATAGTGCTCGCGCAACGTCGCATAATTCGGCAGCTTGCGCAGCGTTGCGGGACTTGAATATTCCATCCGAAGGGTATCGGTGGGGAAACTGTTCAAAGCCTTGGTGACCAAATCCTGCCCCAGCAACGGCGCGGCGCTGATTCCCGCCATCATGACCCCTGCGGCCATCACACGTTTTATCGAATCCATTCAGACCTCTTCCGCTTTTAGGACCACCACTTCCCGCCGGTGCGAACGCGTCAGAAACGTCTTGCGGCTGCAACCTGCGGTCAGTTTTTCAATTTCCCGGTTCGAAAGGGGCGCGTACGGAAACTGGCCGGCTCCCTCCCGTTCTGCGCCGAGAGTTGTGAGATTTTCAAACCACCATCGCGCTTCCATTCCCGACCCCAGGTTGGGTTCTCGCAGGAAGCAGAAAAATATCCCGCCGGGCGCAAGAAGAGAGAGCAGAAAGGTTACAAGCTCCGGCAGATGATCGCGAGGAACAAGGTCGAGAAGGTGCCAGCAGCAGATTAATCTGAGAGAAGCGGGCGGGATGTCAGGTAGTTGTTTGAGAAATTCATCCAGGCAGAAGGCCCGCTGTTTGCCGGCGTGCCGCCAGTAGGCAGGGTCGCCTCGCTGAAGAGGTGAAACCAAATCCGCCACATAGACCTTGGCGCGCCGCCGCATCAGGACGCCCACCGTGGCGGAGGATACGGTGCCGCAGTCCAGAACATGAGGATTGTTTGCGTCCTGCAGGTAGTTCCAAATCCACTGAAGGGCCTGGCTCGGCGCCGGGGAGCTATGAGCTGAAGAAGCCGTGTTGCGGGAACTCTCCTGCGTTTTTACTGAAAACATCGACCCACCCACTCGACCCGCAACGAGGCTGGAATCGATTCGCCGGCAAGGCGGCAGCACCTCGTACAACTCCAGCTTAACAGGCCCCGCGCAGGGCCGGGTTGCTCGCTATTGCCAATCGAGAAGACCTTGCGCTTCTTCACTCGTTATCTTCGTAGAGGGTTGCCGCGGCAAGGGGCGTACGTTCTTCCTGTCTTCCTTCGCGAAGGATATCGATGCTGCCTTTGAAATAGGCCCCTTCTTCAATTGAGATGCTCGCTGAAGTCAAATCGCCGGTCACATTGCCGCTTCGGCGCACCTCAATCTTTTCACGCGCGTTCACGTTCCCATTCACGGACCCAAGAATAACCACCTGTCGCGCCTGGATTTCCGCCTTGACTTTTCCGTTCGCGCCAACCGTCAGGCAATGGTCCTGCAGATTAACGGTCCCTTCAAACTGCCCTTCGATGACCAGGTCTTCGTCTGCAGACAATTCCCCTTTCAGAACGATTGAACGGCCGATGATGGCCTGCACATGGCTCTGGGAACTTGCACTTGTATCTTTTCGAATGCTTTCAGGCATAGGGGCACCCACCTTATGATTTTCTGAGGAAGCGGGACCTGTTGGCCGGACAATTGGAGCGCCGGGTTGCGACTTGTTCTCCTTTTCCCACCACATAACATGCTCCTGCCATCAAGATCATGGCGGAAAAGACCGCCTGCCGCTCCCCGTCGCTCTGCATATTAACTCGGAAGCAAACAAGATTGCAAAGGGAATCAGCCCGTCTCAGGCTTTCTCTTGAGGGCGAAAGCGCGTCGAGGAAAGCAGCTTTGCCGTTTCATCGGCAATCAGGCTTCCCAAGCGGGAGGTTGAAATGGGACGCTGGCGCCCCGGCAGATCGGGGGTCCGGGCCCCGCTCTTCAGGACCCGCTCAATGGCAGCCTCGATGGCCGCTGCAGGGCGTTCCATGCGGAAGGAGTACCGCAACATGAGGGCCGCTGAAGCAATCGCGGCAATCGGGTTGGCGCGCTTTTTTCCGGCAATATCGGGCGCAGACCCATGGACCGGTTCATACAGACCTGACCGCTCACCCAGGCTGGCTGAGGGCAACAAACCAATCGAGCCCGTCAGCATCGCCGCTTCGTCACTCAGAATGTCGCCAAACATATTGTTGGTGAGGATAACATCAAAGCTCGTGGGCTTTCCGATCAAGCGCATGGCGCAGTTGTCAACGTAAATATGCTCCAGTTCGACATCCGCATAGGCCTGGCCGATTCGCGTGACCACGTCACGCCATAAGCGCGAACTCTCAAGCACATTGGCTTTGTCGACGGAAGTCACCTTGCGCCTTCGCAGGCGGGCAAGCTGGAACGCCCGGTGCGCAACACGTTCAATCTCGTGCTCGCGGTAGACCTCGGTATTCACTCCCATTCGCTCGCCGTTCTTCGTGAAGATGCCGCGAGGATTGCCGAAATAAATTCCGCCCATCAACTCCCGAACAATGACCAGGTCCGTGCCCCGCACAATCGCAGGTTTCAGCGCCGAGACACTCACCAATGAATCGATAACGCGCGCCGGCCGCAAATTCGCATAAACCCGAAGTCTCTGACGTATCTGCAGCAGACCATGTTCGGGCCGGCTGTCCGGCCGTCTGGAGTCCCACCGCGGCCCTCCAACGGCCCCCAAAAGGACCGCTTGCGCGTGATTACAAATGGAAATGGTTTCCGGCGGGAGGGGAACAGCGGTGGCGTCAATCGCACATCCCCCAATCAGCCCGGTCTGAAAGCGGAATTGCGGTCCGGTAACCCCTTCGATCGCCCGCAGGACCTTGAGGGCTTCTTCGGTTACTTCCGGTCCAATTCCGTCGCCTGGTAGAACTGCTACTTTTAACATGCCATGCATTTGATAACAGGCATCTTACACGAACAATGCCTGAAAGAACAAGATATTATTTAGCTTTAAGCAGTGAAAATTGCTCAAAAATGAGACATAAAATGATAAACGCGTAGCAAGCGCATTATTATCAGCCGATTACAAAAACAAGCCAAAAACAGGCCGGGCAAATCCTGTTACCTGGCACGGGTGAAATGACCCAGATCGCCTCCCCAAGGTTCGCTTGGAAAAACGAGAGCAAGTAGCCGGAACATTATTTCGCGAAAGCCGATAGTCCCCACTTTGAGGCGCAGACGGTGGAACTTCGGTAAACCTTCTGTACCGGCTTGAGCCGGGAAGGGTATCTTTTAATCGATTTGCCTGACTCCCGCCGAAGAGGATCAGTATCCACCGGGCAGGAGACGATCGACCAGCTCATTTTCGTGGACCGGACCGCTCCCTGCATTCCCTTCCGCCACTGCCCGGCCGATTTCATAAACTCCCTTGTTTGCAGCCTGCAAATACGCTCGGGCCCCGGCTTCAACCACGTTACAGCTCGCTGACTTTCCTGAAAACTCTTTTTCCTGAAACCTGGCGCGGACCGAAACCTCTGCCGTTCCGTCAACCCCGGCTCCCACCGTATGGACGGAAAAATCAACCACCGTGCCGGGTGTCCCCGTAATGCGGTCGATGGCGCGGAATGCGGCATCGCAAGGGCCTTCCGCAGTCGCTGACTCGCGGCAGGCCTGTCCGTCCCGCTCCAGTTCAACGGTTGCTGTCGAGCGCCCTTCGCTGCTGGATACGCTTTCAAGAAGCTTCAGCGTGTAAAGTTCCGGGATGTGCTCAAATCCCTCGTTCACAATGTTGATCAAATCCTCGTCGTAAACGTTCTTCTTGCGGTCCGCCATGTGAGTGAACAACTGATAAGCACGCTCGACCTCGGGCTTGGTCAGATCATAGCCCAATTCCCGATAACGGTTGGCCAGCGCGTGGCGCCCGGAGTGCTTCCCCAGCACAATGTGGTTCGCGGGCATGCCCACCGTCTCCGGCGCCATGATTTCATAGGTGATGGCGTTCTTCAGCACGCCATCCTGGTGAATGCCCGCTTCGTGGGCAAACGCGTTCCGCCCCACAATGGCTTTGTTCCTTTGCACCTGCATCCCGGTCAGGCGTATCAGCATCTGGCTTGCGGCATAAAGCTCCTCGGCGTGAATATCGGTGTGAACGGGTTCCACATCGCGGCGCACAAAAACCGCCATCACCACTTCCTCGAGGGCCGCGTTGCCCGCGCGTTCACCAATGCCATTCATCGTACACTCGGCCTGGCGCGCCCCTCCGCGAATGCCTGCAAGCGTGTTGGCAACCGCCAGGCCCAGATCGTCGTGAGTATGGGTGCTCAGAATCACCTTCTCCATTCCGGGGACCCTGGCCTTCACATCAGCGAACATCTTCTCGTATTCGGACTCAATGCAATAGCCCACCGTATCCGGCAAATTCAGCACCGTGGCGCCGGCTTCCACGGCGGCGTGGCAACATTCGACCAGATAGCTGCGGTCGGTCCTGCCGGCGTCTTCCGGAGAAAATTCCACATCGGGACAAAGCGAACTGGCATAGCCCACGGCCCACGCAATCATCTTAAGGATTTCATCCCGCGTCTTGCGAAGCTTGTATTTCAGGTGAATATCGGAAGTGGCCAGAAAGGTGTGGATCCGGGGTCTCGCAGCATCCTTCAAGGCCGCCCAGGCGCGATCGATATCCATCTGGTTTGCGCGCGCGAGTGCGGCAATCGTGGGCCGGCGCACCTCGGCAGAGACCGCCAGGACCGCATCAAAATCCCCCTGCGAAGCAATGGGAAACCCCGCCTCAAGAATATCGACTCCCAGGCGGTCAAGCTGGCGGGCCATCTCCAGCTTCTCATCCAGATTCATGCTGCAGCCCGGCGATTGCTCACCGTCCCGCAAGGTTGTATCGAAAACATACAGCTTTTCGCTCATCCGAAATCCTCCGCCGGGGATTTGTGGTGATTT
>Ga0307373_10015262_pt1 | contig 10471 bp, 9 predicted proteins | sample OX2MG_FD_202534 | JGI IMG/M metagenome (GOLD analysis project Ga0307373, IMG submission 202534) | Soil microbial communities from Risofladan, Vaasa, Finland - OX-2 | ecosystem: Environmental > Terrestrial > Soil > Coastal area > Acid sulfate soil | place: Finland: Risofladan, Vaasa | collected...
CAACGCTCCATCATCAGTTCGGTGGCCAGCTGGACGTTCGTGCGATGACCCGTGCGCTCGCGCATCTCCAACACCGCGCGACGCACAACCTCTTGGCGCGACACGTGGCCCTCACTCGTCAGTTCGTCGAGCGCTGACTCAAGCTCTTGGTCAGTTCGTACGGTGAACGCCATCATCGAATGATACCAAAGTGGTATCACTTCCTTGCGTCGGGTCGAAGTGCGGATGGCCTGGTCGGCTGAGGTCCTTGTTGCATGGCGGCGGTCAGATGCCGCGTGTAACACCATGATTAGCCAGGCGGAAACTGTCGTTGGATCGATGGCGGAGCCTTCAGGAGGTAGCTGTCGAAAAGAAGGTTGCTGAGCAGGGTTTCGTCAACCTCGTCCAAAAGCACGAGCACCGATCCGTGTCCGTCGTAGTGCGGCGCGGTGAAGACAGCCCCCTCGTTTTCGGCCAACAGGAACTGCTTCTCGTCGATGTCACAGAAGACGACCAGAACATCGGCGCCGCCGACGTCGGCCTTCTTTTGATCACGCTCGCCCCACAGTCGACAGAACGCTTTGCCGCGAACCTTGAGCGCGGGTGTGGCGAATGAGGTCGACTCGGTGACCTCGGGCAGGTGCGCGGTCAGGCGAATGACATCGTCAAACGTGGCCATCTCTCTCCGGTCGACGGGTGGTGCCGAGTGTAGGGGCCGACCGAGTTGCCGTCGAGGGTTGTGACGGCAATGCGGTGTGGGTCACGTCGGAGTCGCTTCCGGTCGCAAGTCGCGCGCCACGGATCTACCCGATGGCGCACGCGCGGGACAATCGGGGCACCGCGATCGCGGACCTAGACTGGGCTTTCCGAAGCTTCCTCGAGGGAGACCCGTGCCCGCAACCGTCGTCGTCGGAACCCAATGGGGTGACGAGGGCAAAGGCAAACTTACCGACCTCATGGCGCGTGATATGGACATGGTCGTGCGCTACCAGGGGGGCCACAACGCGGGGCACCGGATCGTCGTCGACGGCGAGGCGTTCGCACTCCAACTCGTGCCGTCGGGGGTCTTATATTCGCACATCACGCCCGTCATCGGCAACGGCGTGGTGGTAGACCCGGCGGTCTTGCTGGCCGAGATCGACGCCCTTGGCGCCAAGGGTGTGGACACGTCGCGCCTGATCGTGTCGGGTAATGCGCACCTAATCATGCCCTACCACCACGAGCTGGACCGCTTAACCGAGCGCTTCTTGGGTAAGAACGCTCTCGGCACCACCAAGCGCGGAATCGGTCCGGCCTACGCCGACAAGTCCTCGCGCGTGGGACTTCGCGTGCAGGACCTGCTCGACCCAAAGATCTTCAAGGAGAAGCTCGACGTGGTGCTCCACGAAAAGAACCTGGTGCTCACTAAGGTCTACAACCGTCTGCCGCTCAAGGCCTCGGAGATCGCAGCGACCTACCTCGAGCAGTACGCGCCGCGCCTCGCGCCGATGATTGGCGACACCGTGAACGTGGTCCACGAAGCGCTGGCCCGGGGCCAGAGAATCCTGCTCGAGGGTGCCCAGGCGACGTTCCTGGATCTCGATCACGGGACGTATCCGTTCGTCACCTCCTCGAACCCGGTGGCCGGCGGGGCGAGCACCGGTTCGGGTTTGGGGCCGCGGGACCTCACGCGGATCGTCGGGATTGCCAAGGCGTACGTCACCCGCGTCGGGGCGGGTCCGTTTCCGACCGAGCTCGACGGGGAACTGGCCGACCTGCTCGTCGAGCGCGGACACGAGTTCGGCACCAACACTGGTCGCCGACGCCGGGTCGGGTGGTTCGACGCGGTGATGGCACGCCAGGCCGCCCGACTCAACTCGCTGACGGAGCTGGCGCTCACCAAGCTCGACGTGCTCGACACCCTCGACGAGGTCCAGGTCTGCGTCGCCTACGACGCCGGCGGTGTTCGCTACGACCACCCGCCCTATCACCAGTCGATACTGCACGAGGTGACGCCGGTGTACGAGACGCTGCCGGGTTGGCGCACGGATCTCTCCGAGATGACCGACTACCACCAGTTGCCCGGCGACGCCCAGAGATACGTCGCGTTCCTGCAAGAGACGATCGGCGTGCCGATCGCCGTCGTGGGTGTCGGTCCGGGTCGAGAACAGTTCGTCCGACCGTCGTGAAGGTCGTCGTCGTCGGGTCTGGCGCGCGCGAGCACGCCCTGGCCTGGGGTCTGGCGCGCGGTCACGACGTCGTGGTCACACCGGGCAGCGCGGGCATCGCCGCCCACGGGATCACGTGCGTCGCGAGTTCGGCCAGCGAGATCGACGCCGACCTCGTCGTGGTCGGTCCGGAGCAGCCACTGGTGGACGGTCTGGCCGATGATCTTCGCGCTCAGGGTAAGGCGGTGGTCGGACCGGGTGCGGCCGGTGCGCGCCTCGAGGGCTCCAAGGCCTACATGAAGGAGTTCCTCCACGCCGCCGGGGTACCGACGGCGCGCTACGGGGTCTTCTCTGACGCGCGCGACGCGACCGAGTTCCTACGTTCGCTCGCGCCGCCCTACGTGATCAAAACAGACGGTCTCGCGGCCGGCAAGGGCGTGCTCGTGACGCCCGATCTGGGCGCCGCCGTGGCCGACGTTGAGGACAAATTGAGCGGCGCCGCGTTCGGCGCGGCGGGCGCCACGGTCGTGGTCGAAGAGGGCCTGGTGGGCGAGGAGTGCTCGCTGCTCGTGCTCTGTGATGGGAGGAACCTTCGTGCCCTCGAGCCGGCGCAGGACTTCAAACGGGTGGGCGACGGCGACGTGGGCGCAAACACCGGCGGCATGGGCGCGTACGCGCCGATGAGGTCGATGACCCCCGACGTGGTCGACGAGGTCATCCAACGGATTGTGGCGCCGACTTTGCACGAGTTGCAGCGGCGCGGCGTGGACTACCGCGGCGTCCTGTACGCGGGGGTCATGGTCACGACCGAGGGCCCCCAACTCCTCGAGTACAACGTGCGCTTCGGTGACCCCGAGGCCCAGGCCCTGGTGCCGCTGTACGGAGACAACCTCTTCGAGTTGCTGGCCGCCACCGCCGCGGGCCGCTTGGACACTGTCGCGGTGGAGCCGGCGGGTTCGGCGGTGACGGTGGTACTGGCGTCGGCTGGCTACCCGGAGCACTCGACCAGTGGCGTCGTGATCAGCGGGCTGGGTGAGGATGGCCAGTTGGCGGACGCGCGCGAGGGAGTGACGATCTTTCACGCGGGCACCGCGCGCGATGACGCGGGTCGATTCGTCACCACCGGGGGACGAGCTCTCTCGGTCACCGGCGTGGCCGACACGTTGGACGCGGCGCGGCGTCGCGCCTACGACGCGGTGTCGCTCGTAACCTTTGGGGGGATGGTGGTGCGCTACGACATTGCGCGCGCCGCCCTTGAGGGAGAGTCATGATCCGCAGGTACGCGCCGGGCGACGTCGCCGCTCTGTTCAGTGACGAGCACCGGTTCGACACGATGCTCGAGGTGGAACTGCTGGCCGTTGACGGTCAGGTCGTACTGGGGCGCATCCCCGCGGCGGACTCCGCGGCGCTGCGAGCACGCCGTCCCGTGGTGGACGCCGAGTTCGTCTCGCGGGTCGAGGCCCGCGAGGCCGTGACGCGACACGACACCGCCGCCTTCGTCGACGTGGTCCAGGACGCCATTGGCGGGCCCGAGGGCGCGTGGATCCATCACGGTCTGACATCGTCGGACGTGGTGGACACGGCGCTGTGCGCCACGATGGCCGCCGCCATGGACCTCGTGATCGAGGCCGCGACGCAGGCGCGCGACGCGTTGACGCGCCGCGCGGTCGAGTCGATCGACTGGCCGATCACGGGCCGCACGCACGGCGTGCACGCCGAGCCGACCACGTTCGGCGCCAAGTTCGCGCTCTTCGCTCTGCAGATGGACCGTGACCTGGAACGCGCGCGACGAGCCCGAGCGGCGATCGCGGTGGGCAAGCTCTCGGGTGCCGTCGGCACCTACTCCAACATCGACCCCGAGGTCGAGACGTACGTCTGCGGGCGTCTCGGCCTGACGCCGGTGCCCGCCACCCAGGTCATCGCCCGCGACCGGCACGCCGAGGTCCTGTACGCCTGCGCGTCTCTCGCGACGTCGGTGGAAGCCTTCGCCCTGGAGGTGCGTCACCTGGCGCGCAGCGAGGTCGGCGAGGTGGAAGAGCCCTTCGGCGAGGGCCAAAAGGGCTCTTCGTCCATGCCGCACAAGCGCAATCCGGTGCTCGCTGAACGGCTCTGTGGGCTGGCGCGCGTGATGCGCGGATACCTCCAGTCGGGCTTGGAGGACGTGGCGCTGTGGCACGAGCGCGACATCTCTCACTCGAGCGTCGAGCGCATCATCCTGCCCGACGCGCTGTGCTTGTGCGTCTACGTGTTGCGCCAGGCGACGGCGCTGGCCGACGGCTTGGTGTTGCACCCCGAGCGGGCCCTGGAGAACCTGACCACCGGGACGCGTGGGCTGGTCTTCTCCCAGTCGCTCCTCCTCGCGCTCGTCGAGTCGGGTCGCACGCGCGACGACGCCTTTCGCGCGGTGCAGTCCTGGGCCGTCATCGCAAACGACGAGGATCGTAACCTGCGCGGGGTGGTCGCGGCCGACGAGAGCTCGGGCCTCGCGGCCGACGACCTCGAGCGCATCTTCGACCCAGCGCGACTACTGGCACACCGGGGCCGGTTCATCGACGCCCTGACTTGGCGCTCGTGACGCTCGACCTCGAACACCTCTACTCGGGCAAGGTCCGTGATATCTATCGCGTTGGCGAGGACCAGCTGTTGATGGTCGCGTCGGATCGACTCAGCGCGTTCGACGTGGTCATGACCGAGCCGATTCCAAAAAAGGGGCGGGTCCTCACCGCGCTCACCAACTACTGGGTGCGCGAGTTCGGCGCCGATGTGGCGACGTCGCTGGTGACCTGTGACCCCATGAACATTGAGCGGGTGGTCCCGGGCTTCTTGGACCAGCGCGCCTGGCATGGGCGAGCGACGCTCATGCGCCGCGCCGAGATGCTGCCGCTGGAGTTCATCGTGCGCGGGCGCCTGGCCGGCCAGGCGTACGAGGAGTACGCAGCGTCGGGCACCGTGCACCACACTCCGATGCCGCCCGGCATGGAGCTGACCGACGCGTTCGCCGCCCCCATCTTCACACCGTCGACCAAGGCCGACACGGGACACGACCTCAACATCTCGTTCGACGAAGCCGCCGAGATCGTGGACCGCGAGACGTTAGAGCGGGCGTCGACGCTGTGCCGTGACTTTTTCGGTCGTGGCGCGGCGGCAATGGCGCGCGTCGGCCTGGTGCTGGCCGACACCAAGTTCGAATTGGGTCTCGTCGACGGCGAGCTGGCTTTTTGTGACGAGGTGTTGACCCCCGACTCGTCGCGTATCTGGCCGGCCGACCAAGTGCGTCGTGGCGAGAGCCCGCCGAGCTTTGACAAGCAGCCGTTTCGCGACTGGCTGGCATCGCGCGAGTGGAACCGCACGCCCCCACCGCCCCCGGTGCCCGATGATGTCGTCACCACGACGTCGCGTCGCTACGTCGAGTGCTACGAGCGAGTGACCGGCGCACGTTTGAGCGACTGGTACGGTGCGTGACCATGATCTTCCCCGTCGTCGTCGACGTGACGTTGCGTGAGGGGATCGCCGACCCCGAGGGCGCCACCATCGAGCGTGCCTTGCCGGCACTGGGTTTCTCCGGCGTGCACCACCTGCAAGCCGGGCGGACCTTTCGCTTCGACGTCGAGGCCGACGACGAGGCGCGGGCTCTGGCGACGGCGAGAGCCCTGGCCGAGCGGCTCCTCTCCAATCCCGTCATCGAGCAGACCTCCGTGCGCATGGGTGACGCGTGACGCGCATCGGCGTCGTCGTCTTTCCGGGGTCGAACTGCGAGTACGACGCGTTCGCCGGAGTTCAGCAGTTGGGCGCGGACGCCGAGTTCGTGTGGCACACCGCGACCGATCTCGCCGGGTTCGACGGGGTCATTCTGCCTGGTGGCTTCGCCCACGGAGACTATCTACGACCGGGGGCGCTCGCGCGATTCTCACCGGTCATGGGGGCTGTCGCCGACTTCGCGGCCGATGGTGGCCGGGTCTTGGGCATCTGCAACGGCTTCCAGGTGCTCACTGAGGCTGGCCTCCTACCCGGGGCGTTGCAGAAGAACCGCGGTCTGACGTTCCTGTGTGAGCCCACGACTCTTGTCGTGACGTCCACGCGCAGCGCGCTCACCGCGTCATGTCAACTTGGTGCGCAACTGAGCATTCCGATCAATCACTTCTCGGGCGCCTACACCTGCTCGGACGAGACATTGGCCGAGCTCACGTCTGGTGATCGGGTGATCTTGCGCTACGCGCGCAATCCCAACGGGTCGCGCGACGACATCGCGGGCATCGCCAATGCGGGCGGCAACGTCGTGGGACTCATGCCACACCCCGAGCGGGCCATGTCGACCCTGGTCGGGTCCGATGACGGACGGATCCTGCTCGAGGGATTCCTCGGTGTCGCAGCCGCGGTCTAGTTAACCGCGGGTCCGGCCGATCCCGGCACGCTTGAGGACCTCGGCGCTCACGCCGAGCTCGCGGAAAGCGCCGTAGCCGATACCGTTGCGCTGGGCGTAGGAACGCGCGACCTTGACGAAGTCCTTCTCCAGGCCCGACAGGTCCACGCGGGTGAGCAGGCGCTCGCGTTCGGCCACCAGGTCGTAGCGCTTCTGGGTGAGTTCCAGGCGTCGGATGGGCGTGGCGTCGGGCAGTTCCTTATCGAGACGCACAATGACCATCGAGATCGACTCGGGCGTGCGCTTGCGCCCGCGCTTTCCCTTGCCCGCGGACAGGGCGTCGAGGTACTTGCTCACGGCGCGCGACTCATTTCGACCCTGGGCCAGTTTGGCCTTGTGGTCGGCGGTCATGGTGCGCTTTGCCGACTTCTTCGCCGGTGCCTTCTTCGTAGTGGTCGCCACTATGTCTCCATCATTTCGAGGTAATTTCCGCGTTGCACTCCAGTGTAGTTGATTTGATAATGGAGGCGTCGGGCGTTTTCTAAACGTCATTAAACCTCCAAAAGCGTTGTGACGAAGGCCGCACCCCCTGACGGTCCTCGACAGTGTTCGATTTAAGAAACAGAAACGAACGTGAATGGAACAGCACATCGGTCGGCGTACGCGAGGAAATCAATGGGCAAATGTCGTGGATTTGTCAACTTTTCTCCTCAGCACTCGGGTTTGCGCTGCGGTAAATGGATTCTCGGGTCCCCCTGCAGCCGCGCGGCGCGTGCGGCGAAGCGGGCCGGAGTCATTCGGGGCGGCCGGTAACTTGGGTAGGTGAGCGACGAACCCCTCCACCGGGCGCTCGGGCTCACGGACGACGAACTCACCACAATTCGCGCGGTATTGGGTCGAGAGCCCAATCACCTCGAGTTGGCCCTCTACGCAGTGATGTGGAGCGAACACTGCTCATATAAGTCCTCGCGGATCCACCTCAAACGCCTCCCCACGACCGGACCGCACGTGCTGGTCGGTCCGGGCGAGAACGCGGGGGTGATCGACGCGGGCGACGGCATCGCGGTGGCAATTCGCATCGAGAGCCACAATCACCCCTCGGCAATCGAGCCCTACCAGGGCGCGGCCACCGGGGTGGGCGGCATTCTGCGCGACGTCTTCACGATGGGGGCGCGTCCGCTGGCGGTGATGGACCCGCTCTTCTTCGGCGAACTGGACGACGCGCGCCAGCGCTGGCTCTTCGAGGGGGTCGTGTCGGGCATCTCGGGCTACGGCAACTCGGTCGGCGTGCCCACCATCGGTGGCGAGCTGACCTTTGACCCGTGCTACGCGGGCAATCCGCTGGTCAACGTCCTGTGCGTGGGGGCGATGCCGATCGAGCGACTGATCCTCGGGGTCGCCTCCGGTATCGGCAATCTGGCGGTGCTGCTGGGATCGAGCACCGGTCGTGACGGCATCGGGGGCGTCTCGGTGTTGGCGTCGGCGGGGTTCGCCGGTGTCGCAGACGGGCGCAGCGACGACCTCAAGCGGCCGAGCGTGCAGGTCGGCGACCCGTACGAGGAGAAGCGGCTCATCGAGGCGTGCCTGGAAATGCTCGATCGCGGGCTCGTCGTGGGAATCCAGGACCTCGGGGGAGCCGGCCTGGTCTGTGCGACGAGCGAGACCGCGGCGCGCGGCGCGGTCGGCATGGACGTCGACGTCTCGGCGGTGCCCCTGCGTGAACCGGGCATGGCGCACTACGAGGTGATGACCTCGGAGAGCCAGGAGCGGATGTTGGCCATCGTGACGCCCGATGGCTGGCCGGCGGTCGCCGAACTGTGCGCGCGCTGGGAGGTGCGCGCCACCGTCGTAGGTCGCGTGGTGGCGCCCGACGTCGGTCTCGACGACCGGCCGATCGGACGTCTGCGGATCCGCGACGGGTTCGACGGCGACGTCCTGGCCGACGTTCCGGCGGCCTCGCTGGCCCACGACGCCCCTCTGTATGACCGCCCGCGGCGACGCCCGAGCGACGCCGACCTGCGCGCGAGTGACGATCCCACCGACGACGAGCCGGTGGGCGACCCGGGTGAGGACCTGCTCGAGCTCCTCGTGGATCCGGCGTGGGTGCATCGCCAGTACGACACGCAGCTCTTCCTCAACACCGTGGTCGGCCCGGGCCGCGACGCCGCCCTGCTGCGTCTCCAGGGTCCCGGACTGCCCGCGTCGACGCGCGGTATCGCCCTGACCACCGACTCCAATCCGCGGTGGTGCGTGTTGGACCCGCGGGTGGGCACGGCGCTCACCGTCGCCGAAGGTGTGGCCAACCTGGCCTGCGTGGGAGCGACGGCGAAGGCGGTCGTCAACTGCCTCAACTTCGGTAATCCCGAGCACCCCGAGGTCATGTGGCAGCTCTCCGAGTCGATCGACGGGATGGCCGACGCGTGTCGGGCGCTGGGACTGCCCGTGATCGGCGGGAACGTCTCGCTGTACAACGAGAGCGCCGGTGTCGACATCGACCCGACGCCGGTGATCGGGCTGCTCGGGGTTCTCGAGTCGCTGGTCGCGGTGCCCCCGGGGTGGGCGTGGAATGAGGGTGACACCGTGTTCCTGGTCGGCGAGCGAGAGGCGACGGGCGCGCGTCCCTTCCCCTTGGCCGGTACACGGTGGGCGACGCGGCGCGGCCGGCGCGGTGGCCAACTCGCCGTCTTGGACTTCGAGTCATTCGCGACGACGGTGGCCTTCGTCGTGGCCGAGGTGGCTCGTATCTGCGCCGGCGGCAACCGCGACCTCTCCGCCGTGCACGACGTCGGCGCGGGTGGTCTCGCGGCCGCGCTGGCCGAAATCTGCACGGCGTCGGGCCACGGTCTCGACGTGGGTGACGTTCGGGGTCTGGGTGAGTTGTTCGCCGAGTTCCCGGGGCGGTTCGTCGTAGCGAGCGCGAATCCCGGACAGCTGTTGGCGCGAGCGATGACGGCAGACGTGTCCGTGGTGGTCTTGGGAGAGGTGGGGGGCTCGCGCCTACGCCTCGGAACTCTGATCGACCTCGACGTCGACCAGATGACGCGACGTCGTACCGGCTCGTTGAGCGCGGCGCTGGACGCAGTCGGCTGAGTTCGAGCTACTCCGAACGCAGGACCAGCGCCACCGGCGTTCGTGCGGCCGCGCGTCCCGGCAGGTAGGCGAGGGCGATGGCCAGCAGCGCCGCACCCAGGATGATGCCGATGATCGTTGTCACGGGCACCGCGGGCTGGGGAATCACGTGGGCGGCGTCGGCGAAGAGCGTCCACCACGCGCGGCCCGCGACGACGCCCAGCGGCACGCCGACGATCGTCCCCAGGGCCACCGCCACCGAGGACTGCCAGGCCACCGTAACGGCAATCGCCCGGTGGGTGAAACCGAGAGTCTTGAGCAGGGCGAGATCCCGGCGTCGCCGACGCACCGAGGAGGCCAGGGTCACCTCGAGAGCGACCACCGCCCCGGCCACGAGGGTCAGCCCGAGCAAGGTCGGGGTCGCGCCCATCGAGCGGTAGTTCACGATCTGCGCCGGGCGCTGGACCGATTCAACGGTGGGTGCGCCGAGGGTGGCGACGCCGTGCGACCGCGCGATTCGCTCCAGCGACGTGAGCGCCGCCACGTGCGGGGCGCCGGCCGTCAGGCGAATCCAGATCGCTTGGGGCCCAGGTATCCGCGAGTTGAACAGCGAGTGGAAGAAGTCGCGCTGGGTGGCCGGGATGAGATTGGCGTCGAGATAGGCGCCCGTGCCCATGGAGGTGTGAAGGGTGCCCGCCTGACCCACCGCGGGCAGCGTGGCGACGCCCACGATGGTGAGGGGCAACGCCCCACCGACGCCATCGACGATGACGGTGTCGCCGAGGTGCTTGTGAAGTGTCGCCAGCGTCGTCGCCCCGAGGACAACCTGGCGGGCGCCCTCCAGCGCGTGTCCCGAGAGGATGACCGGTCCGACCGGCGCTTTGGGCCGCGCCCCGATCACCGGCGTGAGCGCGCC
>Ga0307373_10015263_pt1 | contig 10471 bp, 9 predicted proteins | sample OX2MG_FD_202534 | JGI IMG/M metagenome (GOLD analysis project Ga0307373, IMG submission 202534) | Soil microbial communities from Risofladan, Vaasa, Finland - OX-2 | ecosystem: Environmental > Terrestrial > Soil > Coastal area > Acid sulfate soil | place: Finland: Risofladan, Vaasa | collected...
AGCGGATGGCGCATGGTCGAGATTGGCTTGTAGGCTACCTGCACGATAATCGGCTCCCCGTTGCTGATCCCGCCTTCCAGGCCCCCGGCCCGGTTTGATGGCCGTACCCACCCCTGCCGGTGCTCGTAGCGAATGACGTCATGCACCTCGCTCCCGGGCACCGTGGTGGTCCCGAAACCGGCCCCGACTTCCACTCCCTTGACCGAGGGGATGCTCATTAGGGCGCCGGCCAGCGCGGCATCCAGTCTGCGGTCCCATTGCGTGTGACTGCCCAGGCCAACCGGGACGTTGTAGGCGATCACCTGGGCCACGCCGCCCCAAGTATTGCCCGCGCGCTTTGCCTCATCAATGATCCCGACCATCCGCTCGGCCGCCGCCGGATCCGCGCAGCGGACCGGTGAACCCTCGACCCTGTTCCACAGCGATTGCCACTTGGCCGCCGGCAGGGCGCCGGGCCGTCCGGTTTGGTACTCATCCGGCAAGGCCTCCGCCTGCTCGGGACCAATCGCCACCGTATGGCCGTGAACGAAGATCCCGAACTCACTCAGCAACAACCCGGCGATCGCCCCCACCGCGACCCTAGAGGCGGTCTCACGGGCGCTCGCCCGCTCCAGAACGTTCCGCACGTCGGTGTGACCGTATTTGAGGGCGCCGGCCAAATCGGCGTGGCCGGGTCGGAGCTTGGTTACTTCCTCGCCCAGGTCGCCGGGCGTGACCGACATCCGATCTTGCCAGTCTTTCCATACCCGATTGGCGATCGTCAGACTGATCGGACCGCCCAGGCTGAGGCCGCCCCGCACGCCGCCCACGATTTCTCCGTGGTCGCGCTCCATTTTTTGGCGCTCGCTACGGCCGTGGCCCAGTTGCCGCCGGCCAAGGTGGGCGTCTATCGCGGCCCCGTCCACCGGCACCCCGGCGGGGAAGCCATCGACGATTACCGTCAGTTGTGGACCATGGGATTCGCCGGCGGTCAGGAAACGGAGCATGAGGCGCGTAACTCCCTTACAAAATGGCTGATCGCCGCCGGGCGCTTCTCGGGCGCCGTGTGGTCGATCAGATCAATGAGCGCGCTGGCCACCACGACTCCATCGGCCAACTCTGCCAGGGTCCGAATATGTTCAGGCCGTGATATGCCAAAGCCTACCACTAATGGGACCTCGGTGAGAGCCCGCACGCGGCGGAGAAAGCCGGGAAGGGCTTCGGACAGCGATGCTCTGGCCCCGGTGACCCCTGTTAAAGCCATACAATAGATGAATCCCGAGGCAGTAGCGGCGGTTCGAGTGATCCGTTCCTCGGTGGAGGTGGGAGAGAGCATGTAAATCAAATGCACGCTCACCCGCGCCAACTCCCTGGCCAGGTCATCTGATTCCTCGATCGGCAGATCGGGAACGATCACGCCGGATATCCCGGCGGCGCTTGCCCGTTCGGCGAACCGAGCGACGCCCATCCTGAAAACTGGATTGCAGTAGGTCATCAGAACCAAAGGAATGGAGGTGACAGCGGTGATGCCGGCAGCCAGTTCAAGCGCGCCTCCCACGGTCATTCCGCGGTCCAATGCCTGTTGGCTCGATCGCTGAATGGTCGGACCATCACCCAGCGGATCAGAAAAAGGCACCCCAAGCTCCAGGATGCCGGCGCCACTCTCGGCCAGGAGAGCCGCCCAGGCGCGAGTACACGCGGCGTCCGGATAGCCCGCGGTCTGATACATGACTAGGGCCATCTCTCGGCTGGCTCGAAGAACCGAGAATTGGCTATCGAGCCCATTTCGTACCGGGATCAAGGTGGTCATGACTTCCCCTCCGCCCCCGATTCCAATCCCAGGTTGAGTCCAAGGGCCTGAGCGACCGTTTGCATGTCCTTGTCCCCTCGCCCGGAAACATTGATCAACACACTGCGATCCGCTCCCAAGCGCCCCGCCAGTTCGGCGCCGTGGTGCACGGCATGCGCGCTTTCCAGGGCTGGGATGATCCCTTCGGTCTCGCTGAGCAGTCGGAGCGCCGCCAATGCCTGCTGGTCATCCACCGCCACGTAGTCGGCGCGGTTGCTGTCTTTGAGGTAGCTTAGCTCCGGCCCCACCCCTGGATAATCGAGACCGGCCGAGATGCTGTGGGTCCCGATCACCTGCCCATCCTCATCTTGCAAGAGATAACTGCGGGCTCCGTGCAACACCCCAGGAGCCCCCGCGACCAGGGTCGCCGCGTGCTTTCCGCTAGCGATGCCGCTCCCGGCAGCCTCAACCCCGACCAGGCGGACGGAGAGGTCGGGGACAAAGGCATGAAATATCCCCATGGCGTTACTGCCCCCACCCACGCAGGCCACCACGTAGTCAGGGAGGCCCCCCATCTGGGCCAGCATCTGCTCTCGCGCCTCTCTCCCAATCACGGCCTGGAAATGGCGGACCATCAGCGGGTAGGGATGCGGGCCCGCCACCGTGCCCAGCATGTAGTAGGTGCCGTCCACATTGGTCACCCAGTCACGAATCGCCTCGTTGATGGCATCCTTCAAGGTCGCGGTCCCCGAGCGCACCGGCCGCACCTCGGCCCCCAACAACTTCATGCGTAGCACGTTCAAGGATTGACGCTGGATGTCCTCCGATCCCATGTAGACGATGCACTCAATGCCGAGCAGGGCACAGACGGTGGCGGCGGCCACCCCATGCTGGCCGGCGCCGGTCTCAGCGATCAAGCGTTTCTTCCCCATGTGGCGGGCCAATAAACCCTGGCCTAGAGCGTTGTTGATCTTGTGCGCGCCGGTATGCGCGAGATCCTCACGCTTCAAATAGATGCGTGCTCCGCTCATCCGCTCGGTGAGCCGGGCGGCGAACTGCAAAGGGGTTGGCCTGCCAACGAAGTCGCGCGCTAACTGCGAGAGCTGGTCCTTGAACTGGGCATCCCGCCGCGCCTCCTTGAAGGCGGCGGTCAACTCCTCAAGAGCCGGCATCAGAGTCTCGGGGACGTACTGGCCGCCATAGGCGCCGAAATACCCCCCTTCAGCCGCGCGCTCGTACTGGTCCATCGATTCAATCGTGTGCAAGGCTTGTACCGCCATCTCGGTTTCCTTTCTCCTTCACGCCGAAATCGTGTGTACGCGGGGTCGGCCCGCCTGACGGGCGAATTCCGCCATCCGCCCCTGGTCTTTCCAGCCGTCGACCTCGATTCCGCTGCTGACATCCACCCCGCTGGCGCCGGTGGTGACCAACGCCTGAGCCACGTTTTCGGGACTCAGCCCCCCAGCCAGAAATACCGGCGCCGGAGTCTGACGAATGATCGCCGCCGCCAGTCCCCAATCGGGGGCGATCCCGCTTCCTCCGCCCTCTCGCGACCACGAATCGAGCAGAAACGCGGCGGTTGGATACCGGACCAACGCGCCGAGCGCTTCCTCCAGGGTGGTAGCAGCCTTCAGATGAATGGTCTTGATGTAAGGCAACTCCAGATTCTCCGCCTCCTCTGGAGTCTCGTCCCCGCTGAGTTGCACCAGGTCGAGGCCCACAATTCGGGCAACCTCGGCAATTGCCGCCGCTCCCTGATTGACGAATACCCCCACCACGGGCGGGTGCGCGCCGGCCTTGGCGAGCATCGCCGCCGCCTCGGAGGCGCTTACCTGGCGACGGCTGGGGGCGAAGACCATGCCGATCAGATCGGCGCCAGCTTCATGGGCGGCCACGATGTCCTCAGTCCGGCGCATGCCGCACATCTTGATCATGGGCAGATTGTCCGATGAGAAGCGAAAACCCCTAGTCATGGCAGACTCGCCAGCGCCGCCAGCAGGCCGTCAGGGTTTGTCGCGCGGGCCAGCGCCTCGCCGACCAGTATGACGTCGGCCCCGGCCTCGCGCATCGCTCGCGCGTCCTCCACGTTCTTGATCCCGCTCAAGGAAGCTACGACTGTTCTTGGCGACAGGAGGGGCCGCAGGCGCGCGGTCGTCTCCATGTCCACGGTAAATGTCCGCAGGTTCCGATTGTTGATCCCCACCAGGGGAGCCTCCAGTGCCCGCGCCAGGCGGGCCTCGTCCGCTGTATACACCTCGACGAGAGCGCACATTCCCAAGTCTTCTGTCAGTGCCAGCAGCGCCGTGAGGCGCGAGGCGGTCAGCGCCGCGACGATCAGCAATACCAGATCCGCGCCGGACGCGCGGGCTTCATAGAGCTGATACGGGTCGATGATAAAGTCCTTCCGCAAGAGGGGCACGGTTACCGCTTGACGCGCCTCCGCCAGATCGGCCAATGAACCGTGAAAATACGGACCATCGGTGAGAACCGAAATGGCCGCGGCGCCCCCACTGGCGTAGCGTGCGGCTTGAGACGCCGCATCCAGCGCCGCCGCGAAGACCCCGGCACTGGGCGAGGCTCGCTTCACCTCGGCAATCACGCGCAGCCGGTCGCCCCGCAAAGTGCTCAAAACCGGCAACGGCGCCGCCGCGGATCGAGCGCGCTCTTCTAAAGCCTCTTGGGGGATCGCCGCCTTGTTGGCCGCCACCTCCGCCTGCTTATCCCGGAGAATCCGGCTCAGGAAGTCGCTTGCCACTGACTGAAGTGTATCCATTGTTCCAGTTTCTCCAGGGCTTTACCCGATTCGATTACGGCCAGCGCCTGCGTCACCCCATCCTGCAGATCTTTCGCGACCTCGCAGACCACCAGGCCCGCGCCGGCGTTCAGGGCTACGATATCACGGCGGGGGCTCGGGCGCGGACGGGTGAAAAGGTCCCGAATAATCGCCGCGTTTTCGGGGGCCGTGCCTCCCGTGACCGTGTCCACGGGCGCGCGGGTCAGCCCCACGTCCTCCGGACAAATCTGATATGTCCTGCACGCACCTTGATCCATCTCGCAGATCGTCGTGGGGCCGCTGATGCTGATCTCATCCAGTCCTTCGTGCCCACTGACCACCAGGGCGTGGCGCGTTCCGAGCCGCCCAAGCGCCGCCGCCATCAAGGCGGTGAGCTTTGGATCAGCCACCCCAAGCACCTGGCCCTTGACCCGCGCCGGGTTCGTCAAGGGGCCAAGGATGTTGAAGACGGTGCGAATGCCGATTTCCCGGCGCGGCCCCACCGCGAAACGGGTGGCCGGGTGATAGAGGGGGGCCAGCATAAACGCGATGCCGATCCGTTCCAATCCCGCCGTTACTTGTTCCGGGTTCTGGCCAATCTGGATTCCCAGCGCTTCCAGCACGTCGGCGCTCCCGCATTGACTGCTGGCCGCGCGGTTCCCATGCTTGGCCACCGCGTACCCGGCCGCCGCCACCACTATTGCCGCCGCCGTGGACACGTTGAAGGTCCCCTTGCCGTCGCCCCCAGTCCCGCAGGTGTCGACCACCATCCCCACCCCATCGGCCTTCACCGGGACCGCGCGATCCCGCATCATCGAGGCGAAGCCGACCACCTCATCGACCGTCTCGCCCTTGATGCGAAGGGCGGTGACCAGGGCGGCGAACTGCGCGGGGCTCACCTCCTCGTCCATGATCTCGCCCATCACGGCCCTGGCCTCGGGTTCGGTGAGGTCCTCCCCGGCGACCACGCGCCCAATGGCCTGCCGAATCATCGACCCGCCAGCGCCGGTGAAGCGCTGATCCGCCCGCGCTCGCGAACCATCGCCAAAAAGGAGGCAAGCATGGCCTTGCCGTCTTTGGTGCCGATAGATTCGGGATGGAATTGGACCCCATAGATGGGCAACTCGCGATGGGCCAGGCCCATAATCTCCCCGTCACTGGTGCGCGCGGTCACCCTGAGCGGCTCCGGAACCTCACTGGTATCCATGATCAACGAGTGGTACCGCATCACCTCGGTGGGACTTGCCACCCCCGCGAAGGGCGGTGAACCATCGTGCCACACCAGCGAGGTCTTTCCATGCATGGGGGCCGCGGCGCGTACAATCGTGGCGCCATAGGCGGCCGCCAACGCCTGGTGGCCGAGGCAGACGCCGAGCGCGGGCAGGGCAGTCCCCGGGGACCCAGCCAGTCGCAGAGCCTCGATGGAAATGCCCGCCTGAGCAGGAGCGCAGGGGCCAGGCGACACCACCAGGCCATCCACGGATTCCAGAAGCGCGGCCAAGGGGCGGTCACAATCGTTCCGGACCACGGCCACTTCCGCCCCCAACTCGCGCAGATATTGCACCAGGTTGTAGGTGAAGCTATCAAAGTTGTCGATCATCAGCAAACGCATCGTCGCTCTCCTCCGGTACGCGGTCACCCCGCTTGTAGGTCGCCCAATTTTTCGGCCACTTCCACCGCGCGCAGCATCCCCCGCGCCTTGTGCAAGGTTTCCTGCCACTCGGCGAGCGGATCGGAGTCCGCCACGATCCCGCCGCCCGCCTGCACATGCACCATGCCCTGATGAACAAGCGCGGTCCGGATCGTAATCGCCGTATCAAGGTCTCCGCTGTAGTCGAAATACCCGGCCGAACCGGCATACGGACCGCGCTGGTGCGGCTCGAGCTCGGCGATGATCTCCATGGCCCTGATTTTAGGGGCTCCGGACACCGTGCCGGCAGGGAATGCCGAGCGGAGGGCGTCGAACGGGTGATGCTCCGGCGCCAACTCCGCCTCGACCGTGGACACCATGTGCATGACGTGAGAAAACCGCTCGACCGTCATCAAATCCGAGACGCGAACCGAGCCGGTGACCGCGACGCGGCCCAGGTCATTCCGTCCCAAATCGACCAGCATGATGTGCTCCGCCCGCTCCTTCGCGTCCGCCAGCAATTCTCGCTCCAGGGCCAGATCCTCCTCCTCGGTGGTCCCGCGCCTCCGTGTGCCCGCGATGGGATGGTAGTACAGCTTTCTTCCCGTCACCCTGAGGAGAGTTTCCACGGAGGCGCCAACCAGGGCAAAATCGCCAAAGTTGAGATACACCATGTACGGTGAAGGGCTGACCGTGCGCAGCGCCCGATAGAGGGTGAAGCTGTCCACGCCGAGCGGCCGGCTCAGCCGTTGAGAGACTACCACCTGGATGGCGTCGCCGGCGTGAATGTAGTCCACGGCCCGAGCCACGGCCGCCATATGCTGGTCCTGGCCCACATTGCTGCTCACCTCTGGCGGCTGGTCATAGCGTGGCGCCTGGAAAGGGGTGGGAGTAACAGCAAGGGCCAGCCGGCCCACCACTTCATCGATCCGGGCTACGGCCTCACGGTAACTCGCGTCCACCCCCCCTGGTTCATCGGGAGAGATGGTGCTAATCACCTTGACCATCCGCAACACGTGGTCAAAGACCAACACGGGATCCGCCAGGAGAAACACCGCGTCCGGGATCCGCGGCTCGGCCGGCGGGTTCCTTGGCAGCCGCTCGAAGCAGCCGGCGACCTCAAAGCCCAGGTAGCCCACGGCCCCGCCGCAGAAGGGAGGCAGCCCATCCTTCCTTAAGGTAGAAGGGCCAAGGAACTCGGCCAACGCTTGCAGTGGGTCGGCGCAGACCCACTCCCTTGCCTCGGTCCCTGGGCCGGTCAGGCGGGCCACCCCATCTTGATATTCAAGGCGGGCTCGGTTGCCCATACCGAGGAAGCTGTAGCGCGCGGAGCGTTCACCGTTTTCCACGCTTTCCAGGAGAAATCCCGGGCTGGCGCCGACAACCTTGAGAAAGGCGGATACCGGCGTATCCAGATCGGCCAGCAACTCGCGATAGATCGCCACCCGGCCCTCCGCCGCGCAACGAGTTCGGGCTTCCTCCAACGACAACGAATACGGCATGGCGGCTCTCCCAGATAACAAAAAACCCTCGTCCATATGGGACGAGGGGGTTACCTCGTGGTGCCACCCAATGTTCGAGAGCGCGCCGCCCTCCTCGTCATGGCCGGGACAGGTCAATCACTGATCGCCAGCCTCATGGCCACGCACCCGTTAACGAGGGTGATTCGGTTCACCTTACTGCCTCTCGGCATAGAGTGAACTGGCCGTGGGTCCATTCACACGCGAACCGCCGCCGGACTCACACCAACCGCCGGCTCTCTGCTGGATGCTCGCGCCCTACTCATCCCACGCGTACCGTATACTACCGTTGTATCAGCAGTGTAAATGGCAATGGCCGGATTGTCAAAGGGAGGCATGTTGTCCGTAAACCATATCCGTCAGGTCCCCCTCATTCTTTTAGGCGCCGGCGGGATTGGGCGCACTCTGCTGCGTCAACTGCTCCAGCAGCGGACGCACATTCGAGCCGGCCACGCCCTTGAGCTACCCCTGTTGGCCCTTGCCGGCTCAAGCTCCATGGTGGTGGGAGAACCCTTCCTTGACGAGGAAACCATGCAGGCGGTGGCCGAGCACGGTCTATCCGGAGCCTCGGGATACCACGGCACGCCAGAGGACGCGCAGATAGCGCTCCTGGATCACGCGCGGGATCGGGGGTTCCCGCGGGTCATCGTGATTGACGCCACCGCCTCCGATCATACGATTCCCGTTCTTCTGCACGCGGCCGGCCTCGGCTTCGATCTGGTCATGGCCAACAAGCGCCCTCTGTCCTCCACCACCGAAGTCTGGAATACCCTCATGGCGGCCCGCCGCCGAGGCCAGTGCGTGCGCCACGAGGCGACCGTGGGCGCCGGCCTACCGGTCATCACGACCCTGCTCGGATTGGTCGATTCTGGCGACGAGGTGATCAGTATCGACGCCTGCCTTTCCGGAACCCTGAACTACCTCTGCACGGCGCTTGAGGATGGCCAGGCGTTCTCGGAGGCGGTGAAAGCCGCCAAGAAGCAGGGCTTCACGGAGCCCGATCCGCGAGACGACCTCACCGGCCTGGATGTCGCCCGCAAGGCGCTCATCCTCACCCGCATGCTTGGGGTGCGGGCGGAACTGTCCGACATTCATCGCGAGAGCCTGGTTCCGGAGGGATTGTCTGGGGTCGGTTTGCCCGAGTTCATGGATGGCCTGAGTGGTTTCGACGTGACCATGCGCTCGCGTCAGCAGTCAGCCGACGAACAGGGCTTGGTGCTGCGTTACTTGGTGGAGGTGAGCGCCGGGCAAAGTAGAGTGGGATTGTTGCCGGTTCCCCAGGCCACCCCGCTCGGCAGGCTGCGCGGCACGGACAACCTGATCAGCTTCCGAACCACCCGTTACTCCGAGCGGACCCTCATCGTGTCCGGACCGGGAGCGGGCCGTGAAGTGACGGCAGCGGCCGTGTTCGCGGACATCCTGCAAATTGCCACGCTGGCGCCGTCAGATTGACTGGGGCGCGCGGGCAGCCGATTGGGGCGTTGACGACCTGGGTAGGCACGGCGGCTATCGTGGCCGACCAATGCACCAAGATCTGGGCAGTCAACAGTCTGTCAGGTTCCTCAAGCGGCGCTCCAAGCGTCCTGGCCGGCTGGTTGAGTCTGGTCCTGACCACGAACGATGGCGCTGCCTTCGGCATCCTTGCCGACCGAGGTCTGCTATTCATCCTGGTTGGTCTGGTTCTCAGCGGGGCGGTGCTGGTATTTGCCCGCCTGCTCCCCAACCGTCGCCCGCTGCTGCAAGTCAGCCTGGGCCTGCAAGTGGGAGGAGCTCTGGGCAACCTGGCCGACCGCCTTCGGGTGGGCCATGTGATTGACTTCATTCAGATTCGCTACTGGCCGGTGTTCAACCTAGCGGACTCCGCCATCGTCTGCGGGGTCGGGCTCCTGGTGTATTATTTGCTTTCCACCCCCGAACCCAACCGGGATCGGGGGGACAACCATCAGCGCCGGCAACCGGCGGAAGCGGCCGCCCCCCACGCACCAGAGCAGGTACCTAGCAGCCACGAGGGGAGTCGTCAGTGAATCGCCGTCCATCACGGGTCATCGAGGCGATGCCGACGCTGTCAGGATCGGTTGTTACCTATACCGTGCCGCCTTATCTGTCGGGAGAGCGCCTCGACCGCGTGATCGCCGCTCTGCATCCAGCATTGTCGAGGGCGGCGGTTTCAGCTCTGATCACCGCCGGGCGGGTAACGGTCAACGGCCGCCCCTGCAAAGCGGCGACCCGCCCGGTGGAGGGGGCGCGGCTCACCATCGATCTTCCGTCGACCGAGCCGTTATCGGCGGCGGCGGAAGCCATTCCGCTTGACGTGAGGTTCGAGGACGACGCGCTGGTCGTAATCAATAAAGCGGCCGGCATGGTGATCCACCCAGCGCCGGGGAACCTTCACGGTACCCTGGTCAACGCCCTTCTGGCTCGCTATGCCGACCTTCCCGGTGAGCCATTCCGCCCTGGGATCGTCCACAGACTGGACAAAGACACCTCGGGGCTCATCGTGATTGCCCGAACGCCCCAGGTACTGGCCTCCCTGGCGAGCGCCTTCAAGCATCGCCAGGTGTACAAGGAATACCTGGCCCTCGTGGTTGGCCATATGAATCCCGCCAATGGCGCCATTTCCGGTGATATCGGCCGAGACCCGCGGCATCGGCAGCGAATGGCCGTGGTCGCGGTGGGCGGCCGGGAGGCCCATACCACCTACGAGACCATTGAAGTATTGGGAGGGTACGCCCTATTGCGCGTGGTTCTGGGGACTGGGCGAACCCACCAGATTCGGGTTC
>Ga0307373_10015264_pt1 | contig 10470 bp, 6 predicted proteins | sample OX2MG_FD_202534 | JGI IMG/M metagenome (GOLD analysis project Ga0307373, IMG submission 202534) | Soil microbial communities from Risofladan, Vaasa, Finland - OX-2 | ecosystem: Environmental > Terrestrial > Soil > Coastal area > Acid sulfate soil | place: Finland: Risofladan, Vaasa | collected...
GTGGGCGCCCCAGGGGCGCCCACACAACCAGCTTGAGAATGGTGTGAAGAAATTATCTCAATTTCCGTGGTACCCGTGCGAGCATCTACGATCGCCGCAGGGCGTCGTCGTCGGGGTCGGTAGCGGCGTCGCGGTCGGGGTCGCCGTGGACGCCGGCGACGACAGTATCGCCGGCGGTGCCGCCTGGGGAGTTGGCGTCGGGCTCGAGGGCGGATCGGATGGCGCGTTGGTAGCGGTCGCCGTGGCCGTGGCCGTGGCCGTGGCCGTGGCCGGCGCGACGATCGTCGGCGTTGCCGTGGTGGTTGGGAGGCTCGTCGGCGGCGACGGCAACGCCGGGGTCGCGGACGACGTCGCCGTCGGGACGAGCGTTGGCGTCGTCGTGGGGACGACGGGCGTTGCCGTGAGCGTCGGCCCCAGCGTCGGCGTTGGCGTGCGTAGCGGTAACGCCGCGAACGACGTGTCCGCGGTCGAGGTGGGGGTCGGGCTACTCGGCACCGCGCTCAGAGCGCTGGGCTGGATACTCCGATCCTCGTTCTTGTTGCCAGAATTGTCCAGCGCCTGTGTCCGCATGTGCCACGACGCACCGCTGATCTCGGACGCGCCACCCACCGCCGGATAGTCGACCGTCCGAGCCAGGTGCCCACCCCACGCCAGCAGGACCGCGGAGTTGGTCGCTTGGAACGTGACGGTCATCGTCCCCGTGCATTTCCCACTGTTGTCACAGGCGTAGAGCACCGGCGACGAAACGCTCAGACTCGAAACGCCATAGGCAGTCAGGCCGCGGTTATCCCCGAATCCTTCCTCCGCGGCCTCGACCGCGCCCGATCCATCAGTCGGAAGGTGCGCCGTCACCGCCGGCGGAAGATTGCTCACGTTCGCGGGCGATCCGCAGAGCGACGAGAGAGCGCTGCCGACCGCGCACAGATTGGAGTCGACGACCGTCGCGTTGAACGTCGCGAGAAAGTCGTAGGCCTGGTGCCCGCCCACGGTGAAGTCATACTGGAGGTTGATCGTGTGCGTCTGTGGGGCGAGGCCTTCGATGGCCAGACGGAACGGGACCACGTTGCCTTCGGCGTAGGCTGAGTTGCTGCCGTTCAGATCGCCCGTTCGCCAGTTGCAACTCTCTACCAGATTCGCGCATTGATCCAGGTTCACACTCGGATTCCCATTTCCACTCGCCCCGGTCGCGGTGCTGGTTGGCGTCGCCGTGACGGTGAACGTCATCGTTGGCGTCGCCGTGGGCGTAGAGGTCGACGTGGGGCAACTACTGCCACATGGCGTCGCCGTTGGGGTAGGGGTACCCGTCACGGTCGCAGTACCCGTCGCCGTGGACGTGGCCGTCGCGGTGAGCGTGGGCGTCGCCGTGATCGTCGGAGTGAAGGTGTCGGTCGGGCACGGCCCGACGCACGGCGTGGCCGTAGCGGTTGGTGTATCGGTTGGCGTTGCGGTGTCCGTCGGCGTGATCGTCGCGGTTTCCGACGGTGTTGGCGTAGACGTGGCCGTCGGGCACGGGCCAGTGCAGGGAGTTTCCGTCGCCGTTGGCGTACCAGTCGTGGTCGCCGTCTCGGTTGGCGTCGGCGTATCGGTCGACGTTGCCGTCCTGGTTGGTGTGGCTGTGGACGTCCCCGTCGACGTGTCCGTCGCGGTTGGGCACGGGCCGCTACACGCCGTCGCCGTCGGCGACGGCGTCAACGTGGACGTCTCCGTCGCGGTTGGCGTCGACGTCGGCGTCTGGCTCGGAGTCGCCGTGTCGGTGTCAGTGGGGCAGCGCCCGGTACACGGCGTGTTTGTGGCCGTCGCGCTCGGGCACACGTCACCGCACGGCGTCGCCGTCGCGGTGGTCGTCCCCGTTGCCGTCTGAGTGGCGGTCGGGCACGGACCGATGCAGGGCGTCGCGGTAGACGTGGGCGTATCGGTCGACGTCGAGGTCTCGGTCGGCGTCGCGGACCCGGTTGCCGTCGACGTGGCCGTGGTCGTCAAGGTTGCGGTCGAGGTGGCCGTAGGGCAGGCACCGCTGCACGGCGTTGCCGTCGCGGTCGGCGTATCCGTCGTCGTGGCCGTACCCGTGGGCGTGATCGTCACCGTTTCCGAAGGTGTTGACGTGGACGTGGCCGTCGGGCACGGGCCAGTGCAGGGAGTATTCGTCGCGGTCGGCGTATCGGTTGACGTTGCCGTGTCGGTCGGCGTGATCGTCGCGGTCTCCGATGACGTTGACGTGGACGTGGCCGTTGGGCACGCGCCAATGCACGGAGTCTCCGTCGCCGTCGGCGTCTGGGTTGGCGTCGCTGTCGCGCTCGGGCACACGTCACCGCATGGCGTGTCCGTCGGCGTCATGGTCATGGTGGTAGTCCCCGTCGCCGTCTGGGTCGCGGTCGGGCACGGCCCGACGCAAGGCGTCTCGGTAGATGTGGGCGTATCAGTTGGCGTCGACGTGTCCGACGGCGTCGCGGAACCGGTCGCCGTCGACGTGATCGTTAAGGTCGGCGTCGAGGTAGCTGTTGGGCAGGCCCCGCCACACGGCGTGTCCGTGGGGGTGGCAGTCCCTGTCGGTGTCGCTGTCGCACTCGGGCAGACGTCACCGCACGGCGTCGCCGTCAACGTCGGCGTGTCCGTCGGCGTTGCCGTCGCGGTCGCCGTCCCCGTTGCCGTTTGGGTGGCGGTGGGGCATGGCCCGATGCAAGGCGTCGCGGTAGCCGTGGGGGTGTCCGTCACGGTAGACGTGTCCGTCGCCGTCGACGTCGGCGTAGCCGTGGAGGTCGCGCTTGGGCAAATCCCGCTGCACGGCGTGTCGGTTGGCGTCGACGTGCTACTCGTAGTCGGCGTTGTCGTGGCCGTTGGACAAGGACCACCACAGGGAGTACTTGTCGCCGTCGGTGTATCAGTCGGCGTCGCGGTAGCGGTAGGACACGGTCCGGTGCAGGGCGTCGCCGTGTCACTGGGCGTCTGGGTCGGCGTGACCGTGGCCGTCGGGCAGTTCAGGCTGCACGGCGTACCAGTTGGCGTGAGCGTCGACGTTGGCGTCACGGTCGAGGTGGACGCCGACGAGCCGCCGCAGCTACCACTGCACGGAGGATTCGACTGGTTGGGCGTCGGCGTGGCCGTCGCGGTGGTGGGTGTCCACGTCGGCGTGAGGGTGGCGGTGGGGCAGATCCCACTGCACGGCGTGTCGGTCGGCGTCGGCGTGTCAGTCGGCGTCGGGGCAACCCCGGCTGTCGTCGTGGAAGTCGCGGTTGGGGCCGTTCCATTGGGCCCGATCGTACCGCTTCCACCGTTCGTACCACTTCCACCGTTCGCGCTGCTTACGCCGCCGGAATTGCCCGGCCCCTGGCCGACGGCCCCGATGCCGGCTGAGGTCGCTGGATCCGGGGCCGGCTGCGGCGTCCCCGCCAGAACCGCGGTCGCGACGGCCCCCAGCACGACCGGGACCGGGCTAGCCGGGCTGCTTCCAGATTCCCCGCCCGGAGACTCGGCCAGCCCTCCCGGCGTCGGCGACGTTCCTGGCGTCGGAGCCGACGCAGCGGCGGGGCCACCGTTGCCGGAAAAGTCCACGATCACCGTAAAGCTGCCGCTGGCAGTGACGTCGTCTGCCTCGAACCAGGCCGTTCGGTTGTCGACCATTCCATCGCGCGCTGGGACCCCCCGCGTGGAAAGCTGAACGCCCCCCGCGTGCAACGGTGCAGCCAATGCTGTCTCCGCGAAGACCCGAAATGCGTCGCCCAGCCGATTTTCCGCGAAGGACGCCAGCCCGCTCGTGGCGCTGGCCCGCGACCCGGCCGCGGAGGGAAGCGTCACTTCAACGGTCGTCCGCCAGGACGGCCCCGGTCGCGATGGCACGAGAATCTGGGACTCGAAGTGCTCGCCCGCCGCCTCGGCGTGGACCGCGCCACTCAGCCGATAGCGCACCGTGTACGTCCGCTCGTCCGGGCCGTCGACCGTCGGGAACCACAGATCGATCCGCGGGTGCCCGCCGACGTTCGATAGCTGGGCGTACCGTTGGGTGGACCCCGCGGGCGGATTGAGCGGGTAGAGGACGCCGTTCTCGGAGATGGCGAGTCCGCTCAGCGCCCCCGTTTCGTCCCATTGAAGGTGGTCGTGCTGCCCGAAGGTGTAGAGCACGTGGTGTGTTTCCACCACGTCCACCGTTCCATCGTCGTTGATCGCCTCCTTGACGTCGAGCCAGCTCCAGGAGAGACTGGCCAGGGCCGGTAATCCCGCCGCGGTGCGGTCGGCGAAGTACACCGAGCGCCAGGCATCACAGGGGATGGTGGTCTGGCCGGTCTGACCCACGCTCCCGAACGGCATCGGCGCGCCCGCGGCCGGACGGAAAGCCTCGCGGAACGAGCCAACCGGCTGCCCGTCGGAGCAGGACAGCGCCAGGCTGTACGTCGCCTCCCCCTGGCTCGGCGTCCAGGGCTGCCAGTATTGCCAGTCCACGGTCAGGAGCGATCCCTGTGCTCCGCCCAGCGCGAGGTCGCCGAGGACGTCCGGCGCTGCCAGCACCACCGGCGCCGCCGCGCAGCCAGCCACGAGCAGCGCCGCCAGCACCACCATGACAGTCGAGAATAGCCGGCCGTGCGATCGCTCGCGCTTTTCATCCGTGTCGGCCAGGACCACTGCCGCTCGTCTGATCGGCACCACGAGGATGCCGATGGCCGCGAACAGGAGCGCGGCCAGCACCAGGCTCCCCATGGCCGGCTTCCCGGTGGCGCCCGCCAGCGCCTTCGCCACCGGGACTCCCAGCACCCAGTACCCGATAACCAGGTACCCTACGTCGAGGAACGCCCCGGCCACGCCTCCCAGTGCCACCGTCTGGCGGACGTTCTGCTCTTCGCTCGTCGCCGCCGCCGTCCCCAGAACCTGACGGTCCAGCACCGGCCCCAATGCCACGCGCCCGACCGCCTGCACCTGTCCGCGGACCGCCGCCAGTAGCACGACGGCAAGCGTTCCGACGCCCCAGGTCGCCGCCGTCGCCGGCCACGCCGCCCCCATCAATCGCTGTTCCAGGATCGGCATCGTCAGCAGGAGCGGCGCTCCCAGCAACACACCCAGCGCCAGACCGGGCGTCCCCGAGATCCAGCGCAGTCGCAAAGTCAGCAGCACCCAGAGCAGAACGGCGACACCCGTAACGGCGATCGCGGCGGCGAGCGGCTGGATCCACCGTTCGAGCCCGTCGGCGACCGGCTGACGCAGCAGAGCGTAACCGACGAGGAGATAGAGGAAGTCGAGGATGGCAGTGGTCAGGAAGCCCAACTGTCGGCGCCCTGCCGCCAGCTCCTCGGCGCTCGCGCCGGGCTTCATCTCAGCCAGCAGTCGCCCCAGCGTTGGCACCATCATGCGCCGTGCGACCCGCTGCGTCCCCGGTCGAGTCGCCAGCAGGAGCACGACGACGCCGACCCCGACCACCGCTTTCACCGCCCACACCAGCGAGAACCCGCCCGCCAGCGCCACGTCCCCACTCGGCAGGGCCGCGGCCATCGCCCAGAAGAGGCCGAGCACCAGCGCGGCGGGCACCGGTCCCGCGGTCCGCGAGATCCGGACGATGATCCCGAGCGCGACCACGACGACCAGGATGGTCAGTGCCGTCGCCACCACCGTTTCCAAGTCCCCACCGGCGAGCGCGCCGACGAAGGCCAGCGCCGGTCGGCCAATGAGCCAGAACAGGCCAAACAGGTAGAAAAGATTGACGATGCCCTCGACGGAGCTCACCAGCGCGTTGCGCCAGGACTTGCGTTGAAGCGTAGTCACTCGTCACCGCCAACGCGAAGCTGGCTCGCGGCGGCCAATCCGTCGAGGACCGAGCCCAGCGCACGCGCCAGCAGTCCGATCACGTGCCAGCGAATTCCGAGGTACAGCACGCCGACCAGGACCGCGAGCACGAGCTGGAACGGCCAGGCGATGGGTATCTTCCCGCCCAGCAGCGTCCCCGAGGGTAGCAGCGCCACGAGGAATGGCCCGAGAAAGATCAGGGCCAGCGCCCCGAGGAGGTTGGGGGTGATCCGTGCAACCGCTTCCTTGGTCTCTAACGAGACGCCACGGGTGCGTTCGACCGCCTCGGTCAGCGCCGCCGCGAACGCGCGCACCGTTGGGTAGCGGTCGTCCGGTGCCTTCTCCAGGGCACGCAGGAGGACGTCCTCGACCGGCCCCGGTATGCCGGGGTTCAGCTCCCGCGGCCGAGGCGGCGGGGATTCCTGGTGCTGCAAGATCACCGACTCGGTCGTCTCACCGCTGAACGGCCGCACGCCGGTCAGCAGCTCGAATGCCGTCACCGCCAGGGAATACTGGTCGCTCCGCCCGTCGATGGCTTCTCCGCGGCTTTGCTCGGGCGACATGTAGAGCGGTGTTCCGGCAACGCGCTCCTCGCCTCGCGTCCCCTCCTGGTGACTGATCGCCCGCGTAATGCCAAAGTCGGCCAGCAGTGGCCAATCGGCGCGCCCCATCAGAACGTTCACCGGCTTGATGTCCAGGTGTACCAACCCCTGGTCGTGGGCCGCCTGCAAGGCGTCGGCGACCTGACCGACGAGCCGTGCCGTGCTGACCAGGTCCAGCGGTCCGCTCACCGCCTGCAGCCGGTCCTTCAGCGTCCCGCCGGGCACCAGCCGCATCACGATGTAAACGAGGTCGCCTTCCTCCCCAAAGTGGTGGACCTCCACCAGATTAGGATGGTGCAGGCCCGCCAGGCTCCTCGCTTCGTCGTGGAACCGCTCGCGAAACCCCTCGTCCCGCGCCAGGCGCGGAGCGAGCACCTTCACCGCGACGTCGACGCCAAGCGATCGAGCAGAGGCTCGATACACCGTCGCCATCCCCCCGCGGCCGAGGATCGCCAGGAGCTCGTACTCCCCTTGCAGCAACGTCCGACCGATCAGCCCGTCCACAATCACAACCTCTTCATCGGCTTCGGCACGACGGATGATGGCTTCAATTTTCGTGATCTCGCTGGACACATCAGTAAAGTAAAGCCACGGTGAGGGGTCCACGGCCATGGATCTCCTACCATGGACCAACCGTAGTGTAATCTAAATCGAACCGGCGAATTTGTGGTGGAGAATTGGTTGAGAAATGGCGTTTCCTGAGATATTCGTGGTCGACTCTACCGTGGCGGAAGAATTGGCGAGCGAGAGGCGCAGATGAGGGTCGTGGTACAGAGAGTAAGTCAAGCGCGGGTTCTGGTCGACGGCGTCGAGGTCGGGGCGATCGGCCTGGGCTGGGCAGTTTTGCTCGGCATCGGCCAGGACGACGATGCGGTGACGGCAGCCCGGCTGGTGGATAAGATCGCCTCCCTGCGCGCCTTCGAAGATGCCGGCGGGAAAATGAATCTCTCGGCCGAGGACGTCCGAGCCGAGTTCCTGATCATCTCCCAGTTCACCCTGTACGCGGACCTCGCCCGTGGCCGCCGGCCCAGCTTCATCCGCGCCGCCCCGCCGGCTCGGGCTGAGCCGCTCGTCGAGCGATTCGTGGAACTGCTGCGCGAGCGCGGCTTCCGTGTCGCCACCGGTCGCTTCGGGGCGATGATGGACGTGGAGCTGACCAACCACGGCCCCGTCACCTTCGCACTCTCGACCGACCCATGGGCTTGAAACGTCTCAGTCGTCGTCCCAGCTCACGTCGAAGCGCACCGTGAGCCGGGAGATGTAGTTGTCGGATGCGCCGCTGTCGCCGTGGGCAACGTCGACGACGCTGACCCTGGTCGTGATCGTGTCGGTCTTCAGGTCGGTCGTCACACCGTGGCGAACCGGGATCACTTCATCCACCTGGCCCTCGCGGACCCACTGGTCCACGCGCGCGCCTTCGGAGTCCAGGGCCGAGCGGGTCACGAATCCAACGGCGTGGAGTTGCTCGCCGCTGACGTAATCCTGCACCCACGCGGTGAAGGCGTAGTATCGCGGCGCCGCGGTCGACTCCAGCTTGAGCGCCGACCCAAGGCCACACGCGGCGACCAGGGACCCGGTGGTGGGATCGGTGATCGGATGAATCTCGTCGTAGGGCTCATCGCCGAGACGATACGACGACTCGAAGGAGACGCGCCGAGCCACGGCCGACGCGGCGGCGCGGGGCCGCAGCGACGTAACGCCGCGGCTCGCCGAGCGAACCGAGAGGCGCTCCTCGGACGGTTCGTCATCGTCTTCCTCGTCCACGGTCGGCTCGTCGGCCAGCCTCCCGTTGTTGAGATGACGCACCCGACGGACCGGCACGGCTCCGGTCTGCAGGGTCGCGACTGACTGTCGCGGTCGGCTCGACCGCTCGGGGCTCTCGGACCGCGCTTTTGATGGGAACAAGCCCCCCAACACGCCAGCACTTGGCAGCGAGAGGCCAGCGGTGCGCAGAAGCACGATCGCTCCCAGCGCGAACGCAAGCAGGAAGGCGACGACGGGGCCGAGCCAGGAGCTTTGCCCGGCCGGGGCCGGGGCCGGAGTCGTTCCAGCGCCAGGGGTGGCCACGACCGTTGGATTCGCCTGCCCGCTGGCTGACGACGTCTCATTCGACGCCGCCCCCGTCTCGGTGACGGGCGTCAGCGCCTGAGCCAGCGCCTCGACCGCCGTGCGATCGGTTGGATTCTGCACCGTCCCGTCCTGCGCCTCCCGCAGCGCCTGGTCGACGAGGATGGTCGGAGATCCCAACATTGCCAGACGCTCGCGGGCGACCTCCTGGTTGTGATCTCGCTGGAACAACTGGGCTACCACCGCCACGTAGTCGACGTTGCTGATCTGCTGCGTGGTAGAGGCAGCGAAGGGGCGCGTGACCGCCCAACCGAGTCCCGTCCCCATGAGAAAGGCCAAACCAAGGAGAATCACCGGCCGTCCGACCGGTAGTCGCCCTGCTAGCGGCTGATGCATGCCGTCATCCTCCGATCTGGATGAGCTTGTCGTAGAGGTATCCCTGTTTGCCGTCGTACACCACGTGATACCACCGCGCATCGCCCGGATCGATCGCCTGTCCCTGGGCCGCGCCGTACACCGTGATTTTCGCCCCATCCGGGACAACCGCCACGGCGGTGGACTTGGTGGTTGGTAAGCTTCGCATGATGGCGGGCTGGCGACCGCTGGTATGAATCACGCCCGCCTTCGCCGGCGCCGCCGTCGCTTTCGGAGCCGGCGGCCGAGTCGGCACCGCGGTGGGAGTCGGCGGCGGAGGCACCGCGTTACCTGGAGAACTGGCTGCGCTGGTCGTCGCAGTCGGCTGTTCCGCCGGGGCTGGTGTCACCGTGTTGATCGGCGCAGCCGCCGGCAGAGACGTAGCGGCGGACGGCGTCACGGGAGGCGGCACGGCCGTGGGCGACGCCTCCGACTCACTCTGCGGCTGGCCTTGAGATTGGCTCTGAGACTGACTCGGCGACGACGCGTCGCTGCCTGGTCCGGCCACCAGCGCCTCGGCAAACTGGTGCAACTGATCGGACTCCTGCTGGCTCACGCCATCCTTGGAATGGGCCAACTGATCTGCCACGGCCAGAACGGCCACGGAGGGATTGCTATAGCCGAGCGCGACCAGGCGGTCCCGGACGCTCGCCAGCGGCACCCCCTGAGCGTACAGGTCGCTCACGAGGAGCAGGTAGTGCTGCTGAACGTTGGCCGATTGATTGGACAGGCGGTTGCTCATGCCCAGGGCCAGCCCGAAGACCAGCCCTACCGTCAGGATAACCAGCGCCGTCGGCGGCTTCCAGCGCTCTGTCCCGTACTGCGCCGAACGAAGCCGATTACGTCGTCGTGTCGTCGTTCTCATGCACCGTGCTCCGTGAAGAGTTACTGACCCGTAGCTGAGGGCGAGACGACCGGGCGCCGGTCATTCTAGTACAGGGCTCGGGCCAGTGATATGCGGGTCGCGTTAAAATCCCCACGTTGTTAAAAAACTCCAATGATTCATTCGAGCTTCGTGGTACAATCGGCACGTTATCACGTCCGCGGAGTTGCGTTGCATGGTCAGAGACTACGAAACACCCACCATCCCAGCATCCTGGCAAACCTTCGCGCGAGACTGGGCCGACCGACTCGGCCTCGCCGAAAAGCAAGTGACCCTGATCTGTTCCCCGGATCGCTACGGAATCGCCATCGTCCTTCGCTTGATTCGCGACGACGGCGTCGAACGTATCGCGACGCGCCGCGCATCGGATGCCGACGACGCGGCGGAGCGTCGTCGCGCCTTCCTCGCAGCACTCCAGATCGGCGATTTCAAGACAATCGAAATCGACGTCGCCGGCTACTTCGTCGGGGAAGGGCTCGTGCCGTGCGGGCTGTGCGGAAACGCGCCAGAGCACGAGGAGTGGCAGCACGCCGTCCTGCGCGAGCTGCTCCGGATCGCCGCCCCGGCCCCCGACGTCGACGACTCGCTCACGCCGGAAGACGCCGACGACGCCGAGCTGGACGCGCTAAATCGTCAGGTCGCCGAACGATTCTCAAGCCGCTGACCTGTGTCAGACACGCTCTACTACTTCGTCACGCGGGAAATGATGGATGGTGTGCGTGAGAAATATGCCCACAG
>Ga0307373_10015268_pt1 | contig 10469 bp, 10 predicted proteins | sample OX2MG_FD_202534 | JGI IMG/M metagenome (GOLD analysis project Ga0307373, IMG submission 202534) | Soil microbial communities from Risofladan, Vaasa, Finland - OX-2 | ecosystem: Environmental > Terrestrial > Soil > Coastal area > Acid sulfate soil | place: Finland: Risofladan, Vaasa | collected...
GGATCAGGAAGGCCTTGCTTCATCCGGATCTTTCTCCCTCGGTTCTGTCACGGTCGCTGTGGACATCGGTTTCGCGCAACCTCCACTCCAGCGTGAATTTCATTTTACACCGTCAAGCAGCCCGAGGTCGTCCGGCACGCGGGGCGCGCGCCGAAGAACAACGCGGTTTGTGATCACCAATGTGCGCCGGACGCCGTGCTTCCTCTACGAACGCGTGTTCCACGTCGTGGTCTCGGTGCGGCGCGTCGTGCTCCATCTGTCGGCGTCGGCGGCCGACCAGGCGGAGTGGTACGCCATCGCGCGCGCCCTCGGTGCCGGCTCGGCAGCGGCTGATGCAGGAGCACCAGGTCGAGGCGGTCCACGCCAAGTGTGCCGGCGCTCTTGTCGTACGCGTGCAGCGTGGCATCGTGGCCGTAGTCGCTGATCCAGACCTTCGTCTCGAGAAACACGTCATCGCGGGCGGTCTCCGACCGGCGCATCCCTTCCCCGACCTGACGCTCGTTGAAGTACGACGCCGCCGTGTCGATGAGGCGATAGCCCTGTGCGATCGCAGACTCGACCGCCGTGACCGTCTGCTCCGGTGAGCTCTGAAATACGCCGAGGCCGAGCGCGGGCATCCGAACGCCGTTGTTCAGTGTGAGGAGTGGACTTCTGCTCGTCATCTCATGTTCTCCATCGGCCTGCGGGCGACTGCAAGCTATGGTACTCGCGAGGCGAATCGTTCGAATCGATACGCGACCTCCGGCCCGCCGTCGCCTTCGTACGCCAGTTGTCCCATCAACAGCGCGAACGGCTCCAGGTACCGCGCGATTCGCAGCGGCCCGGCGTCCACCGGCTCGAAGCCGACGTCCTTGATCAGCGTCGCCGCGACTTCCTTCGCGCCGTTCTCGTCGCTGCAGTAGGCCATGCTCGGTCGTTCCGCCTTTCGCCTGTTCTCGAACACGCCGAAGAACACTTCGCTGGGTACCGTCCCAAACGCGAGACGACCTTCGCGCGGCCTTCTTCGCGAGCTCCTCAGCGCCGGACGAGGTGTGCCCGATGACGAGACCAGTGTCGTCGGCGTTCATCGGCAGCGAGCAGTTCACGACGATTCTGCCCGACAGATCGGCCTGTTTCAGCACGTCGTCCATCCGTAGCCAGTGCACGGCGAGGAGCACGGCATCGGCATCGCTGACGGCTTCCGCCGGCGTGCCCGCGCGGGCATGGCCCTTCGCCTCATGCGCAAGGCGTTTCAGCTTCTGGTCGCTGCGTGCGTAGCTGAAGACGACGTCGTGGCCGGCCCTGGCGAACAGGATGCCGAGCTTGCCGCCCATCAGCCCTGATCCAAGAATGCCGATCTTCATCGCGTCATCGCTCCCTCAGGGAGACGTCGACCTCCGCGGTGCTCACGTCGAAACCGGCATCGGCCGAAGTCTTTGCCGCGGCCGCCGCGTTGTCGCGGTGCAAGTCGGCCATCGGGACATGCTTGCCCGCACTGACCCGCCGCGCAACCGCCTGGCCGATTGATCCGGCCCCAATGACACCGATGACAGTCCTCATGGCGATCCTCAGAACTCGATCATCACCTTGATAGCCTCACGCGCGTTCATCGCCCGGTAGCCATCGGGCACACCGGCGATACCCGTGACGCGGTCGAACACGCGGCCGGGCTGAATCCTGCCCTCGAGCACGTCGGGCAAGAGCTGCTCGATGTACGCACGGGCGCAGGGCCGCCGGCGATCGTGATGTTTGCGTAGAACGTCGGTTGCGCGTCTGGGATCGTCGTCTCCTGCGGCACGCCGACACGCCCGACGGCGCCGCCCGCTCGCGCGATGCTCATCGCGGTGCGCGTCGCCTCACCGTGGCCGACACACTCGAGAACGGAATGGGCGCCGAGTCCTCCGGTGAGCTCGCGCACTCGCTCGATCGCGGCATCACCGCGTTCGCTCACGATATCGGTGGCGCCGAACGTGCGCGCCAACGCAATGCGGTCGGCATGGCGGCCGAGCATGATGATTCGTTCGGCGCCGAGTCGGCGGGCGGCAATCACCCCACACAGGCCGACCGCGCCATCGCCGACGACAGCCGCGATCCTGCCCGGTGCGACTCTGGCAGAGAGAGCGGCGTGATGGCCGGTGCCCATCACGTCGGAGAGCGTCAGGAGCGACGGCATCAGCGCGTGATCGGATTCCACTGGAAGCACCACGAGCGTCCCATCCGCCTGCGGGACGCGCACGGCCTCGCCTTGGCCACCATCGAGCCCGGTGCCACCCCACCAGCCGCCGTGAAGACAGGAAGTCTGCAGCCCACGCCGGCAGAACTCGCAGGTGCCATCGGACCAGGCGAAGGGAGCGACAACCAGGTCGCCTTTCTTCACCGTTCGGACAGCGGAACCAACCGCGTCAACGAGACCGATGAACTCGTGGCCCATCCGATTCCCGGTGGCACTCGGTGCCATCGAGTTATAGGGCCAGAGATCGCTGCCGCAGATGCAGGCCCTGGTCACCCGGACCATGGCATCGGTCGGCTCGACGAGCCGGGCATCGGGAACGGTCTCGACGCGGACATCGTGCGCGCCGTACATCACAGTTGCTCGCATGGGGTACCTTCATTTCCCGCGGACGCAACGATCATCCGCCGTACTGTTCGTCGGTCACCTTCTCCATCCAATGGACCACTGTGCCATCGAGATTCTCGGCGATGGCGATGTGCGTCATCGCGGTCGTCGAGGAGGCGCCGTGCCAGTGCTTCTCGCCTGGCTCGAACCACACCACGTCACCTGACCGGATCTCCTCGATCGGGCCGCCCTGACGCTGCAGCCGTCCACACCCGGCGGTGATGATCAATGTCTGCCCGAGCGGGTGCGTATGCCAGGCTGTGCGCGCGCCGGGCTCGAAGGTGACGATCGCGCCGCCAACGCGTGCGGGAGCGCTCCGCTGAAACGGCGAGTCGATCCGCACGGCGCCGGTGAACCAGTCGGACGCTCCCATGCCCGAAGGTTGAGATCCGCTTTTCATGATGTCCATGTCGCGTCCTTTCGACGTCATCGTTCGATCCCAGCGTAGCAGCAGGTCCGGCGGGTGTGCAGCCGGAGAAATCGACAAGGGTTTGTGAGTACCATTCATGAATGGTGCGTGATGAGATGCGGCTGGGCGTTTCACCCTCAGCCTTGAGTCACGCGATTCGGGGACGCGTCCGGCCCGGCGCGTCCATTTCCGCGTTCGTGAGATCGATTCCCATGTCTTAGAAGACGTCTTCTTCTCGTCGCACGCGGCCGGTCAGCGACCGGTCAGCCGCTCCAGCTGTTCGGGGTACCGGGCTCCGTGCACCGTGACCTGCGAGGTCGCGCGATCGATCTCGCGGAGGTCGTCGGACGTCAGCTCGATGGAGGCAGCGCCGATGTTCTCCTCGAGCCGGTGCAGCTTCGTGGTGCCCGGGATGGGCACAATCCACGGCTTCTGGGCCAGCAGCCACGCGAGCGCGACCTGCGCGGGCGTCGCGCTCATCCGTCCTGCGATCCCGGCCAGCAGATCGACCAGCGCCAGATTCGCCTTCCGGTTCTCCGGCGCGAAGCGCGGGACAATGTTGCGGAAGTCGGAGCTGTCGAACGTCGTGTGCTCGTCGATCTTCCCCGTGAGGAAGCCCTTGCCGAGCGGACTGAACGGCACGAAGCCGATGCCCAGCTCCTCGAGCGCCGGCAGCACTTCCGCTTCGGGGGTTCGCCACCAGAGCGAGTACTCGCTCTGGACCGCGGTGACCGGCTGGACCGCGTGCGCGCGACGGATCGTCTCCGCGCCGGCCTCAGAGAGCCCGAAGTACCTGACCTTTCCCTCGTGAATCAGATCCTTCACCGCTCCCGCGACCTCTTCGATCGGCACATCCGGGTCGACACGGTGCTGATAGAGCAGGTCGATCGCATCGATCTTGAGCCGCTTCAGCGAAGCCTCGGCGACCTCCCTGATGTGCGCCGGCCGGCTGTCCAGGCCCCGCTGCCCGCCGGATTCGATTTTGAACCCGAATTTCGTCGCGATCACCACCTGATCGCGGAACGGGGCGAGTGCTTCGCCCACGAGCGCCTCATTGGTGAACGGGCCGTAGACTTCGGCGGTGTCGAAGAACGTCACGCCGCGTTCGACGGCCGAGCGGATCAGCGCGATCATCTCCCGCGTGTCCGCCGCCGGGCCGTAACCGAAGCTCATGCCCATGCAGCCGAGCCCCAGCGCCGAGACTTCCAGGTTGCTCTTTCCAAGTCTGCGTTTCTGCATTGTTTCTCGCCTCCAAGCTCAGAGTAGCGATCCCTTCGTCTCCTGACTAGTCGGTAGAATCAACAAGGGTTTGTGAGTACCATTCACAAATTGTCCGTGACGAACTCAGCGTCCTGTCCGGGTTCCTGGCTGTGGCCGAGGAACGGAGCTTCACGCGGGCGGCAAGACGGCTGGGGGTGTCGACCTCGGCCTTGAGCCACGCGATTCGGGGACTGGAAGAACGGATCGGCGTGCGCCTGCTCGCCAGGACGACGCGCAGCGTGGCGCCGACGGAAGCAGGAGAGCAGCTCATCGCCCGTCTCCGCCCGGCTCTGGGCGACATTCGCGGAGCCCTGGACCACGTGTCCGGACTGCGAGACCAGCCGGCCGGCCCCGTGCGTCTGGTGGTCTCGCCGCTGGCCGCGACGATGGTGCTCGCACCAAAGCTGGGACAGTTCGCGCGTGATTACCCCGACGTGGTGCTCGATGTCATCACCACCAACGAGGGTCGTTTCGACCTCGTGGCGGGGCGCTTCGACGCCGGCATTCATCTCGGGGAGTTCATCGAGCGCGACATGATCGCGGTCAGAGTGTCACCCGATCAGCGGGCCGCAATCGTCGGGGCGCCGCGCTACTTCGCATCCCAGCCCCGGCCCGACTCGCCGGACGACCTGACACGCCATCGCTGCCTCAACTTCCGTCACGGATCCGCCGGCGTGTACCGCTGGGAGTTCGACCGGGGCAAGCAGTCACTCGCCGTGGCCGTCCAGGGACCCTTGATCGTCGACGACGTGGAGCTCATGATCCAGGCCGCGATCGACGGCGTCGGCCTGGCGTTCATGCCGCGTGTCCTCAGCCTTGCGCCACGCGATTCGAGGACCTTACCCGAGCCGGCGCCGGCAGCCGGCCGTGCTCTCGGCTCTCATCGACACCCTTCGTCTGCAGCCAGCCGTATCGAGCGTCATCGCGAGTGGCATCGCGCGGGCCGATTCGGCGGACCGCCGCTGAAGGATGGACAGGCCGCTTCCCGGCAGCCACGTTTGAGGCCATCGGATTGAATCCGGCCGCCTGCTCCGCTGCACTGCGGCCACCGCGGCGACATCGAAATGTCGAGTTCCGCCTGCGGCGTGCCGGCGGACACCCGGGTGAAGCGCGGAGAAGCCGATTGCACGGTCGTGCTTCGTGGTCTGCCGCACAGCCTTTATCGGCTCGTGCGGGGGACGTAGAGTGCCGCCTGGCGACTTCGTCATGGTGCGGCGCGCCGTCGGGCATGCGGAAGCAGGAGCGGGGTGAACGATGAGCACGTTGCTGCAGGACCTGCGGTACGGCTGGCGGCTGCTCACGCATTCGCCGGGGTTCGCGGCCATTGCCATTCTCACGATGGCGCTCGGCATCGGCGCGAACACCGCGATCTTCTCGGTCGTCAACGGCGTGCTCCTCAACCCGCTCCCCTATCCGCACGCCGGCCAGCTCGTCGCGATGTACCAGGCCACGCCGGGATTCAGTCACGCGCCCACCAGCTACCTGAATTTCCTCGACTGGCAGCGCGACACGCGCGCCTTCTCCTCGATGGCCCTGTACCGCAATGAGGACTACGACCTGACCGGCACGGGTCCGGCACGGCGCGTGAGCGGCTTCATGGTCACGGCCGGATTCTTCCGGACCCTCGGCGTCACACCCGTGCTTGGCCGCGACTTCAGCCCGAGCGACGATCACGTCGGCGCCGCGCCGGTGGTGATTCTCGGCGGTGGATTCTGGGCGCGCCACTTCGGGTCGTCCACCGGCGTTCTCGGCAAGGCTCTCACCCTGAACGGCATCTCGTACACGGTCGTCGGCGTGACCTCTCCCGCGTTCACCTTCTACGGCCCCCAGCGCGACGTCTACACGCCGATCGGCCAGTGGACCGATTCGTCCTTTCGCAACCGCAGCGTGGATGTGAGCGCGCACGCCGTCGGCCGCCTCACGCCCGGCGTGACCCTCGCGCAGGCCAGGGCCGACATGAACGTCGTTGCCCGCCATCTCGCCGCGGCTTATCCGGTCGCCGACCAGAACGTCGGCGTGACGCTCGTTTCCCTGAAGCAGGACTTCGTCGGAGACGTTCGGCCGTACCTGCTCGTGCTGCTCGTCGCGGTCGGCCTTCTGCTTCTCATCGCGTGCGCCAACCTGGCCAATCTCCTGCTTGCGCGCTCGGTCGGCCGCTCGCGTGAATTCGCCATCCGCACGGCTCTTGGCGCCACCCCCGCACGCGTCGTCCGCCAGCTTCTCACCGAGAGCCTGCTGCTCGCCGCTCTCGGCGGCGCGCTGGGACTCCTGCTCGCCTTCTGGGGCACGTCGGTCGTGCTCCGTGTCCTGCCAGCCGCCTTGCCGCGCGCGAACGAGGTGGCGCTCGACTCCCGCGTGCTGCTCTTCACGCTCGGCGTGTCCCTCGTCGCCGGCCTCCTGTTCGGCCTCGCGCCGGCGCTCAAAGCCGTTCAGGGGAACGTGGAGGAGGTCCTCAGGGAGAATGGCCGAGGCTCGAGCGGCGCGCGCCATCGCCTGCAGGGCCTGTTCGTCGTTGTCGAAATCGCGCTTTCGCTCGTGCTGCTCGTCGGCGCCGGCCTGATGGTTCGCACGCTCGCCGCGCTGTGGCGCGTCAACCCGGGATTCAATCCCAGCCACGCGATCACCTTCGCGTTGTCCATGCCGGCCTCTCCCGACACCACGCCGGCCGACACCCGCGCCCGCCTGCGCCGTTTCGACGCCAGAATGCGTTCTGTCCCCGGCGTCACCGCCGTCTCCGTCACGCTCGGCTCCCGCCCCATGATCCACGACACCGACCTCCCCTTCTGGATCCAGGGCCAGCCGAAGCCGGCCACCGAGCACGACATGCCGCAGGCGATGTGCTACCTCGTCGAAGCCGGTTTCCGGCAGGCCATGGGTCTCACGCTGGAGCGTGGCCGCTTCGTCCGCGCGCGGGATGACGAGCACGCGCCGATCGTCATCGACATCGACGACGTGTTCGCGCGCACGTACTTTCCCGGCGAAAATCCGGTCGGCAAGCGGATCAACATCGGGGGCTTCGACGTGCAGGCGACCATCGTGGGGGTCGTGGACCACGTCAGGCAGTGGGGCCTCGGCGCCGATCCGAAATCAGCCGTCGAGGCGCAGATGGACTATCCGTTCATGCAGTTGCCCGACAAGCTGATGCCGCTCGCCGCGTCGAACGTCGCCGTCGTGCTGCGCACCCGCGGCAATCCCGTTGCGGTCATGGGCTCCGTTCGCCACGCGGTCGCGGAGATCGCTCCCCGTGAAGTGGTCTACGACGTCGAAACGATGGACGACGTGGTCGCCACGTCGTATGCGGCGCGCCAGCTCTCGATGGTGCTCCTCGGCGCCCTGGCCACGCTGGCGCTCGCGCTCGCCTGCGTCGGCATCTACGGCGTGATTTCGTATCTCGTCGGCCAGCGCACGCACGAAATCGGCCTGCGCATGGCGCTCGGCGCGCAGCGGTCCGACGTGGTCCGCCTCGTTCTCGGCCAGGGCGTCCGCATGGCGCTCACCGGCGTGGTGATCGGCACAGTGGCGGCACTCGGCCTCACACGCCTGATGGCCAGCCAGCTCTTCGGCGTCAGTGCGCAGGACCCGCTCACCTTTGCGGGCGTCGCCCTGCTGTTGATGATGGTGACCATCGCAGCGTGCTACATACCGGCGCGGCGAGCCACCCGCGTCGATCCCGTGGTGGCCCTGCGGTTCGAGTAGGCATGGTTCCGTCGGGCCACGGTGGTCCCCGCGTGTCCTCAGCCTTGCGCCACGCGATTCGAGGACCTTACCCGAGCCGGCGCCGGCAGCCGGCCGTGCTTTCGGCGTTCATCGAGCCCGTTCGTCTCCGATCGGGCCTGGGGTGCGCACATCCGCTGCTTCCAGACCGACCGGCACGCAGCCCGCGATTCCGGCGACGCCCGCGCAGCGGCAGAAGATGGCGGAAGCGACGGTCGCCGCGCAGTTCGAAACACTCACCGCTGCCGCGACCAGCCAGGGCTCATTCGAGCTTCACGCAGGCGCCGTTTGGGCAGGCCCCGTCAGGCCGAGCTTCCTCACGCGAAATCGGGCCTAGCCTCTTCCCCGCTGCTTCGCTTTCGCGATGATCTCGGCCATCACGTCGCGATGCGCGTCGAACGTGTCGTCGACCACGGTGATCGTGGGGATCTCGTGCGGAGTGAGCGAGAGCGTCTGCGGATTGAACCGGTCGAAGCCGGATTCGTGGACGCCGCTGCTCCCGCGCCCCGGAGCCGGATGGCTCAGATGGCTGAACGTCCGGCAGTGCTTCTCGAATGCCGGTGGATAGCCGCTCGCCGGGAAGATCTGGTAGACAGGCAGAATCCCCTGGAGCGCGTCGTAGGAGAACTCGCCGACCGGCAGCACGTCCGGGTACTGCGCGCGCAGTTCCTGCACGAGCTGGCGGATCCCCTCGTGCATGTCGGCTTCGCGGTTGTTGACCCAGCCGGCCGCGATATCCAGGAAATAGCCATCGACGCCATAGCGCTCGATGATGCGGGCGACACTGTCCCGTATCCATCGCCGCCACGAATCCACACCCACGTTCATGTACCGGCCCCAGCCTTCGTCATGCCGGTCGTTGTCCCAGTCCACCCAGCCCAGCATGAAGGTATTGCCGTCGACCTCGTGGGTGCTCGCGCCGGCCACCTGCGCGTAGTCGGACAACCTGGTGTTGGCCGCGTTCAGCCCGAACATCGGGACGAAGTGGAAGCCCATCCTGTGGCCTTCCCCGAGCAGCCTGCGAAAGCCTTCCTCGCCGCCCAGGCGGTCGTCGACCTTGTAGACCGGGTAGTCCCAGTAGTAGCGCCCGTCCCAGGCCGGCAGGAAGACCATCACCTTCTCGGGGGCGATCTGCGTCGACGTCCACTCCAGCGTCCGGAGCGCCTTTGCGAAGTCGTTGAAGATGTAGCCGGTCCAGTGCATCCCGTGGATCGACAGCACCAGCTCGACGTCGCGGAACCAGGCCGGCACGTCGGTGCGGTGCTCCCAGGCCGGCAGCCGGTATGCGCGCTCGACGTGCTCGAAGTGCTGCCGGAAGGCGGCGTCAGCCGTGGCGGTGTGTCCCGCGCGCCACGTCGCCCCTTCCAGCCGGCTGCTTCGGTTCCAGCCGGCCTGCTCATAGACGAGCTCGACGCGGTAGCCCTCCGCTCCCGGCTGGAAGTAGAGCCGCGCCGCCCGCACCTGGTCCATGAGACAAGAGAGGAAGAAGTAGTCCCCCTCCCCGGCTTCGATCACCGCCAGCGGCGTGTTGACCCCGCGAGCCTGCGGCTGCCGCGCGGCGCCCCACGGGTACCCGAGCAGGATCTCCTCGTCTTCAGGATTGAAGAAGTTCTCCGTCCCGGCCGCGATCCGGCCACGCGGCACGCCGCGCACGATCGAGGCGACCGATTTGATCGGCTGGTCCATCTCGACCCGTACGTCCCACTCGGTGAACCCGCCGTTGGGCCGGATGCGGGAGCGCAGCATCCCATCCATCTTCTGCTGGCCGCCCGCCCACACGAATCCTGAGCACTCGAGCAGGAGGCCGTCGCCGTTCCGCGTGACTCTCATACGCTCCCGGTCCAGTCCATACGTGTTCTCGAAGGTGTGGATCCGGAACGAGAGCCACAGGCCGTTGAACGCGACCGAGGGCTCGGGAAAGCCGAAGCTGAACTTCTGGAAGGCTTCTCCGCGCGGAGGGATGAAGACGCCGCTGGTCGAGTCGAGCGGCAGGATTGTGCCGTTCGCCGGACGACTGACACCGGTCCGAGGCGGCGTCTGAGCCTGTACGGGCGAACGTCCGTCCACGGCCAGGTACGAGAAGGTCGTCGCAGCGCTCTTCAGCAGCTCGCGGCGTGAAAGTTGCTCGTCCATCGCGCCTCCTCTCAAGGACACGTTGGCGAGTCTGAATCACTCGATGTGCGAGTGCAAGTGCCACCGAGGCGGTCTCGTGTGCAGAAGAACCCTGAACTCCTCCGCGCCCGGTGCCATTGCGAGTGACATCGCGCCGGCAGGACCCGCAGATGGTCGCAAACGGAGGAAACGGGACGAATAGTCACGCGAGCCGCAGAGCGGGCCCGACCGCCTGGCAGGAGGCCGCGGGCACCGGCGCCGCGGCCATGATTGCGGCTGAACTGCGAGACGCGGATCCGCCTGCCGGTTGCACCGGCAACACCGTGGGCGTCGTGTTCCCCGATCCCCGGACGTGCGCACGCTGAGCGTGACCCCGGT
>Ga0307373_10015270_pt1 | contig 10466 bp, 13 predicted proteins | sample OX2MG_FD_202534 | JGI IMG/M metagenome (GOLD analysis project Ga0307373, IMG submission 202534) | Soil microbial communities from Risofladan, Vaasa, Finland - OX-2 | ecosystem: Environmental > Terrestrial > Soil > Coastal area > Acid sulfate soil | place: Finland: Risofladan, Vaasa | collected...
TTGGTTGAACATGCGCAGACGCAAAGAGGCCGCGGCGATACACCGCGGCCCCGATTCGCGCGAAAAAGAGTTATTCCGCGGCGGCAGGCTCGATGGAAGCGAAGCGCCCGCGGCCGCCCCGGTCCTTGAAGACCACGCGCCCGGTGACCTTGGCGAAGAGGGTGTCGTCCGAGCCGCGGCCAACATTGGGCCCCGGCTTGATCCTGGTGCCGCGCTGGCGGATGATGATGGAGCCGCCGGTGATGAGTTCGCCGGCAAAGGCCTTCACGCCCAGCCGCTGCGCATTGGAATCGCGTCCGTTTGTGGAGCTGCCTCCACCCTTTTTGTGTGCCATTGCCGAATCTCCTGAAAGCAGCTTCTAGCTGCCAGCTTCTAGCTTCTAGCCTTTTCGCGCCTCTGCCATCGTTGCTTATTCCATCCAGAACAAGCTAGGAGCTAGAGGCTGGAAGCTAGAAGCTCACGTCAGCGAACTAGTTCGCTGACGTGTAGGTCACGCCGTCGGCCTCAATGGCCTTGATGCGCACCTGGGTAAAGTTCTGCCGGTGTCCCTGCAGCTTCTTGTACTGCTTCTTGCGTTTGAAATGGAAGACCAGGATCTTGTCGCCACGGCCCTGGCTCACGACCTCGGCCGTGACCTTGGCGGAGCCGGGCTTGAGGATGCCTTCATCGCCGGAGACGGCGAGCACGTCGCTGAACTCGATGGTCTGCGCCTCAGCCTTGCCTTCGGGCGACGCGACGGTCTCAATGTTCACAACGTCGCCGGGAGCGACACGGTACTGCTTACCACCGGTGCGTAAAACCGCGTACATAAATCCTCCAGAGCAGCTCGCGCGGGGGCGAATCTGCTCCTAAACCGGAAAATAGGCGGAAACTTCCGCGCCGTGTTGCGCTCAAGCCCGGAATACAGATGCAGGAGCGAGCGATTGACACCACGGCGACCGTCAGGACGCGCCAAACTAAAGTAGTTTACCGGGTTGGGTGGGGCGGGGTCAAACCGGGAGGCAAGCAAAATCGCCGCGTTAAACAAGTTCCAGTCGAATTTCCCTGCCCACAGCGCTCGCGGCCTTTTGCAGTGTGCTGAGCGTGATGGAGCCGTTCTCGGGGTCAAGAAGCCGATCCAGGGAAGCGCGGCTGGTGCACATCCGTTTCGCCATTTCGGCCTTTGTAAGGCCTTTTTCAGACATTGCGGATGCAATCTGGCGAGCGATTACTCGCTTGATGGCATTGGCCGTAACTTCTTCGTAGATGCCTTCCTCCCGAAGCCAACTATCGAACGAAGAGCCGATGTTCTTCTTCTTCATGCGCGATTCCCTTTCATCCTTTTGATCGCCAGGTGGATTTCCTGAGGCGGCGTCTTCTGTGTCTTTTTCATAAAGCCGTGCAATAACACCATGCAATCGGTCTCAATGCAGAACAGCACCCGCGCGATGCGGCCGCCCGATAAGCTGCTCCGAACCTCCCAGATACCCTCGCCCAAGGACCGCACCACCGGCATACCGATGGGCCACGAGAACTCGACATCTTTGATGTCCTCGCCGATAATCTTGCGGTCGGCAGCGTCGAGCCCTTGTAGCCATTCACGAACTGGTTCTCGCCCGCCTCCTGTCCGATAGAACTGCGCGGGCAATCGTTTCAGCATGTCGATCTGTTGACCGTACCAAAATAGATACTTCCCGTCAAGGGGAATGGCGAAAAGAAGCCGTTTCCTCACACCACCAGCGTCGCGGAAGCCTCTGAAATTCGCCGGCTTGTCGCGGGCGATGTCCCCAGCGCGTGACTTGAAATGCCAATCTGGCACCTCAAGTTAAGGTTCATCCGGCAGCGGGTGGCCGGAATCCTATCTTCGCCTTCGGCTTTTCCGGTGGCCGCATCAGCTCGCGGATGGCGTCGAAAACGGCCTTGAATTGCTCGTCATACTGGCTTTCCATCGCATCCAGGCGGCGGGCCAGATCGCGATGGGAGGAGAGAATCTCCCTCAGCTTCACAAAGGCTCGCATGATGGCGATATTCACCTGTACGGCGCGCGGGCTGCGCAGAACGCTGGAAAGCATGGCCACTCCTTGCTCGGTGAAGGCGTAGGGAGGATGCCGGCGGCCGCCCCACGAACTTGAAATGCCAAATTGGCATTTCAAGTTCTCGTACTCCTGTGGGGTGAGTTGGAACATGAAATCCCCGGGGAAGCGCGACTTGTTCCGTTGTACAGCTCGATTTAGCAGCCCAGGTTCCACCTCATACAGTTCCGCCAAATCCGAGCTGAGCATCACTTTTTGCCCACGAGCCAGCAGGATGCGACGTTCGATTCGCTCGGGCGGAATGACCGCCTTTGATATCACAATTTGTGATTTCAAACCCTTGACGCCGCTCTTTCTACCGTTCATCATCGAGCTCCGATTGGGCAGTCACAGCACCGGCAGGGGGTTCACGAACTCCGACTGTTCCTTCACATCCAGGGTCGTGGCCTCGGGGTGCCAGTTGCGGGGCTGGAAGATGCAGCAGGGCTCCTGGGCCAGCGGATCGCCGGTCACCGCGTAGGCGCGGGCGCGGCTGCCGCCGCAGATCTCCTTGTACTCGCAGGCGCCGCACTTGCCTTCGAGGCGTCCGGTGTCGCGCAGGGCTTTGAAGATGGGCGCATTGCGGTAAATGTCGGCCAGCGGGGTCTCGCGGATATTGCCGGCGTGGATGGGCAGGAAGCCGGAGGGGTAGACGTTGCCGGTGTGGGAGATGAACATGAAGCCCTTGCCGTCATTCACGCGGCGGGTGGCCCAGCCGTGGGTGCGCGACTGGGCGTCGGCCTGTGGCGCGCCGGGCTCGTATTCGTATGCGGCCCCAGGGGCTAAAGCCCCACCTTCATTCTTCGGGCTGGTTTCGGCACGACTGAAGTCGTGCCCTGACGCGTTTTGGGTTGCGGAAGGGCGAGCGATATTGCCGGGGTGCCCATGGCCGAGCTTGCGTTCTTCCAGGTTGTGCTGGAGCAGGTAGCGGCGGTAGTGCATGGCCTCAGTGGTCTTGATCTGGAAATTGACCCGGTGGCTGAGCTCGTAAATCTTTGCGAAAACCTCCTCGAATTCCTCGCCGGAGAGCAGATCGCCGAGCTGGCCGCGGCCCACCGGAACCAGAAAGAAGACGTTCCACATCACGATGTTGAGGCGCTCGAAGAGACGGCAGAGGCCGTCCAGGTCATGGGCGTTGTGGCGGCTGATGGTGGAGTGGACCTGGATGGGCATGCCGGCCTCGCCGGCCCACTCGATGGCCTGAATGGTGCGGGCCCAGGCGCCGTCGAGGCCGCGGAACTTGTCGTGAATCTCCGGAGTCGAGCCGTCCAGCGAGATGGCCATGCGAACCACGCCGGCATCCTTCATTTTGACGATGGCTTCGCGGGTCAGCAGCGGAGTGGCCGAGGGAGTTACGGCCACCTTGACGCCCTTCTGGTCGCAGTACCGGATCAATTCGTACAGGTCGGGGCGTTTCAGCGGGTCTCCGCCCGTGAAGATGAAGATGGGCACGCGCATCTCCGCGATCTGGTCGATAAGTGCTTTGCCTTCTTCGGTGGAGAGCTGATCGGGATGGGCGATGGGCTGCGCCGCGGCCCGACAATGTTTACAAGCGAGGTCGCAGGACTGGGTGACCTCCCAGATTGCGAGGAAAGGGGTTTCGTCGTAGTTGAGCCCGCCGCGGGCGGGAATATTGTGCATCATGGGCTTCATGGGGGCCTCCTCGATGGGGAATCGGCGGGCTTGGCCGAGAAGGGAAAGACGGCGATTCCGGCAACACCACTAGGAGAGCAGGGGAGAAGGGCAAGAATCTGTGATTAGGATCACTGAGACGTCGAAACAAGGGAACGAGGGGCATAGCCGGAGAACAGGAGGTGAATTTTCAGGTTGCAGGCAACTCTTTTCATGGAATCAGCGTCTCACGAGCATGTTTTTCCGCTAGTGTGATAGGCAAATGTGATGTAGCTCACATCGATGTGTGCGGGACGGCACTGTAAGCGCGCGAAAAATACTTTCTAATTGAAGACCCGGGGAGGCGCTTATGACAACCGCGTTGAAACCGGAGTGGAGCAAGCCCTCCACAATCTTGTTCGCATCCGAAATCCCTGCCAATGAGAAGGCGTTCGCCTTTGCGCTGGCTCAGGCGCAGGAGTTTTCGGCTGACCTGATCGTGTTCCACGCCTACGACACCCTGGTGATCTCGGCCTCGGAGACCTCCGGGGTGCGCTACTACGATTACGCGGCGGCGGCCCGCGGCGAGATGCAGCATCTGGAGCCGCTCGCCCGGAAGGCACGCGAAGGCGGAGTCCGCTGCGAAGTGATTGTGCGGCCGGGACTGCCGGCCGACCAGATCCTGGCCTATGCGCGGGAGCGGGTGATCGACCGCATCGTGATGGGGACGCACTCGCCGGGTCCGATCGGCAAGCTCCTGGTGGGCTCGGTGGCCGAGGCGGTGCTGCGCACGGCGACGGCGCCGGTTCTTATCGTAGGCCCGGATGTGGTGGATGGGAGCTCGCGAAACTTTGCCACGCGAACCATCCTTTGCGCGGCCAGCCTGCACGATTCCAGCGTGGTGGCGGTGCGCTTTGCAGCCGATATTGCGGCTCAGCACCATGCGCGGCTAATTCTTCAGCACGTGATCCGGCCGCAGGAGCGTCACCAGATCCTTGCCGGGCGGAGCATCGACCAGATTGAGGGCGACCTTCTGGATCTGGTTCCCCGTGAATTGCAGGCGAAGATCGAATTGCAGGCCATTGTGGTGCCCGGGGACCCGACGGAGGAGCTTCTTTACCAGTCCAGGGCGCAGCAGGCGGACTTGGTGGTGCTGGGGGCGCACGGCGCCTCGGCGTTTGCCGCGATTACGCGGCACGGCGTGGTGTACAAGGTGCTGGCGCACTCGCAATGCCCGGTGATGACGCTGTCGCCGGCGGTGCTGGCGGCCTCCGGCGACACCGGGGAAAGGATTTCGCCGGTAGAGACGTTCCTGGCAGGTGTGTTTTAGAGGCAGGGAACAGGGACCAGGGATCAGAAAAGCTGGGAAATAGGGAACTAGAGGACCGGCGGGCAGCGAGACAGGAGATTCTCTCCCCGATGGGAAAGAGGGGCGGATGGCCAAGAGCTATCCGCCCCTTCGCGTTTTTCACGGCAGAAAAACGCATCAACATATCATGATGGGACGATAATGTGCATAAGAGAATGTAAATGCACTCTACCGTCATATCATGATATGTTGATACGTTTCAGCGGACGCCCGGGGCAGCCTGGCTCGACTTCGGCTTTTGCTGCGCCCCGTGAGTTTCGCCGCAATTTCGCCTACTGCAGAGCGCGCCGACGATCCCTTCGCCCTCCTGAATGGTGTAAATGCGGTCCACGGCCGGCAGCTTGATGGTTTCGCGCTGGCCGGAGGGCCAATGGATTTCGGCGGTGCCGGGATCGGTGGAGTCGCCGAGGCCGAAGTGGGGGCGCTGGTCGTTCGAGGAGATGAAGCTGCCACCGCTCATCACGTCCTCGCGCTGCCGGATGCCATTTGTGGTCAGATAGACGGTGGCGCCGATAGCGTCGCTTGGGCTTTTGCGGCCGGTCTTCGGGTCTTCCCCGCCAATCAGCTTCAGTTCGACCCAGTGGTGGTGGTCGGGATTCACGTTTTTGAGCAGCACGGGCGGGCCGTCGATGGGGCTGATGACGGCGTCGATCCTGCCGTTGTTGAACAGGTCGCCGAAGGCCGCGCCGCGGCCGGAAGTCAATGTGGCCAGGCCCGAGCCCCTGACCGGCGGAACATACGTGAACTTGCCGTTGTGGTCGTTGTGGAAGAGCAGCACGCGCTGCTTGAATGTTGTTCCCCAATCGTGCTGGTCGACTTCAGGGTAGACGTGGCCGTTGACCATCAGGATATCTTTCCAGCCGTCGTTGTCGTAATCGATGAAGCCGTCGCCCCAGCCGAGGAACGGCACCGCCATCTGGGTAATGCCGGCCTCGTCGCCGACGTCGCTGAAGCTGGGCGCGCCGTCCTCGATTCCCTCGTTGTGAAAGAGCGCCTTGAAATCGTCGGAGAAATCGGTGACGAGCAGGTCGAGGAGGCCGTTGTTCAGGTAGTCGCCGACAGCGAGACCCATGGACGCAATCTCGCGGCCGTCCTTGTTGAGGGCGAAGCCGGAGACGTAGCTCTGGTCTTCGAAGGTGCCGTCGCCTTTATTAATGTAGAGATAATTGGGGCCGGAGTCGTTGGCGACGAGCAGGTCGGGGCGGCCGTCGTTGTTGACGTCGACAAAGACACTGGTGAAACCGTAGTAGTCGTCGGGGTCGCTGACGCCAGCCTTCACGCTGACGTCGGTAAAGGTGCCGTCGCCGTTGTTGTGAAAGAGACGATCGGGCTCGCCCTTGAGCCCGCGCGGGCCGCACATCACGGGGAATCCGTGAAGCTGGCAGAAGGCGAAGGCGATGGAGCCGTCGTTGGCTGCGTGCTGATGGGCGATGTCGTAATGAAGGTAGCCGGAGACGAAGAGATCGAGGCGGCCGTCGCCGTCGTAGTCGCCCCAGGTAGCGCCGTCGCTCCAGTTGCCGAGGGTGATGCCGGCCTTCTCAGCGACATCGGTGAAGGTGCCATCGTGGTTGTTTCGGTAGAGGCGGTTCTTGCCGAAATTGGCCACGAAGATGTCGGGCCAGCCGTCGTTGTCGAAGTCGCCGATGGCCACGCCGAAGCCCCAGCGGTCGTTGGTCACGCCGGCTTTGGCGGCGACGTCAGTGAAGGTGCCGTCGTGGTTGTTATGGAAGAGCGCGGCATGCGGCGGGGTGGTCTTGCCGGAGAGTGCGTCGTAAGTCGAGCCGTTGACCAGGTAGATATCGAGCCAGCCGTCGTTGTCGTAGTCGATGAGGCCCACGCCGGAGCCGTCGGTTTCAAGGATGTACTTTTTGGCCGCGGTGCCCATGACGTGCTGCCAGGAAGTGAGGCCGGAGGATTTGCTGACGTCTTCGAAGATGGCGGGGCCGGAATCTACGAAGCCGCCCGCGGTGATGGGGCGGTGCTCGGCGTCGTAGACGGGCGCGAAGGTGCCGGCGGTGGCGTTGCCGCCGCTCATCGGTGATGAGGGTTGCTGAGGCTTGGGGCGCGTGGGCTTCTGCGGCTGCTGGGCGCGGATGGGGAGAATGAGGAGCGCGAGGGCGAACGGGAGCGCAAAAAAGGCACGCGGAGCGGAGCGGGTCAGCGGGAACGGCAACTACGAGGCTCCTTTAAGGAGTGCGGGGAAGCGGACTAGGAAAGGATAGCGCACCATCCGCTCGATGCGGGTCTGGAGACCCGCACTACAGCCGGCCGGGAGGCCGGCGGTACATGCTGCGGATCAGGCGGTGTAGGCGCCGATGCGGGTTTCGCGCGCGGTGAGGGCGTCGCAGGCGCGGTCTTGCTTCTCGTAATCGGCGTCGTGGTCCTTGCGGAAGGCGCGGAAGGCGTCTTCGGAGTCCCAGCGGTCGATGGTGAGATAAGAGCCGGGAACGTAGGCATCGCGCAGCAACTCGGTGCCGCGATAAGCGGGCGAGGAGTGGAAGAGCTGCGCCCATGCGCCTTCGGGACCATAGGCGGCCTCGAATGCGGCGATGTTTTCTTCAGTCACTTCAAACTGCCAGACGACAACGAACATAGCCACGGCCCTGACACCATGGTAGCGTGCCGAAGAGGCCGGAGCCGATTAATGCCTGGGAGCAATAGCGAGTGTTTTCTGCTGCACGGCGCCTGAAAGACGGCTCAATTCATCCTCGGTCATGGAATTGCGAAGGGCTGCGACCTGGCCGCGCGAGGGCAGCTTCACCGTGATCGTGGTCGTCTCCGGTTTCGGCGTGGCAGCCGGGGTATCGGCGTCGATGGCGGAGTCGAACTCATAATCGCCCGTAGTGCTCGTTGTTATGGTCGTGGCAACGGTCATCGCCATCGTCTGTTGGCCGCCGCTGGTTTGGCAGTTGGGATTGTCGTAGTGAATCACACAATACAACTCGATGGCCTTTGCCGCACACGCACGCTGCGATCCTTCGTCAGCCGCCTCCCCGGGGGCAGGCTTTTTGCTGCAGTTCACGTAGGCGCCATAAGCGACGGAATACATGTGCGCTCCCTCCGCCAAAGCTCCGCGCGTAAGTTCAAGGACCGCTCGCGGCTGCTTGGAGCAGCCGAGATAAGAGGCTCCTTCCTCATCACTTACTTTCTTAACGAACCTGGGAAAGTCCGACCGGGTGTCGAACCATGAAAATGCGACCGATGCCTGCCTATACGCCGCCAGCACGGCCTTGTTGTCGCACTTTCCTGTCGGGGGGCAATATTGCTCATAGAGGTGCTCGGCGTGGTGATGGGCGCAGTTCACCACCTGACAGCCGACCTTGTGCGGCAACGGGCTAGGTACGGCGCAGTCGGCCGTGCCCTGTGCGGAGAGCGAATGCGCCGCGGCAACGCAGAACGCGATCGAAAGTGACCATACCGCAGCCTGGCAGTGGCGGCCGAGCGAGCTTAGCTGTTTCAAGACGGGTCTCCTGGGAGTTCCTTGTTGTAACACCGTGGAAGGAAGAAGAAACCATCAGAGATCGTGCGGATTCACATGCGTCAGCGGGCGAGCCGGCGCCTGTTGGCCGTTTTGAGCCGGGTCTCCGGGCGTCGGATGTTCGCCCTGCGAACCCGCATTCTGCGTTGCCGCAGGTGCTCCCGCCGGCGTAGCCGTAGTTCTTGTAGTTACTGTTGTGGTGCCCGGGAACTCGATGTCCACGCGCTTGACGGCGCAAAGTCCGATGAGAATGGCGGCAATAAGAATGACGAAGGCGCCCGGCGCCATACGGGTGATCTGTACTTTATGCAGGCTGTCGTCGAAGTTGGCATCCATTTCGCCCTTTGCGCCAAGGAGGAAGAGCGCGAAGCCGAGAAAGCCGAAGGCCGCGCCGCACATGATTCCGCACGATTGCAGGATGAACTTCCACATGCCGGAGCGCGTGGCCAGGATGGGCCGCAGCGAGTCGGAATGGAGGGAATCCAATTGCGCTATGGCAGTGGAATTGAAGGCTTCCACCGCGTGATTGAGATAGCCGAACAGGTAGGCGGTAACGGCAATAAAGCCGCCAATGGCCAGCACCACGGCGGCAACAAACGAGTAAAGAAGGATGTGGCTCGCCAGCCTATCCGTAAAGTCTTTTGTCTTTACTGAAGCCGCGATTTCGGCAGCGGGGACAGTGGATGCAGCCTGCTCCAGATCGGCATCCTCCGCCAGGGAAGGTAGGGTAGCCATGCCTGTTGGCCTCCAGGGGATATGCGCATTGTACCCCCAGAGCGATATTTCGCCGGAGCTTACCTCGAGCGTGTGCCGGGCGCGAGTACCGGGCGAGGTTGGAGCAAGCGCCTCGGCGAAGTGGATGGCCCTCCTGTGGGGGAGCTGGTCGATCTGCTCGTGGCAACTGAAGCCGTCAGAGACGATAATGGATGTGGCCATAATTTATGGCTATAATTGGAACCATGAAAGTAAGCACCGCCACAGCCAGGAATCGCTTCACGGAGCTGATCCGCGCCGTCGAGGCGGGAGAGCGCGTTGTGATTACACGCCACGGGAAGCCGGTAGCGCAGCTAGCGCCGCCGCCGGTTGCATCGCGAAAGGTCCAACTGGGAGGCATGAAAGGCCGCATCGGGTTGAAGCCCGGCTGGGATGCGCCCATCGATCTCGACCGATTCCTCGAGGGTGATTTGTGAGCGGCAATCTGCTCGACACCAATGCCGCGATCTTCGCGCTCAGTTTTCCGGAAAGACTCTCTGCCACGGCACGCAGCGCCATTCTGCGGGGTCCAAACGTGCTCAGCGTCGTTTCATATTGGGAAGTGATGCTAAAGAGCTTGAAGGGCTCTCTGGAGGTGGGAGACCTGCGAAACTGGTGGCCGGACGCGCTTACGCAGCTTGCGGCGACACCCTTGCATCTGCGTCCGGAGCACATTGCGGGGCTGCTTTCCCTTCCACTTCACCACAAAGATCCATTCGATCGGATCCTTGTTGCGCAGGCAATGACGGAAAAACTGGCGCTGGTCACCAGAGATAAAGACATTTCCCGTTATGCATCGAAGGAACTGAAAGTCATTCGATAGCGATTCTGGACTATCTGCCAGGGCGCCGGGATTTTGCCAGCGCCTCGGCGAAGTGTACCGCGTGCCTGTGGCCGAGTTGATCGATCTGTTCGCGGCAACTGAAGCCGTCAGAGACGATGACCGTGCCGGGGGCGGCGTCCTTGATCGCCGGCAGCAGGTCCGCGGAGGCTATGGTTTTCGAGACCTCGAACTTCTCCGCTTCAAAGCCGAAGGGGCCGGCCATGCCGCAGCAGCCCGACTGGATGAGCTCGACTTCGGCGCCGGCCTGGCGCAGCAGCGCGATCTCGCTGGCAGGGCCGCCGAAGACGGCCTTGTGATGGCAGTGGCCGTGGACGAGGATGCGGGAGCCGTTGAGGCGGCCATCGGCGGCGATTTGCGGGG
>Ga0307373_10015271_pt1 | contig 10466 bp, 10 predicted proteins | sample OX2MG_FD_202534 | JGI IMG/M metagenome (GOLD analysis project Ga0307373, IMG submission 202534) | Soil microbial communities from Risofladan, Vaasa, Finland - OX-2 | ecosystem: Environmental > Terrestrial > Soil > Coastal area > Acid sulfate soil | place: Finland: Risofladan, Vaasa | collected...
TAGTAAGAGGCGTCTTTGTAGGGACAAGGACACCGAGGACGCATGCCTCCCGGTGGGCATGGTTGCTATGTGCGGTCGGCGAAGTTCATCAGTGGTAAAAAGATGAGTATAGATATCCATCCTGTCAGACAGGATGTTGCAATGCTGAAACACAAACGTTTCAGTATTGCAACGGCAGGTTGCAATGTTTCAAATTTGGAACGTATTTCAACAGTGTAATTTGGCCGGTAAGCTCCTTCTATTTATCGCTTTAGCACTAAATATCTCCCTGCAAAAAGTTTGTCAGTACGCTTCCTATGCGGTGCGAACGTCCATCAATGAAGTTCGTTGCTTAGTTGTACCTCAACATTGGCACAGATATTGCACTACGTAAAGAAGGAACCATCTATCGATTGGAATAGCGTGTCCGGCAAAGAGAGAGGAGGTACGCACAGGCGCGAACTTTTCGCAGCGGGTTCTTACTTGATCCGTCGAACGTCATTTACACGACTCGAAAGGAGGGTGCCTGCCACGATAGGCAGGCGACAAAAGTATGGAGAGGACACCAACACTTACTCAGAAATTCGTGGCCGAGATGCTCGGCACGGGATTTCTCGTGCTGATCGGCCCGGGTTCCATTCCCGCCACATTTCTGCTGCTTGGAAAGACCGGAGTGTTTTCTATGGCTGATCTGGGTATGATCGGCCTGGCATTCGCGGTGGCGATTGCCGCCATGGTTTACTCGATCGGCCACATCTCAGGTTGTCATATTAACCCGGCAGTAACTTTCGCCTTTGCCGTCACCAAACGTATCTCGTGGGGTGAAGCGGTAGTTTACTGGGTGGCGCAATTTGTGGGAGGCTTTCTTGGCGCGTTTGGCATCGCGCTGATCTTTGGCGCGTCGGCTGCGCAAACTATCGGCTTTGGCCCCACCAACTTCAGTGAAGCCGTGACAAGCTATCCACAGGCTATCGCTATCGAAATTGTGGGAACCTTCCTCTTGCTCTTTGTTATCATGGGAACAGCCGTTGATGGCCGCGCGCCCGCCGGTTGGGCTGGCCTGATTATCGGCCTGATCGTTGCAGGCGAAGTGATCGTGATGGGACCCATCACAGGGCCATCGCTCAATCCAGCTCGTACACTTGGACCCGCCGTATTGCAGGTTATATTCGGTGGCACATACAATTTCGCGCACTTGATTGTCTATTTTGTAGGGCCGTTAGTTGGAGCTGTACTTGGCGTTGTTGGCTATGACATGATGACCCGCGCTCGAACGGTAGGCAGCGAACAGCCAGGCGGCGTTTCCGAGTCGGCGGTGGAGCATCATCAATAGTCAGCCGTGTGGGCGTGTTTCGTCAAAAGTCCTATGTCCTGTTCAAAGGAGAAAACAGACATGAAAAAACTTATCAACAGTCCAGAGAGCGTGGTAACGGATGCTCTGGCCGGTATGGAAGCACTGCATCCCGAATTGATCCGCGTCGATTATGAGAACCAGATCATTGTGCGAGCCGATGCGCCGGTGCGCGGCAAAGTTGGCCTTATCTCCGGCGGCGGCAGTGGCCACGAGCCGATGCATGGCGGCTTTGTCGGGTACGGTATGCTTGACGCGGCCTGTCCCGGCGCGGTATTCACCTCACCCGTCCCGGATCAGATGCTGGCAGCCACGCGCGCCGTCGATGGCGGCGCAGGTGTGTTGCATATCGTCAAGAACTACACTGGCGACGTGCTGAACTTTGAAATGGCGGCTGAGCTGGCCGCGGCTGAGGGTATCGAAGTCGCCAGCGTCGTCACCAATGATGACGTGGCTGTGCAGGATAGCCTGTATACGGCTGGTCGGCGCGGCGTGGGCGTGACGGTGCTGCTTGAGAAAATTGTGGGTGGACTGGCGGAATCAGGCGCATCGCTGGCGCAGGTGGCCGAGCTTGCGCACAAGGTCAATAATCATGGCCGCAGCATGGGCATGGCGCTGACTTCCTGCACGGTTCCAGAGGCTGGCAAGCCAACCTTTGACCTGCCGGATGACGAGATGGAAATTGGCATCGGCATTCATGGTGAGCCGGGCCGCCGTCGTGTCAAACTCGCGCCAGCTTCAGAAGTCACCGAAATGCTCGCGAACCCCATCATCGAAGACCTCGGCCTGAAAGCCGGCGAGCACGTGCTGGCCTTTGTCAACGGCATGGGCGGCACTCCTTTGATCGAGCTGTACGTAGTTGCCAATGAACTCGCCAGAATCTTGAAGGGCAGAGATGTCACCATTGCTCGCTCGCTGATCGGCAGTTATATCACCTCGCTTGAAATGGCCGGCTGCTCCATTACCCTGTTGCGACTCGATGATGAATTGATTCGTTACTGGGACGCGCCGGTGCGTACACCAGCCTTGCGCTGGGGTATGTGACGGTGTAGCAGGTGGACCTGGCGCTTGCCTGTAGCGCTTTCTGCGCTTCGCTGCGCGTAGTACAATGTTAACGGGTCGGGTAGGGGACGCCAGCCCCTGTCAGGGCGCGGCGGTTGGTTGCCAATCGTCTGACCCCGCGGGTACCTTTCAACGATTCATTGTGCTAGATTGAGTGCGCTTTACGGGTGAGCGCGAGGCTCACCTACTACACTTTGTGGAGGAAACTATGCCAATTACGACAGAGGACATGCTGCGCTGGATCAACCAGGTCGCGACTGTGCTGCACGAAAACCGCGATTATTTAACACAACTCGATTCGCCGATTGGAGATGCCGATCATGGCATCAACATGGACCGAGGCTTTAAGGCTGTTATCGCCAAGTTGCCGACCGTAGCCACGATGGATATTGGCTCGATCCTCAAGACGGTCGGATCAACGCTGGTTTCGACGGTTGGCGGCGCGAGTGGCCCACTCTATGGAACGGCATTCCTGCGCGCTGGTATGGCGACCTCCGGGAAAAACGAATTGTATGAAGCGGATGTCGTAAGTATGCTGGAAGCTGCGCTGGAGGGTATCAAGGCGCGTGGCAAGGCGCAACCCGGCGAAAAGACCATGGTTGATGCCCTGACGCCAGCCATTGCTGCCATGAAAGAGGCTGAGCAGCATAACGTGCGTATGGCGCAGATGTTGCGGCGTGGCAGCGATGCTGCTGAAGAAGGCATGAAAGCCACCATTCCCTTGCTGGCAACAAAAGGACGCGCCAGCTATTTAGGCGAGCGCAGCATTGGACACCAGGACCCCGGAGCTACATCGAGCTGGCTGATGTTGAAAGCATTAGCTGACACCTGTGCCTGAAAATATAGATACAAAAACGTAGATACAAAACAGATTCTCACATGGTTCGTCAATGCCAACGCGGGTACGCGACGAACAGGGGAACTTTTTTATCCTGTTGTTGTGCTAAAGGAGATAAATCCATGACAGTAAGCCTGGTAATCGTTTCTCATAGCGTTCGTCTGGCTGAGGGGGTGGCGGAATTGGCGGGGCAGATGGCGCAGGGGAAGGTGGCGATTGCGGCGGCGGGTGGAACGGCTGAAGGCGCATTAGGCACCTCTGTCGAGAAGATTCTCGACGCGCTGCGCCGGGTAGATAGGCCGGAGGGTATTCTGGTCTTACTTGACCTGGGAAGCGCTGTCATGGCAACCGAGATGGCGGTTGAGGCGTTCGCGCACGATTCGCCGCACGCAGTAACGATCAGTTCCGCCTCACTCGTCGAGGGCGCGGTAATCGCCGCTGTGGAGGCATCGGTTGGGAATAGCCTGGAAGAAGTCGCCGAGGCAGCGGCCAGCGCCTATACTTTACCTAAAGTCACTACCCATAATTGAGAACAGAAGGACTACGCACGTGCCAGTAGTGGAGACCAGTCTCGTCATTACCAATAAAGTCGGTTTGCATGCTCGCCCCGCCAGTTTGCTGGTGCAGACTGCCGCGCAGTTTCAGTCGAAGATTCAGGTGCAATACGGCGATAAAAGCGCCAATGCCAGGAGTATGCTGGGCGTGCTGAAACTGGGCGCGACCGCCGGCGCAACCATCGTCGTGCAAGCCGAGGGGGAAGACGCTGAGCAGGCAATAGCAGCGTTGACGGACCTGGCGCGCCGCAACTTTGATGAAGAGGAGTAAAGCGGTGAGCAAGTCTTCCTTGCCTGCCGGTTCGGCTCGCGTGATGCCCATCTCTCCCGGTGTCGCGATTGGCCCGGCGCGAATTTACCGGACAGCCAGCCCGACGCTGGTAAACACGAAGATTGAGCCTCAGCAGGTTGAAGCGGAACAACAACGCTTGCAAATGGCCATCGATGCCGCTCTGCACGAGCTACGGGAATTGCACGCGCATGTAGCAAAGACGGTTGGTCGCAACGAAGCCGCCATATTTGAAGCGCAGCAACTGATGTTGCAGGACCCCGATTTATTAGATACAGTCAATGATGCAATCGCTACTCGTTACTTATCCGCCGCAGTCGCTCTCCGGCAGGCAGCAGAAGAGCAGGCGCAGGAATTGGAAGCTCTCGAAAACGAGACGCTTGCCGCGCGCGGCGCTGACGTGCGCGATGTGGCCGAGCGTGTCATACGCCACCTACACGCTGACGGTCAGCCAACCACCACCCGCGTAGATGAGAATACGCGCGCGCTGGTTGTCGCGTATGATCTCACGCCCTCCGATACTGCTACCTTTGACCCTGAAAGCATCCTCGGCATCTGTACGGTGGTTGGCGGTCCTACCACGCATGCTGCTATCATCGCGCGCGCGCTGGAGATTCCCGCCGTTTCCGGTATCGAGGCTCATCTGCTCGAAACTCTGCGCGATGGACAGCAACTTGCCATCGACGGCACGCAGGGATTGCTTTACACGCACCTCACTACGTTGCAAGCGCAAACATTGTATGCTGAAATGGAACGACAGAGGCAAGAACGCACACGCCGCCGCTCGCAGCAGGAGACGCTCTGGCGCGACAAGCCGGGTTCAACGGCGGATGGCACGCGTATAGCCGTATTTGCCAACGTGGGTGACGTGGAGGGCGCGCGTGCCGCCGCCGAACAGGGAGGTGAGGGCATCGGGTTGCTGCGCACCGAGTTTTTGTTCGGCGGGCGCGCTGTCTTCCCCGGCGAGCAGGAGCAATACGAGAGCTATCTGGAACTCTTTCGCGCCTTTGGCGAGCGCGCCGCGTTGGGCAAGACCATCATCGCCCGCACGCTTGACGCCGGGGCCGATAAGCCATTCCCCGCGCTGGAGCCGCTGATAGGTTCCATGCAAGAAGCCAATCCGGCTCTGGGTTTGCGTGGGGCGCGCATCCACCTGGCGCACGAGGAACTGCTGCGACAGCAATTGCGCGCGCTGCTGCGGGCTGGCGCGGTTGCCGGTATCGAACTGGCGATCATGTTCCCCATGATTGCTACCGTCGAAGAGGTGCGCCGCCTGCGCGCGATTTTTGACGCGGTGTGTCGTGAACTGGAACAAGAAGGAGTAGCTGTCTCAACGCGAACGCAGGTCGGCATCATGGTTGAAACGCCTGCCGCCGCTCTAATGGCCGATGTGCTGGCGCGCTACGTCGATTTCTTCAGCATCGGTGCCAACGACCTCTTCCAGTATACAATGGCGGCAGATCGCACCAATAGCCGTGTCACGGCTATGTTTGGCACGCTGGAACCGGCGGTATGGCGCAGCATCGATATGATCGCGCGCGCGGGTGTCGCGCATGGTAAGCTGGTAGCAGTGTGCGGCGAACTGGCGGCGGATACGCGTATCGCGCCACTACTGGCAGGTCTGGGCATCAAAGAACTGAGTATGAGTCCTCTTGCTATGCTCAAGGTCAAAGCCGCGCTTCATGCTCAAACGATGGACTACTGGCAACAACGAGCGCGGGAACTGCTCAAAGCCGAAACTGTCGCGGACATGCTGTCAATGCTGCAATAATAGCTTCACACTGCCTATGCACTATCCTCCGGAAACGTCACATTCTCGTATACCGCAGCAATGGGAAAACGAATGTTAAGACTTTTCAGTTCTACCTCATCATCTGGCCCGAACAGATGAAAAGTCCAGAGTTTATCTGTCTGACGACGGAAAATATCGATAGCCTGCTCTTGAGTACTTATCAATACATATTCTTGAATAGACGAACAGCCCCGGTAATAGCTGAACTTCTTTCCCCTGTCTTTTGCCTCAGTAGAGGGGGAAAGCACTTCAACAATTACACGCGGTGAATAGAGAGTATCTTCCTCGCCTTGAAGATCGTGTACATCACAACTTACCGAAGCATCAGGATATACATAACGCGACCCGGAAACACTCACTCGTAAATCAGAATTAAAGATCTGGCAAGCCATACCCCGCAATGCATCGTGCAATTGGCTCACAATATTGACACAGATACGGGAATGATTCGTTGTGCCGCCCGCTAACAGGGTAACAACGCCATCGATGAACTCATAGCGCGCGTCCTGACTAGTGCGGTCAAGTTCCAGATATTCTTCTACACTCATGAGTAGTCGGTGACGATCTGCAACCATCTTTTTGATACTCCCTTTAGCAACTACGTTTCTATTATGCGCGAGTATGCGTGCCAAGTCAAATAGAATCCTTGCAGGGGCGCGTAACTGCATGGCCTGCGCATTTGATGTATAATATAGTGGCATTAACTTCAGAAATGGATGTCAGTAAAACATTGTAGACGCTCTTGTGTCGCGCAAATCAGCAGAAGCGTGTTAATATTACAGAAAGAAATGTGATTCGACACAAACAGGCGCTACAAAAATGAGGAGATAATATGATAACAACTGAGACCAATTCCCAGGTGCAACTGTGGACAGAGCTTGCCCAGCAGTTGCGCGTAGATAGCATTCGTTGCACAACTACCGCGGGTTCCGGGCATCCTACATCGTCTATGTCGGCGGCTGACTTGATGGCCGTGCTGATGAGTAGCTACCTGCATTACGACTTCGACAATCCTACGCATCCCAACAACGATCACTTAATTTTCTCTAAAGGCCATGCCTCACCCCTGCTCTATTCCATGTACAAAGCGGCGGGCGCGATCAGCGACGAGGAGCTGCTCACACTGCGCAAATTTGGCAGCCGCATCGAGGGGCATCCAACTCCGGTATTACCCTGGGTTGATGTCGCGACCGGCTCGCTGGGGCAGGGCCTGCCTATCGGCGTTGGCGTGGCGCTGGCCGGTAAATATCTGGACAAATTGCCCTACCATATCTGGGTGCTGCTGGGCGATAGCGAAATGGCGGAGGGATCGGTCTGGGAAGCCTTCGACCATGCTTTGCATTATAAACTGGATAATATAGTAGCTATTCTTGACTGCAATCGCCTGGGGCAGCGCGGCGAAACCGAACTGGGTTGGAATACCGCCGCCTATGCAGCGCGTGCTACAGGTTTTGGCTGGAACGCCATTGTAATCGATGGACATAACTATGATGAGATCAACCAGGCATTCGCGCAGGCTATACAGCCAAATGGTTTGCCGACCTTGATTATTGCCAAAACCATGAAGGGTAAGGGCGTCTCCTTCCTTGAAAATAAAGAGGGCTGGCATGGCAAGGCGCTTAACCAGCAGCAGGAAGAGCAAGCGTTGAGTGAGCTGCACTATGTGCGCAGCAAGACCTTCCCCGTGCAAAAGCCGGAAAGCCTCCAGCCAGCCCCAGAAGCCGAGAAGCAGGCGCTTGAGCTGCCGAAATATGATGGCAAAGAAGATGTCGCCACGCGCAAAGCCTATGGCGACGCGTTAAAGGCGCTGGGCGCGGCTAACCCCAATGTAATTGGGCTGGATGGCGAAGTCAGCAACTCGACTTATGCTGAAGAGTTCGCCAAAGCCTTCCCGGAGCGTTTCTTCGAGCAGTATATCGCGGAGCAGCAGCTGGTCGCGGCGGCTGTAGGTATGAGCGTGCGCCACAAGATTCCGTTCGCCTCGACTTTCGCGGCTTTCTTCTCGCGCGCCTACGATTTCATCCGCATGGCGGCGATATCGCGCGCCAACATTCGCCTGGTCGGTTCGCACGCGGGCGTCTCGATTGGTGAAGATGGCCCATCGCAGATGGCGCTGGAAGACCTGGCCATGATGCGCGCCGTATATGGCAGCACAGTGCTCTACCCCAGCGATCCCAACCAGACCGCGCAGCTCGTGGCGCAGATGGCTGACACCGACGGTATTGTTTATATGCGTACAACACGCGAGAAGACACCGGTATTGTACAGCCCCGATGAGCAATTCAGCATTGGTGGCAGCAGGGTGCTGCGTTCATCGGACAAAGACGAGGTGACGATTGTCGCGGCTGGTATCACGCTGCACAACGCTCTCGATGCCTACGAACAACTCAAGAGTCAGGGCATTCACGTGCGCATCATCGATGCCTATAGCGTCAAGCCTATCGACGAGGAAACGCTCTTCGCGGCTGCTGACGAAGCTGGCAACATCATCGTTACTGTAGAAGACCACTGGCCGGAGGGCGGACTTGGTGGAGCTGTGCTTGAAGCTTTCACCCAGCGTGACGACCCCATGCCGAGGATCGTGAAAATGGCAGTGCAATCTATGCCCGGCTCCGGTACGCCCGCCGAACTGATGGAAGAGGCGGGTATCAGCGCTCACCATATTGTTCAGGCTGTCAGGCTGCTGGTCAGAAATGTCTAGACTCTATCCTGTTAGCCGCTCTCAATCGTCTCAAAAGCAGGATTGGTAAGGGCAGCACAGCCCTTAAACACTGGCGCGGGGTACATTCCCCGCGTCGCTTTGTGCTATGCTATCTACCGCCGTTGGTGGCTAAATGAAGGAAAAACTGCTTTGAAAGAAACCCGTCAATCTGAAGGAATAGAAACTGCTGTAGAAGAACTGCCTTCGCCGCAGGGCATTGGTATGTCCGTCGCCTTTGACTGGGGATTGGCCGTGCAGGTCTTTGTGACACCAATCATAACTACATTTTTTAACCAGCCAGGCAACTTCAAAATCCCTGGCGTCAGTTCAACCCTCGGCAATATCCTATTGTTCGTTATTGCATGGCCCGTTGCCGCCGGTCTCGCGCTTTTCGGCGAGTCGATACGGCGCGGTCGAAACTGGGCGCTGAAGATACAGATTGTTGCCAACGCGCTGCTATCGCTGGTCGGTATAGTCTCACTCATCAGCCTGTACCGCAGCGTCAAAGCGGGAAATTTCTGGCCCATCGTCACTGAGGTAATCCTGGTCATCTTTTCCCCTTTGATCGTCTGGCGTATGAGTCGTTCCTCCACTGCTCGCTGGTTCAAGACCGTCACCGTTGCGCAGGCTCGCAAGCGGCACGGCGGCGCGTGGAGCTGGTTGATCGCGTTGTGGGCCATTGTAGGCGGCATATTGCAGACCATCGCCGCCATGAAATAAGTGAAAAGGGATTGAAAAGAGAAAAGTAGCATGAGCCTGGGAGAAGAGACATTAGAATGGCGTTCCATCCTTGATGCTTTGCGTGCTATACCAGTTGAGAAGGCGCGTTCCACGCTGGGAAAACAGGGCGTGGTAGCCTACACCGATGGCGCGTGCATCAAGAATCCGGGCGGACCGGCGGGCTGGAGCGTTATCCTGGCCTCCGTTGATTACGCCGATGGTGCGCATATACACGAGGATGCGCCGCGCATCGAAAGCTACGGGCATATTCCCCGCTCGCCGGAGACTACTAACAACCGCGCAGAGATCACGGCGGTGCTGGCGGCTCTATGCCTCGCGCCACGCGATCAGCCTCTCACCATTTACAGCGATAGTGAGTATACCATCAAGGTCGCGCAGGGGCAATACAAGGCCAAAGCCAATCCCGACCTGTGGGAACTTTACCGCATGCTGCTCAAAAAGCGCGGGACACCTCCCACATTTCAATGGGTGCGCGGTCACGCGGGACAGGCCCACAACGAGCGTGCAGACGAACTGGCCGGTCTGGGTGCCTGGAATGGCGATAGAGAAGCGTATGATAAATGGCAAGGTTCGATGGCGCCGGAAGCGCGCAGCGGCCTGTCGTCGCCTGAATTGGACACGTTACGCCAGCAGGTGCAGCGACTCAACACCTACTTCGATACTATCGCGCTCGATAACCCGCGCGTGGGAACAAACGAGCGCGCCTTTATCAACGATATGGCAAAACGCTTGCAAAAGCACAATTTCGCCCCAACCGAGAAGCAGAATAACTGGGTCAAAGTCCTTGTCAGGAAATATAAGGATGCATGAGAGGAGGTATAAGAGGTTCGAGGGCGACCGCAAGGGTCCCCACCCTGCATCTCCCGCGTCGCGTCGTTTTTCAATTTAAGGGTATCAACGCAGGAGCGTCGTGCGCGCCGCCTGGTACTCTTTCATGAATCCTTTCAGAATGACGATGTTTTGAGATGTAGAATAAAAACACCTGCTTAGAAATTATAGCATATAATATCTTGCTTATATACAGATAGTTTTATACTGTAGTATCTTTGCTGGCTTCTCAAAACAATTTCACTGCCTTAAACTGCCTGCATAGCATCATGTGGAAAGACTCAGGAGCATAGAACACGCTATGATTCGTCTCAAGGTCAAAGAGGTTGCC
>Ga0307373_10015272_pt1 | contig 10466 bp, 9 predicted proteins | sample OX2MG_FD_202534 | JGI IMG/M metagenome (GOLD analysis project Ga0307373, IMG submission 202534) | Soil microbial communities from Risofladan, Vaasa, Finland - OX-2 | ecosystem: Environmental > Terrestrial > Soil > Coastal area > Acid sulfate soil | place: Finland: Risofladan, Vaasa | collected...
AAGTGGTAAGGGAGAGGTCTGCAAAACCTTTATGCGGGAGTTCGATTCTCCCCCGCGCCTCCAATCCTGTCAACATCTTAGCCTTGATTGTTCATAGACTTTGGGTCCCCCTAACTTCACTGGAAATCTACGGCATTCTGCGTGGTTTCTTGTGGTAGTACCACGCAAGAGTCCCACGCAAAACGAGCAGACTTGAGCGACCAAAGCAGCCCGGAAAAAGTAGAAGATGGCCGAAGAGGGGACCATGAAAAGTACTACCCGAGCGATACGAGAAAGCCCTGATTCTGTCGCCCGCGACTTTGCCCGGAAGCTCCGTCACAAATTCTCACAAGAAATTTCGAGCAACCCCAGGGACTTCAAAAAGCAAGTTCTCCGCGCCATTCGCCGTGAACTCCCGCCAGGAAGAGGCAGGCCCGCCAGTCCCCAAATAGAAGCCGCAATTGCGATGCTGAAGCAAGGAAAAACAGTCCGCCAAGTTCTGCAAATACAGATAGAGGGCTTCGAGCAGGTTGATACTTATGGCCGCTATTTGATGGAAAAGGCGCTAAGGCAGGCTATGGCCCGAAGGCAACAGCGCAGGCCCAAACAACACTCACCCGGGCAAGCAGAGCGAAAAGCATAGAGACTTTGGCTCTCCAAATTCCACCCGATTTTCGTGGCTAGACGCGCGGACGCGTACCTCGTTAGGCTATGCCTTTATGAAGACACTAACCCGCAAGCAACTTGAAGCAAGGAAAGCCCAGGCCGCCCGATTTGTTCGGAACGTGTTAGACGACGACGACAAGGCGGACGACATCGAGGACGAATCTCTTGAAGATTATGCCGAACATCGGCACATCGGAATCGCCAACCCAAAAGGAGTAACCCACATGGCAGCACCTACGAGACAAGAACTTCTTGATCGCATCGAGGAATTGGAGACCACAAACGAAGGTCTGCAATCCCGGCTCGACGAAATCGCCGACATCATCGGCGACAACGATGAGGAAGAGGACGAAGACGAAGGAGAGGACGACGACCAGGGGGAAGACTAGCCCGCCCGTTCTGTGGCGAGAACTGGCGGAAACCCGCAACCGCTATAAGCGACCGAGCAAAGCGTTATCGGGCGAATGAGACGGAGTGTCTTCCGGCTCCGCCTGTAGAGTGTGCCATCTGCGGATCAACCCGCTTTCTTGTGGTCGATCACATTGACGGAGACGAATCGAACGGCACACCCCAAAACCTGAGATGGCTTTGCAAGAGCTGTAATACCCGCCTTGGCCTTGCGATGGCACGAAAAGGCCAAGGCGTACGGACCCGCCAATTCAACCCCGGCGCTGAAACACTGGCGCAGTACACCGAGGCCGTTCTAGACCACCGTCGCGGCGCACACGATGCCGGAGGCCGAATCATTCACGAAACCCCACCAGAGCGCCGGTCACAGTTCGCCAAGGAAATTTGGCGAAGAAGGCGCCAGCATAGGACGGACCGCCGCCACTGACACTAAGAACTGAAAATGCGCCACCCACATGAACCGCGAAAAATCGTAAAAAATCAAAACAATGCCCCGTTTTTCAGGATCGCACACCCGCCAAAAATCGGCAAAAACAGGTATAAAGAACCGTGAAAAATACCGACAAAAATCAACATGGAGCACGATCCTATTCAGTCAGTGAGGCCGCGACTATTTTAGGTGTTTCCATTCCAACGCTGAAACGGATGGCAGCGGAAGGCCGGATTGAGAGCTTTCGCACCCCAGGCGGGCATCTTCGCATTCTGGCTGAGAGTGTTGAGGACGTGCGGGAGCATCGGCAGCCACAGCCCCGGCCAGTACGCGACGCCTCACCCGTCTTGCAGAACCGCAGGGAGCGACTGGAAGAACTGACGCTGGAGGCCCAGGAGCACCGGGCAAGGCGGGAATTGGCAAGGCTTCGGCAGGAAGAGCAGGAAGAAGCCGAGAGGCTGGAAGCGGAAGCCGAGGCCCGCGAGCAGGCAGCCGCCCAACGGGAGGCGGAGCTTGAAATCGAACGCGAACGACTCAGACACGACCGCGCCAAGGAAATGCGCCGGCGCGAGGCCGAAAGCGAGCTTGCCGTCTTTCATTGCCGGTGGCTGGACGAAGCTAATACAGCCCTTTCCGCCCTGGAGTATAGCTGGCTCTCACCAAGCCAGCGGAATGAAATCCTGGAAGGGCTAGAAGCCGAAATCGAGAGGCGACGACCCGCCGAAGACCCGCACATGCCGACGATTCTCAAGCACAGACTGGAATCATTGGCCGAGCCTTTCCGGCGGCAGCAGCAAGCCCAGGAAAAGCGGAATCGCATCATGCAGTATGCGCTGCTGAACCTGCCATACTCAGCCACAGAAGCAGAACGGGTCCGGGTAACAGCAGTGATCCGCGATGCTCTCCGACGCCTTGACGATGACGCGGACGAATGCGAGATGCGCGTTGCAGCACAGGAAGCGATACAGCCATTATGCCAAACAATTGATAAACGTCTGCTTGACGAACGGTTGATTGGGTGGGCAATGTATGAACTCCCCTGGAACCGTAACGACCGCGATGAAGCGCGGCTTCGCAGAGAGTGTGCCGAGATACTGGAGGAACTTCCCGCAGACGTTTCCGAAGAAGAAGCAAAGGAAGCTCTGGAACCAACCGTCAGCGAGGCAACCCAAGAGATCGAAGAGCGCCAAGCCCGCAAGGAACGCGAGGCGCAAAAGGCAAACCTGATCCGGGAAGGCGTCGCCGAAGTGTCCCGCTACCTGTGGCGGCTCAAACAAGATGGAGAGCTTTCCGCCGAGGATTACTTAGACTCTGCTCTCAGGACAGAGTTGGAAGACGCAGTGAAAGAAGAATTAGAGTCCGAGCTTTCAGGCGAAGAAACCACGACGGAAGTCGAAGAACTCGCCCGCGAAATCATCAACGACGAACTATAGTAGCAGGACACAGCTAATAGCAGTCTGCCTGAGATTATCAAAGTGTGGTGGACAAGATGACCCAGCCACAACGTTCAAGCAAGAAATGGTTTGAATCTTCCGATGATGTCATCAACAGATTGAGCCATTCTAAACAGGGTTGGGACAACCATCGTGTGGAGCACATCTGGCTCCCCAAAGACTACCTCGACGGATATCTGCACATTGTTAGCTATTTCCGCGTTGGGCAAGTCCCTAAACAGTTCGTCCCCTTTTTTCAGAGGGAATTCGACGAGGCGGGCATCCAGTGAAATGGCACTAATCTGATCCAAAATCTCCGGATGCCCAATTCGGTCTAAGCCAGTTTGCAACGCTTCGCGGATGCTCGGAGTCATGCTGTGTGCCACATGCGCAGTACCGGCAGTTATCAACATGCGGTGCTTGTCGATATTGCTCAGTCTATGAAGAGTCCAGAGCAAGTCATTCCCACCTTTGTACGGTTTGAGAGCATTTATCACACTTATTGCATCTTGCCTCATGCCTTTTACTTTTCCCGGTGAATCGGCGTGATATTTTGCAGAACTCTCGGCAATCGGGAAATAGATATGCCGTCCAGGAACATTATTAGGAGAACCAACCAAGAAGAGTTGATAAGCCAAGTGATCAAGCGCACTCTTGGTGTTCTGGATTGCATCTCCAGCAATCAGCCCAATCTTAGGGGGCGGCTCAGGAACAGTAGCGGGAGCGTAATAGATCACCTCGCGCGTTTGCAGATCACGCCTAGCTTCAGCTATGTATGGTCGGGGGAGTGTGGAAAGAAAGGCTTTTATTTCGACATCTAACTCACTGATGTGCCTTTTGGCCCTCTGGATTTTCTGTCTGATCCGAGAAAGTCTATCATCTGCGGTCATGTAATTTACCCAAAGTCGTAGTCACGTCAGTCGTCCCCATTGTCACACCACATGCTGCGTTCAACAAGAGGACATCCACATTTCAGCCTTAACGGACTCGTTTCGACCGAGTTTTCCGAACGTCCAATTACTAAATTTGTATTTGCCGTGGCGCAGCTCATGAGTACAATAGGCAACAGCAAAGGGAGCCGCGCACATGACGCCATTGGAAACCTATCTCCGCGAACTCCGGGACATCCGCTCATCGGGAGCGGCTCTCAAGGAAACCTCGTACTATCCCGCGCTTTCGAACCTCTTGAATGAAGTGGGTAAGAAGCTCAAGCCCCGCGTTCGCAGCATCATCAATCTTGCTAATCGGGGAGCAGGACTTCCAGACGGCGGATTGTTCACCCCCGATCAGTTTCAAAGGGCCTCAGACGCCGAACCATTACCCGGCCAATTGCCAGCGCGAGGCGTGATCGAAGTTAAGTCCACAAAGGATGACGCCTGGGTTATAGCCGAGGGAAAGCAAGTTTCAGGCTATTGGGGCAAATACCGGCAAGTGCTGGTTACGAACTATCGAGATTTTCTTCTATTGGGCCAGGATGCCGAAGGCAAGCCTGTCAAGCTTGAATCCTTCCGCTTTGCCGACAGCGAGAAAGCATTTTGGGCCGCTGCCGTTCATCCCCGCAGCCTTGCGGAGAGGACCGGGCCAAGGTTCGAAGAATATCTCATGCGGGTCATGCGGCACACTGCCCAGTTAGCCGCGCCCGAAGATGTCGCCTGGTTTCTGGCTTCCTATGCCCGAGACGCAAGGGCGCGTATTGAGCACGTGGAACTTCCCGCATTAGGCAGGGTCCGCACGGCGCTTGAAGAAGCGCTTGGCCTGAAATTCGAGGGTGAGAAAGGCGAGCACTTCTTCCGTTCCAGCCTGGTTCAAACGCTCTTCTACGGAGTCTTTTCCGCCTGGGTGCTGTGGGCAAAGCAAAACCCGCCAGCATCCAAAGCCCGCTTCGATTGGTACACTACGGCCCGCTATTTGCGCGTGCCGATGATTTCCAAGCTCTTTTACCTGGTCGCCGATCCCCAGGAACTCGAAGCCCTTAAGCTCACGCAAGTTTTGGATTGGACCGGCCAAGTCTTGAACCGCGTGGACCGCGCTTCGTTTTTCGAACGCTTTCAGGAAAGCCACGCCGTACAGTATTTTTACGAGCCGTTCCTCGAAGCCTTTGACCCGGAACTGCGCAAGGAATTGGGAGTCTGGTACACGCCACCCGAAATCGTCAAGTACATGGTGGAGCGTGTCGATACCGTGCTCCGCCAGGAATTAGGTATAGCGGATGGCTTGGCAGACAAACGCGTTTATGTTCTTGACCCATGCTGCGGTACAGGTTCGTACCTTGTGGAAGTCCTCGACCGCATTTATCGGACCCTCAAGGAGCGGGGCGAAGATGCGCTTCTGGCGCATGACCTCAAGGAAGCAGCACAAGAGCGCGTTTTCGGCTTCGAGATTCTGCCCGCGCCTTTCGTAGTCTCGCACCTGCAACTCGGCTTGCTCTTGCAGAACCTTGGCGCGCCACTCTCCGAGAAATCGAGGGAACGGGTTGGCGTTTACCTCACCAATGCGCTCACCGGATGGGAACCGCCCAAAGGCCCCAAGCAACATCTCATCTTCCCCGAGTTGGAGGAAGAACGCGATGCCGCCGAGCACGTCAAGCGCGAGGTTCCGATTCTGGTGATTCTCGGAAACCCGCCGTACAACGCCTTTGCAGGTGTAAGCCCTGCCGAAGAAGAGGGACTGCTTGAACCCTATAAACGTGGCCTTAAGGAGCGGGGCATAACCAAGAACTACCTGGATGACCTCTACGTTCGGTTCTTCCGCTTGGCCGAGCGGCGCGTCGCAGAAAAAACAGGGAAGGGGATTCTCTGCTACATCTCGAATTTCTCCTACTTGAGTGACCCCTCGTTTGTGGTCATGCGCCAGCGTTTCTTGGAGGAGTTTGATAAGCTTTGGTTCGATTGCATGAATGGCGACAGCCGTGAGACCGGCAAGCTGACACCCGAAGGAAAACCTGATCCTTCGGTGTTTTCAACCAAGCACAACCGCGAGGGAATCCGTGTGGGAACAGCTATCAGTCTTATGGTGCGCGCGGAAAAGCGAGGTGTATCCCCCGTGGTTCGGTTCCGCGACTTCTGGGGAGCGCGCAAGAGGGCAGATCTGTTGGAATCGCTGGAGGTCACTCCTTTCGAAAGTTCATATGCTGCCGCCGATCCGCAAGACTCCAATCGTTTATCTTTCCGGCCAAGCGAGGTTAGTAAGGCTTATAGTCAATGGCCTTCAGTAGTTGCTCTATCCGCTGTCAAACCGATGCTCGGGCTGAACGAGAATCGCGCGGGAGCATTGCAAGATAATGACCGCCCTCGCTTGGAAGAACGAATGAAGATGTATCTTGATCCCGGCGTAAGTTGGTCTGAATTGGCCATTCTAGAGAACGGCCTCTCACGGCGGGCTGCGGGCTTTGATCCTGAAGTCGTGAGGAACAAGGTCATAAGAACGGAAGAATTCTCCTCTAAGCGAATTGTTAGATACATGCTTCGCCCCTTCCATACGGGGTGGGCGTACGTCTCCGATGTGAGTCCGCTGTGGAACCGCTCACGCCCGGAACTTCGGACACATTTCAAAGAGGGGGCCCTCTTCCTATTGACCCGTCCCGCCGGTGCTGCAAGCCCAGAGGGCGTCCCAGTTTTCATGACGTCTCTGCTGGGAGAGCAGGATGCGATGAGGGGTCATGCCTACTATTTTCCGCTCCTTCTGTGGACATCTCCCCTCAAAAAGAGGAAAAGCGTAAACCAGGGTCAACTTGCTATTGCGGCTGACACCAAGACGATAGCAAACTTGTCACAACCTGTCCGCGCCTACCTCACCAAATTAGGCATCAAGAATCCCGATACCGCCGCTGAAGCTGCGGGCTTAATTTGGATGCACGCGCTGGCTATCGGCTACTCGCCTGTTTATCTCTCCGAAAACGCCGATGGTGTCCGCCAGGATTGGCCGCGGATTCCGCTGCCGGACAGCAAGGAAACCTTGCTTGCTTCGGCGGCGCTGGGCAAGCAGATCGCCGCGTTGCTCGATACGGAGACGCCTTACGACGCCGCTGTAGCGGCGCTGTCCTCAGCGCCGAATGCGCCGGTGGGGGCACCGGCGCTACAGGGAATCGCCGCCTTCACTCTTCCGCCGGGAATGCAGCTTGACGAGGCGAGGCATTTCGCCGTTACCGCCGGGTGGGGTCACGCGGGCAAGGGCGGCATCACCATGCCGGGAAAAGGAAAGATCATCGAGCGCGACTACACCCTCAGCGAACGCGCAGCGCTGGTAGGGGCGGGGCTTGCCCCGCCCAGGGCGCAGCAAGCCACGCCCCTACTGGGTGACCGCACGTGCGACGTGTATCTGAACGATTTGGCCTGCTGGTCGAACGTTCCGCTACGAGTCTGGGAATACACGATCGGCGGCTACCAAGTCATCAAGAAATGGCTCTCCTACCGCGAAGAGAAACTCTTGGGCCGCCCCTTGAAGGTTGAGGAAGTCCGCGAAGTCCAGAACATCGCCCGCCGCATCGCCGCGATACTCCTGCTCGAACCGGCCCTGGACTCAAACTATTGCGCCGTCAAGGAGCACGCCTTTGCCTGGGAAGGATGACCGCACCCCTACAAACCCATTGCAGGCTCCCGCCCTGATGCCAAGCACTCTCAGAATCCGAAGAGATATCAGGCTACCGCAGTGTTCAATTGAGGGCTGTAACGATCTTCCAACCGAGCGGCTACCTGAAAACATGCAGGTGCCGAATGAAATATGGTGCAAGGCGCATTGCGATATGATCGCTCGCGAGATAGCGAGGCGCAATTATCAGGATTTCATTCAGCAACTGCAAAAGATGGGTGTGACAGAACCGCCGATCTTCACGGAGCAACGCCGTGAAAGAGTCGAGGACCGCCGCTGTTGCGTGCCAAAATGCACTGGCGAAATTGTGACCGGAACAGAGATCGCGTCCCCCTTCATCGAGCCGGGGTTTGCTTTTGTGTGCCAACTCCACTCTCCGGCCTTGGACTCCGTTGTAAAACAACAGAATGGCCGTCGAGTAGTTCACGTACTCTGGACCGCAAGGAAGCAGATGCCCGACCCCGAAAAACTGAGCCGTGAGAAGGCCATTCGATCCGCGTATGCGGACTGTCACGGCAGGCCCAGGTACATTGAATGCGTATGTAACGGTCTGCAAAAGACCCGTGTCAATATGCCCGCCCGCTGGCTGGAAAGATGGGAAAACGAGTTTCATTTGCGGTTCGAGCCTTACGATTGGTTCACCGCCTATCAGGAAAAACGAATCAGAGCCACAATCGAAAAGTACATTTCCAGAGTATGTAAGCCCAAACTCAGACAGTCCCCGATGTAAAAGAAGCTCCCAACCCCACTCGCACTCGCAAGAATTTCAGCGCTGAGAGTGCGAGTCCCGCCTTCTAAGTCACTGAGAGACTTCCGTTTATAACAATTGAGTCCATTCTCATTCGCATTTCAGGTTTCCTGCTTGAGTAGGGATTGCGGCATTTGCCAGTATCACGCGTGAGCGGCCACGGGCGAGCAAAGAGCCGGGCAATGTGCGATTGGAAACCTCACACCCCGGCGACCTGTACGGCACGTGGCCGCTTCCCGGCAACGTGCCCCGAATGCCGGTAGGGAAGAAAAGAGTTTCCCCGCGCTGAGCGCGGAAGGGCCATCGGCCCCAAAATCCAAATGAAGGAGCGACGAAAATGAAATTTACGGGAAGGACGGAAGACGCGGCCGCGCCCTTTCTTGGCGCGGAGTTTTGGAAGAAGGGAACAAAAATTATCGGCAGAGTGGTTCGAATCTTCAAGAGCGCAAACGGAGACTGTTACGCGATTCGCCCGGCTCAGGCTACACAAGTGAATGGTGAAACCTGCGAAGAAGTTTCTGTCGGGAATTTGACCGGGTTTGTAATGGCGCTCCAAGCAGCCGGTGTAGACAGGTTGCAGACTGGAGATGCTCTCTACCTGGAATGCACAGGTTTTACCTCCACAACAAAAGGCCATGAAAGGGCCAATTTCTATGTCGAAGTGGAACGCAACAGCACCGCTTCCTAATGTCGAGCACCGTGCTCTGAGGGGCGGGCCGAAGGCGCGCCCATTTATTCATCTATGACGAATAACTGTATGGAATTCGCCATCAAGGAAACACCAGAGCTTCAAGAGCTTCCCGAAGCCCCAGCCAGCGAAAAGGGAAAGCTCACTTCTGAGCGATTCGCAGAGGCGTTATCCCAATGCAAGACTGAAGCCGAGTGTCTGGACCAGCTCTTATGGGAAGAGCTACCCGAACGCGAGAAAGGGGCAAGGCTGCTTGCAGCACTCGGCTTCCAGTCAAAGGCGATGCGGTATCGGGATTGTCATGCAACGGGCATTCCAGTGGATTGCCAAGCTTGCGGCGAGAGGTATTTTTCTCGGTATCGTTGCACTCTCCGATTCTGCGAATTCTGCGGGCCACTACATTTTTCACGATTCATGGAAAAGTACCGTGAGCCGATTTCCAGCTTCGTCGCCAGCCAGCCAACACGAAGAGGGCGCACCCTGGCAAGGCTAACTTTCACGGTTCGAGCCTCTGACAGGATGCCCCACCCGGATGAGCCGCGTCGCTTAATGAAACTTGTTCGGCGGTGGTTCAAGGCAATGATGCCGGGTGGCACTCTGTGGGGCTGTATCTTCGCGATTGAAACTGGACATGAACTCAATGTGAAGCATCCAGGCCGCCAGGCTGGGGGTTGGAACCTTCACATCCACGCTCTGTACTACGGACCTTTTCTCAACCATGCCGAAGGTTTGGAGTTGTGGAAGAGGCTCCTGGGTGACAGTGGCGGCTTCCGCGTTAAGCAGTGCGCAGGCTGGCGGAAGAATCCAGACCGGGCAGTTCGCCGAGCCTTGGTTCATCACTTCGGATACATCATGAAACCGGCGGCTATTTCCGCGGAAAGGACCGTCGCGCTTGAGGTCTTGTTTGCAGGAATCCGCCGTGTACATGGTCTCGGTTGCTTCTACAGATTGCCTAAGCCTAAACGTGAGGTGGCTAACGCGCGGTGTCCCAATTGCGGTCAAAATCTGCCGCTCAATCTCAGGGCATGGCACAAAAGCGAACGGTCTCCGGTCGCTGGTCTTGAGGCCGAGGGGCGGCGGGATTCTAGGAAGCTAGAAGCGGAGATGCGGCGTGTGCGGGTATTTCAAGGTGGGTCGCCATGATTACTAGGGCCACACAATTTCCTTGGTTCGTACGGGCGGTGGGAGCAGTGTCGCCTGAAGGCCGTAAAAGTGGCAGACAACTGCCAGTCACAGCCCGGCAGAAGTCGGGGAGGGAGCAATGGAGCTGCGTTGAGGCTTCTTGGCTAAAGGGAATGACGTTTTGAGGCCATTCCTTATACGGATAAGTAGCGATAACAATGGACAGAAAGCTTCTAAACCCTGAAGAGGTCTCTCAACTGACGGGGATCTCCACCACCACGCTTGCCCAGTGGCGTTACCGCAAGGTCGGAATTCCGTATTTGCGGATCGGGCGATTAGTGCGGTACGATACCGGCGATGTTGACCTTTATTTGCAGCGTTGCAGGATTGAAGTGCGCGGACAGC
>Ga0307373_10015273_pt1 | contig 10464 bp, 8 predicted proteins | sample OX2MG_FD_202534 | JGI IMG/M metagenome (GOLD analysis project Ga0307373, IMG submission 202534) | Soil microbial communities from Risofladan, Vaasa, Finland - OX-2 | ecosystem: Environmental > Terrestrial > Soil > Coastal area > Acid sulfate soil | place: Finland: Risofladan, Vaasa | collected...
CTTACCGCACCAAAGAAACGTCGACCTCCGTGCCCCAACCACGCTCAGGGTACCGCCCCTTTTTCATCCCCATCCCGGCTCACGATGAGCAAAGTAGTTCCTGTGAAAATCGTTCTTGTGCCGACGGTCAAGCAGCATCCTTCGGAGCCAGGGTAACAGAGTAACCAAGCGCTTCTAACCCCTGGACCAAGCGTCGCTGCCGGCGGTGGGGATCCCCGGGCCGGAAGTAGTCTGGTCCCAGTTCCTGATAGGGGCGCCCGGTGGCTAACACCTGATAGATGACGACCAAAAGGTGGTGCATCACGGCGACCACCGCTTTCTGTTTGCCCACACGCCGCGCCAGGCGTCGGTAGCGCGCGCCGAACGAGGTGCCCTTCTTGCGGATCGCCGCCCAGGCCACCTCCCCCAAGATGCCGCGCAACCAGACATTGCCGTGCGTGGTGACGCCGCTGAGTCGCTTGCCCCCGCTCTGGCGGTTGCCCGGGCACAGGCCTGCCCACGACGCCAGGTGCTTGGCACTCGGAAAGCGGCTCATATCGGTGCCGATCTCCGCCAGAATGGCCGCCGCTGCGGTTGGCCCGATCGCCGGAATGGTTCGCAACAACAGAGCAGTGCCCTCCAGGGGTGCCAGCGCGGCCGCGATCTCGGCGTCGAGGTGGTCAATGGTGCTGGTCAGATAGCTGATATGCCGCAGGATGGCCCGGATCAGCAGCCGATGGTGCGGCTTGACCCGTCCCTCCAGCGCGGCGCGCAAGGCGTCAAGCTTCTTGATCAGTTTCCCCCGCGCCAAGTTGGCGAGCGCCGCCGCGTCGTCTTCCCCGTCAGCCAGTGCGTGGAGCATGGCCTGGCCACTGACCCCCAGGATGTCCGTGGCCACCACCGCTAACTTGATATTGGCCGATTCGAGCACCTTCTGCAGGCGGGTACTCTCCTGTGCCCGTTCCTGGACCAGCGTCTTGCGATAGCGGGTCACCTCCCGCAGTTCCCGGATGGTGGCCGGGGGGATAAAGCTCCCGCGCAGCAGGCCGTGCCGCAACAAGTCGGCCAGCCACTCGCTGTCTTTGACGTCCGTCTTCCGTCCAGGAAGCGCCTTGGTGTGCTGGGGGTTGACCAGGAGCAACGAGTGACCTCCTTCTTCTAGGATGTTATAGATCGGCCACCAAAACACACCGGTCGACTCCATCGCCACCTGTTCCACCTGCTGCTCGCACAGCCACTTGCTCAGGGCCACCAAATCTGCCGTCATGGTGCGAAAGGTCCGCACCTGTCGCTGCACCTTGCCCAGTGGCCGGGTAACCAGCACACACGCCACGACCGTTTCCTGATGCACATCCAGCCCCGCACACCGCGCGTAGAGTACCTGCATGTTCGTCCCTCCCGCAGTCATCCTCACACCGGTGACCGGAGCAGGGTGCTGAGGAACTACACAAGTTTCCTGCTCGTGCTCACCCCAAAAGGGGGTGGCGACACTCCGCTGCTTCTGGACGCACCCACGGCCAACTTAGTCTACGGGCTCAGCGCACCGAAGGAGTACCGGCCTCTGCCCTCCGATCACCTCCCCATGATAGATCCATTTTCATTCCTCGCTCTGTCCGACAGGACATGGCACGTCGTCTGGATTTCGCACGGTGATCAGCCCTCCGGAGCAGGCTGGGCCTGCAGGAGCGCTGCCAGCGGCGGTGGCAGGCCGGTGATCTGACGCAGGTAGCTCCCATCGCGCAACTGGAGGATCACGAGGGAAAGGGACGCGCAGGCGGCGAAGAACTGCTGGCCGGAGAAGGGCAGCCCCGCTCGACGCAACAGCAACTCCAGCAGAGCAAAGAGCAGGAGGGCCACCAGCGTGCAGAAGACCAGCCCCAGGATGCGTTCCTCTTTATGGACATAGACCGGACGGACCGCCAACGACCCTTTGACTAGCGCAAACCGCTTCTCGGGACGTCGCGCCACTTGGCCTGCGCCAGCAGCGCCGCCGCCTCCAGGTGCGGGTCGTTCGTCCCGAGCACGTAGCGGCCATCGAGGGCTGCCGCCTGCGCCAGCGCCGCCTCGTCCTGACGCCACCGCAGCCGCAGTGGCTCCGTGGTTTGGAGCCCGCCGCTCACGCTGATCGTCAGCAGGCGGCGGGCCGGTTGGCCCTTGCACAGGGTGGCCACGCGTTTCTGGACCGTCTCCACCGTCAGGTAGGGACGCTTCCCCACCTTGCCGGCCAACGCCGTGAGTTCTTTCTCCAGCCGCCGCAGGTGGGTCTGGCGCAAGTGCGCATCCAGCCGCGCCTTGCCCGGACTCCAGACGACCAGGGCGCGCACCGCCAGCGGCGCCTTGGTGGGGTCGGGATGCGGCACGAGCAACGGGCGCTCCACCCCGCAGTACGCCTCCCAGTCCGGGTCGTCCGCTGCCCGCTGTGGCCGATACGGCAGCGGATGGGCCGCCAACTCCGCCGCCTCGACGCCGGCGAGCAGCGCACGCACCGCGCTATGGCCGACGCTGGGGTCCAGCGGCCCCAGATAGCACAGGCTGCTGTCGGCATAGGCGGCCAGCGCGGCGTCCGTCAGCATTGCCCGGTCGCTGATCACCAGGGTGCGCTGGTTCGCCGGGCGGGGCGGCAGCAGCGCGAGCAGTCCCTGCAGCCGCTCCAACTGTTCCACCGGGGTGCTGCGGTCCGCCACATTGCCGGCCAACGGCCGATAGTCCACCGGGATGCCGCCCGCTGCCGTCACCGTGGCGGCCACCTCGACTTGCTTGCGGTCTGGCCGATGGTCCCGGCTATAGCCATAGCGCACCAGGTCGGCATCGTCATAGGCGCCACAAAAGGAGATGGAGGTGATGTCGTAACAGAGCGCGGAAAGATCCACGTCGCAGGTCGTGACTGCCGCGACCACCAGATCCTGCCAGATGGCGTCCAGGTGGGGGAGGAGCCGGTCCAGCGTGCGGGCCAGCCGGTCGTCGTTGCACTGCCCGGCGTCCAGGCCCAGCAGGTCGCCGAGCGCACTCTGCGCCACCCACTCCTCCACATGCACCAACGGTTGGGGAGCCTGCAGGCGATTGAGGGCCAGCACCAGCGCCACGGTACCCACCTCGAGATCCTCGGATACAGCGCCATCCGGATAGCAGTGGCGATTAATGATCGCCCGCAGGCCGAGGTGCTCGCACAGCGGCAGCAGCGCCGGCAGCGCACCCAGACTGCGGACCAGGGCCTGGTCCAACGCTGCCTCCAGCACTGCCGCCTGCCCCTGCGGGACCGGTGGGGCCTCTGGGCGTTTCCAGGCCCGAATGGGGTGCAATCGCCGTGCCATCCCCGTGTCTCCCCTCGCTCGCCGTACCCGTTCGCCCTCCGCGCCTGCCGCGGCTCCCCTCATGCTACCACCGCTCAATCACCGTGCGAAATCCAGACTTAGGATTCTCAGCGGGTGATCTCGCTGCCTTCACCCGCACCGCCATCGACGCATCGTTCGCACCGGTTGAGCGCCGTACGTCACTACGCCAAGAGCTTCAACTGTAGAGGCTGCGTGTGAATGTGATGCTCATTTTCTGGCTTACGCCACACCCACAACGTCGCCGACCGACCTCGAGTCATCTGAGATGCCGCGATAGTAAGGTAGGTGCTCATTGCCATGCCACCAGTCGATAGGTGTGTTCGTCGGCGTACTCGCCACCAAGCCCTCTGGCTTGAAACCCTGGCCGGTGGAGGTCTTGGGCGCAGACATGACAGCTGCGCAGTCAAGCTACTTTGCCCCTGGTGACAGCGTCGCTCTTTCCAGGCCTTCAACTCATGGACTGGCAACTGGGTGATATACCCCAACGACGAATGGCCAACTCCCACGTCGTCCAGGGCGATCCGCACCCCAAGAGCCGCCAAATCACGGAGCACCGCCAGGGTTTGCTCGTGCTCCTCCAGCATGCTGCTTTCCGTGATCTCCAGAGTGAGATCGCTGGGTGACACGCGATATTGGCGGAGGAGCGCCGCCACCAGATCGGGAAACTGCGATTCGCGGAGGGTGCGCAGCGAAACATTCACGGCGATGCCCAGATCCAATCCCTGGTCATGCCAGGCATGGCACTGCCGCAACGCCTCCTCCAGCACCCAGATGGTAAGCGGCGTGATGGCGCCCGATTGCTCGGCAGCGGCGATAAAGTAGTCGGGCGGCAGCAGTCCTTGCTTCGGGTGCTGCCAGCGCACCAGCGCCTCCACCCGCCGCACCTGCCCGTCCGTGCAGGAGACCAGAGGCTGATAGTGCAGACGCAGATCGCCTCGCGTGATCGCCTGACGCAGTTCCGCCACGATCGAGGAGCGGCGCCGCTCCCTGGGTTCGGTGCGTTCCACCGATTCCTTGGCCATCCGAGGCGAGTAGACAGCGTGGCCGCCCCCGGCTTCCTTTGCCGCGTACATGGCCAGATCCGCCGCTTTCTGGAGGCCTTCGGGGTCGTCCCCATGTTCGCCAAGCACCGCGATGCCGATGCTGCCCCCAACATACGCCTCGCGCCCATCCAGCGCGATGACGGGAATCAGGGCCGCGCGAATCTTGTTGGCCACGCGCGTCGCGCCCGCCTCATCCGCCTGAGGCAGCACCACGGCAAACTCATCGCCGCCCAGGCGAGCCACCGTATCTCCGGACCGCACGACCGACAGCAAGCGGTTGGCTATTTCTTGCAGCAGTGTATCGCCCGCGTCGTGGCCAAGGGTGTCATTCACCAGCTTAAAGCCATTGAGATCAATGATCAGGATGCTCAGCGCGGTCCCCTGCCGTTTCGCGGCAAGCAATGCCTGCTCCAGACGATCGTGGTAGAGTACGCGGTTTGGCAAGCCGGTCAGCGCGTCATGATGAGCTACGTGGGTGAGTTGGTTTTCAAACTGCTTGCGCTCGGTGATATCGAAGACAAAAAACGCGCTATGCACCCGGCTATCATCCCCGACAAACACCACACTGTTGGTCAACACCGTGAGCTCGCGTCCATCCTTGGTAAGGACCACTCCCTCCCCCCGGCGTTGTTCGCCGACCACCAATTCCCGGTTTTGGGCCGCCATGACTTGTTCGCGGTTCGGCGCCGGTAGAACGATCGAAAAGGGGCGCCCAGTCAACTCCTCGCGGGTAAAGCCATACAGCTCGCAAATGGAGGCATTGACCGACTCGAATATCCCCTCCTCGCTGATAATACACGCGCCCACGGGCGCCATCTCCAACATCCCGCGGAAACGCTCCTCGCTCATCATCAGGGCCTCAAGCGCCTGTTGCTCGGCGGCGAACGCATCGCACATGCTCATGGCCGAACTGAGCAAACCAGTCATCAACTGAAGGGTCGCGACGTCTCGCTCGCCAAAGGTGTGCGTGTCCTCGTGGGTCACCTTCACCACGCCGATCGTGTTCTGTTCATAGACCAGAGGGACCAACAGCATCGAGCCGATGTCGAGCTTTCGGCACATCGCCGCGTCGACTCGTTGGTCAACGCGAGTATCAACACAGAGTTGAATGTCACCGGTGCGGGCACACAGACCCGAAAGCGACCCATCAACCCTCAGCCGCATCCCCTCGCTCCCTGCCACGGAGCCCTCGCAAGCGCGGTAGACCATCTCATCACCGTCACGCATCTCGATCACCGACCCAGTAGCATTGGTCAGGGAGAGCGCGTACTGGACAATCAGCCGCATGACCGCGTCCAGATCCAACCCAGCCATGGCGATCGCGTGTTGGGCATCGATCACCGCGCTCAGGCGTGCCGCCTCGTCCTTCAGCGCCGATTCCGCTTCCTTGCGGGCGCTAATGTCCTGCACCTGATTCACCACATGGCGCGGCTGACCATGCTCGTCGCGCAAAACAGTGCTGCTCACCTGGACCCAGATCAGGCTGTCATCCTTGTGGAGCAGCCGCACCTCCACGGTGGCCGAATCCACCCGCCCCTCGGTAAGCTGCCGCAGATAGGCTCTCGCGGTCTCAAGATCCGCCGATGAAACGCGGCGAAGCACGTGCGCGCCAAGAAAGTCCGATTCGGCATAGCCCAGCAACGTACACATGGCGGGGTTCACCTGCACGAAACGGCCATCCAGCCCCACCAGCGACATGCCGATTGGGGCGCCGGCAAACGCGGTGCGGAAGCGGGCCTCGCTGGCCCGGAGAGCCTCCTCGTTTTTTACTCGTTCCGTAATGTCGGTGGACACCGAGATAGCGCCCCGCACACTGCCATCCTCCGCGTAGAGCGGCGTATAGAGGGTCTCGAAGATCACCGAGCCAAGGTCCACCACGCATGACGTGGATTCACCCCCGAGTACGCGCTGGAGCCCGGCGAGGACCGGCGGTGAGTCACGAAAGAGCGTGAAAGCCGATTGGCCGACCGTGGCTCCTGGGGCACGGCCGAGGCGTTGCAGACCCCGACCCTCGGAGAAGGTGATCACCCCGATCTGATCCACCATGGTGATGACGATAGGCGCGTTCGTCACCGCCATGCGAAGAAGCTCCTGACTGGTCCTGAGCGCCTGCTCCGCCCGCACTCGCTCGGTGAGATCGGAGTAGCTTATCACCACGTGCTCCACCGTGCCATCGGGCCCGAGCCGCGGCACGGCATCCATCTCCACCAACCGCTCGGAGCCATCGGAACGGACGACCCGGACGGGAAGTTGGCGAAGAGCGCGTTGCTCGCGCAGGGCGATATGGGCCGGTCGATCCTCAATCACAAGCGGCGTGCCATCGCGGTGGGTAAGGCTCCAGGGAGCCATATGCACGGGGAAGCCAATCATGGTCTCGCGATCGGCCCCCAGAATCTCTTCCGCCGCCGCGTTCACCTCAACCACCATACCCGAGGCATCCAGCACCAGCACCCCACCGGAGATCGCCTGATAGGCGGCGCGTAGCCGCGCCTCGGAGGCGACCGCGCGCCCGCGTAGTTCCTCTTGCTCTGTCACGTCGGACAAAACGACAAGCGCCCCGGACGACGCACCCTGGGTGTCCCGAAGCGGCGCCGCGGATATATCGAGCCACACGTCCTTCGTCGCGAAACGATGGCGGACGGCCAGCCGCGTGGGCCGAACCAGTTCGCCCGCCAGCGCGCGGGCCAATGGGGAATCAACGGAGGCGAGCGCGTCGGAGCCCACCGGCCCGCGTATTTGGTAATTCGCCTGGAGATCGGCGATCGGGCTGCCGATCCTCGGCGGCACGGGTACGAAGTTCTCCATGGCCGGATTGGTCAGAACAACGCGGCCCTCGCCATCCACCACCAAGACGCCATGCGGGATCTGAGCCAGCACGGAATGCAGCCAGATTTGCGAGGTGGCCAACTCGGCGGCGCGCGCGGCGGCCTCGCCGACTAGGCGCTCGGCTTGCTCCTGGGCGCGAGCGTTTTGTAACGCGGCGGCGACCAGGGGCGCGAGAAGCGCCAGGGGAGCGAGGTCGGTGAGGGTATAGGCATTGGGCTCCTTGCTAAACACATGGAGGAGACCAACCAACATGTTTTCCCCCATCAGGGGAACCATCCCCACGCAGCGGAAGCCGGCGGCGCGGGCCGTTCTCTCGGCCCAGCAGAGATCCTCGTCGGACATTGAGGCAAGATCCGAGCGGATCATGCAGGCGCCGGAGCCATCAAGATACCGCGCCAGGGTCTCCTCGATCGGGTAGGGCTCACCGATCGTGAACCCCTGAATCTCGGCGCTCTCCGTGTAGGCGATGGCCAATCTCCGGCCCTCGTCCTCGATAGTACAAAGGCTGAATCGATCGAACGGAAGGAAGGAGCGAACATGGGCCGCGAAGCGCGCATGTACTTCGGCCCCGAGGGCGCCGGTACGAGGCTGAAAGGCGCTGAAGCACGGCAAAGAGGGATCTCCCAACGGAAGCAGGCGTCTATTGCCTTACTGTACTCGGTTCGCCCCAGAGTGCCGATAGGACATTCGGCGGGACCGCGCGATACCGCTTCGCGGGGCCCGTCGCGCGCTTACATCCTTAGCTCGGCCAGTCGGCCAACAGGGTGGGCAATTCGCTCAGGCTGGTAATCGTCGCGTCCGGCGCCGAACCGGCGAGCGCGATCTCGCCCGCCCGATTCACCCAGACGCTACCAATACCGGCGGCGTGGGCGCCCATGATGTCGTGATCGAGACTATTCCCCACCATAACCACCTGGTTCGGCCCCAGCCGAAGCCGCTCCAGGGCGGCGGCGAAGATGCGCGGATCAGGCTTACCGATGCCAAACTCACCTGACACCAGCATAACCTCGAACCACTCACCCAGACCGGAACCGCCGATTTTCGCGCGCTGGAGGTCGGGAGCGCCGTTCGTGACCAGCCCCAACTGGTAGAGTGGGCGGAGAGCATCCAGGGTTGCAAGGGTCTCGGGAAAGAGGAGGTGAAGGCGGCGGCGGGTCTGTTGGAACGCGGCGAGCAATTGGCCGGGCAAGATTACATCGGCCAGACCGCAAGCGTCGAGCGCCTGGCGCCATGCGGCGAGTCTGTAGGTAGGGGCCCAGCTTGCGAGAGCCGCTATTTGGGGAAGCGGAGTGTCGAATCGAGCCCACATCCCCTCCAGGGCGCTGATCCCGATGGCCCGGCAATACGCGGCGGCCGGCCCAGCTTCCCAGAGAGCCCGCGCATGACGACGCACGGCGGCGGGCAGCGCCGCCGCCGCGTCGGCGTGGTCGGAAGGCAGGAGTGCGCACGCGGCGACCAAGGCTTGGTCATCCGCGCTGTCCTGGGCGACCAGCGTATCATCCAGGTCAAACAGCACTGCCCGCACGGACATGCCCGCGCCTTCCGCCCTGGCTCCCTACTTCTTGTCGGCAGGGAGGAATTTGAACAGCTTGAGGGTTTTCCCGTCGCGCTCCACGGTGGCGCGCGCCGCCTTCTTGCCGTTCTTCATGGTGACAATTTCGATCTTGTCCTCGGCTACCTCGATCTCTTCCCTGGTTTGCACGCTATAGAACTTCATCCGCGGATTGTCCTTTCTTCTCCGGCATCGGGTAAGCCTCTTCAGAGGGCTTGCCCACCCATCCCCTGAGTCTAGCGATCTCTCGCCAGGCGCGCCAGAGGCTTCCACACCACTTTCATCGTGGACTGAGGGATAACTCGGAGAGCGGGCGAGACTATTCCGCTCCCGCGAGTTCGGCGCGCCGGCGACCGAGCGCGGCCAGACGCCCCTCGCTGGGCAGGAACGGTGTGACCAGCAGGGTAGCCAGCACGACCACGACCTGCAAACGGAAGGCAGTCTGCATACCGAATGCATCGGCCAAGGCCCCGGTAATGGGGACGCCGATGGCGCCCGTCACGAAGGCCAGGCCCATGATCAGCCCGCTGGCCAGGCCCGCCCGCCCCGCCATCAACTCCTGGGCCATCACCAGGGTGAGCGGCCCAGTTGATGCCGCCAAAAGCCCAATCAAGCCACCGGTGAGGAACCCGCTAGGCCCAGTGAACTGGGCAAAGAGCAACATGAAGGGGATGGTCAAAATCAGGGTGCCGATGATAATCCCGCGCCGACCATAGCGGTCGGCCAACCGCCCCGAACCCACGGTCCCCAGGGCGCTGGCCAGGACCACGGTGGTGGCGAGCGGCCCATAAAAGGCGGCCCCATAGCCGAGCGACTTGTACCACGAAGGGATGAATGCCTCGAAGCTGATCACCGTCCAATTGCGCGACATCATTACCAGGATCACCGCGACCATCGCCGCCATGGGGACCGGGACCGCCGCGCGCGTCACCTCGGCACGGGGCCTCCTCCGGCCCGGCACTCCCTCCATCTCCTTGAGCAGCCAGACGGCGGTGGCGATTCCGGGGAAGAACATGAGCAGGGTTCCGGGGGCGCCAAAGGCGCTGAAAACGACCGCACCGAGAAGTGGACCGGCGGCGACCCCGATCGTACCGGCGGTAACATACACGGCCATGGCCGAATTCCGCTTCCGCTCGTCAATCACCGCGCGGGCGCTGATCGCCCCCATCGGGTGATACATCCCCGAACCTACGCCGGCCACGGCGGCAAGGGCCACCATCAAGGGAAAGGTAGGCGCCAGGCCGACGATCGAAAAGGTGGTCGCGGTCCAGATCAGAGCCAGCCCAATCAAGCGGGTGCCGTAGCGGTCGGCGATCACGCCGAAGAGCGGCTGGGTAATAGAGGCCATGCCGCTGTAGGCCAGGGAAATCAGGCCCACGGCGCTGAGGCTCAGGTGAAAGCGATGGGTCAACACCGGATAGAGGATAGGCAGGAGCCCAACATACATATCGAGGATGCAATGGCCCAACATCAAGGTCAGCAGGGCGCGGTTCGCCAGGATGTTGGTGCTGGATCGCGCCATGCGAGATCCCTTCTCGTTGGGTGAGTTGGCGATAGACCGCCCCTTAAGGATACCGGCGGTCGTGACGCCGGTTCCGGAGAGTCGCTTAGCCAAGGGTAAAGCTGGCCTGGCCATAACGGAGATCCCGGCGATCGCGGGCCGGCGGATCGCCACGGCGCATATGGCGAAGGCTCCGGTGGAGCGTGAAGCCATGCTCCTCAAGCAACGTCC
>Ga0307373_10015274_pt1 | contig 10464 bp, 7 predicted proteins | sample OX2MG_FD_202534 | JGI IMG/M metagenome (GOLD analysis project Ga0307373, IMG submission 202534) | Soil microbial communities from Risofladan, Vaasa, Finland - OX-2 | ecosystem: Environmental > Terrestrial > Soil > Coastal area > Acid sulfate soil | place: Finland: Risofladan, Vaasa | collected...
CAGCTTGATGGGCATCGTCATCGCCGTTCCGGCAGTTTTGCTGGCGTCTCGATCCCACGGCGGGGCCAGCGCAGCTCAGCAGAGGAGCGGAATACCCGAGGCGGTCGTGGCCGGACTGAGCTTTGCACTTCTGTTCATCGCTTTGGACCGAGTGGGGACGCGGTCTGGAACCTGGCCGCTGGTCTCGGGACAGACGGTGGCTATGGGGGTGATTGGTACGGCGGCAGCGGGACCCGGACTCTCCATTCCGTGACCAGCGCGTGACCGATACGCGCCGGAGATCGTGGCCTTCCCGGTTTACCCTGGCGCCCAGCTGGGTTGATCTCGCGAGAGCAAGGCCCTGCAGGAAAAGATCGCGGAGAACCTCAGGAGAGACCGAATTGAGCCAGCCCGTCCGACCGGCAGTTCAGCCTGACCACGCCTGGGAACGCCATCCCTGGATGAGCCTGGCGATTCGAGCTGCGGTCTTCGTGGTTCCCGTCGCGGCAACGGTGGTGGTCGCCGAAATCCTGGAGCACGTGGTGCCACCACCCCACGGTTGGCTGAGCCTGGTGGAATGGTGGACGACCATCAGCGCCCTATCCCTGTTCACCCTGTTCCTGGTCGAGCGCGCCATGCGGCGCTTCCTACCGCTTGCGGGTCTCCTCAACGTTTCCCTGCTCTTTCCCGATCATGCACCGCAGCGCTTCGCCCTGGCCCGCCGAGGCGGGCGGCCCGAGGAGCTTCTGGCCAAGCTTCAGAAGGCCCATGAAGCATCTCGAGGCGGCGATCTTCGGGCCGCCCAGACAGTGCTCGAACTGACGGCCGCTCTGAGTGTCCACGACCGACGTACCAGGGGCCACTCCGAGCGTGTCCGGGTGCTCACCGACATGATCAGCGCCGAACTGAACCTGTCCGAGCGGGATCGAGGACGTCTCCGCTGGGCGGCCCTGCTGCACGACATCGGCAAGCTCCGCGTCTCCGCCAAGATCCTCAACAAGCATGCCAAGCCCAGCCAGTCGGAATGGGCCGTGCTGAGGGCCCACCCCGAGGCGGGAGCCGCCTTGATCGCCCCGGTACTGCCCTGGTTGGAGCGCTGGGGAGATGCCGTCGTCCAGCACCACGAGTGGTTCGATGGCAGCGGCTACCCGCATGGCCTGGCCGGCGAGCAGATCAGCCTGGGGGCGCGGATCGTCTCGGTGGCAGACGTCTACGAGACTCTCACCGCCGCTCGAGCTTATCGCCGACCCATCGGCGTCGCCGCGGCCCGGGCCGAGTTGGTGCGAGCTTCCGGGACTCAGCTCGACCCAGGCGTCGTGCGCGCTTTCCTCAACGTCTCAGTGGGCCGGCTCTGGGGGGTCCTGGGGATCGGCTCACTGGTCTCTCAGCTACCCCTCCTCGGCGATCTGGCCAGCTTGATGACTAGAGTCAGCCCGGGACTTAGCGGCTCGGCCGCCGCCGCCGGGACGGCCAGCGCCCTGGCGGTCACGGGCGCGGCAGCCCTGCCCGCCCTGAGCCGCCCCGTTCTCCCCCGCCAGGTCTCCAGTAGCGCCGGAGAGCAGCTGACCTCGGGTCTGGACAGTCATATCTCCGCGCGCCCGACCATCACGGTTACCCCATCGCCGAGCGCGACCTCGACGCCCACGACCACGCCGCCGCCATCTTCAAGACCGACACCGGCTCAGCCCACCCCGACACCGTCAACGCCCGGCCCGTCGGCGCCGCCCACCAGCTCACCGACGCCCCCACCGACGCCCCCACCCCCGCCCCCGCCCCCGACGCCACCACCGACCCCACCCTGGGGGTGGTGGAACCCTGACTCCTGACCATGCACATGAGGCGACCGACAAGGCCCTTGCGCTAAACGGAGCACCGGAAGGACCGGGACTAGGAGACGACCGAGGTTAGGCGCCGATGAGCTCCAAGCTGGCAGCCACGAAATCGGGGATGTCGTCTGGCTGTCGTGACGTGACCAGGTTGCGATCCACGACAGCCGGTTCGTCGACAACTTCGGAGCCAGCCTCGCGAAGATCGCCCTGAACAGTCTTCCAAGCTGTCATCCGGCGGCCCTCCACGCGCTTGGCGCTCAACAGCAACTGCGGTCCGTGGCAGATCGCCAGAACCGGCATGTCACGGTCCATGCAGTCGCGCACGAAACCGACCATCCGCTCGTCGGCTCGAAGCCGATCCGGAGAGTAACCGCCAGGAAGGAAGAGGGCGCCATAGTCCTCGGGCTTTACCTCGCCGATCCCCCGATCGGCATGGGTCCTGATGTTGCCCTCCTTGCCGGTTAGCTCTTGGCCGGCTTCCGTACCAATGACGGTAACCACGTGACCAGCCATCTGGAACCTCTGGTAGGGCTCCTCAAACTCAGAGTCCTCAAAGTCTTCCGCGAGTAGGCAGGCGATCTTCATCTCGGTTCCTCCCTTTTCGAGGCGACGTACCCTGGAAGCTACCGCGACAGGCGTCGGACACCGACTCAACAGTTCGTCGAGCACTCGGACCAGCTGCTGCGTCCGGGCTCTCGTGTCTTTGGGTCAGCGTCAACATGTCTGCCAGCGGGATCAGTGGCCCCAGCCTCACAGCCGAGTTGGGCGGCATGGTTGCCTAGGTGGCCAGCCACCCTGCCGACCCGGTCGCCGAGATGACCGAGACCCTGCTTCCGCAGCACCTCCCGGAGGTCGCCGGTGGTTCGAGCGGGTCAGGTCGGTCGGACCTAGCAAATTAGCCGAGATGCTCGCCATGCCGGACGCACCGAGCCCAACCGGACTTGAGGTGGGAGTCTCGGCGGCTTAGCCAGCCGCTGCCGACATGCCGGGCTCCGGCGTTTTCGTGGGCCAGGCCCCTAGTTCAGCACTTCGGAGGGAACCAACAGGCAAGAGCGGGCGTCTCTCACTCACATGGACACAAATTTGGTGCCGGCGAAACAGACCATCCGGAGTCGGGGGCGCCTCTACTCAGCCGCGGTAGGGGTTGTCACTGTGCTCTTCTTGTTCGGGGTGGCAGCGGTGCACTCCGCCCGTTTTGTCTCGGCCGCATCCCTGCCCAGCTACTCGGTTCTGGTCGGGGATGGCCAATCCGGTGCTGTGTATGTCCTCGCGGCCGACGCCACTAGCCCGACTTCGATCCTGGCTCCGGTATCAGCCGGCGTCAAAGACCTGGTCATGAGCCCAGACGCGGCAGAGGTCTATGTCGACTTCAGCGACGGTGCCATCGGGGTCATCGACACCTCGTCGGACACCTATGCGGGTAGCCTTATCCAGCTCGGCAGCGGGATTGACCCTGGGCCTATGGTGATCACCCCCAACGGACAGGACCTCTACGTGGCGGAGAGCGGCGAGAGCCAGGTTGCGGAGGTCGATCTGCTGACCGGAGCGGTCATCTCTCCGGCGATCGAGACCGGCCCTGTGCTCAATCTGGCCATCTCACCAGATGGCCAGTCGCTCTACTTCGACGCCGGCAGTCAGGGCAATACCGTCGGCGATATCGCCACTGCCACCAACACCGTCACTGGTTCGCCCATCCCCGTCGTGGCTCCGGGCGCCCTGACCCCGTCGCCGGACGGTTCCCAGCTCTACGTGCTGACCGCCCCCACCTCTGGGCCTGCGCTCGCGGTGATCGATGTCAGTGCCAACGTTCCAGGCAGTTCAATCATCCCGCTGCCCGCCACCGCCCAGATTTCGGGCCTGGCAATCGCCGCCGGGACGGGCGAGCTCTACCTGGCCGACGCCGATGCCGAGCAGCTGCAGACGATCGATGCCACGACCGAGACAGTGGGAGCAGCCGTCGGAACGCTGAGCACGGGCTTCACTCCTGGGGACATTGGCATCACACCTGATGGTGCTACCGCCCTCGTGGACGGAACCACGGCGTCCGGCGAGGCTGAAATTATCCCGGTCAACCTTGGTGGCCAGACCACCAGCGCTCCGGCCGTGCTAGGGAACGGAGTCCAGCCCGCTGGAATGACACTGGTGCCGACGGGCACGATCGCCGTTCCCACACCCTCCCCGACGGCTACGGCGACTCCCAACTGCTCGCCGATCATGGGCATCGGGCCGGTCATTGTCGGTCCCGCCCTACTTCCGCCGGCTGGCATGCCGAGCTCTGTAGCCGGATCGCCTCCCAGCAGCGGGGCCAGTTCCACTCCCGACAACCAACTCTCGCCGAACCCCACCAGCGCGGCATCACCAGAGGTAACCAGCGCGCCCTCCGCAAGCGTACCGGCGCCAACCGGGAACGCACCGATCCTGTGCTTTGGAATGGAAGCTGCAGGTCCGCGAGGCGCCCGGGCCGCGGCAGCCCTGACAAGCAGTCCCGTCGCTTCCCCGACAGGAGGTCTATTGCTTCCGGGGGCCCTGGCTCTGTTGGGGATCATCGGTGCCGGAGTGGCCCTGTTTGCCCGCCGTAGCGGCTGGACAATTCAAGACCTGAGGACCTGGACCGGACGCTAAACAGCTGGTTCAGGCATCGATCAGGCTGGGCCCGGGGCGTCGGCCTCCGTGCCGGTGGCACTGGGGACCAGAACGAAGTCATAGGAGAGTGTTGCCCAGGGACGGCCGACCGCCCGCCCTGGAGCCATCTCGTCGGCTTGGTGTTCGACGTACTCCGCCACCAGCGACTCCTTGACCCCGAACACGGCGTCATGGTCCAGGTAGGGATCACCCGCAGCGAATATGTGAGTCACGAGGGTGCGCCATCCAGGCGCTGAGATCATGAAGTGGAGGTGGGCGGGACGCATCGCTCCTCGCCCTGCCGCCCGAAGCAAATCACCGACGGGACCGTCACCCGGTATCGGATAGGCAGTGGGCCGGATCGTCCAGAACGAGAAGTTACCCCGATCGTCAGTGAATAGGTGACCCCGGTTGGCGATGTTCCCGCTCGGGCGCTGTACGTCGTAGAGGCCGTCCTCGTCGGCGCCCCACACCTCCATTCGGGCGTCGGCGATCGCTTCAGCACTTGGGCCGCGGACCGTGCCCGACACAAAGCAGGGTTCACCGGCAGCACCGCGGGCTAGGTCCGCGCCCCGCTCGACGTGCGGCGACTGCGACAAGAAGAAGGGACCAAAGACCGTGGATTCAGTAGCCCCGACATTGGTTGGCTCATTGACGGCGACGGTCAACATCGACGCTCCCAGGACATCCGACAGAAGGATGAATTCCTGGCGTCGCTCGTCCGTAATGTGACCCGTCCGAGTGAGGAAATCGATCCCTTTACGCCACTCTTCGTTGGTCAGGCCGACCTCCTGTATGAGTGCATGAAGGTGGTAAACCAGGCTTTGCATGATGGCCTGGTAGCGTGGCGACGAAGAGTCTCTGAAGGTCTGAACCACCTGTTCGGTGAGCGCCGACGCAGGGGTGTAGCGACCGCGCTCACTGTCTCTGGTCTGACCGAGATTTGGCATTGACGGTTACCTCCTGGTCTGGTCGTTCGTCACAAGTACGGACTCGCCTTAATCCACCAAGTCACTGAACACTGCGCTAACAGTATGGCGCGGACACTTTTGGATCCCGGCGCGTCGGCCAGGTAGTGCTCCCTCTCAGGAGCTGACGCTGTGTTTCGCTGGTTGGGACTAGTAGGCGAGAGCGAGAACATACGCGACACCGTCAACTTCGGCACCCGATGGGACGGGACACGAGGCTCTGAAGCTTGTTGAGGTGGCGTGCACGGCCGCAACCGCCATAGCCCCGCCGGTTGGCTGGCCGCCCGGGAAAGCGCTGCTTACCAGGTTGACCGAGCCACCGCTGAAGGTCGGCGAGAGCGGAGAGATGGTGTTCCCGCTTGCCGATGCACCAAATAGGACGATGACCTCATCGCCAACCGCGACGCCGGAGACGTTCAGGGTGAGTGAGCCGCTGGTAGAGAACCCATCGGCCGTCAAGGAGGTGACTGACTGGTACCCGTACCGTCCGATCCCCCCCCATGACGCACTGTGTGCCATCACCGCTCGCGGTTGCGGAGCTCGTCACGCCAAACTTTGAGTAGGTACCGGCCGATGCGTTGTTCCACCCACCGGTGGGGGTGCAACCGCCCATTCCGGTCGCGACGAAGAAGTAGTCAGTGCAGCTATGCGGTCCGCAGGCGCCAACGGTAGTACTGGCTGAGCCCCGATCGAAAGCGCCATTGGCCGCGAATGAAGCTGCGAGTGGTGTCGGGCAGTGGTCGGTCGAGGGGTCGAGGTTCCGCCGCCCCCTGAGCCCTTAGATGCTGAGGCGCTGGCCGATGGTGAGGCCTTGCCGGGCGACGAAGAGCCGGATGCCTTAGGGGACGCCTTGCCGGAATGTGTCGCCTTGGGACTGGGCGACTAATGCCCCGTGCCGTGGTGTGAAGGCGTACTGCCACAGCCGCTCCCGGCGAATGCCATCGCCAGAGCTGCGATCATCGCCAACGCATATCTCAACTTCACAAAGGTCTCCGCGCCGGGCTGAACTTGCTGACGCCGTACCTTACCGGAGTTGTAGCGAAAAGGTCAGTCACCTGACGGTTTTTGAAACATGGAGCGCCCCCACCTGGCGGCCCAAAGAGACTCGCTTGCTGCTCGGTCAGTTGAGCAGGTCGGCGAGGAGCGACGTCGGCGGGGATCCGTGCGCCAGAACTTCGTCGTACGAAGAGATGGGAGCGAGATGGCCGAAGAGGTCCTGCAATTCGGTGTAGCCCACGAAGTAGGTGGACAGTTGGGCCGAGGTCAGACAGGCGCGGCGCCACTTTTCTGTGGCCTCTGCTGGCTCCTGGAATCCGCGGTCGATCATCATTGCGACCGCCTCTTCCTTTCCCATGCCGCCGGCATGGACGGCGGCGTCGAGGATGGCATTGATGGTGCAGCGCAGTTGCACCTTGATGCGCTGGGTGCGGACGGGCAGGCCACCCAGCCCCAACTCGCCCACGATGCGCTCCGCTTGGCAGGCCCACCCCTCGACGAACGGTCCGTTGTAGAAAGCGGCCCTGACCTTGGTCGGGCCCCGGAACGTTCGTGCCATGGCCAGCTGCATGACGTGCCCGGGCAGGGCCTCGTGCGCCATCAGCATCACCATCATGGCGGAGTTGATCTCGCGGTAAAAGGAGTCGACCTGCTCCTGGCTCCAATTGTCCGGGGTGGGAGAGATCATCACCTTGGAGTGGGCGCCTTCTTCGAAGGGACCGGCCGGCATGCAAAACGCGGAGGCCATGCCCCGCATGAACTCGGGGACCACCTCGAGGTCGTAGGGGTCCTCGGGCACCGTGAACAAGCCGGAGCCAGCCACCGCCGAGCTCAGGTCATTCAAGGCCGAGCGGGCCTCGGTCAGCACGGTCTGGTTGTTCGGCCTTCGCTCGGCCACCCGATTGAGGGCACCCCGGATCGTCTCCTCTTGGGTTCCCGCGCTCCCGACCAGCTCAGCGGCCGCTTCGGCCAGCTCCGCTGTCAATACCTCGATGCGAGCGTGGGCGCGCCGGAGCACCTCTTCCGGGTTGAGCGGTGAGTGGAGATCGAGCCGGAGTTTCTCGGCGAAGCGACGCTCACCCAGCCGGAAATCGCCTTGGGCCGACTCCAGCGACTCCTCCAAGAAGCTTCCGAAACGTTCCCATGCCGCCAAGGCCTGCTGCTGGGCCTTGGCCACCCGCCCCCGCAGAAAGAGGTCGTTGACCTCGCCCACCAGTTGGTCGACCTCTTGGCGCACCAGCTTCACGACGCCGGGGTGTTGCTGGAGGGCGGTTTCGACGTGGATGTGAGGAGGATTGCTCAACTGGCGGCAAGCCAGATCCACCAGCTCGGGTATGGCCTCCAGCCGGGCGCAGACGCTGCGCAACCGGGTCTCCGCTGGCTGGGTCTTCTGGGAGAGCAACCCGAAGAGGCCGTCTCCGGGGTTGTAGACGAGGGGATCCCAGCTCGGGGCATGTACTTCCTCGTAGCGGAAGATCCGCTCCGCCAGTTGGTTGGCGAGAACCGCCGCATCTACCCGGCTCTCCTGGTCCAGCTCCGCCAGGCTGACCGCTTCCAGCTCCTGCTGGCGTGCTCGAAGCCGCCTTACCGTTGCCTCGCCGCCGACCAGACTTCGATCGCTGATGCGGTCGTCGAAACTATGGTCGCCGAGGGCGGTGGCCTCCTCCGGGTTGAGTTCCAGGAGGTCATCGACGGCAGCGTTGGCAAGGGTGGGGAAATCGACCATGCTCTGATGAGTATCCCAAACCGCGGGGCCGGGCTCGACGATCCTCCTAGGAACCCGGTCCGTTGAGTTCGGCCACGGTCAGGTGCAGGAGCGCGAGCTCCATCGACACCAGGTGGGCCTGCTCCAACAGGATGCGGGTGGGGCCGACTTGGAGCCACATGTCGGCGCAGCCGATCGTCTGACTGGTAGCCGCGTTGGCTGTTGCCCCGACTTCGGTACGGAAGGTTAGCCGGACTGAAGTAGTGCTCATGGCGCAGCTGATGGTGCCCGGGGGCGCCACCGTCCTCAGACCGTTTACTAAACGAATCAGCGCGCTCAGTTGCCTACCCTGGCTGAGGGTAAGTGAACGCTTGCCGACCGCGGGCGCCAGGCTTTGGGCCGAGATCGTTGCCGACCGATCTGAGAGGGGCACCCGTGAGGCCGCAGTACGGACCGGAAGCCAGACCACCTGGGTGTCGATCCGGACGGCGGAGCTCCTCGGGCTCAGGGCGAGCAAGGAGTCCACCAGCCAGGCTTCGCTGACGCCCTTTGGGGGGTGGACGTAGCCCCAGTACCAGTCCGTCGACCGACTCGCTCCGAGAGACCCATGAACTGGTGCCCACCAGGGAAGTTCCCGGCGGCCGGTGGGATTGGAGGAAGCTGGCCAGGGCTTGCTCTGAGAGGGGAACTCGCCAAATCGAATGCCGGTCCACCGAGGTGGTCGCGTCGATCTTCTGCGGCACGCGGTCGAGACCTGGCGCTGGCGCTCTCCCCAGCCGGCGGCTCGAGGCTGGTAGTACGACCGAGCCCAGCAGCCGCTGGGCTAGCGCTTGAGCCGCTTTCTGGTTGACGGGCTCAGTGGCCGATGTCCCGCACCCTGTGAGCCAGAGCGACCTCCCGACAAAGCCCACGAGCAGGGAGGCACGTAGGACTGGTGGCACCATCTCGATCGGGATGACGTCCCCTCGGCCAATCCGGTTCCCGCCGACGCCCTGCCCTGGTCATCAGGGCAATGGGGCGCCGCCCTCACCAGCCTCGGCGGCGCCGGGTGTGTCTGGCCGCTGCTCATCGTCCACTGGGGCTTGGCTCTGGTGCTCGCTTGTTGCGGCGATCAGCTTGCGACTCGGACGGTTCTGCCAGAGAAAGTACCGATGGAGGCCGACCGAGCCGAGACCAAATACCACGAACAGGACGATGGCGGTGATCAGAGGAGCGTTGCCGGCATTGACCGCACCCGGCTCGGGGTGTAGCAGGACCTGGATCACGCCGAACCCAGCGATTCCAAAGACCGCTGCCCAGACTCCCTTGTGCCAGGACATGACCGAACCGCCGAGCGTGAACCGAAGGGGCAGCAGGGCGAGCACGTTGCCCACGATGCCGCCCACGAAGACCGAGGCACAGAGGTCATCCAGGAAGATCAGCGGCGGGGCAGCGCCCGCGAAGCCTGCTGGTCCGTGGACGGCTGCCCAGAGGAACCAGGCGATCAGCCCAACGCCCAGGTAGGTGAGGGCGCCGATGGCGGCAACATGGCCCTGCTCGTGGCGGCGCAGCCGGGTGGCGAATACCACGCCGCAGACCAGCCCGTAGAAGTACCCGGGCTCGAAGGCGCTTAGGCGGGAGATCAGGACACAGATAGCTGCTACCCCCAAGCCCAAGGGGATGGCGTGCAGCTCCCACTTGATGTCGAGCCGCCGTCTCCGCCGGTAGAGATAGTCGACCAAGGGGACGATGGCGATGCTGATCAGCAACGCCACACCGGTGGCAAGGTAGCTAAGTAGCGAGGTTCCGTTCCATCCAAAGTTAGGGCTGAGCAAAGCGTCCAGCAGGGCGCCGATGGCCAGAGTCCCAGCGAACAGCCAGGTGGCAAATCGTCGACCGGTGGACTTGGCGTATCGCTCCCGGAGTCGGCGCAACCAGCGCACCCGCCGCTCCGTCAATTCGCGGATCTCTTCGTAGTTCTCTTGAAACGTGTGGTTGAAGAGGGAGGAGGGGAAGGTCACCAGGAGGACCAGGGGGATGGTGATGGCCAGGTTGGCGGCTGCCAGCTGAGGCGACCGGAATGCGCGCCAGGGAGTGTTGAGAGAGGAGGCCAGGGTCGATACGGTCACACCCGGGCTGGCCGCCGCTGGGACCGTGTAGACGAAGCTGGGGTACTGGTTGAGTGGCAGCGTCCAGCTGTCGTTGTCGGCGACGTCGTACACCACCAACCCGGTGCCGAACTGGATTCCCGCGCCCGCCAGGATCACGTACTTCCCGTCCGGGGTGCTGGCTGCACCCCCCACCACGGGCACGCTTGAGGTACCGCGCTCGGTGTCGGCCCCTGTCTTGGTGTTGATCTCGGTGACTGAGTTCCACTGGTGGGGGA
>Ga0307373_10015275_pt1 | contig 10464 bp, 10 predicted proteins | sample OX2MG_FD_202534 | JGI IMG/M metagenome (GOLD analysis project Ga0307373, IMG submission 202534) | Soil microbial communities from Risofladan, Vaasa, Finland - OX-2 | ecosystem: Environmental > Terrestrial > Soil > Coastal area > Acid sulfate soil | place: Finland: Risofladan, Vaasa | collected...
CGATTTATTTGGGTTAACATAATATTCTTAGTAAATTTAATATTCCATAAATTAAACTTATACCATATGAATAGATTTCTTCGGAAATTGGGATTATTTCCAATAATTTTTATTTTAACTGCATGTCATTCCAGGAACAATAATGCGTGGCTTAAACAACTTCAAGGGAAAGTGAATAATCTTCAAGATTCACTTCGCATTATGAAAAATGAATATAGGCCTGGTTTGGGAAATTTAATGACTTCAATTGAACTCCATCATTCAAACCTTTGGTTTGCTGGCCTTAATTCAAATTGGACTTTGGCTTATTTTGAATTAGGCAAGATTAGATCTGTAATTGGAGAAGCGGAAGATTTAGAAATTAATCGACCCGAAATTAAGGAATTGCCAATAATTTTACCTTCATTGGACAGTCTAAGTGATGCAATTGCTTTAAAAAATAAAAGTCAGTTTAAAAGGGATTTCATATTATTAACCAATACTTGTAATAATTGTCACAATGAAGTTAATTTTCCCTTTGAAAATGTAGTAATTCCAATTTCTCCATATTTTTCGAATCAGGATTTTAAGGTCCAGACAAAATAATATTGGGGAGTGTACTTATGTTTAAGATTAAATCCACACATTTAAGTCTGAAACAATACTTGAAAATAAATCTTAAAAAGGTAAATTAGTTTTTATCTTTTCATTATTTGCCAGATGGGAATACAATGGAAAGTATCAGAATTTGGTCAGCTTTCATCTAAAGAGATTTATAACATTCTTCGATTAAGAAGCGAAGTATTTGTTGTTGAACAACAATGTATTTTCCTTGATTTGGACGAACTTGATTTTCAGGCAATACATCTGACAGGGTATAATAAAGGGCAATTAATAGCATATTCCCGATTGTTTAACAAAGGTATAGTTGCAGCACTTCCTTCAATTGGAAGAGTAGTTATTTCACCTCAATCCAGGCATAATGGGATCGGGAAAATACTCATGGGGAAGGCAATAGACTTAATTTATGAATTATATGGAAGGCAACCGATTTTTATAGGTGCACAATGTTATTTGCAAAAATTTTATAATTCGTTTGGTTTTAAAACTCAGGGTGAAATTTATTTTGAAGATGGTATAGCACATGTAAAAATGGTTTTGTCATAGATGCAATTCATTTCAGTTATTTAAGTCGAACTTATGAAGAACTGGAAATTGGGGATCATGTTTCATTTAATTTATTTAATCATTTTTTGGCATATAACTTCAGGGCAATCTGCTTTATCTGTCAATTTGCCTGATAGTCTTGTTTATTCTGTTTCTTCAACTTCTTCAAATCGTGTGAAACTTTATTCCGAACTTGTAAACTGGGATATAAATGATAACCTTAATTATAAATTGAATGAAGATAATGAAGAGAATTGGGAAAATTCTTTCTGGCCTATGGAATTAATCCGCTACAGATCTGCATATGCAGAAAATAAACTTAAAGAAGCCTTTATTCATATACAAGAAAGAACAGCATATTTCACCAGAGGCTTGTTAGAAGTAATTTATGCAAACTATCCGAAGGAATTTATGAATGAAGTTACTAGGCTTTTGACCAAAAATGATGACCCTGAAATATTTTCTCTATGTGCAGAATACCTTTTACGGAGTTACATGAATAAGGGAATGAATGCTTTTCTTCTCCATGAAATGAATAGGAAATTTCCAAAAGATTCAATCAAATTAAATCCTGTATTAAAAATGCTAAATGAGAGGCTTATTGAATTTAATACAAATGTTATACGGCCTAATATTGCATATTTTTTGTCTACTTCATTTGCTCCTGGGAATACTGTAATTTACAGTTTCCAACGTCCAAACAGATTATATCCCGGGCTTGTAATTGTAAGAAAGCCGGATGGTTCGTTAGTGGAGGGAAATAATGGGCACTTGTTTTGTGTTCCACAATTGGCTTTATCAATAAGTAACCTTCCTTTTTACCTAAAAAATGGCAATACGCCTCAAGGGATTTATAAAATGAATGGATTTGAAGTTTCTGGAAGTGAATTTATTGGGCCAACGGAGAATATTCAGCTTTCACTGCCGTTTGAGATTCCAGTAGATAGTTTTTTTATGTTGAGTGATTCTTTAAAGAATGTATGGACTTTTAACAAATATAGAAAATTTCTTCCTGTTGGATGGCAGGGTTATTCATCGATATACGAAGCTTATTATGCGGGTAAGGCGGGCAGAACGGCAATAATTGCTCATGGTACCACCATTGATCCGACTTATTACAAAGGAGAACCTTATTTCCCCGAAACCCCATCCCTTGGTTGTCTATGTGCTTCCGAAACATGGGCAGCGTCTAATGGAAGAAGGTTAGAAAGTGATCAGCAAAAGCTTGTAAATGCTATAAGAGAAACAGGAAGAACCACTGGATATTGTGTGGTTCTCAATTTGAGTAATAGGCAAAGACCTGTATTTGAATCAGATATTATAAAAATCATCAAAAATGCGAAAATACCGATTAAATAAATAGCCTAATCAAATAGCAACAGTTAGCCGTCATTTAATTGGACTGGAGGTCTTTTTAGTTTTTAGTTTTATTCTTAGAAATGGTATCCTATAATATAATGAATAATTTACATCAAATGCTGATTTGGAATTTCCCTTTCCAAAACCAGGTATGACGTATGGGGTTAGTTGAGAATTAATATTACTATTAAGTAAGATCCTTTCACGTACCGACCATCCAATAAAGAAATTTTTTAGTGCCTCAATTTTAATACCGGCTGCAATTTCAAACCAGGTAGCTGCTACATCATGAAGAGGAATTGAACCATTCACATTTCCCCAATAGATATCCGCAATCTGAAAGGATGAAGCTGAATGACTTAAATTGGCATGACCTAACCGGAATCCCCCATAAATAAGGTTATTATCATTAATATTGTCATGTTTCAATAAATTATAGTCAAAGCCAATTCGCCAGAAATATCCCGAAGAATGATAAACTAACTTTGGACTGTTGTTAATTTTTGAATTGTTCCAACCGCCTTCTGCAATTGCGAACCAATTTTGCCGTACTTGCATATCGACTGAGAATTCTTCATCCCTTCGATTTGGCTGCAGGTAATCAAGAATTGGCCGACTTATATCATACCCGAATCTCAAACCATATTTTACTTCTCCACTATCTTGTTGACCATGACATATCCGAATTGCAAGAATGAGAATACTAATAAAACAATTGAATATTTTCCACATTGGTATTATTTATGGTTTTAGTTTCCAGATAAATGGAATCGATATTATGGTGTGTAGTATTTATTGAATCAATATTATAAAATGTGACAAAACCACATGCTGGAGAAATTAAATGGATTGTCCTGGTATAAATTATTTGTATAGTATCTGCAAGCCCAGTTGTATCAGGTTGAATATAAAAGGATGTAGTGTCCGAATTCTGGTTTAGGGGTAAATGCACGTTAGTTTCACTGGATTTTGCAAATAAGCTATCAATTTTACCTAACCCGAAAATAGTAACAGCCGGCAGAATGGTATCAAATGGGGGATTAAAGTTCATTTGATAGAATCCTATGCCTATTAAAGTGGAAGTTGATGATTCGCAAAGAGTAATATCATTGTTACAGGATGATATTGTATTGATTCCTGTTAAAAAGGATAAAAGAAATAAATATCGGAAAGGAGTTAGCATTAAGGAAATTCAGTTTATAAAAGTTCAATTTTTACTCTTACCCGTTTATGAACTTTTGACAAGATATATGCAATATAAGTTTAGTTTCCTTTTATGTCTAAACGAATCCAAACTTCTGGTAATTCCTTCATTTGTATTAAAATTTAAATTTTTTATATACAATCATATTAATTCTGCCTTAAGATACTTACTTGTATGATTATTAGGTAATAATGATAATTTTTCAGGGGTGCCATTAAAGAGAATTTTTCCGCCTTCTTCTCCCCCTTCTGGCCCCAAATCGATAATATAATCTGCGGTTTTTATAACATCCATATTATGTTCAATAACCATTACCGTATTACCCCTATCCACTAATTTGCTAAGTACATTGAGTAGTAATTGAATATCCTGAAAATGAAGACCTGTCGTTGGTTCATCTAAAATATAAATAGTTTTCCCTGTATCTTTTTTTGATAATTCAGTACCCAGTTTAACCCGTTGAGCTTCTCCGCCACTAAGTGTCACAGCTGATTGACCTAAAGTAATATATCCCAAACCAACGTCCTTAAGTACTTTTATTTTTCTGTAAAGATTGGGGACAGGCTGAAAAAATTCAGCTGCCTCATCTACCGTCATATCCAAAATTTCCGAAATTGATTTACCCTTATAATGGATTTCAAGAGTTTCTCTATTATATCTTCTGCCATTGCATTTCTCGCAATGTACATAGACATCTGGGAGAAAACTCATTTCGATTACCCGCATTCCTGCTCCTTCACAGACTTCGCATCTTCCGCTTTTTACATTAAAAGAAAAGCGCCCAGGGGTGTAGCCTCTAATCTTTGCTTCCTGTACATTGGCAAATAATTGCCTAATTTCTGTAAAAAACCCACAATATGTGGCAGGATTGCTTCGTGGAGTCCTACCAATTGGTGATTGATCAATTTCTATAACCTTATCTATGGAGCTTAAACCTTCAATACTAGTGTATTCTAAAGGATAGACCCTGGAACCATAACAATGTCTACTAAGTATTGGATAAAGAGTATCATTAATTAATGATGATTTACCACTGCCGGAAACTCCTGTAATGCAGATAAATGTACCTAGTGGAAATTTTACTGATATATTTTTTAAATTATTCCCTCTTGCACCTTTTATTTCAAGGAATTTTCCATTTCCTTTTTTTCTGAATTCAGGTACTGCAATTTCCCTTATTCCATTTAGGTAGTAAGAGGTAGGTGTCTGCATTTTAGCTACTTCTTTTGGCGAACCTTCTGCAATAATTTGCCCTCCATGAATTCCAGCTGCAGGACCTACATCTATAAGGTAATCAGCATGTAACATAATGTCTTTATCATGTTCCACAACAATTACTGTATTTCCCAAATTTCGGAGATTTTTAAGTGCTTCGATTAACTGGTGATTATCGCGCTGATGAAGACCGATACTGGGTTCATCCAAAATATAGGTTATCCCCATTAATTGAGAGCCAATCTGAGTAGCTAATCGTATACGTTGTGATTCACCACCACTAAGACTTCGGGTGGGTCTATTCAAAGTAAGGTATCCCAATCCAACATTTAAAAGGAAACCCAACCTTTCACGGATTTCCTTAAAAATATCCCGGGCAATTGCATTTTGTTTGGAACTAAGCTGTTGTTCAATTTTTGAAAACCATTCAGCTAGTTTAATGAGATCCATTTGGCCAAGTTCAAATATATTTTTTCCGTTAATTTTAAACCAAAGACTTTCTTTTTTCAATCGGGCACCTAAGCATTCTGGACAAGTAGAAAGTTTCATGAAATCTTCCGCCCAATTACGCACAAAATCGGAATTTGTGTCATTAAAAAAGCGTTTTACCATATTTACTACTCCTTCATAATCAGTAAGGTAAACTCTACTATCTTTTTCATCAAAGCCCATATCAATCTCCAGCCTACTGTCAACATTACCGAAAAGAATGAGATTTAGCGTTTTTTTAGGAATTTCATTCAATGGGGAAGAAAGGGAAAATTTATATTTTTTTGCTAATTGTCTCATTTGCTTAAATGCAAATGTATCTCTAGCTTCTCCCAATGGCACAATTCCTCCTTCATTTATTGATTTAGTATAATCAGGTATTACTGCTTCCAAGTTTATTTGATAAATAGTTCCGAGTCCTTTACAACGTGGGCATGCGCCATAAGGTGAATTAAATGAAAAAGTATTTGGAGAAGGTTCCTCATAAGCGATTCCTGTTTCAAAGCACATAAATTGTTTACTGAATTGAGAAATCTTATTATTTTCATGATCCAGAATAAACATCAATCCTGCACCTAATTGAAGTGTTTTTGTCAGACTCTGAGTGATTCTGCTCTTGGACTCATCTTTGACTTCGATGCGGTCTACGATTAATTCTATGTCATGAATTTTATATCTGTCAACCTGCATGCGTTCTTTTAAATCCATAATTTTTCCATCTACTCTCATTTTTAAGAAACCTTGTCTTCGATATTGATCAAATAGTTCACGATAATGTCCTTTTCTACCTCTGACAACAGGAGCCAGGAGATCAAGTTTTTTATTTTTATAATTTCTAAACAGGGTTTGTAAAATATCATCTTCAGAAAACCGGACCATTTTAATTCCTGTATTATATGAATAGGCCTCGCTTGCACGTGCAAATAAAAGCCTCATAAAATCATAGATTTCAGTTACAGTTCCTACTGTAGACCGGGGATTTTTGTTAGTTGTTTTTTGTTCTATTGAAATGACTGGTGAGAGTCCGGTGATTTTATCCACATCTGGACGTTCCATATCTCCAATAAATTGCCTAGCATAAGCTGAAAAACTTTCCATATAACGACGTTGTCCTTCTGCATATATTGTATCAAATGCCAATGAAGATTTCCCACTGCCACTGATACCTGTTATTACAACTAGTTTGTTTTTAGGAAGATGGATGTCAATATTTTTGAGATTATGTACTCTAGCACCATACACTGAAATATATAGATCTTCAGAGGAAATAATTCCCGGTGGAAGTGGTATATTATTTTTTTGAGGCATGATAGTAAAATGCTTGCAAATATAACGACAAATAGTAGTGGTGTAGCGCAGATTTTAAGAATTTTATGATTTCAATTCATGAAGTTGCACTAGATTTTAATTTCAAAATTTATTTAAAGAGTTTCGAGGAGTATTCGGTAATTAAATTCTATTCTGTGCATATTAAATATTTTAGAATTATTCTTTGATCAAACGATGGGTAACCTGAAATATAAAACCATCGGTATGCTGGAGGGTGATAGCGATTTTTATTACAATGGTTCTTTATCCTACTAAAATGCCTAATGCGACCTTTATCAAATATCGAAGCTAGTCCTTTGTTCATCACCTTAAAATGGGAACCACTGCAGCAGAAAGTATGTTTCCGATAACTGAAGGGGGAAGTAATTTCTTCAGTTAAATATAGTCTTTATATTATATTGCAGAGCAAATAAACAATATTAATATAACACCATGGATTCCAGCTGAAGTGCCTAAATAAAATTATTGACATCTAATCAAACTTTATGATACTCAAAAACAAGAATGCAATTATTTATGGCGCTGGTGGCTCTATGGGCTCCGCGGTAGCCAGAGCGTTCGCCGATGCCGGCGCAAAAGTGTTCATAACTGGGCGGAATATTAGCTCCGTTCAAAAAACAGCAAATGAAATTCTTGATTCCAATGGAAGTGTGGAAGCTGAGCAGTTGGATGCAATGGATGAAAATGCAATTAACGGCCATTTGGAACGAGTTGTACAGAAAGTTGGGAAAATTGATATATCGTTCAATGCCGTTGGGGTTGATGTAATACAAAATATCCCATTGATCGATATCCCATTGGACGATTTTATAAGCCCAATAACCTTAACCATGCGAACTCGGTTTTTAACTTCAATAGCTACCGGAAGGGTAATGATCAAGCAGGGTTCAGGAGTTATTTTATTCCTAACGGCAACGCCCGGAGGAATAGGTTATCCCTATACAGGTGGTTTTGCACCGGCATGTTGCGCATTAGAATGCATGTCGAAGAACCTTGCTTCGGAGTTAGGCGTATTTGGCATCCGTGTAGTATGTATTCGATCCGGTGGTTCACCGGATTCGAAAGTATTCAAAGAAGCGATCGACCGTGATCCAGCAAATATGGCGCTTATCATCCGAAAAATGGAAGAAGATACGATGCTGAAAAAACTACCTCTCAGAGCTGATATAGCTAATGTTGCAGTATTTCTGGCATCCGATATGTCTGCTAAAATAACTGGGGGTATCATTGATGTAACCAGTGGCACAACCACAGGACTTAATTATAGGGTGCGATCACAAGATTCAAATTATTCAACTTTTTCTTCACAATGAAGTAGTTATTCTGGGATAGACAATTAAAAATGAACAAAAAAAACTGCACCGGGAAACAGTCTTCAAAAATCAATTTGAAAATAATCTGGAAGATAAAATTAATTTCGTTTGAGGCACTCCCCAGTTTTTAATTTGTCAAAGTAGAGCTAACTTAGTTTGTACAAATATTTTAAAAGGCTAACAAAAGTTAGAAGGATTCCAATTGTATATATATTGAAAGTGAATAATTTAAACTGTAGTGAAATATTAATGAAACTGAAACCGCTACCAGAAGGAGGGGTAAAAATTTGGTCGGGGCGGCAGGATTCGAACCTGCGGTCTCCAGCTCCCAAAGCTGGCGCGATAACCGGGCTACGCTACACCCCGAATTGAATGTAAAAGTAGACTATTATTTAAAAAGAATATTAATACATGAATTCATTGATTATCGAATATGAAATTAATCGTTTTAAACTTATTGAATTCCTTCTTTATACTCTTACTACATAATAAATGAAATAATTAATGTATGAATTATGTACTATTTGTAAAATGCATATCAAGATTTAATTAATCAAAATGAAGTAGAATACCTAATGAATATAAGAAATTCAATTTCACCTAAATACTAGTTTAAATATGATATAAAACACTAATATAAAATTATATGCGGAGAAATACAAAAATTGGAGATGTTTTTGAAGTTAAGGTTGATGAGCACAGGAAAAAGTATTTCCAGTATATAATTAAGGATATTACTCAGTTGAATAGCGATATAATTAGGTCTTTCAAATAAGTGTTTTTTAATGATAGCCATCCTGATTTATTATAAGTTTTAAGAATCGAAGTTGAATTTTATGCCCATTGTATAACCATTGTGGAAGTTAAATTTGGTTATTGGGGAAAGATTTAAAATATTAATAATGTAGGAAATACAAATCATATTTTATTTAGGAGTAGTGGTGATGCTGGTAATCACAAAATAACAGTATAAAAAGATTGGTGGGTATGGAAAATTCTTTTATTATCTTAGAAACGGAAAAAATCCGAGCCTTTGGAGTAGTTGCAAGATTATCCCAATATTTGTTTTAAAAGATCAGACAATAGTGTTTCGACAAATTCGATTATAAAGGGGTAATCTTTGGGTGTCAATCAGAAGCAAAAAAATGCCGGTGAAGATTATAAGCCAAAAGTATGCGTGACTACTTTGACCGAAAACGACCTAGTGGTCATCAAGGTAAGAGATAACGGCGTGGGTTTGCCGGACGGCATAAAAGAAATGATCCTGCAACCGTTTTTTATTACAAAACCTACAGGTGAAGGGGAAAGTCTCGGTTTATCTTTAACTTATGATCTGGTGGTAAAGGAGCTCGGGGGGAAAATAGATATGGATATCAAAGAAGGAGAATTTAATGAATTTACCATTATGCTGCCAACATGATTATTAACCGATAAACTTTGAACACCATTAAAAGACCCAGACAACGCTTTGATTTAGAAAGTGTTGGATCATTTTATGCAAAATGAGATCATTGATGTAAATTTTTTTGTTTCGTTCAATGTCCGGTTTTTGGTCGGGGCGTTGTCTTTTCTACGGGACTAGGTAAAGGTAAGGTTAAGGTAGGCTTTAAAATAGATAATTAATTGTGTAAATCATGGAGAAATTTATGCTGATTGTGAGGGAGGATTTGGCAAAGATGCGCAAATTGACTGATGAAGAACGATTTGCAAACATACCCATGTTGCTCGCATGGGTTGATTCCTTAATCAAAACCGGCAACCATATTAAGGGGGAACCCCTGCTGACAAAAGGCAGATATGTAAGTAAGGACCAAATTCTTTCTGATGGCCCCTTTATTGAGGCCAGCGAAGGGATTTCGGGTTATGATATTATCTGGGCTGAAAATATTGAACAAGCTGCAGCCATTGCCCAGACTTGTCCGCTAGTGCAAAGAGGCCTGGCAGTGAGAGAGGTCCGCCCAATTGCTACCATATATAGTGTGAATAATGAATGAATTTGATCAGCATATAGAAATTCTTTATAAGGAAAGATTCGGTCAGCTAATCTCGCTGATCTTGCAGCGTTTTAGGCAATTGCCTATTGATTGGGCAGAAGATATCGTGCAGGAAGCTTTTACGGCGGCCGCATTACACTGGCCAAAGACGGGCATGCCCGAAAATCCTTCCGGATGGCTCTATGAGACCTGCAAAAACAAATCCATCAACCTGCTTAAAAAAATTTCTAAAACTACGGATTTATCCCTGGCCAAAACTTTGACGGTAGCTGCGGACGAGATTTCCGAGGATGGTTTCAATGATGCACAATTGCTGATGCTGATGGCTTGCTGTCATCCAGATATGACGCCAAAAATGCAAGTAGTGTTGGCCCTTAAATATGTCGCCAATCTCAAGGTTGAAAATATTGCTCTG
>Ga0307373_10015276_pt1 | contig 10463 bp, 10 predicted proteins | sample OX2MG_FD_202534 | JGI IMG/M metagenome (GOLD analysis project Ga0307373, IMG submission 202534) | Soil microbial communities from Risofladan, Vaasa, Finland - OX-2 | ecosystem: Environmental > Terrestrial > Soil > Coastal area > Acid sulfate soil | place: Finland: Risofladan, Vaasa | collected...
TGTCCCGCGCACGTGATCTTCGCCTCGAACACCTCGTCGATCTCGATCACCCGGATGGGCGCGCGGACCAGCCGTGCCGACCGCTTTATCGGGATGCATTTCATGAATCCGGTGCCGGCGATGCGCCTGGTCGAGATTATCCGCGGCCTGGCGACCTCGCAGGAGACCTTCGAGGCGACCCGCTCGCTGGCCGAACGGATGGGCAAAAACACCATGACGGCGGAGGATTTTCCCGGCTTCATCGTCAATCGTATCCTGCTGCCGATGATCAATGAGGGCATCTACACGCTCTACGAAGGGGTCGGCGGGGTCACCGATATCGACACCGCGATGAAGCTCGGCACCAATCAGCCGATGGGCCCGCTGGAGCTGGCCGACCTGATCGGGCTCGACACCTGCCTGGCGATCATGGAGGTGATGCATCGGGTGTTCGGCGACGACAAGTACCGGCCTTGCCCGCTGCTCAAGAAATATGTCGACGCCGGCTACCTGGGGCGCAAGGCCGGCCGCGGCTTTTACACGTATGACAAACAGGGGAATTCGATCGCACCGGTAACACACGGCCGCTAGCACGAATCAGCGCGCGGCCGGGCCGCGCCAGGGGAGGTCCAGCGATGGCGGTAAAGGCTTTCATCCTGATCGATACGTCTCCGGGCAAGGCGCGCGACGTGGCCTTGAAGCTGCGCCAGGTGCATGGCGTTTCGGCGGCCCATGCGGTGACCGGGCCGCACGATATTATCGCGATGATCGAGGCCGACGACATCTCGGCGATGGGCGAGCTGGTGGTGCAGAAAATCCAGAGCGTGCCGGGCGTCAATCGCAGTCTGACCTCGATCGTGGCGGATTAGGCGCATGGCGGATTAAGGCGCCGCGGATCGCGGTGGCGCGGGCCGCGCGTGGCAATCATAACCGGCGGAACCGGGCAAGGAAGTTGTGACCGATGGCTGAGTTACCCGTAGTCAAACGGCTGCGCAAAGAGATGGAAACGCTCAAGCGCGAGCTCAACGTCGAACTGCCCAAGGAGCTCGAGCGTGCGCGCGCTCATGGCGATTTGTCGGAGAACGCCGAATGGGCGATGGCCAAGCAGCGCCAGGAGTTTCTGCGCGCGCGCCTGAATAACTTCGAGGCCCGCGTGGCCGAACTCGCGATGATCAATCTGGACTCGATTCCGCGCGACACGGTCGGCCTGGGCAGCCGCGTGGAGCTCGAAGACCTCGACGAAGGCGTGCGCACCGAGTACGAAATCGTTGTGCCCGAGGAGGTCGACGGCGCGCAGAACCGGATCTCGCTGTCGTCGCCGCTCGGCCGCGCGCTAATCGGCAAGGCCTGTGACGACGAGCTCGAGGTGCTGACGCCCAAGGGCAAGCGATCGTATCTGGTGCGCAAGCTGGTCACGATTCACGTGTTGCTCGCCGCCGAAACCGGCACCAACAGCTAATTCAGCGCGCCGCCCGCCAATGGAAAATCGATCGCTTCCGTGGAGCAGCGCGCTGGTGCTGGGGATCGGTCTGGCGGCCGGCGGATGGTTCGTCGGCAATGGGTTCTACCGGGCACGCGCCGAGCGCTACGTGACGGTGAAGGGGCTGGTCGAGCGTAACGTCAGGGCCGACCTCGCGCTCTGGTCGATCAGCTACACCGCGGCGGGCGCCGATCTGAATGCGGCCAATGACAAGCTGATCCAGGATCAAAAGACGGTAATCGCCTTCGCCCAGGCGCACGGCTTCGCGCCGGGCGAGATCGCGGTGCAGCCGACCACCGTGACCGACACCTACGCCAATGCCGCGCAGAACAGCCGCCCCGACGCCGACCAGCGCTACGTGGTCAAGGGTGGCCTGCAAATCCGCTCGATCAAGGTCGACCGGGTAAGCCAGGCGAGCCAGGATACCGGCGACCTGATCAAGCAAGGCGTCGCGCTGGGCGAGAACTATCCGCAGGCGCCGCAATATGTTTTCACCCGGCTCAACGATATCCGGCCCGCGATGCTCGCCGCGGCAACCCTCAGCGCACGCGGCGTTGCCACGCAATTCGCCGCCGACTCCCATAGCCGGCTGGGCCCGATCCGGAGGGCCAATCAGGGCGTCTTCCAGATTACCGGGCGCGACGCCTCGGGCGACAATACCAATGGCGACGACCAGAGTTCGATCGACAAGAAAGTCCGCCTGGTCTCGACCGTCGACTACTATCTGATCGATTAATCGACCGATTCGACGAACCGATCGGCGAGATCTGCCCACGGCTCCGCGCCGTCCAGTCGAGGACCCCACCCATACCCGCGGCAGGCGCAATATTTTCCGGCACCCGTCAACTTTTTCAGTGTTCACGTGCGATCTGCATAGTGGATCTGTGGAGTGGATGTCCCACCTGTCGCACGCGATACTCGTAAAATCCACGCTGGTCCCGTCCAACTGGGGCACCGCCGCCTCATCGCAAAAATAATCGTCAACGAAATAAGGCGAATTTGGCCTTGTCGTCATGGCATGAGCGATGCTTAAAGCCGTAGCGCGTCCCAGGTCATCTACATGCAAACGCAAGGGAGAGCTTCGTCTTTATGTCCAATGACGCCAACGGTTCTGGCGAGGATTTCGGCGGCGTTTTGATGCCAGTCCAGTATTATCAAATGATCAAGCGGCACGCTCCGATGTATGGCGAATTTCGGCTGCTATATGCGGTTCTAGAAGATGCACTGCGCTGTTACGTCGCGACGCGCAATGCGCGCTCGCGTTTACAGCGGGTGCGCTTTCTGGAAGTGCGCAACTGGTTCGCGCTGCGTCCGGAGTGGGCGCCGCAACCCAACGGGCTGTTTGCGTTCGAGCCGCTGTGCGAAGCCCTGGGCATCGAACCCGAGGCCATCCGGCGCTGCTTGGATTCGCTCGTCCTCGAGCGTATCCCGACGCGGCGCCATCGGCGCACGTCGCCCTATAGCATGGCGTCGCCGGCGGTGCGGCGCCAAGCGGTGCGAGCAAGGCGCACGGCGTGATATTTATGGGTATTGCGGATCGTGCGCGCGGAGCCGCCGATGGCAGAAGAGTCGCCCAGCAAAAAAGCATTGGTGATCAATGCGGTAGGCATCACGCTGACTTACCTGGCGGTTGGTCTGTTGTGGGTAGTGACCTCGGAGTTTGCGCTGTCCGAGATGCCGGCGCGCACGCTGGTGTTGAACCGCGTGGCGTTTATTCTCGCGTCGGGCGGGCTGCTGTACGTGCTCGCCTCGCGCTGGGCGGGGCGAATCCGGCGGGTGAATCAGGATCTCGAAGAGACCGCGGCGCGTGCCGCCGCCCTGTTCGACGCCGCCGCGTGGGGCATCCTGCGCGTCAGCCCGGATGGCACAATTCACAACGTTAATCCGAAGGCGATCGAGATGTTCGGTTATACGCTGGAGGAATTAATCGGACAGCCGGTCGAGCTGCTGATTCCGCAGCGCTTGCGCCAGGGCCATCTGGGCCATCGCGCGAATTTTTTTTCCGCCCCGCAATCGCGCCAAATGGGGGTAGGCGCGCAGTTGGTAGGCGCGCGCAAGGACGGCTGCGAATTTCCGATCGAGGTCAGCCTGAATTTCCTGCATACGATAAAAGGCGACGTCGTAATGGCCTTCATCACGGACGTGACCGAGCGCCTGAAGCTCGAGCGCGAGGCGCGCCGCGGCGAGACGCTGACCGCGCTCGGCGCGATCGCGGCGGGGGTGGCGCACGAACTCAACAATCCGCTGGCGGTGGTTTCCTCACGGATCGAACTGATCATGGCGACCGCGGAACCGGGGCTGTCGGCGCAGACCCGCGAAGATCTCGAAGTGGTGCATCGCAATGCGCGGCGCGCTAGCCAGATCGCGGCGGAGCTGCTCAACTCGGCGCGCCAGCGGCCGGTCGAGCGGCGGCCGGTAAATCTCAACGACCTGGTCGAGGAGACCTTGCGCAACTTCCGCGAGCAAATGCGCCGCGTGGGCGTCTCGATCGCGGTAGCGCTGGCGCCGGGGCTCGCGCCGATCAAGGGCGATCGGATCGCGCTCGAGCAGGTGCTGATCAATTTGCTGGCCAACGCGAGCGACGCGATGGCGGCCGGCGGCGGCACGCTTCGGATCGAGGGCCATGCGCTGCCCGATCGGCCCGGCTTCGCGCAGTTGTCGGTTAGCGACACGGGCTGCGGAATCATGCCCGACGCGCTCGGCCATATCTTTGACGTCTTCTATACGACCAAGGCGACCGGCACGGGACTCGGCTTGTGGCTCTGCCGGCGCATTATGCTCGAGCATCAGGGGCGCATCGACGTGCGCTCGGAAGTGGGTTGTGGCACGACCTTTACGATTACGCTGCCGCTGGCCGAGGTTCCGGATCAGGTGCAGATCAATGTCTGATCGCGGCGGGCCGCCCGAGTGGCTCGAGAATTCGCCTGGAGGCCGTGCGCCGAGCGGATTCGCGACGGGCCGCCGAATACTGATCGTCGACGACGAGCCCGACCTGGCCGAATCGTGCGCGCGCCTGCTCGGCCTCAAGGGTCACGAGTGCTTTCGTGCGCATGGCCAGCACGAGGCGATGACAATGATCGACCATCTGGTTCCCGACCTGGTTCTGACCGATCTGTACCTGTCTGATGGTGACGGGCTGGCCGTGGCGCGCCACGCGGGGCGGCGGGTTCGGCCGTTGCCGGTAATCCTGATGACGGCGTATCACAGTCCCGACGCAGTGGCGGCGGCGGCTGAAGTGGGCGCGGTGGACTATCTGCTCAAGCCATTCTCGATGGCCGAACTGGATCGCGCGGTGAGTGCGGCGATCGCGCCAGATCATCAGATGGTCCGTGCGCCGCATGGCTGAACCCGTATAAGTTCCGAATAAAATTCCGGAAAATCTCCGATCTTCGCGTGCCCGACGCGGGCCCGCGCCGAATCCGCCAGCGCGTCAGCGCAAGCTGTGCTTGCTGAGGATGCGATGGAGGGTTTTGCGATCGACGCCGGCGACGCGCGCGGCTTGCGACACGTTGCCGCCTTCACGGCGCAGCACTTCGGCCACGTAGGCCGCTTCAAGCTGGCCGATCCAGCGCTCCTTGGCCTCTTTGAGGGTGAGCGTGGCGATCGGATCGGCGAGCTCCGGCGTGGCCGGAATCGCTGTCGCATCGGCGGCGTGATTGGCGGTGGGTGGCGCAGCGGGCGGGAGCCGCGCTCCCAGATGGGCCGGCAGGTCGTCGGGCGTAATCAGATCGCCGTCGGCCAGGGCGCAGGCGCGCTCGACCACGTTTTGCAGTTCGCGCACATTGCCCGGCCACGCGTGGGCTTCGAGCAGTGCGATGGCTTCGCGGGTAAAGCCGCGCAGCTCGCGGCCGCCGGATCGGGCGTACTTGTGGAGAAAGGTTTGCGCCAGTAAGGAGACGTCGCCGGTGCGCTCGCGCAACGGGGGCAGGGCGATATCGATTACGTTGACGCGATAGTAGAGGTCGTCGCGGAATTCGCCCGCGGTGACGCTCTCGCGCAGGTTGCGATTGGAAGCCGAAAGCACGCGTATGTCGATCGCAATCTCACGCGTGCCGCCGACCCGCCGGATGCGGCGCTCTTGCAGGACGCGGAGCAGCTTGGCCTGCAGGCCGGCTGGCAGTTCGCCGATCTCGTCGAGGAACACGGTGCCGTGATCGGCAATCTCGAGCAGTCCCAGCTTGACGGCGGAGGCGCCGGTGAAGGAGCCTTTTTCATGGCCGAAGAGTTCCGACTCGAGCAGGTTCTCGGGCAGCGAAGCGCAATCGACCGCGACGAACGGATGGTGCGCGCGCGGACTGTTGGCGTGAATCGCGCGGGCGACCAGTTCCTTGCCGGTGCCCGACTCGCCCATGATCAGGATGTCGGCGTCGGTGCGCGCCGCCTTGCGCACGATTTCGATCACGCTGTGCAGCGCGCTGCTGCCGCCGATGATATTGCCGAAGCCGTAAGTCTCGCGCAGTTGTTCGCGCAGGTGCCGGTTTTCGAGCGCCAGGCGGCGCTGGGTCAGGGCGCGCTCGACCGCGACGCGGAGCTGTTCGAGCGAAAAGGGTTTCGGCAGGTAATCGAAGGCGCCTTCGCGCACCGCGGAGACGGCCGACTCGATCGTAGCGTAGGCGGTGAACATGATGACCGGCCGCAGCGGATCGATCTCCTTGGCGCGCCGCAGCAGTTGAAAGCCATCCATCGCGGGCATCCTCAGGTCGGTCAGCAGCAGGTCGGGACGCTCGGACTCGAGCATCGCGATGGCGGTTTGCGGGTCGCTGGTGCTCAGGCATTCGTAGCCGGCCAGCGCGAGAATCCGCCGGCAGCTTTCGACCATGTCGGGTTCGTCGTCGAGGATGAGAATTCGCGCCATAGCGGTTGTGCGATCGTAAAAACGAAAAGCCGTCGGCGGACCGGCCCGGGCAATGGAGGTCGGCCTGAGCGTTTAGCGAGGTGCCCGCCGGCCATCGTCTAAGCCGAAACTCAGGCTGCTAGGAATTGCGCTTCAAAGCAAGTCCGATGCGATCGCAAGAGTCAGGCGTCGCGCCCTAAGGAAACACTGCGCAAGTCAGTTCGTCATTCTGAACGGAGTCCGCGCAGTAAAGAATCCCGAGATTCTTCGCTGCGCTCAGAATGACACAATGGCGCTTGTGCGGAGGTTCCCGAAAGGCGCATCGCGGAATCGATGGAGGGGCGTGGATATAACTGCGGCGTCGGGATTTTGCCGCTCCTGAAAGTCGATACTGTCGGGTTTTTTCTATCATAGCGCTGGGAGGTGATGAGCATTCGAGACATGGCCGATTATGATACAGGGGGCGTTGGATAACCGTCCGGTGGATAGTTTTTGGCTTCACGGCGATTCAAAACATCTCTAGGATCCAGAATCGCCTAAAATTCATCAATTTGGATGTATTGACATAACTAAGCATAACTCATATTACTTGAATCCGTCGGGAAGGGGGAACGTCGTCTTCAAGTTGGTACGCTGAGAGACCGATGTGTGGCGCCAGCTGGAAAACGATGTTCGCTGCGATTAGGCGGTCATACAGTTACGCAAATTTGTCCGGGAGGAAGAGTGATATGAAGGAAATGATGACTCGTCTGTATGTGAAGGTGCAAGGTTTTCGTAAGGGCCAGACGATGACGGAATACGCGCTGATTCTGGCGGCCGTCGCGATCGTCGTGTTCGTGACCTACGAAGTGATGGGTCAGGACATCGGCTCGCTGGTCAACAAGATCGACAGCTCGCTGAGCACTTCCTAATTCGACGATCCAGAGCCGGTAGCACAGTACGGGGAAGGTAAAGCTTCGGACGAAGCCGTACCCCTTCCTTCGAACATCGGGATGGCGGGAGCGCAGTTTGCTCCCGCCGTCATTTTTTTGGGCGCGCATCTAACGGCCGGCGTGAAAGTTCCGCACCTCGGTTGCGATTGCCGTACCGTTGAAGAAGTCGGGATTGAGCCCGGTCCACATCCGGATCGGGTTGGCAAAGACGAATTCGCGGAACTCGTCGTCATTGATGAGCCCGTGCTCGACCAGTTCGTAGGCCTCTTCGGTAACTTCGGTCATATCGGGAACGTCCCAATGACCGATGTCGGAACTGAACAGCACGTTGAGCCGCGCGCCGTACGGATTGACTTTGGTATTGAAGGCCCACGCATTGATCGGATCGTCGGCCTCGCATCCGAAGTAAAACTGCTTGACGAAAACCTCGCGGATATCCTCGGCCCGTTCGATTTTGCACGGGGCGAACTCATCGAGCGTGGCGGGATCTTCATGCGCGCCGCTGAAACGCTCGCCGGCCTCGGCCAGGCGCGGGATCTTGTCCTGGATGAGGGCGGTGCCGTAGCGGCGGCAGAGATCATAGAACAGTGTGCGATCGAGATTCGCCGGATTGTAGTTCTCGACCGCGCGGCGATTGCGCTTGTGCCAGTGCGCGACGAGATCGGCGTAGAGCGTGCAGGCCCAGCCCGCGCCACCCTCTAAAAAGGCGAAGCGCAATTGCGGGAAGCGTTGCGGCACGCCGCCCATGAAGAGCGATTTGCATACGGCCTCGCCGGCGGCGGCGAAGTTGCCGATATGGTTGTAGACGTAATTGTTGACCGAGTTGCGGCTGCCCCATCCCATGCTGCTCGAATGGAAGGTGGGAGCGACCCGCAACTCCGCGCATTTGGCCCATACCGGGTCGTAATCGTAGAGGCTGTCGATCGCCAGATGGTCGACCCAGAAGGCCCAGCGCGTGACTTCGGGGGCGCGCTTGAGCACGGTCGCGATCGGACGGCGGACGTTGCCGGCCATCATCACGGCCCTGAAGCCGAGCGTCTTGACCGCGAACTCGAGCTCCTCGATCGCCTCGGCCGGCGTATGCATCGGGATGACGGCGACCGGCGCGATGCGATCGGAGAACTCGCGGAACAGGTCGGCGTGAAACATATTGTAGGCACGGCTCGCTCCGCGGCGCAGTTCGTCATCCTCAAGATGGGCGGCGAACATCGCGAGCGTCGGGTAGAGCACGGTGAAATCGAGGCCGAACTGTTCGAGGCGTTCGTAGAGCAGCTTGGGCAGCGTCGCGGTCGCGCGATCGAGCGTATTTTTGGTCGGAAAGGCCCACCAGGGCGGCCGCGTCGAGCGCCTTTCGAGGCGTTCCTCGGGGCTCAGGCGATGCCATCCGCCGCCCGCGCCGCGGCCATTGCCGCTGCGGAAACGATCGACCAGCGCGGTGCCGCCGACCTGCTTCAGGTAATCCGCGATGGCCGGCGCGAATTCGATCGTATGGCCGTCGGAGTCGATGACCGGATGTTTCAGGCGGGCGCGCAGGGCGGCCGATTTGCTGGTCGCGGAGACTGATGCTGCCATCTCAGACTCTCTTACGGGCGGCGCCGGCGGCCCGCCGCGCTAGGCGAGCACGCCGGTCTTGCGCAACTGTTCGACCCGATCGCCGGTGATGCCGAGCAACTTCTTGAGCACCTCTTCCGTATCGGCGCCGCGCAAGGGCGCGGGCGAGCGCACGGCGCAGGGCGTACCTGACATCTTCCAGGGGATACCGGCGTGTGCGCGCTGGCCGACTTCCGGATGTTCGAGCCGGACGAGGTAGCCGCGTTCGTTGAGATGCGCGTCCTCGGCAAGGTCGCGATTACTCATCGCGGGGAAGGCGGCGACGCCGACGGCCTGGAGCGCGCGGGTGGTCTCCCAGCGATCGCGCGTGCTGGTCCACGCCGTGATGATTTCGTCGAGCGCGTCTTCGTTCTGTTTGCGCCGCGCGGCGGTCTTGAAGCGCGGATCGCCGGCAAGGGCGGGCTGGCCGAGGACCTGGCACAGCGCATGCCATTCGGCTTCGCTGCCGACCGCGATCGAAACCCATTTTTCGTCGTCACCGGCCGCCTTGTAGCATTCATGCGGCGCCATCACGGCGTCGCGATTGCCGTTGCGCTCGGGTTCGCGCTGATTCATTTCGTATTCGAGCAGTCCCTCGGGCATCAGCACGACGGCGGTCTCGAGCTGCGACTGGTCGATATACTGGCCCTCGCCGGTGAGCGCGCGATGGGTCAGGGCGGCGACGATCGCGAAGGCGCCAAAGATACCGGCGTTGGGGTCGGGATAGGAGACGCCGATTTCGCCGGCGCCGCCGCCGCGATAGCCGGTGCCGAAGAACATCCCGGCAGCCGCCGAGGCCGGCGGTCCGTAGCCGACGAAGGCCTTGAACGGTCCGGTCTGCCCGTAGCCGGACATCTCGCTCATGATGATGTCGGCTTTGATACCGCGCAGCTTGTTGTAGCCGAGGCCGAGCTTATCCATCACGCCAGCGGCGAAGTTGTTGACCACGACGTCGGCATGCTTGACCAGTTGGCAGGCGATATCGATCGCTTCGGGCTTGCTCAGGTCGAGCATGATCGATTTTTTGCCCTGGTTGTATTGATTGAAGTAGCCGGCGCGATTGGGCCCGGCGATATCGTCGGCAAAGGGCGGAATCGCGCGGGTGACGCAGGGACGTCCGGCGGATTCGACACGGATTACTTCGGCGCCGAGATGCGCGAGCTGCATTGTGCAGAACGGACCGGCCCAGGCCCAGGTGAAATCAAGCACGCGGATTCCCGCGAGCGGCAGATCGGCCATTGCAATATCCTCCAGAACCTAAGCCAGACCGGCTTTGCGCAGGTCGTTGAAACGATCGGGGGCGACGCCGAGCTCGGTGCAGAAGACCTCGGCGCCATGCTCGCCCAGGCGCGGCGCGGGCCGGCGCAGCGACCACGGCGTGCGTCCGTACTGGGTGGGCCGGCCGGGCAAGCGAAGCGTGCCGACGCCGGGCTGCTCGAGGGCGGCGAAGAACTGGCGTTCGGCGAGATGCTCGCTGTCGTAAAGGTCACGCATTGTATTGACAGGCGCCATCGGGATGCGGCGGCCTTGCGCGTTGCGATAGAGCTCCTGGACCTTCTGCGTGCTGAACCATTCGCCCATCAAAGCCTTGAGGGCGTCCTGGTTCTGGCCGCGCAACAGGCGATCCTTGAAGAGATCCTCCGCGGCC
>Ga0307373_10015278_pt1 | contig 10462 bp, 11 predicted proteins | sample OX2MG_FD_202534 | JGI IMG/M metagenome (GOLD analysis project Ga0307373, IMG submission 202534) | Soil microbial communities from Risofladan, Vaasa, Finland - OX-2 | ecosystem: Environmental > Terrestrial > Soil > Coastal area > Acid sulfate soil | place: Finland: Risofladan, Vaasa | collected...
TACGGCCCACCACTCCTGACATAACGCGAACCGGTCCGGCGGGCAGCCGGTAGGTCGGGACGATGGCGTCTCGGCTCTCGCCGACTCGAATCTCGGCAACGAGTGCCTGAAGCAGAGCCTTGCGCTGGCCAGCGGTGCCCTCGGCCATCGCTTCGCGGATCGCGTCCTCGGCGTCGCTGAGGTCGGCGGGGGTCGGCAGGTGGACGGCCTCCGCGTCTATCGTCTCGGCCAGCTCCTCCCGCCGTCGGCATAGGCCCGCGAGCTTCTCCTCTATTGCCTATCCCCTCAACTCCGAGCTGCGAATGTCGGGCCTGCGAGAGTGCCGGTTTCGAAGGCGTTGAAGTACCGCGCGAGCGACTCCTCGCCCTTCTGGATGGCGGCGTCAACGCTGCGCAACTCGCCTCGAACGCTGGGCGCGGAAGCCTCCGCTTTCACGCGAGCGCCCCGAACCGCTGACTCGACGAGGTCAGTGTCCGCGTAGGTCGCAAGTATTGACTCCAGCGCGGCTTGATCGAGAGCGTCCGCTGGCAGCCGGTCGGCCTGGCAGCCGTTGGCGCCCGTAGCGGTTGCGCGAGAAGCAGGTGTAGTAGCGATAGGCGGCTTTGCGCCCGTGGGCGACTGTCCCCAGGTAGCGGTTTGCCGCACTGGCCGCACCGGATGAGGCCGCTCAGCAGGTACTCCGTGCCTCTGCTGCGACGCTTCCCGGCAACCTCACCGCGCTCAGCGAGTAGCCGGTCGGCTGCTTCAAAGAGGCTCGGCTCGATGAGCGCTTCGTACTGAGCCTCGTGGCTCGCTCCGCGGAAGGCGATGCGGCCGACCTGCACCGGGTTGCGCAGCACATCGAAGACGGTGACCTGACTCCACGGTCGCCCGAGCCGCGTCCTATGACCGTGACTGTTGAGCCAGTTGGCGACCGCTCGCGTGCCGAGGCGCTTGTTCACGTAGAGGTCGAAGATCGTCCGGACAATCGTGGCCTCGGTTGTGGTTCGCTCCTACAAGCTGCTGGTCAAAGTCGAGCGAGCATTCCGCAGCTTCAAATCCCTCGATCTTCAGGTGCGTCCGCTGCATCACTACAGCGACGACCGGGTGGCGCCCACATCCTGCTCTGCATGCTCGCCTATTACGTGCGCTGGCACCTCGAGCAGGCCTGGTCAGAGCTGCTCTTCAAAGACGAAGAACCACCGCTGGCGGACGACCCAGTGGTCCCCGCCCGGCGCTCTGCCGGTGCTCTTCGCAAGGCCAGCACCCAGCAGTTGGCCGACGGCAGTCCCGTACACAGCTGGCGGACTCTGCTGGTCGCTCTTCGCAGCCTGACCCGCAACCGCGTCCTGCCCAAGGGTGCCCCCGACGCCGCAGCCTTCGAGATGGTGGCGACGGCTACCCCCCTCCAGGCCCAGGCGCTCGCCCTCATCGCCGCCTTTCAGCCGTAGTCAGAACGCGGCCGCCTCAGTTGAGCTCAGCTGAACTCGCCCAGGCCCTCGAACTTCCGGTTAGGGAGCACAACCCAATAACCCCACGCCAGCGCGTCGGCCGTTTGGCTCAGGGGGCCATCAGCTAGGCGTTAAGAACTTGACCAATTCGCACGGCGATGAGCTTTTTTACGAGCTCCTTGGGAAGTGGTTCGTCGACGGGAAACCGGAGCGTCCCCGCATTGGTGTCGTAACCGGCCAACTCAGCTGATAACTCTGCCAGAACCGATCCGCTGTGCGGGAAGTAACTGAGGTGATTCTTGAACGCCGCGAATCCGGCAATCATCTTGCCGTGCAGCTTGAAGCCGGGCATACCGTACGAGATGCACTCCTCGGCTCCCGGGCTGATCGCGGCGATACTCTGACGGAGTGCCATCAAGGTGCTCCGCCCGGGTTCCTCCACTGCTGCCAGGTACGTGTCGACCTCGCCCTTTGACACGTCCGCATTGTCGGTCAGCGATGCGACTGGGTCAAGCACGGGTCGATTTGGAATTTGCCGAAAATGCCTACGCTGGAGGGCCCGCCGATCGCCCCCGACCGGCACATGCCGGGATGTAACCGGAACGCCAAGGCAGCCTGCACGAGGCCATCCTCGGCCGCCGCCATTTAGATCCTTGGCCGGCACACCACCCGCCCCGACTTCCCGCGACGTCTGACACTTTCGGGGGTCCTTCGCGGGCTGTCAGGTGCGGCCCGCTTGGTCCGGTCGTGGCGGATCGAACCGGGCATGCGCCAATGGCCGGCGACTATGCTAGCGGCGAGACTCGGGCCATGACGGCTGGCCCAGTGGTTTTTGCACCAGAGATGAAGCGGGGGGTTAGAAAAGCATGCCAACGGTTCTCTACACGGTCAAATCGACCATCAGCAAGCAGAACGAGGCTGCCTATAACAAGTGGTACAACGAGGACCACATCCCTCAATTCTTGGCCTATCCAGGGGTGGTCAGCGCCCATCGCTTTCGGTCCATCCTGGGCGAGGACACCTACCAATACATAGCGCTCTATGAGTTCCAAGATGAGCGAACACTTCGGGAAATGTTGGATTCGGCGCAAATGAAGGACTTGAAGGCCGACTTCGACCGGCGATTCCCCGAGAGCAAGCGTTCCAGCGCAGCTTACGAACAGGTTTGGCCTTAGTCGCGGACGCCAGCGAGAAGGTGGGCCTTGGGGTGGCGGCGCCGCCCAACTGCTGCAGAGGTCATCTCTGGGGCTGAGCGACTCGCCCAGGGTCTGCGCGGCCGGTCTGCAGGGCCTTAGGGGAGCCGATCGGGCGCCGGGGGGAGCGGGGATTCGGGACGACACCGCTTCGCCTAGGCGGGTACGCATTCGACCGGTGTGAGGCGGCAGTGGACGCGACGCTGGGGACGGACCACGGCCAGATGTCTTTTGTGGGCCAGTCCCGTGGGCACGCGCAACCTGCTGGTCGATTGGCGGCCGTAGATGTGCCAGAGCGGCGGGAGGACTCAACGACACCCCAATGGGGAACTGTCAGATGTGCTAGCTTGGCCGAACCCGCCAGCACCATCGGAGGTATCCGCAGAGCATGGTTCGTAACGACAACCACTACATGGTCCACATCGACGAGGTCCCGCCCAAGAGCGTCTCGGTCCAGCAGGGCTGGAACAAGATGGACATTCGATTTCCGCTTCCAGTGGATATCGCGCGGTCCGGCGGAGTGGCGCTGTTCCGGGCGGTTTTTGCACCCGGCGCCGAGCACCGAGCGCACGTGCACCCCAACGCCGACGAGTTCTACTACGTGATCCGGGGCCGGGCAGCGGTGGGTAACGGGACCGAGGAGCGTGAGGTCGAAGCGGGGACCATCGACTTCGTACCCAAGGGAAAGATCCACTGGCTGCGCAATCTCGACCCGAACGGTGAGGTAGAGGTGTTGGGCGGTTACCTCGGCGTTGGCAGCCTCGAAGAGGCTGGATACGAGTACGTAGGACAGCCGGCTGGGCAGAGTTCGGTCTAGCGGGATCTTGGAGGTCGCCAGGATCGCTGGCCCCCCGGGCAACGTACCTGGCGCCTTGGAGGCCGCGTAAATGAGCGCGAACGTCCTGGGCAAGCGGATCGCGGTAGTGGGCGCGGGGGCGTCCGGCGTGATCTCGGCCAAGGTGCTACTGGGGGCTGGCTTCAAAGACGTCGTGGTGTTTGAAGCTGGCAGTCAGGTCGGAGGGCTTTGGGTCTACGACAACGACAGCGGGGCCAGCGTCGCCTATCGCAATCTGCACATCAACACCGACATCGTTGTGGCGCGACTTTCCGACTTCGACTTTGAGCCGGGGACCTCGGACTATCCCCATCACACCGAAATGAGAGCCTACCTCGACCGATATGCGGACCACTTTGGTGTGCGGCCGAAGATTCGGTTCCGGACTCGAGTCACCGACGTGTCACCCATCGACGGGGGCGGCTGGCGAGTGGTTGCCGATGGAGGCGAGCCGGAGCGATTCGACGCGGTCGTGATTGCGACCGGTCACCTCAATGAGCCCCGATGGCCGGAGTTGCCGGGGGTGTTCGCCGGAGGCTACATGCACTCCGCTCAATACCGCCAGCCCAACGCCCACGCAGACGAGCGCGTGTGCATCATGGGGATCGGCAATTCGGCCTGTGACATCGCGTGCGATCTGGCGCTAATCGCCCAACGGGTCGTTGTTTCGACTCGGACGGGGACTCTGATCTGGCCCAAATGGGCCTTCGGTTTCCCGCTGACCAGGCTGCAGACGCGCTTCGAGTGGCCCTTCCTTCCGCCCCGGGTCCGGACCTGGCTCTACAAGACCGCCAGCCGCCTCATCGTCTGGATGATCTTCGGGTCGATGAAGCAATACGGCATAACCCTCCCCGCCAAGAGGACGCATCCGACCAGCAATCAGTTTTTCCTCTCCCACGTGAAGTACCGCCGAATCACGGTGAAGCCGGGCATCGAGGCGATCGATGGGTCCCGGATCACCTTCACGGACGGTACCTGGGAGGAGTTCGACAGCCTCATCGCGGCCACCGGCTACACCGTGCGATTCCCCTTCTTCAAGCCTGAGTTGTTGAATCTGGAGGACACCAAACTCCCCTTCTACAAGCGGGTGGTGCCGGTGAAGTATCGCGGACTCTACTTCATCGGTTACTTCAATCTGGACTCCGGCCTCCCTCCGGTCTTCGAGCGCCAGGCGCAGTGGGTGGCCGATCTGGAGCTCGGACGCTGCGTACTGCCTCCGCCTGAAGAGATGGAGGCGGATATCGAACTGCGCCAGAGAGAGTTGGCGGACAAGTACCTGGATCGACCCCGCCTGAACCTCGAAGAGGAGTTCATGCGCTACAAGGCGGCCATCGCCGCCGAGCGCAGACGCCGCCCCCGCTCCGGCGCGATGGCCAGTTGATGACCTGGAGGATACTGCCGCTCTGTGTCGGCGTGCTCAAGGGACGCCCCAAGGAGGCGATCACGTTTCGGCGAGGCACCGGCCAGCGGGTTGATCTGGCCTGCCTTTGCTGGCTTCTGGAGGGAGGTGGGGAGGCGATCGTGATCGACACCGGACCGGGATCCGCCGCCCTGACCGCCGCCGTACACTCTGTGGAGCTTGAGGAGCGGCAGCGCTTGGCCGATCAACTCGCCGCCCACGGAGTGGATGCGAACCAAGTCCGCACCGTGATCCTGACCCACCTGCACTGGGACCACTGCTACGGCAACCACCTATTTCCCAACGCCGAACTGGTGGTACAGGAGGAGGAGATACGGTACTCGGTCTATCCCCTTCCCTGCGACCACCTCCTCTATGAGTTTGGGAGCGGAGCCCCCTTCCTCGGCGACCTATCACGCATGCGGGCCGTTTCGGGGGCCATGGAGCTGCTCCCCGGAGTTTCGCTGATCCCAACGCCCGGACACAGCCCCGGCCACCAGAGCGTGCTCGTCACCACCGCGGAGGGGAACTACCTCATCGCCGGAGACCAGTACGACCTCTACGAGAACCTCCACGACATGATTCCCTCGGGGCCCACCGTCGACCTAGCCAGCTGGTATCGCTCCTTCGAGACGGTGAGGCGACTGGGGGCCGTCGTCCTGCCCGGACATGACATGGCCGTGCTCAATCGCCAGGTCTACGGCTGACCAGTTTCATGCCCCGAGTTCCAATCCCCAACCCCGGGGGCCTTCCCGGTGCTCCGGTCGCATCGCTGGTGGGCAGATGAACGATTCGTCCGACCTGCCCCTGAGCGGGATTACGGTCATCGATTGCGGGCAGGTGATCGCCGGGCCGAGCATCGGGATGCTCCTCGGCGACTTCGGAGCTGAGGTCATAAAGGTCGAGAACCCCAAGGGAGGCGACCAAATCCGAAACTTCGGCTACCAGAAGAATGGCGTCTCCCTGCACTCCAAGCTCTTCTCGCGCAACAAGAAGTCGATCACGCTCAATCTCCACGACGGCGAGGGCCAGGGGCTTTTCTGCCGTCTGATGCAAGCCACCCGGCCCGACATTCTGATTGAGAGCTTTCGCCCCGGCACCATGGAGCGATGGAACCTCGGGTTTGACAGGCTGCGAGAGATCTGCCCGGGTCTGGTCATGATCCGCGTCTCCGGATTCGGCCAGTTCGGACCCTATCGGGAGAGACCCGGATTTGGAACCCTGGCCGAGGCCATGAGCGGCTTCGCCCACGTCACCGGCGAGGAGGATGGGCCGCCAACACTGCCCCCTTTCGCCCTCGCCGACGGCATCGCCGCACTTTACGCCACGGTGGGGGCGATGATCTGTCTCTACCAGCGCGATGCCAAGGGCAGGGGTCGCGGCCAATATCTCGATGTCAGTCTGCTCGAACCCATCTTCAACCTGCTCGGGCCCTACCTGGTCGAGTACGACCAGTTGGGAATGGTGCCCAAGCGCCAGGGGAACCGAACCTCATCCGCGCCTCGGAATACCTACCGCACTCGCGACGGACGCTGGATCGCCCTGGCCGGTTCCACCCAGTCCGTCGCGATTCGAGTCTTCGAGGCAATCGGGCGGCCAGATTTGATCCTCGATCCGCGTTTCCATGACAATCGCTCGCGCGTGGCCAACGTTGAGGCCCTTGACGCCATCGTGGGCGCCTGGGTGGCCGAACGAACCCAGGAGGAGGCGATCCGGGTTCTGGTCGCGGCGGAGGTGGCAGTGGCTCCGATCTGGGACATTCGTGATCTTGCGTCCGACCCCCACCTCGCGGCGCGTGAGTCGATTGTGGCGGTGGAGGACGCGGAACTGGGTCAAATCCGCATGCCCGGGGTGCTGCCGCGGCTGAGCGAGACGCCGGGGCGGGTGAGGCACGCCGGTCCGCGTCTGGGTGAACACAACCAGGCCATCTACCGGGACCGCATGGGCCTCTCCGATGAGGAGATCTCATCGCTGCTGAGCCAAGGGGTCATCTAGATTCGACCTCGGCGCTGACGGGTGGGCGCTGTCCGAGCGCGGACGGTTGTACTGCCGAACTGGGTCGGCGGCTGATGGTCTCGGGCCTGGCCCTCGACTTCAATGTCGTGTTGGCCTAGGCCAGTCCAGTTCCGGCTTGCCCGAGATCGTCAGCTTGCCGGCCCTGGCGCTGACCACGATCCAATCAGTCGGGGTCAGACCTCCACGCGCGGCCGGCCGAGGAGGTCCCGAGTTTGCCACCCGACGTGGGCTCGGCCGCGCATGTCGTCATGCCTGGCCCGGTGCCGGCGACCAACCAATCAGTCGGGCCGGGTTATCGGCCAGGATGGCGTTCATCTCGGTCTCGGTGAGGCAGTCCAGCCCCCGCACCCAATGGGCGGCGTCGCCCAGAACCATCGGGGCCGGGTAGTCGCTGCCGAGGACGACCTTATCGATGCCCACCTGATCGATGAGGAATCGAAGCGTTGCCCCCGAGAAGGTGCAGCAGTCGTAGTAGAAGCTGCTCAGGTATGAGCTCGGAGCCCGGTGCATCGGCGCGGAGCTCCCCTCATGATCGAGCGGCGGCACGAAGCCGCGCGTCGCGTCCGCTCCCTCCTCCAGCACCCCCGCCGCCTTGTCCATCCGGCTGGCGCCGAAGGCCGTGTAGCCGCCGGCGTGAGCGAGCAGTAGCTTGAGCCCGGGGTATCTATCCACCACCCCTCCCAGGACGAGGGCGCCAAACGTGAGAGTCCGCTCGGTCAGGTTTCCGACCGAGTTGCCGAGGAAGAATCGCTCGATCCTGGATTTCACCACGGTGCCGCCGCTCTGGTGGAAAAAGAGCAATGCGCCGAGGCTCTCGGCGGCCTCAAAAAAAGGGCGAAACTGCGGTTCGTCATAGGTGTGGCCGTTGACGTGATCGCCGATGATCACGCCCTTGAAATTGAGCTGCTGCATCAGTCGGTCCAACTCGACGATCGCGGCGGGCACGTCCTGCAGGGGCAGCGTACCGATGCCGACGAACACGTCCGGATGCTGCGCAACCATGTCGGCGATGTCATCGTTGCATTCGCGCGCTATCGCCTGGGTGGTCTTCAGATCCCTGTCGTATTGAAAGAAGCCCACGTTGGGGGACAGGGCCTGCCCGTCCACGCCAAGAGCCTTCATCTGCGCGAGACGGTCCTCGACGCCGAGCCGAAAGCCTGGGAACTGGAGCTCGCCGACGTGTGATCGGAGTCCGTACCACTCGCCACGGCTTTGGATGGCGGCCTTGAAGCGGTCCGGAGTGACGTGCGCGTGAAGATCGATGACCGGCACCAAGTCCTCCTAATCCTGAATCCATCCGCCCCGGCCGCGGCTGCGCTGGGCGCCGACCGCAGGATTTCCGGCGCCGGGCAGAAGTCTAGCATCCGCTCAGCGATCCTTGAGCTGACGCCACGGGACCAGACCTCCCGGGCCATCAAAGCTGGCGCCCACGCCTTGCCGCCGCTATTCCGTGCCGCCGATTGTTGGACTCGCGCTGATGCCTGGCTGAGGGATCCGGCCTTAGGGCCGGATTTTCAGCTTTCTTGTCCTGCTCCTCGTGATAGAGGCTGCGGATGAGGTCGTATTTGGGGTTCGGGAGGCGGCCTGGCCCCTGATCCGCAGTGATTTCGCACTGAGCTAGGCTCAGATCGGATTCCTGCTGGGCATGCCCAGCGTGGTCGCTGCCGCGATCGAGCCGGCATTGGGTCTGGTCGCCGACATCTGATCATGATCATCGGGGGCCTCGCCTTTGTCGCCGGGCTCGGCACCGCCGCCCTGGCGCCAGGATTCGCTTGGCTCCTTCTCGGTTTCATGGTCATCTCTCCCGCTTCGTGGGCCTTCGTGGGCCTCGCCCAGGCGTCGCTAATGGACCTTCAGCCGGGGCGCCATGAGGTGAACGTCGCACGCTGGCCGGCTCGGTCGGCGCCGTCCTCGGCCCGCTCGCTCTCGCCGCGGCGCTGACGGTGGGGTTCGGGTGGCGGGGGGTGTTGGTTGGAATCGCGCTTCTCATGGTGCCCCTGGTTGGGTGGGCGCGATCGGCGCCACAGGCCCCCGCGCTCCGATCACGTCGGTGGGCACGCCTGGGGTGTACTTTGGCGTGTGACAAATGAGTGAAGAGACCTACCTCCGATTGGGCGTGTCCATCTGGTCCAGCGACGGCAAGCACGTCGGCGATCTCGAAGCGATGATCGCGCAGCAGGAAGGCTTCCAGCCTGAGGCGCTCATCGTTCAGGAGAGCAAATGGTTCACCGGTCACGTTCTGACACCCGGCTCCTCACTTTTGGTGGACGAGGTCGTGGTTCGGATGAGCGAAGTTGGAAAGGTCACCCGCGATCGCATCGACCTGCTCATCACCGCGGATCAGGTGCGGCGGCTGCCCCCCTACCTCAAGTACCACTACCGGCCGTTGAGTCGAGGCGAGGCGTTGATGCAGGTGGTGGCGGTGGGAAGCAGTGGGATCACCATCCCTGGACTCGAGCAAACCGCGGACAAGGCCGCCGACGCAATTGAGATTGGTCGTGGCGAGAACCTGATGGCACCTGGGGGGAAGAAGTTGGGTCAGGTCAAAGAGGTACTCCTGGAGGGGGACGTACTGATCGGCGTCGTGCTCCAGCCCGGGGGCTTTTTCAAGCACGAGGTGATCTTCCCTCGGCGTCTCCTTCAGCGCGGTGACGACCTGGCCCTTTTCACCAACCTTTCGCCTGAGGATCTCGCGAGTTTGGAGCCGTTCTTGCCCGTCGCTGAGGGCTGATCGCCAACCGGCGGCCGGCTGGAGTCGTTGCGGCTCCCGATTTCGGCGCATTCGTCAAAGGCCGGTGGCGCCACTTCGGTGGCCGCATCTGCCGCAACGTTGAGCGGAGCGCCACAAGAGCGTCGAATCCGGACTCCCGCGGACCCCTTAGCCACCCCCTTCGGGGCAGGTCTGAAGGGGATCGGCCCCAGGCGCTCGGCCCAAGCACAACCCGGTCCCGGGCGTGTTCCGCGGTTTGGGCGCGGCGCTGGCCGCGATTCAGCCGGCCGCGCTAGAGGAACACGGTTTGCGGAGCGTGTGCCGCGCTCGCGACGTTGGCTGGCCCCCGCTCAGGTTTTAATATCGTGACTCTTCAACCAGGCGGAGGCCACCTGGCTGGGATCGGCGTGGTTGATCGCCACCTTGGCATTCATCGCAATGAGTGCTGAGGTGGTGAGCTTTGATGAGACGTTGTTCAAGACGGTGGTGGCGACGCCCCGCAGCACACTGGTCCGACCGATCGGCACGAGATCGTCGGCCGCCTCGAGGTGCTTGTTGTCGGTCAGCACCACCAGACCGTGGCTGCTGATGGTTGCGTCAGAGGAGAAAACCTCTCCCACCTGAACCGTGCCGCTGTCGAGTGCCGCATACGTGGCCGGCCCGTCCAGATCCAAGAGCTGGGTGGATTTGAATTTGATGCCATAGACCCGGCTCAGACCGGGTGCGCAGAGGGCATTGGTCGGACAGTCCGGTGGGGCGCCGAAGACGAGCTTGTTCGAGACCCGTGCCAGGTCGGACAGCGTTTTGAGGTTGTACTGCTTGGCGATCGCCTTCTTAACGGCGAAGGCGTTGGTGTCGAGGGCGCTCGACGGTGTCAGC
>Ga0307373_10015280_pt1 | contig 10460 bp, 8 predicted proteins | sample OX2MG_FD_202534 | JGI IMG/M metagenome (GOLD analysis project Ga0307373, IMG submission 202534) | Soil microbial communities from Risofladan, Vaasa, Finland - OX-2 | ecosystem: Environmental > Terrestrial > Soil > Coastal area > Acid sulfate soil | place: Finland: Risofladan, Vaasa | collected...
ACAAATAGCTCCATCGCTTTACCCCACGCCATTTAGCCCTTGACCGAAAAGCCTGTGAGCGACATCCTGGCAAGGAAGATTGCTCATGAAGAGGCCCATGAAAGGCGGAGACGCAGGCTACGGTATTCCCCAACTTGTCTTGGCGCACGGACACCAGCGGGCGCGGGAGATGGTTCCGGAACGTCAGCGCGCGCTTGTTGATATAGCGGCCGAGGTTCTCGCTGATGAACAACAGAAAATTGGGATCAGCTACACTGGTTTCTGCCTGACTTCCCTCCCGCACAAGCGACTGCCCGATGAGCAAGCCTGGGAGAGACACGGCCACAAAGTCACTCTCCTCGTAGAGCCAGGTCGCCTTAAAACGGCAAAGGGAGAGATGAGACTGCACGGTGTCCCGTACGGAGCCCGTGCCCGAATGATACTGCTGTATCTGCAAACGCAGGCTGTGCGATCCGGCAGTCCTCAAGTTGCTTTGGGTAGCAGCATGAGAAATTGGATGGAGCGTATGGGGCTTGCCATCGGTGGCGAGACGGCCCGTAGCTTACGCGAACAATCTGCTAGGATTTCAGCCTGCACTCTCAAGTTTTTCTGGGATGGCAGCGACGATATGTCACGGGGCTTCAAGCGTGGAGCAATCGTGGACTCAGGGCTCCAGTTTGCGATCGGCGATAGCGCCCAAGGTAGCCTCTGGGAAGACCAGGTGACGCTCGACCCAATATTCTACAAGGCGTTACGAGACCACCCCGTGCCAGTCCAAGAGGCTGCCATTAGACAGCTTCGAGATCGGTCTATGTCCCTTGATCTCTATGTGTGGCTTGCTTGGCGGTTACATACCCTTAGCAAGCCAACGCCGATTTCCTGGGCGGCTATACATGCTCAGTTCGGGGCTGGGTTCGAAAAGCTCTTCCATTTCAAGCCCCGATTCACTGAGGCCTTGGCGGCGGCAGTCGCAGCCTACCCCGAGGCCCGGGTAGAGCTGGAAGACAAAGGGATTACGCTCCATCCGTCACGGCCCCCTGTAGCACGCTTGGCTTTTGCAGCGATTTCCATCGCCTGAGGCGCCCATCGCCTAACCCCACGGCCTCCAGCCATACTATCAACACGACGCACGACGTCGTTACGTATAGACGTCGTGCGGTTTCTCTGGGCAAGAGAACCTATTCCAAGAGCGAATAGCTGCCATTGAATGGTCGGCACAGATAGCGGTGTGGGCTGTGGAACTGGCCGTGTTCCCCGGAATTACCCTGTAGTTCCATCACCGCAGGGTCGCCGTTCCGCCGACCAGATTCGGCAGTAACCGTCGGGCTTAAGGTCTTATCGCTTAACCCCACGGGGGCGGGTCGTACGGCTAAGACTCTGGTGCACGACGTCGTTACGTATGGCCGTAACGTGGCCACTTGGAGTGGCAAGACGCGTTCCACGATTGCCGCCTTGCTGCTTTCCCGGATCTTGGGATGACAAGGGTTGCCATCCAATAATTGAGTGGACGCAGCGGCAAGCCTCGGCGTTGTCGGGAACACCGGGAAAATGCCGCCGCAACTCCACCGCGGCAGCAAACTCGCCGCTCTCCTGATAGACTCGGCGGACTGCCTCGGCCACTTCTTCACTGACGACGAACATCCCCGGAGCATGGCACAGACCGCTGCCCGGCTGCCATCACCGTATGCCGACCGCGGTTTGACTGTCGGCGCTGGGTGTCGTACTGCCTGACCGACTGCACTGGGTGGCCTGAGAAATCAGCCCCTTACGCCTTGGGAGTGCACTGTGATTTCGCCCTAAGCGCCGCCTGGTGCGAATAATTTCGCCTTTCTCACCGCACAGTGTCGACCGAATCCGCCGGAATTCGGCGCTGACCCCACATTTCGGCGTTGCCGGACTCGGCGGCGGCATCGGATGAACAGGTGGTGGAACACCGATTCGTCCCGGGAACCGTGGTGGAGCATGCCGGCCGGCGCTGGCGGGTGGACCGGGCGCTGGGCGCCGAGGCGGTCCTGCTGCAGGGGGAGAGCGGGCCGCCGGTGGTGGCGCACCCGGCCCAGGTGACGTTTCCCGATGATCTGGCGGAGAGCAGCGCCACCCTGCGCCCTCCTGACGCGGCGCAGTGCACGGAAACGGCGTGGGCTGAGGCAGTGCGCCGCCGGGATATCCTGCTGCGGCTGGCGCGGCAGCAGGAGCGTGGATCGGCCGATATCGATGCGGTCGCGGCGGAACTGGGCCTCAAGCGCCGCCGTGTCTGGGAGCTGCTGCGTCTGGTGCAGACGCGCGGCCCGGACGTCGCCACCTTCCTGCCGGCGCGCCACCAGCCGAGGGCGAAGCGCATCTCACCCGAGGTAGAGGCGGTGATTGCCCAGGCAATTGAGCAACATTATGCCCAGCCCTCCCGGCCAAGCCTGCTCAGTCTCTCGCGCGAGGTGGACCTCCGGTGCGCGGCCGGCGGCCTGACCCCGCCATCCTACAACGCGGTGCAGCTCCGCGTGCAGCAGTGCAACCGGCAATGGCTGGCGCGCCGGCGCGAGGGCAGCGGCAAGGCCAGGTCGATGCGTCTGCTGACCGGTGCCCACCCGGGTGCAGCCGCGCCGTGGGCCCGCGTGCAGATCGACAGCACGCCGTGTGACCTGTGTCTGGTCCGCGAGCTTGACCGCACGGTGATCGGCAGGCCGACGGTAACGTTCGCGCTGGATCTCTACAGCCGCGTCGTGCTCGGCTTCGCGATCTCGCTGCACGGTGCTTCCACCGTGTCCACGGCACGCTGTCTGGCGCATGCCTGCCTGCCAAAGGGCGACTGGCTGGCCGGGCGGGGCCTTTCAGAGGTGCGTTGGCCGGTCTGGGGCAAACCGCAGGTACTCGAATACGATCGGGGACCCGAGAACGAGGCGGCCGGCATTCAGCGTGGTCTCGGCCTGCATGGCATCGAGGGCAAGCGGCGTCCGGTCGGCCATCCCGAGATGCATGGCATGATCGAGCGCCTGATCGGCACGATGATGCGTCACATCCACGAACGCCGCGGCACGACTTTCAGCAACGTGGCGGAGCGTGGTGAGGCGGAGCCTGCGCGCCTTGCGTGCCTGACCGTCGCCGAGCTGGAGCAGATCCTGGCGTTGATGGTGGACAGCTACCACCACACGGTGCATGCGGCGATCGGTGAACGGCCGATCGACCGCTACCTCGCCTACTACCGGCGGCCTGGCCTGTCCGATGTGGAGCGCGTGCCGCCACGCCTGCCTGCCGGGCGCCTGCTGCTCGACTTTTTGCCGTATGAGCGGCGCGCCCTGACGCGCTGCGGCTTCCGGCTGTTCCGTGTCGACTACAGCGCGCGCGACCTCCTGGGGATGTGGCGGCGCGACAACGGGCGGCGGGTGACCCGGATCGTCGTCTACGACCCACGCAGCCTGGCCACGGTGTGGGTCATGGACGAGGCGACGGATACGTATATCGCGGTGCCCTATCGCGTGCCGCACCCGGACATGACGCTCGCCGAGAGCGAGGAGGCACGGCGACGGTTGCTGGCGTTGAAGGCGGCGGACCGGACCGAGCGGCGACTGTTCGACAATCTCACCGCGATCCGCGCCATCGAAGCACAGGCGAAGACCACGACCGCACGCCGCAAGGCCGAGCGAACCCGACAGGCGCGGCGGGGCGCCCAAGAAACGGCGGCGCTTTTGCCACGCCCGGATGCGGGCGCCATCCCGCCCGCTGGCATCGCGACGCCTGAGCCGCCCAGGAAGGCGGACGCGGCGCCGTGCTCGTCAAGCATCGAGCCGTTCGCCGACGTGGAGGTGCTCTGAGATGCACGATGCGACGGCAGCGCACCTCCACGAGAGCGTGCGCCAGGTCCTGCAATGGGACGACGAGCGGCGGATCGCACACATTGATCGCGACCTGTGGATCGGCTACGGCCGGGCGCGCGAGGCGCATGCGCGGCTGGAGCAGATTTTGCGCTCGGAACGGCGCATGCGCCCGGACAATCTGCTGATCGTCGGCGCCTCGAACAACGGCAAGACCGCCATTGCGCGGCGCTTTCAGGCGCGGCAGGTGCTGCCGGAGGACCCGCAGGCTGAGCAGTCGCGGATCCCCGTCACGCTGATCCAGGCACCCAACGGGCCGCGCATTCCGCAGCTGCTCGCGGCCATCCTTGCCGCCCTGGGACGCGAGGTGGGCGCGCGACGCACGACCGCGCAACTGCGGAGCGAAGCCTACAAGGCCGTGCAGGATGTCGGCTTGCGCCTGCTGCTCATCGACGACCTGCACAACATCAAAGGTTCCGGCACCGCTGCCATGCTGGTCGAACTGCGCGAGATCGGCTCCGTCACCGGGGTCTCGCTCGGCTGCTTCGCCACCAGGGAGATCGCCTACGTGCTGCGCCAGGACGAGCAGCTCGCCAACCGGCTTGAGTTGTGCGTCCTGCCGCGCTGGCGGGGGGACGATCCGGATTACCTGCGGCTGCTGGCGACGTTCGAGCGGGCCCTGCCGCTCCGGCAGCGCTCCGTCCTCACCGGGCCGGAGACCGCGGCACGGATCCTGGCCATGGGGGAGGGCTTGATTGGCGGCATCGCGCGGGTGCTTCGGCGGGCGGCGGCGGAAGCCGTACGTTCCGGTCACGAACGTATCGACGCCGCGATGCTCGATCGCGTGCAGCCGAGCTTGCCGGCCGCGCTCGAAGACCTCGCCCAGGCGGCGGACCTGTAGGTGGGACGCGATGGACCCGCTGGATGAACCCACTGGCCAGCTGGCGATGCGCCTCGCGCGGGACGCCGCGGCGTGGCTGCCGACTGAGGATCCACAGGCCCGCCGTGCCATTGTCGGGTGGCTGGCGATGATCGCCGGCACCGGGGTTGATCCGATTGCCGCCTTGCGCGAGGCCATGCCGCGTTGGTTCGGCACGGCGGCCAGGAATTTGCTGCCTGGTTCGGTGCCGGCCGGGGTCGTGGCAGAGGGCGAGATTCCACCCACGCCGGACACGGTGGCGTTGGAACGGCTGCCCCCGTTGCGCCGGCCGACACTGTGGCCGCAACGGCCAAAGCGGTTCCCCGACGAGTTGTTCAGCGGTTGGCTGTGGCGGGCCGCCGTCGCAGCCGGCGCGCCACCAGCCCGGTTCGCCCGTGACGCAATCGGGGTCTGCCATGGCGATCCCGACATCGATGTGCCGGAGCTGGTGCTGCACCGGCTTGCCTTGGCGAGCGGGCAGTCCACGGCGCATCTCGCGGCCGGTACTCTGGGGATTTCCGACGACCGGGTCCCGGTCAGCCGCGGAGAGAGCGTGCAGGAGGCGCTGCTGCGGTATGGCCGTCCGCTGCTGGCCAGGCAGGGCCGCTCCGGCCGGCCACGCGCCGTACTGCAATACTGTCCGCGCTGCCTTGCCGAGGGCCCGGAGCCGTATTTCCGGCGGGGTTGGCGGTTCGCCATCGAGGTTGTCTGTGTGCGGCACCGCTGCCGGCTGCACGACGCGTGCTGGCGCTGCGGCGCCCTGGTGGCGCCACTCACCCAGACAGTTTCCTCGCGCCACCCCCTCTGTGCGGCATGCGGGGCGGTGCTGGCCGAGGCGGCGGCCAAACCGGCACCGGACGCCGAGCGGCCGCAGCGCGGCCTGCTATGTGTGCTGTACTACGCAGCGACGTGCTTCGATCCTGCGGCGTTGCGCGATCACCTCGCTGTCCTGAGCGAACGTTTCCCGCCGGGCAGTCGGGTGGCGACGCGAGAACGTCGTCTCACCGGCCTGCTCCCCGGCGAACTCGACCGCTGGTTCGGACCGGTCGCCGACCCGCGCCAGCGCGATCTCCTGCGGCGCCATGCGCAGGGGGGCGCGTATGGCGCCTGGTTCGGGTCCGCCGCAACGCATCACTCCTGCCATGCCACGGACCTGCCGCGGCAGAGCCGGATTCGGCCACTGACACGGGAGAAAATTCCGCGCAGCCCGTGGTTCCCGGTCTGGCCGCCGCGGCGCGCGTTGTACGAGGACGCGGGCGGGCGCCGCCGTCCGCCGGCATAACGGTGCCGGCCGCGCCCCCAGACGCTGGATTGGACGATCGCCACGCCGAGACGGAGGCCGACAGTGTCAGCGCCGACGCCATGCTGGTGCGGCTCGACGGCTTCGAGGGGCCGCTCGATCTGCTGCTCGACCTGGCACGCCGGCAGCAGGTCGATCTGGCGCAGATCTCGGCGCTGACCCTGGTCGACCAATACCTCGCCGCGATCGATCGGCTCGGCGTTGCCGCCACCCGGCTGACGCGCGCCGCGGACTGGCTGGTCATGGCGGCCTGGCTGACCTGGCTCAAATCGCGTCTGTTGGTGCCGCAAACTGCGCCCGAGGCCGCGCGGGCGGCCGGCGCCCTGGTGGATCGTCTCGCCCAGATGGAACGCGTGCGGGCTCTCGCCGCCTGGCTCGAGGCACGTCCGCAGCTCGGCCGCGACACCCATCCGCGCGGTGCGCCGGAAATCTCCGCCAGGACCGTGGTCTCCGATCTGCCAGCGTTGTTCGAGGCATGCCTGGTCGGACTGCGTTGGGAGCCGCCGCTACAGCAGACCTGGCGGCCGCCGCGGCCGATCCTCTGGCGGGTGCCGGACGCGCTCATCCGGCTCCGGGCCCTGATCGGCACCCTCCCTGACGGCACCGAGCTGGCGGGGTTTTTCCCGCCGCACCTGTTCGCGCCCGCAACGCCCGCAGGGGATCAGGCCGACGTGGGGGATCAGGCCGACGCATCTCCGCCTGTGGCGCCGCGCGCCGATCTGCCGCTGCAGCGGCGCGGCGCGGTGGCGAGCACTCTGGTTGGCGCCCTCGAGCTGGCTCGCGACTCCGCCGTCAGGCTTTGCCAGGACGCACCGTTCGGTCCGATCCGCGTGCACACCGCACCCCACGACAATGGTCCGGGACTCGCGTCGCAGGACGCGATGGCGGAGACGGCGTAAGGCCGTCGCAGATGATGGCGGGCGCGTCGGCGTGCGCCGACCGCGACGATCCGGCAAAGCCTGAAGACACCGCAAACGCTGTTCAGTCCGGCAGCGGATGTTCGGGCGGCTGTGGCATCGGCTCGGGGCCGGGTTCCGGCCCGTAGTCCGGCCGTAAGTCGAACCGCAACGCCGGCCAGCGGGCGCGCATTGCCAGCAGCGCCGGCCAGGGCGACCAGTCGGCGGCATGGAACCGGAACGCGACACTGCCCTGCCCATCCGCCAGCCGCCGCCGGACTGCGGCGCCGGCCGGCCGGGCGGTGACGTGGCGCAGCGGCCAGGTGGTGCCCCAATGCGCCCACAGCCAGGCGATGGCGCACGGATCATCCGGTCCTTGGTCGAGCAGATCAGCCGGCACCGGGATGAGCGCGTGCAGGTCGAGCGGACAGGCGCGCACGCGGGCTGCGTCGCAAGCCAGGGCGTGCCGCGCCGCGAGGGCGTCGCGTACCTGATCGGCGAGACCACGGGCGCCGGCGACGCTGATGCTGCGCGCGTGCACCGGCACCGCCACCATGCGGTTGAACCAGCCCTCGGTCGCTGCGGCCAGGCCGTTCCGCCAGGGCACAACACCGGGACCGGTCGCAGCGTCCTGGAATGCGGCCAGGGCGGCGGCGAGCCCGGCAACCGTGAGCCGGTGCGCCAGCCAGTCGGGATTGGGCAGGCACATCGCCGCCTTCGCTGCTCCGGCGGCGCGCGCGGTGTCGCTTCCCTCCTGGCCACATGTCTTCCCCTGCGGCGCCACCCGCGTTGTCCCGCCAGGTGGCAGCAGCGCGGCCGGGAACGGCAGGGGCGGGGGAAGCGTCTGGTGGCGCGGACGCCCGCGCGGGCGCTTGGCGGGGCGGGTCGGGGCGGCCCGCCGGCCGCGGATAGGGTTCAGCGGATCAGGCACCGTTCACAGCCCGAGAAGCTTGGCCGGGCTCTCGGTGCCGAGCTTCGCGCGCCGCACATAGCCACGCATGGTTTTGAGGTCCCGGTGGCGGGTGTGCGCCATGATCTGCTCGTCGCGTGCGCCGGCCGCGTAGGCCTCGGTGACGAACCCGGCGCGCAGCCCGTGCGGGGAGAGCCGCTCCACGGATGCGACGGTCAGTCCCGCTGCGGCGGCCCGCTTGCGCAGGATCTGGCGGACCGCGTCGGGATGCAGCGCGTCGGCGCCCAGCCGGCCCCAGCAGTCGATCTTACGGAACACCGGACCATGGCTGCATCCCGCGGCGGTCCGCCATGCCTCCAGCGCCAGGACCGGGCAGGTGTCGCGGTGCTCGCCGCGCGGCACGCCGATCCAGGCGCCCTCCCCTTCCGGGTCGCCCTTGGCGCGGGGGATGAGGACACGGAGCGCGCCGTCGGCGGTGAACACCAGTGCCTCCCAGGTGACGCCGGCGAGTTCGGCGCGGCGCAATGCCGCGGCATAGCCGAGCAGCAGAAGGGCGCGGTCGCGCAGCGCCGCGAGGCTGATCGCCTTGCCAGGGGTGCGCGGACGGCGTCCGGGTACGCTTGCGGTCTCGCTGGTGCGGCTGGCGTCGCAGGCAGCGACCAGGCGGCGGATTTCGGCGGTGCCCAGCGCCGCGGCGCGGCGGGCCGGGGTGCCGTGGCGGCGCAGCATGCCGCGCAGCGGCGCGCGGATCGCCGGGTGTGACGGCGTCCAGTCGTGGCCGTTGAGCTGGTGCATCTGGCCGATCGCCGCGAGCCGGCGGCGGATGCTGGCGCGGGCGTGGGTCGGCGCCATGGCGGACAGGTACGCGCCCACCGTGGCCGGGGCGGCCGGCAGGGCCGGCAGGTTGGCGGCGGCGCACCAGGTGAAGAAATGCGTCCAGTCAGCTTGGTAGGCGCGGCAGGTGGCCGGCGCCAGCGCCAGTTTCGCGTAGGCCGCGGCGGCAGCGAGAGCGGCCTCCCCGATCGGTGACGGGATAACCGCGAGGGCCTGGCCGGCCGGGCCCGGCGCGGCGGCGGCGGACCGAACGGCGCGTGCTGCGGACGGGAGCGAATCGGCTGGCATGGTGCGCGGAAGTGTCCGGCGGGAGAATATGGCAGGGCAAGGGAGAAATGCAGCACACGCGATAATCAGGCGTTATCGCGTGTGCTGCGCCCCGCAAATCCGCCCGCCGCCGGCTCCGCCGGGATCAAGACCACCACCAATCCGTGCTCAGGCCGCCCCAGACCCGGTTCTCGGCGGCCGATCGCGACAAAATCGCCGCGGCGCCGCGTTCAGGCCGGCGGCCTCCCGTCGGTCCCCTCGCCCTCCCCCGGCGATGACCGCGCCTCCGAAGCCGCCACCGACGGATCCAGCGTCAGTTCGGCGCCCCCCGGCAGGTCCCGGATCGAACGCAAGCCAAAATGGGCAAGAAAGGTTGGGGTGACCGTCCACAGCGTCGGCCGGCCAGGGGCCTCCCTCTGGCCGCTCGGCTGGATCAGCCCAACTTCCAGCAGCAGGTCCATACTGGCCTGGCTGAGCGCAACGCCGCGGATGTCCTCGATCTCCGCCCGCGTCAGCGGCTGGTACTGCGCGATGATCGCCAGCGTCTCCATCGCCGCCCGCGGCAGCCGCCGTGGCTTCTCCATCACCGTCGCAAGCTCCGCCGCGAGGTCGAGCGCGGTGCGGAACTGCCATCCGCCCCCCGCTTCGACCAGGTGGACGCCCCTCCCCTGACAGCGCTCCCGCAATGTCATCAGGATCTCGTGGGCGCTGTACGGCATCGGCACCAGCCGGGCCACCGCACTCGCGGCCACCGGTTCGGCGCTGGCGAAGACGAAGGCCTCGACCAGCCGGACCGCACGTTCGAACGCCTCATCCATTGCGCCAGCCTGCACCGGGTGCCGCGCCGCCGCCAGGGCCGGTCAGTCAGCGGGTGGTTTCGCCTTTAGTGCAGCCCGTAAGGATAAACTGCAGCCGTCAAGGGAAAACGACACAGCCTGCTCGGCTCGCTGCCCGTGCCGGACGGTCTGGGCGATCCTGGCGAACTGGAAGGCTCGCACCGGGCGGCGGGCAGCGGAGGGGGACCTCAGGACTGCCACGGGCCGTCGCCTTCGTTGCGCGGCCATGCTGTCGGCGCAAGATAGAAATGACACCCGACGCGCAAAGTAGAAATGGCACTCCCGGCGGCGGACAGGGCCAGCGCCACACGGCATGTCAGCCCACTGCTGGGTGAGGGCGACGGGGTCAAGGGCCGCAGCCGGCGCTTGCCGGTGCGCGCAGCGCAGCCCTTGAGGCCGTCGCCCTCACCCAGCATCATGAAGCAGCCGTGCGACCGGCCGACCCCGTTCAGTCGCGACCGTAGCCGCGCGGCGGCTCGATCGCGGCAAGCGCCTCGAGATCGAGGTCGACGATGGCCTGAAGCGCCTCGGCCGTCGCCGTGTCCTGGAGCGACGCCGGCATGGCTGCGAGCCAGGCGGCACAGAAGGCCTGGATTTCGATCAATCCGGCGAGGCTCATCCTGGGTTTCGGGGTGGTGAGGTGGCTTTGAAGCCATGACGGCAGGACTCGGCTGGGATCGTAATTTTGCAATAGTCGTCGCGCTGATTGGTCG
>Ga0307373_10015282_pt1 | contig 10459 bp, 8 predicted proteins | sample OX2MG_FD_202534 | JGI IMG/M metagenome (GOLD analysis project Ga0307373, IMG submission 202534) | Soil microbial communities from Risofladan, Vaasa, Finland - OX-2 | ecosystem: Environmental > Terrestrial > Soil > Coastal area > Acid sulfate soil | place: Finland: Risofladan, Vaasa | collected...
TCTCACAGTGCAGGTTGCTGCGGAGTTCCTTGGGACGACCTCAGGACACGTCAGGCGTCTGGTGGCAGACGGATCCCTGGCGTCGATCAGAGTCGGTCGGTTCGTGCGGGTGTCCGAGGAGGCACTCGTCCGCTTCATCGACGGCCAGACGACTGACACCAGGGGCTACGCCCAGATTCGAAAGGACGTCAGGCTGGCTCAGATGCGACCAGCCACCAAGTCCTCGGCCCGCTGATCCTGTCCCAGCGATGGCGTACCGTAGGGCCGTGTGAGCACTCCTCGGAGCGGGTCGAACATGGCGGCGAACGTCCCACTAAGCAACCCAGCGGCGCGGCGTGGATCATCCGTGCCGGCTGTTCCTGAGTACAACCGCTCGAGCGTGTCCCGAGAGGCGGATTGAGGTGCCGACCCAGCGAAGGGACTTCGGGAACGTCAGGAGGCTGCCCAGCGGCCGCTGGCAGGCCACTTACCAAGCACCCGACGGGCGGAGGGTCAGCGCGCCGAGCACCTTCGTCAGTAAGCGGGAAGCGACCGACTGGCTCGCCGGGCAACGGTCGACCATCGTGCGCGGCGCCTGGGTTGATCCGGGCGCTGGCCGAGAGCGCTTCGATGAGTACGCGGGCCGCTGGCTGGCCAGCCGACCCCTCGCCGAGGGCACCAGGGTCAACTACGAGCAGGTGCTCCGGGACCACATCCTCCCCGACTTCGGCCCCTACCCGCTCCACGGGATCAGCGTTGCCATGGTCCGCGAATGGTTCGGCGCCATGGAGGCTGCTGGTACGCCGGGACCGCCAACCCGGGCCCGCGCCTACCGGCTTCTCCGCTCGATCCTTACAACCGCGGTCGATGACGAAGCCCTCGGACGGAACCCTGCCCGCCTGAGAGACGCTGGGCGGGAGCCCGCGTCGGCCGAGCGGCCGACAGTGACAGTCGACCAGGTGAGGGCGCTAGCCGAGCGCGTCGATGACCGGTACCGGGCGTTCCTGCACCTGCTGACGTTCGGGTCGCTGCGTTGGGGCGAGGCGACTGGGCTCCGCCGGCGCGATGTCGACCTGCTCCACGTCCGCGTGACGGTCCGCCAGAGCCTAAAAGACGTCCGGGGCCGGATCAGCTTTGGCCCACCGAAAACCGCCGGTTCGTACCGGACCGTGGTCGTAGGGCGGGCTGTCGCCGCGATCCTCACCGACCACCTGGAGCGCTTCACGGCGCCCGACCCGAACGCACTGGTCTTCACGACGCCATCGGGCTCACCCCTGCGGCGGCCGAACTTCTACAACGCCCAGTGGAACCCAGCGCGGCGGGCGCTCGGGCTGGGACACGTACACCTCCACGACCTACGAGGAACCGGTGACACGCTCGCCGCGACCGTTCCGGGTACGACGCTGCGCGACCTCATGGACAGGCTCGGGCATTCCACGCCGCGGACGGCCCTGCGATACTTGCACGCTACTGACGGTCAGCAGGACGCCATCGCTGACGCGCTCACGGCGATGATCGAGGCCCAGCCGACGCCGATCGACTCCGCCCGAAAGCGACACCAGACCCCTTCCTGAACGGTCAATTCGTCGTCGGGAGCCTCTCCCATACGCGTTCTGGCGCCGCATCGGGAACCAATGCGCCTGCCTGCATCGGCAAGCGGGATGACCAATGTATCCTGGTCGACCTCAGCGGGAGAGACTTATCCACAGGGGCAGCGGTGAACCGAGGGGCTGTCTGCGAACCGCAAGACCTCTAACCTCGTGAGTCCCTCGACTCATCCGCCTGCTACGCCCGGGGCCTGTGATGACGCCGATGAAGACCAGGTCTCAGGCACCGTCCGATACCCGAAAGCAGCGTAACCAGGTCCAGAATACCGGCTTACTCGACCCAATGTGCCGTGATGTAGCGGTGGGCCTGCTCGCCGTCGAGGGGCTGAGTGGAGTTCCCACTTCGGACGTAGAACAGTCTCTCGTTGCCGCTGTTGAGCCATACGGGTCGGGGTGCTGCCGGAATCCGCAGGGCGCAGACCTCCTCGTCCTGGACGCGCGGAAACTCAATCCCGACGCGGGCGCAGAGGTCAGCGCCGACCGCTGCGTTGAGAAGGTTGCGCAGGAACAGCTCGTAGCCGTCCAGGTTGCCCTTCGAAAGCGTCGACAAATCGTCGGCAAGGCCAACTGGGAGCCCGCCATCGGTCACGCCGATAACCAGAGTGCCGCCATGAGTGTTCAGGAACCCGGCGACCGTCTTGACCACGACGCCCTCCAACACCCTGTCTGTAGCACCCGTCCTCACGTTGAAGCGGGCGGTTTCCTTGAACTCGACCGCCGGACCCTCGCCTCCAGTCACCAAACTCTCGATGTCGCTGATGCCTTGGTTGCCGCGCTCGATGATTCCATCGAGGAACTCGTTCACCATTCGTGCCAACTCGGCTCGCCGGTAGTCGAGGAAACCTCGGAAGTTCTCAAGTCGCCACAGCTCGGGTTGAAGCGGGATGCCTTGAGCCATCAGTGCTTCCGTCCCGCGAGTGTTGACGATGCCGGGCAGGTATACGTCGGGTGCCTTTGAGCTGATGGACCGGTTGTTGCCACCGCTGATGAAGGCAAGATTGGCGATCTCGTTGACCTCGCTGCCGTCGAAATCTTTGGTGATGGCCTTGGGGAAGATGTGGTGGGTCTGAATGTAGTGATACTTGCCTGAGTGGGTCAGTGAGAGCGCGAGCCCACTGCGCCAGTCCTTGGCGCCGGCATGCTTGACCGCTAGGTATGCCGTCTGGAACAACGGATTCCGAGCACCGCGCCCAGCGAAGCTGGCCGCGGAGAACCGAGTCTGCCCAAACTGCTGCTGCACCAACTCCGTCAGCTCCCGTGGACCGCCGTCGCGACGGAGAATCGTCGCCAGGTCCACGTCGAGGATTGTCTCGCTAGAACCTCGTGAGTAGTGACCCGTCGCGTTGGCGACAAACAGCCACTGGAGCAGCTCCCGTTCTTCGCGCTCGCTGAAGTTGAACCTGTTGTTGACCCCGAGGACTGCAATGGGAATCACTAGCAGCGGCGAGGAGAGGAGTGACTCGTCCTCGATGCCGGCGTTAGCGCGCAGGAAGTTGATGGCGAACCGCAACCCGTCCTTCGCCTTTTCCCACGACTCCTCCATCGTTGGGACGCTGATGCTGGCGACGGTTCGGAACCTGCTCTGGCCGGTGGCAAAAACCACGAGTGTCCGGACGAGCAGACCGGGATCGAAAGTAAACCAGACCTTCTCGCACTCCTCGGCGAACTCCTCGAACTTATCGAGAGCACCGGGCCAGCGAGCGGTGATCTGGGCCATGGCGAGGTCGGAGCCGCGTAGCTTCATCCCTAAGGAGTTAACGCGGACGAAGATCTCGGCGACCTCTTCATAGGAGAGTCCCCGTTCCACCAGGTGCATCACGTACTGGTAGTTCTCGATCCTTTTCACCCGTTGGATGCGCTGGGAATAGCGCTCGTAGTCCGGGTGATCAGGGGAGTCGACAAGCCGCTTCAGCAGGTCCCACTCGCGAACCGTCGAGTTGAAGATGTCGGAGACCTTGACCCACCGGGGATCCGCCAGCAACGCACGCGACGCCACGACAAAGGTGCGGTTCTGGACCCGCTCCTGCACGCTGCTGCTGTTGCCGTTCGACTCGGGATCCTCGTCGATGTTTGGGTCGATCGATGGATCGTCGTCGTCGACCTCGTCGACCTCGGTCGGAGGACCCTCCGGATGGTCGAGGTTGAATGCGATCTCTACCGGTCGCACGCGATTCTTGAAGCGTAGCGGTTCTCCACGCAGGACCGCCGAGAGGGACGTGAGGCGCTGTTGGCCGTCGAGCAGGAGCTTTTGAGCACCAAAGGCGCTCACGCGCTGGTCAACCGCCAAGTCCCGTGCCGGTGTGTCCTCACTCGTCTCCCAAACGAGAATCGTCCCCGACGGATAACCGCGGTAGAGGGAGTCGAGGAGATCCCGGACACGGGTAGCCGGCCAAACGTAGCGGCGCTGCAGTTCGGGCAACCGGAGCTCGCCTCGGTCGATCATGTCGACCAGCTCGCGCACCGAAATGTCCACTTTGGGCACGCGCTGATACTCCCCCTACTCGACCGTGCGGCCTCTCCGCGAGTACCCGTCAGTCTGCCCGATGACCGCAGGCCCCGGGGGGTGTCCGTTTCGAGCACGCCGAGGCAGCTATGCTGGTCATGTGGAACGCTTCCGGAACGTTGCTTGATGTTCGGGCTCGACTCCGTCCCTCGCTACCGGCTGTCGCGGCCACCGTTGGTCCAAGCCTTAGGTCAGGTCAAGTTCTCTGCCCGAGCGAAGCTGGCGACCATGGAAGGTGTGGCGCCGGTGCAGGACCGGCTCGACTCGGTCTTCCCCTACATGAGTCCTCAGCAGGTCCAACAGGTCGCACTCCTGCTCGGTCCTGCAGGGGCGGCCGCCGCCGGCAGCCCGGCCGCGCAGGTGTGGCAGTTCGATGACGGCGCCGGCTGGAGCCTCAATCTCTCGGCCGATACCGCCACGCTCAGCGTCGGGCCGCAGTACGGAGAGTTCAGTGAGTTCTCGGATCGGTTCCGGGCGGCGCTCGCCGCCCTGGCCGAGGGAGCGGGGGTCCCGCGCACCGAGCGGCTCGGGATCCGGTACGTGAACATCGCCGAGGTCCCCCCTGGCGACGGCATGGCGTGGCGGACGTGGTTCCGCCCCGAGCTGACGGGCTGGCCGGCCACCGACACCGTGGCCGACGGCACGCACCTTGTCACCACCCTCACCCAGAGCCAGCTCACGGCGCCGCCCACCGGCGAGCTGGCCGGCCCGGAGGCCGACATCCAGGCGGTCGTTCGGCACGGCTTGGTGCCGGCCAACACCATGGTCCCCGGGGTGCTCCCGATGCAGCCGCGTGGCCCCGCCTTCCTGCTCGACATCGACATCTTCACCGAGGGACCGCAGCCGTTCGAGCCGGGCGAGCTGACCAGGCAGCTCACCATGCTCCACGATCAGATCGATCGATTTTTCTTCTGGGCTCTCACGGACGAGGGCGCGACATACTTCGGTCGTGAGGTCCTCGAATGATCGTCGTTGAGGCGCCCGCCCTCTACGAGGCCGCCTTCCAAGGCGAGCCGCTCCAGCGGACCGTCTTCCCCGAGCCCTTGAACACCCACGACACCTTCTGGACGATCGGTGACTGGCCGATCCGCGTCCCGGCCGTGGTGTCCCCTGCCGTGCCAGGGCTCCAGCGGGTCATCCGAGAGATGCGGTATAGGACCGGCTGGTCAGCTCGCCGCTTGGCGGAGATCATTGGCTCCAGCCACACAACGATCATCAATGCCGAGAGCGGGCGTCCACTGGTGAGCGGACACAGCGGCAACCTCCGCCAGCGGCTCGTCGAGGCCCACGATCTCATCGAGCGGGTCTTTGTCCTCGTCAACCGCGACCCCGAGAGAACCGCCACCATTCTCGCCACCGCACCCGGGCCTGGTCGGCACAGCGCGGTCGAGGAGCTGCGGGAGACCGGCGATCCGGGCCGGGCCTACCTTGCCGCCCTCGATGCAATCCGACCCCGACGCACCGGGCTCCTGGTTGGCGACCGACCCCGCTGGGATGGCCCAACGACGGCCCTCCACGACTAGGGCCCAGGGTGGATGGCATCTCTATACGAGGCAGGCTGGCGCCAGGGATCGATCGTCGAGTACGAGCTGCCGTTTGACGCCGTCGTCGTCGGAGCGTCTGGCAGCCCTGAGCGCTCCGCCGGATCGCACGGTCTCTGGGCAGTCGCCACCCAGGACTGCGACCTTGACCGAGCAGACACCGGTGACCGCGATCCGGGCATTGAGCTGCGTCCGATCTTCACCCAGGCCCCGCCCCCAGACTGGGGCATCCGCTCGGCGAAGCTGCGGTTGACCGACCACGAGTACGCCGACGCTAGCGCACCGCGCCTCACTGTCGCGCCGCAGGTGCTGACCACGATCCTTGAGTTGGGTGCACCTCGACGCGACGTCGCGGCCGCCCGGCGCCAGGCCTTCACCACGTGGCTCGGGCTCCGCTACGACCGCCCGGCGGTCCCCGATCACCTCGTGCCGCTCGCCAAGTGCATCAGCACCGAGGTAGCCCGGGACGCGCACCGCGGGATCACCGCCCGTGTCCGCGACGTCCTCATGCAGTTCGACGATACGGGCGACACCGTTCGCTACTCGATGTTCGCCGTTCTCGACGACCCCGCCGACCAGGACGAGGTGCGGGCATGGCTCGGCCGCGTCGCCCAGGCGGTATCCACGGAACTGGGCGTGGCCGACCTGATCGAGGCGGCTAGTACCGACGGCATCGCTTTCTCAACCATCGAGTCCTCCTACTCCGCCGATGTCAGCCAGGTCACGTGGCGCCGCGGGCAGCTCGACCCCGAGGGCGCCACTTGACTCACGCCAGTCAGCCGACCGACCGAAAGCGGCGGCCCTGGGCCCCGCGGGTCCGAAGCAACAGCGGGATGGGGACGACGTGATCGAGGGGCACGCCGGGCCACCTCCGGTAGTGCCGCTTACGCGTAGCCGGGGACAGCCTCGCCCGGGAGGCTGATGAACTTGAGGAAGCGCTTGCCGCGCTCGGAAGACCGCGACGCCCACGCGCCCGTGGCGGTCATCATCCCGTGAAACGAACCCTGAGCGAGGGTCCGTTGCTCGAGGTCGGCTCCGACTTGGTCATAGATGTCCCGGCGCCCTCGGACTTCCGGTAGGCCGCCCTCAATGACCTGAACAACTGAGCTTGAGATACCGAACTGAGGCCTCTGCAGGCCGTGGTCATCGAACCACTTCCCCGGGTCGTCCAACAGGGCGAGCATCCGGACGTGCAACGGCATCAGTTCGTCGATAAATCGCAGAAAGCTCATCCGCTCGTACTCCTCGGGCGCGCCGGGAAGGACGCTGTTGACGAGCGCGTTTCGGAGCATCCGGAGCTTCTCGACATCGTGGCTCTTCACGGCCACGACGGAGGCTGCCAATACCGCCGAAACGAACTCCTCATTACCCTCGAGATCCCGTGGGTCAAACCCTTCGAGTCGGTGCCGGAGCTCGTCAACCACCTGGCCAAGATGTCGAAGCCACTCGTCACGACGCTTCTGGAGTGACGGCTCCAAGACGAGGTCGAACAGTTCGACCGCCGCACCTCCCACGAGAGGAACCGCGGCAACGCCTGCCTTCACCATGTCCGCCGCGACTTCCGCCATCGACCGACCCGGAAGGTCGCCTACCTGCTCAGTCTCAGCCACGAACAGCGACAGTACCTCCGGGAAGGACCAAGACGGAAGGGCTGGACGAAGAGCGGCAACCTCGAGGACAGCCTGATGCCTAAAGGTGGGTCATTGGCTCCAGACTGTGGGCCAGGCTTCGCGCCCGCGTTACCTCAGCCTATGGCTCCTCTCCCAAGGCCAACCGATTAAGGTGGGCGACGTCAGGGAAACCACTACGCACCGCCTTTAGGAGGCCCCTCGCAGCCAGGCGGCGGGCGTCGTTTGCGGCGGCCAGGGTCTCTGTGGCGTCCGGATAGTCGTCTCCATGCACGAGACGCGATCGCATGCCGTAGAGCTTGCTGAGTGTACGGAATATGCTGCGTCGCTCGTCAGTGTTGGCTGCGATGAAGTGCGCCCCGTGCAATCTGAACCTGTACGAAAGGTCTGCAAATCGGACTTCCCTGTCATAAGGGAGCAGCAAAGCTTCCAAGGCGATGACGAAATCGAGCAAGCCATCCGCAGAGTCTGGACGCGCGCACCCCAAGCCGAAGCGATGGAGCGCCAGTTCTGATGGTCGCTCCGGCATGTCGACCCGGTACGATCCAAGTTGATCGGCGGTCGTACACGCCTCGTCGAACTGTCGCTGACCGATCGGGCAAGGCGCCGCCCGGCTCCGTGGCATCGGCAGCGGGCGTGTGATTCGTCCGAAAGACAACCATTCGGGAAGGAGATAGGTCGCTACTCCACCTGGTCCGGACCAGGTGACTCCGTGAAGCTGCAAAGCTAGAGGTAACCGAGGGATCGGAAGAGCGCCGATATCATTTGGCTGTCCAGCGTCACGGTCCATCTCTAGAATGTGCGACGGGAAGAACATGTTCGGTACGCCGCCGACGCCGGCCCCGCCTCGGTGGATCCGAGGGACGTCCATCAGATCACCTCGCTCCAGGGGAGAGAGTGCCCGCAATCGATTCGGGCCACAGACGAGAAGATCAGCTTCCGGCACCAGCCCCTCGACCGCGACGACCTGCCTAGCCATGACGTTGCCGGTCGTGAGCACACCGAGGAGGTCATCGGCGAGCTGTCGGCTCAGATCTGCGTCTGACTCGGACACACTCGGAAGACGCGTCAGGTACCAGTGTGTCGCCGCGAGGATCATGTAGCCGAGGATCCACTCGGCAGGGTCGGCGCGGTCGAGGTCCTCGTACGAGAGACCGGCCAGATCGAACCCGGGTGGCGGAAACGCTATAGGGATTGGTACGTGCTCCGGGAAAGCCTGAGCAAGTGTTGTTGCCAGCCTTCGAGCATCTCCAAGCCAGTCCACAAGAACTTTAGAAAAGTTCGGGTTTACGAGCGTGTTGAGAACGTTGGTGTCAACAAGGACGTGGCCGCTGCGGGCTCCAGTCCCATCCTCATTGGGCGTGACGGTCAGTCTTTGCTCAGTTACTGTCAGGGCCTGGCCAGCCGCTGTGAGAGCCCCGGCGATTGGAACACGGGCCGAATCCATCAATGAGGCCAGCGCCTCGGCGAGGGGGTGTGGGTCACCCACCGCTCTTCCGTTCTGGGTCTGATGCATACGATCTATTCTGGTCGGCTGAGCGAGACCGGCACGCGGGTGACAGTGTTGAGGGTGAGAGCTCTGGTTCTGAGGGCGGCAATCAGCTCTGGGGAGGCGACGCTCGGTCGATGGCGGAGGGCCCGAGGTCGCCTCCGCCTTGTCTTTAGAACCCGTCGCTCAGGGACCCGCCGAAGGCCGCTGGCTGTTCTAACCATGGGTAGTGACCGCTCTCATCGATGACGACCAACTCGCCGCCAGGGATCAACTCGGCCGCCGGGGTGAGGCGAGCCAGGTGAGGTATCTAGTCGTGTCCGCCCGCGACCAGGAGGGTTGGGACCGTGATCCCGGACAGTTCGTCCCTACGCTGCCAGCCTTCCAGGTCGCTACAACGGGTGGCATCGAGGTTGTGGACCGATAATGTTCGTCGAAACCACGCGATATCAGCAGACCCTGAGAGGCTGGTCGGTCGCAACAACGACCGACCGAGCGGCCCAGCTAATCCCGCGCTAACGAGACGGGCATGGTGGCTCTTCGGATTTCACCGGGGTGTGACCGTGGCCAGTCGGTCCCAGTTGGGCCGACCGGCTGAGCACGAGCGCCCGCGATGATCTGACGGACGAGGAGCCTGGCTGTCCAACCTCAGTGTGCGTTAGACCAATGCCTCGCTGTTCCCGCACCTGAAGCTGTGGCCGGCAACGTTCGCCCAGGTCCTGGGCCAGATCAGGCATTGCGGGGACCCCGTGAACCCTCCTATGTGGGGGATCCCTGGGGATGTTATGGCGCCCGTCGGCCATCCCTGGAGCGGATTGTGGCGCGAGCGATCGGTCCGCCGAGGCACCGCTCGAACCCGCCGCCGCCAGGCGTCAGCCCGAGGCCGAGAGCACGTTCCTGCTGGCACGGAAGAAGCCCCCGTAGATGGCCGTGGTGAGGGCCGTCGGAGGTCCGGACCTTGGTCCAATGTGGCCCAGCCAGCTGAGTGATCCGGCCGCCAAGGGACTTACGGCGAATCTGGACACGAAGGCGACCCGTCTACGACGGAGCCGGCAGTAAGCCTTGATCGCCTCCGCTGGGGAACGGCCCCTCACGACCTCCCGGGTCAGGACCCACGCGTCCTCCAACGCCTGGTTGGCTCCCTGAGCAAGGTAGGGCGGCATGGGGTGTGCGGCGTCTCCGATCAGAACGAGTCGCCGCGCTCCAAGGGCCTTGGGCACACTTCGGTGCAGGTACTCCCAGGGCTCGAAAGCGGAGGACCCGGCCGACTCCAGGACCTCCGGGGCCGGCGATGGCCAGCCCCGGAACAGCCGGCGCAGCTCTTCTCCGACGTTGTCCTGATCCACACCGGCGGTATCCGGGACGTCGAACCAACTCTGCAGCAGGCCATCGCCAGCGGGCATGAAGCCGGCCCGGAGCCTTCCCTCGACGAAGTAGACGGAGCGATGGCCATCGGCGAAGGGCGTCGGGCCCGAACCCAGGTTCTGCCAGGCGGTGGTTCCGAGTCGCCTGATGGGGCTGAGGTCGCATAGGGCGGTTCGGACCACTGACCGGTACCCGTCGGCTCCGACCACCAAGTCAGCTTCCAGTGCGCGGCCGTCCTCCAACTCCACGGTGGCGTGTGTGTCGCCCTGGGTGACGCGACGACAGGCCATGCCGAAGGTGACCACGCCCTCCGGGAGCTCCTCGACCAGTAGCTCCAGCAACCTTCG
>Ga0307373_10015286_pt1 | contig 10458 bp, 12 predicted proteins | sample OX2MG_FD_202534 | JGI IMG/M metagenome (GOLD analysis project Ga0307373, IMG submission 202534) | Soil microbial communities from Risofladan, Vaasa, Finland - OX-2 | ecosystem: Environmental > Terrestrial > Soil > Coastal area > Acid sulfate soil | place: Finland: Risofladan, Vaasa | collected...
CTGGGATCGTGAGTGTTATTTCTTGACGATGATGATCCAATCATCACCTGCGGCGAACGCTGTGACGACCTCATAGCCGTTACCTATTGCCCATCCGTTGAGAAACCCCTGGAGGCCAAGAGGGGTCAAGGACACCCCGAACTGGGAGAGTGATTTCACTTCGTATTCCATCCCCGAACGATAGTTCTGGCCGTACGCTAAAGAACCAACCGATTTTGGCCAACGCCTGGCCCTGGCATCGGGACGGTCGCATTGCACACTGCCTGTGATGTGCCGATTTGCCGTGCCCGAACTCGGCGGGTTGGGTTAGGTACTCGGACCGGGCCCCGCAAGATCGATGGGCAGATCCTCAAGAAGAAGTCAGTCCTCAAGGGATGAGGCGAGGCGCTCCAGAGTGAGATTCATCGTCCTACGGTTTCGCTCCGTGCGGTCATCGATACCCGAGATCTGCTGGCTGAATTCCAAGGCGGACTCGGGCCGGAGGTCATCGCTCCACTCGGTGACCCGGCACCCCGATTCGGTCGACTCGAACCGGTACCCCCGGGTGGAGAAGTGGAACTCCATCATCGAGCACTCGAAAGCGAACGCCCGCCCCGGGTCGGCCTCGATGACCTTGCCCTGCGTGGTCCACTCATGCTCGCCGTTTCGGTTGTGGCCGTCGAAGGTGGCACCGACGACCGGGCCGTCGAACCCTTCGTGCCACTCACAGGCGTGGCACTCCTCCGACCACTCGCCCATGCGGGTCACGTCGGAGATGCCGGCATATGCCAGTTCGGGTGAAGCGGCGATGTCTCGGGAGATCTCCAGCCTCTTGCTCATGGTCCGGAGTTCACTACACGTCACCGGGAGCTGTCGAGCCGGGCATGCGAGTCATTCCGAGCGTTCGGGGGCAGGCTGAGTTCCATTCAGGCGAATGCCCCGGCTTTCTAGGGAGCAGTCTGGGCTATTCGGGGTGGCTTGTGATGTTGACAACCGTGCCATCGGGGGCACGAACGAAGAACCTTCGCAAACCCCATGCCTCCTTCGTAAGCGGGTAGACGATCTCGTACCCACGCCGCTTGGCTTCCTCATACGCCTCCTCCACGCCGGAGCCGACATGAATCGAGATGGCCGAATCTTCGGGGGCCGTGGCATCTCTGGTGACAAAGTGAACATGGGCTTTGCCGTCCGGTGTTTGGTAATCCGCAACCCACCCCATGTTGAATCCCTCGACGCTCAACCCGAGGTATTCGGTGTAGAAGTCACGGGCAGCTTCGATGTCAGCGACTGGAAGGTTCGCAACAACGCCGGATACTTGCATCTGTTCTCCTAAACCGAATCGAATCTTGGGAGCCACACACTCGAAAACTATGCCCTGTGACGAGTTATCCACACGCCCCAAAGTTCGTTCAGGGCGCAGCACACTCAAGGCTCCCAGGACCAGTGCATTGGGTGAGAGGGCTATGCATTGCGGTGCCGAATGAGAAGGACGGGGCAAGGGGCGTGATGCGCCACGTCATTGGAGACAGAGCCGCCCAGGACTCGCCGCAGGGTTCCTACGTCATGTGAGCCGACTACCACCAGGTCGACGCCTTCTTCGACGGCAACGGCACAGATTCGTTCTCCGGGGTCCCCACTCTCGACTCTGATCTCTACGTCGGAACCCAGCTCGCTTAGCGTCTCCCGTATGCGCCGTTCGGCGAGGACGTGATCCTGCTTCTCCTGTTCGATCCATGCTTCGGGGCGTAGGGGCGCTTCGGAGCCGAACCCCGCCCCGCCCCCTACAATCGCCGGGATTTCTCCCTGGAGCACGGTGAGAATCAGATAGTCGTGTCCAGAGCCCAGTAGCTTCAGCGCCTCGTGAATGGCCTGCGCATCGAACTCGGTTCCCGTGGTTGCGACCAACACTTTGCTCATGGTTTCTCTTCTTCGGAGGCTATGGATCTAATGCGTCTAGCGGTTCCGTCTGACGCTGGACAAACGTTAGCAATTAAGCGAGTGGCTGAGTCTTGCTCGGATTCACGGCGGGTCCAAGGGTGGCAGGAGCCGGCAACGGACCAACCCCCAGACGGCGGGAATTTGGCGACCGCATTAGGAGCCGTCGGCCCGACGGAGGGCCTCCCTGCATGGCGGTGATTGATGAGCATTCGGCGGCGGCGTTGAACAACGACACCGAAGACTCAGTTGACAGCTATCGATGGAATCCTTCCGTTACCGAAACTCCTCCTCCACGACGACCACAAAGGTCTCCGGTTCTTCAGGTGATGCCCCCAATCTCCTGAAGGGAAAGATCGAAGGTCCGCCCAATCTTGAGTGGGCCAGCACGATGAGCCCGGAGGCCACAGTCACGTAGAGCGTGTCCAGTAGGTTCTGCACGATCGCACTTCTGCCGTGACCCGAACCCCCGAAGACTCCAGGGCCGATAAGTTCGAAAATGAAGTAGATCGACACCGCGAGCGTGACGACCATAATCACGATGTAAACAAAGGTAACCACCGAGACGTATGTGTGCTGTATGCGCATATTGGGGCCATCAACCCGCCCATCGCCCCCAGCCGTGTCTAAGCCATTGCTGAGATGCACGAACATAGTGATCCCGGCAATCAGGAGCAGTAACCCGCCGATCACTACAGAACGGGCGATGCTGTTGGTGAGCGGAACGAGGTGCGGCCCGATCAGCGAGAACAGCGACGTGATGATCAGGATGGTTCCCGCATAGGCGATCTGCAGCATTACAAACGACATGGAAAACAAGTAAACGCAACGGGGACGCACCCCCCTTGGGTCCGGCTCAGCCCTGTTGGCCACGACGATGATGACGAAGAAGAGGAGAAACAGTGCAACCACGCCAACTCCTGCGAACACACCCACAAATGCGGCCCCGCCGACGTTCACCACGTTTGCCGTTTGCATCTCAGCCCCTTTTGAAACATCAGTGCCCCATTCATGGGGACATCGAGCAGAAACTACCCATGACGGCCACTTCAGACGGGGATGGTCGCTTTGTTGGTTGCCCCTTCGCCCTGACCTTACTGCCGAAGCGACTCGGCCATTTCTTCTAACCACGATGTGCCGAAGTGCCCCACCGTCCCGGCGTACGGGGCGACCCTGGCTCGCAGGTGACGGACGGGATTCGGGGGCAGGTAAGCGCAAGGCGTCACAGCCTCTCGTGCAGAGGGACGTTCAGGCTGATTTGGCTGACCTGATCGCTCTTTCGGAAGACCTGGTCGCTTTCTTGGATGTTTTGCCGATGAGTGCGATCTTGTTTTTACCCTTGACCACGTTGATTTCAAGGGTCCCGCCGACGGCATTGACGTATTGATCGAGTACCTCGATGGTCACGTTGCGTGAGTGCTCGATCGCCGCAACCCGAGGTTGTGAAACACCGATCAGCTTGGCAACGTCCCGCTGGGAGAGGCCGGCTTGCTCTCGAAGCGCGGTCAACCCGGCGGCGAGCCGGAGCTCGTCCTCGATCTCAGCCACTCGCTTCCGGGCTCCAGGTCGCGAGAGGACCCTTTCCTCAAACTCCTTCATGCTCATTGTCGTCCCTTGCCTCTCTCAATCCGCTTCTTGTTCTGAGTGTTCTTGGTCGCCTTGCGGCGCCGCTCGCTGATCTTCTCCTGGTGCTCATCAAAGCGTTCGTCGGCAATCGGGATGTTCACCTTGTACCACCCTGTCCAATCGTCGCTCTTGTCGCCACCAACGAGGAGGATTGCTTGACGCTCCATGTCGAATGCGAAGAGGACCCTGATCTCTGTCCGACCCGTTGAACCTGGCCGGAGCTCCTTCATGTTGGCGTGGCGGCTGCCCTTCATCGTGTCGACGAGAGGACGGCCGAGGGTCGGTCCGGCATCTCGAAGGATCCTGATAGCAGCGAGGAGCGCCTCAGCGTCCTGCTAGTCAAGATCATCGGCCCAGGCTTCAAAGCTCGGGTGGAACTCGACCGACCAAGTACCCCTTGCCACGACTGATAATAATACTATTATCGCTGGAGATTCTCAAGCGCCTGTTCGACGTGGTGCAAGGCCGGCGGTCGGGGGCAGGTCGTGGATGGAGGGTGAGAACTAGGCCGAACGGAGTGTGAGCATCACGCTGCGGGCGGATGGCCCCCTGCCGATGACCTGGACGCCCGCAGAACCCACTTGCCAAACCGTCATCCCGCTCGAAAAGGTACTCGAGACGATTGTCAGGCCGTGCAGGTGGAGAACGGCGTTGGTCACGGGAGGGGGAAGCGTGTGAAGTGCTCCGAGAGACAGGTCGCTTACCTGGACAACCGTTCCCGGTGGTCCGACCTGATCCACGCAGCTTCCCGACCCGCTGGCAGCTCCGAGGGCCAGAGCTCCGGGGTGTTCGTTCGGCGTGCACGCAGCATTGCGATAGATGTGCCACGAAGTTGGAGCCGAGATCACCACCGACTTGTAGGTGTGGGATGGCCACGCTCCGCCTGTCGGGGACGTCACCGTATTTGCAGAACAGCCGAGCGTGACGAGGAGACTGGCGAGCAGTCCAGACATCACGAGTCGTTGCCGTGAACGGCGTTCTGTCATTCTCGGGACCGTAGCCCAGTGGGCAGTTCCCCACTCCTCCCGGAGCGTGGCACTTCCGGCAGCGAGGATAGAGGTGGTCGCTGAATGATCCACCAGTTCGGTGAATGGATTGGTCAGCGTATGGGTGGGTGCCCAGGCCAGGTCTGACTCAAACATACCGGCTGACGTCCTTGCGGACTGTCCTTCAAACGATCCGTCGGCCTGGCCCGGTCACCCACTCGACACCCACCGGTCGGACGGAGTGACCTAATAGGAGCCTGCCTCACAGGGTCCCATCGCTGTCTTGTCCGTCGTCCCGCTTGGTGCGCGTCACCCCAATCCAAATCCAACGAAGGGATGACAGTGACCAATTTGCCACGATGCGTCACCGGAGGCGTCGATACGCACCTCGACGTCCACGTAGCTGCAGCTTTGGATGAACGAGGGACGCTCCTCGGCGTCGAGAACTTCCCCACCACCGCCGAGGGTTACAAGAAGCTGCTGGGCTGGCTGAGCGACTTCGGCCCTGTCGAGCTGGTCGGAGTCGAAGGGACGGGATCCTATGGTGCTGGCCTCACCCGTCACCTCCAGGCCGAACACGTCAGGGTCGTCGAAGTCGACCGTCCCAACCGGCAGCGCCGGCGGCGCAAGGGCAAGTCCGATCCTCAAGACGCCATCGCCGCCGCCCACGCCGCGCAGTCGGGCGATGCCCTCGGCGAGGCCAAGACGAGGGACGGAAACGTCGAATCCATGCGGGTTTTGCGCGTCGCTCGTTCTTCGGCCCGCAAGGGACGAACCCAGGCGCTCAACCAGATGCGAAGCCTGATCTCCACCGCGCCCGAGATCATCCGGACCGAGCTCCGAGGCCTCAATGTGTACCGTCTCCTCGAGCGGACCTCGACCTATCGGCCGGGAGCCAAGCGCGACATCGTCTCGCTCACCAAGTTCTCTCTGCGCATGCTGGCCCGCCGGGCCATCGAACTCGAAGAGGAGATCACCGAGATCGACGCCATCTTGAAGCCACTGGTCAAAGAGACCGCGCCCGAGCTGGTCGCCGCCCTCGGTATCGGAACCGACGCGGCGTCGGCGCTCCTGGTGGCGGCCGGCGACAACCCCGAACGACTGCGCAACGAGGCGGCCTTCGCCCACCTCTGTGGTGTATCACCGCTCGAGGCCAGTAGCGGCAAGAACCAACGACATCGTCTCAACCGCAGCGGTGATCGTCAGGCCAATTCGGCTCTGTGGCACATTGTGATCACCCGCATGGTCTACGACGCTCAAACCAGTGAATACATCGACCGACGCACGAAGGAAGGTAAGACGAAGAAGGAAGCGGTGCGATGTCTCAAGCGCTACGTCGCCCGCGAGGTCTACAGCCTTCTCCCTCACGACAAATTAGGCTCTCCTGACTGATCCGTGGGTGCCCTGACCTGGTTCTGACGCGAACGACGCCATCCCCTTCTACGTTTTTGGACTGTTCGAAGGTTCAAAGACGCAACAAGGAGGACGGCGTTGTTCGGTGCCAACGTATGGCGTCGCGTGCTCGGTGTCGACCGGGCCACGGTGATCGAGGATGTGGACTTCGACGAGGAGTCCGACACGGTGGTCGTCCATGTGCGTCCGCGAAGGGCCACCAAGCGCCGGTGCGGGCGCTGCGGCGTGCGGGCGCCGGGCTATGACCAGGGCGAAGGGCGGCGCAACTGGAGGGCGCTCGACCTCGGGACCCTCCGATGCTTCCTCCAGGCCGACTCGCCGCGGGTGAACTGCCCGACCCACGGGCCGACCGTGGCCCAGGTGCCCTGGGCCCAGCGCTGTCGGATCCCCGCCTTCGTCGAACTGGGAAAGAAGATCAAAAAGAACCTGGCCGGCATCGAAGCAGCCATGCTGCACAACTTGTCCAACGTGTGCCCTTCATACTGCACCTCTTCCTGAAGTTCCGGCGGTCTTGTCTTCGGCGGTCCGACTCACTGCATCATGACGGGGGGTTGTGACACGCTCCTGATCTCGTTGCCAGCGATTCCGTCGATGGTAGGTAGGACGGGACTGCCCGGGGAAGTAGAGGTGCTCGCGGCGACCGTCGACCCGTCTGCCGGTGATGGCTCCTCGGCGCCGCCAGATCTTGATCGTCTGATTCGTGACGCCGAGTTCGGTCGCCATCTGCTCCGCCGTGAGCATGCCGGCGGCCAGGAGCCGGTCGCGCAGGCTGGGGATGCCCCGGAGCCGACACAGTTGCGTAAGCGATGGCACACTGAAGGGCTTGCCCCATCCCCCCGTCAGACCCCGTTCGTTGAGGATCTTCACCGCTTCGCCATAGGTGTGGTCGGCGAGTAGCTCATCGATGACCGAGATGGTGTCGGCTGGGGTGGTGTGGGCCTCCCAGGCCCGCAGTGGACGGGGAACGCAGAGGGTGTGGGTGGTGCCGCCAGAGAGGCGGACGTGCGCGGTGATGTGATCGTCGCCCCTGATGAGGGTGACGTCGGTAACGAGGAGGCGGATGAGACGTTTGCGTTCGCGCATCGGGGTGTCGGGGTCGTGCCACAAGGCGGGTAGGTCCTCGGCCAGTGCCCGGACACGGTCCCGGTGCTCGTGCTCAAGCACATGGGCAGCCGCGTTGCGAGACCGTTCGTAATCGTCTTCGGCGTCGACCACTTCGCGCAGCTTGTGGTTCCAGTCCGCCTCCAAGGTCTCTGCCACGAGTCGGTTGGTCGGATCGACGGCGAGATAGCGGCGGCGAGCGGCCTCGGCTGCGTAGCGGGCCCGCTCGACGCCTTTCATTCGGATGCGATCGGCTTCGGCCGCCTGCTTTGCGAGTTCTTCTGAGACTTGGAACGCCGCCTCGATGGCGAGCGGGGTGAGCTGCTCGAGCACCAGAGCGCTGACGGCGGCATCGACACCCGATCCGCACACGTTCTGGCACGCTGGGGTCCCAGTCGAGATGCCTTCGCCCTGACAGGCGTAGTCGGGAACCGAGCTGCCGTTGCAGCGCTGGTGGTAGCCGACGGTCATTCGCTTGCCGCACCTGCCGCAGACGACCAGGCCCTGGAGGAGCGCGGGACCTTCGCGCGCCGGCCCAGCCCGGCGATCCTCACCGTGGGCCGCCGCGTTGGCCGCGAGGATCACCTGGTTGGCCTCGAAGGCCGTGAAGCTGATGTAGCCGTCGTGGGCGCCGGGGAGAAAGACGCTCCACTCGTCGCGTGGCTTCAGCTCAGTGCGGTGCCGCCCCTCGGCGTCGGTGACCCGGCGTCGGCGCCCATAGAAGTAAACGCCGGCATAGCGAGGGTTGTGCAAGACAAAGAGGGCGTGTTCGTGGCGTAGCGGCACCCAGTACAGCTCGCCGGAATGGGGGCCGCCGAGGTGGCGAGCGGGGAACGTGAGGCCCTCTTTGGCGAACGCCTTGACGACCGCGCTCGCCGAACCGGTCGCCTCGAACGTGGAAAAGAAGTGTTCGATCGCTTCTCGGACGCCGGCGTCGGGGTCCTTCGTGACCGCACCGGCGGCGTCATAGACGAGGCCGATAGGTAGGCGTAGCGCCAGCTCCCCTCTCGCCGCCTTGGCCAGGATCCCGCCCTGGAGTCTGGCCCGGATGAAGTGCAGCTCGGCCTCGGACATCGTGCCCTTCAAGCCCAATTATCTGGATGTGCGGTCGATTATCAGGTCATTGTTGCTGGTCAGATCGTTGATGACATGTCAGTAGCATGGCGCCGCTCGCGTACGCGACTCGACCCGGACTCCTGGTTCCTCGCTCATCGATCGATGACGGCACCGTGGAGTTGGCGGCGTAGATCCAGCAGCTGTCCATGGGCCACTGCCAGCTGAGCCTTGAGGTCGGCTGTCTCGCTGCACGCCTGGCGAAGCTTGGCGGTCAAGGCGGCGACCACGTTGGTGTTTGCACCGACGCCAGCACCCGTGTCCGACGCGGGCGCGGGCTTCACGCTTTGGCGGGATCGCAGATGCTCGATGCGGGCCCGCAGCTCGGCGTGGCGGTAGAGGAAGTCGGTCGACACTCCACCGGCGTTTGCCACGGCCCGGAAGCTGATCTGGGCGTTAGTCTTGATCAGCTTGCGTAGACCGGCCTCGGCCCGGCCGGTGGCAGCGTCGCGTTTGGCTGACGCGGCGCGGCGCAGCACCTCGGTGCGGGGGTCGTCGGTCATTGGGGCTTCCCGTGGCGGTGCCGCTCGGTGTCGAGTTCGACCGGCTGGCCAGCTCGACCGGGCACACCGGCTCCCCGCACGGCGTGGCCGTCTGCACCATCGGCGTGTAGGGCGGCGACGATGGCGGCGAGGGAACGGCGCTCGGCCAGACGCTGATCCAACCAGACGTTCCCCTCGCCCATCTCCTGGCCGGTGCGGTCACGGTGCTGGGCCTGGCGCCGGGCGATCAGCACTTCGGTCTCGGACAGCTGGGTCTCCAGCTCGTCGAGATAGCGGCCGTCGGTGGCGAAGTGATCACACGTCAAGCAGGCATTACCCCGATCGCAGCGTTTGAGCGGGGGCAAGAGGCAGGCGCCGTTGGGCAGGATCCGGTCGGTGTGCCGCCCCAGCTGGACCAGCTCATAGACATCGCTGGGTTCGAGGCCGACGTCGCGGCCGTCGCGGCCCAACTTCTTGAACCGCAAGAACTCCGCCTCGTGAGTTTTGGCCAGGGTGGCGGCATAGTGCATCGCCATCTCCGGGGAGAGATGACCCATGTAGCGCTGCACCACGTGGAGTGGAACCCCCGAGTTCAAAAGCTCGGTGGCTTTGGTGTGCCGCATCCGGTGGGTGCGCTGAAAGTCGACGAGGCACCCCTGCGCGTCGCGGATCTGCAGCTCGCCCACCAGTGTGGCGAGCAAGCCCCGCAGGGTGTGCGCGCTGTAGGGCCGGAGGCCACGACGATTCGACTGCCAGGCCACGAACAGATAGCGCGGCGTGGGCGGCGTCTCGGGGTTGACGGCGGCCAAGTGATCGACGAGCCAAGCTTGCTGCTCGGCAATGATGTTGACGACCTCTTGTTCGACCAGGATCGTGTCAGGTGCACCGTGGATCTTGCTCTGGCGGTAGCGGAACCGCGCCACGAGCGCCCCCTCGCCCCGTGGCTGATCGGGGTCGAGGCCGGGCAGCGGCGAGAGGGGGTGGAAGTCGGCGAGGAGGATCTCGTTGATCCGCCGGCCGGTGAACACCTCGAGCAAGAAGGCGCGCATGGCTTGGGGGTCGCCCATTCCGGCGACCTCTCCGGGCACACCGTCGACCACGACGGTCTTGGTCTGATCCTTGGCCAAGGACAAGATGTCGAGATGCTCGACGATGCGACTCAAGGCGGCGGGGTCGATGTAGTCGCTGCCACTGCGGTGCCGGTCGCGTCTGAGGTACTCCCCGCTCCGCCAGAACCGGGCGTAGGCGTCCGTCAGTTCGGCCCAGCGGGGCTCGTCCAGGGCCCGGGCCGCCTCGAGGCGGTGATCGGCCATGAAGGTGTAGAACGCGCTGACCCCGGTTTGGATCAACGCCACACTGGTGGTGCTCAAGGGTCGGCCCCGACGCGATCTGCGTTGACGCAGATCGCCGAGGAACGCCAACGCCACCGCGCGCAACTCGACCTCGGGGTCTGCGACCAGCGTCGGGGTGTCGATCCCCGAAGCCACCAAGAACTCGGAGAGGTAGGCGCCCAGGTAGGTCAACGCGGAGGGCAACGATGACCACACCAGGTTCCCGGTTTCCAAGCTCAGCGCGAAGTACCACTTGATCGCGTCGGCCAGCCACGGCTGGGCCACCCGCTCGAAGTTCAGGCGCGAGTTGCCGAGCGCCTCGTGCTCGCGCAGGGGGATCCGAGGGTCGCGGCGTGGGTCCCAGCGATCGGCCCGCCACCACTCGTCCGTATCGTGGCGACGGCCTATCGCGGCGTGAAGGCGGGTGATCGTCGCCCGGTAGTTCTGCTCGAAGGTGACCCCGGGCAACCGGTCATGACGGCCGTAGAAGCT
>Ga0307373_10015289_pt1 | contig 10456 bp, 6 predicted proteins | sample OX2MG_FD_202534 | JGI IMG/M metagenome (GOLD analysis project Ga0307373, IMG submission 202534) | Soil microbial communities from Risofladan, Vaasa, Finland - OX-2 | ecosystem: Environmental > Terrestrial > Soil > Coastal area > Acid sulfate soil | place: Finland: Risofladan, Vaasa | collected...
CGATAGATGCAGAGCCTGATCTGCCAGTCCTGGTCGCTGAGATCGTCGGCCATGGTTGGTCTCCTCGATCGAATGTATGGTGGATGGGGCGTCGCAGGCGAGAGAAACCGTCGGTCATCACCCTAGAAGATGACAGAAGGGTGACGAGTGCCACCCTTCTGTCGTATTTCGTGCGCGTTCTTACGCCTCGAGTAGGCGACGCAGGACCATCTGGAGGATGCCGCCGTTGCGGTAATACTCGACTTCCATTGGGCTATCGATACGGGTGATCGCCTGGAAGGCGAACGTCGTGCCATCGTCGCGGATCCCGCTCACGGTCAAGACCTTGCCGGGCGTGAGCCCTTCGGCTATGCCGGTGATGTTATAGACCTCGGTGCCGGTCAAGCCTAGCGTGGCCGCGTTTTCTCCGGGCAGAAACTGCAGCGGCAGCACGCCCATACCGACCAGGTTGCTGCGGTGAATGCGCTCAAAGCTCTCGACGATTACCGCGTGGGCGCCGAGCAGGAGCGTGCCCTTAGCTGCCCAGTCGCGTGAACTGCCGGTGCCGTACTCTTTCCCGGCAATGATGATCGAGGGTACGCCGGCCTCGGCGTAGTGCGTCGAAGCCTCGAAGATCGACGTCACTTCACCGGTGAGCAGGTCGGTGGTCCAGCCGCCTTCGCGTCCTCCACCCAGTTGGTTGCGCAGGCGGATGTTGGCGAAGGTACCGCGCACCATCACTTCGTGGTTGCCGCGCCGCGCGCCGTAGCTGTTGAAATCGCGCTGTTTGACGTCGTTCAGGACGAGATAGCGTCCGGCGGGGCTCTGCGGAGGGATCGAACCGGCCGGCGAGATATGGTCGGTCGTGACGGAGTCGCCGACGAGCGCCAGCACGCGCGCCCCGAAGATATCAGTCAATGGGCCTGGCTCGCGGCTCAGATTCTGGAAGAAGGGCGGCTCTTGGACGTAGGTCGAATCGTCATCCCAGGCGTAGAGATCGCCTTCCGGCACCGGGAGGTTGCGCCATTGATCGTCGCCGTGGAAGACATCGGCGTAACGCTCTTCGAAGAGTTGGCGCGTTACCGATTTGGCGATCGCCGCGCGAACTTCGGCCGTCGTCGGCCAGACATCGCGCAGATAGACCGGGTCACCGTTCGGATCTTCGCCCAGCGGCTCGGTCGTCAGGTCGATGTCGATGGTTCCGGCGATAGCGAAGGCGACGACGAGCGGCGGCGACGCCAGATAGCTGGCACGTGCCAGCGGATGGATACGTCCTTCAAAGTTGCGGTTTCCGCTCAACACGGCGGCGCCAACGAGATCGTGCTGCTGCAGCGCCTCGGTTACCGCCGGTGCCAACGGACCGCTGTTGCCGATGCATGTCGTGCAGCCGTAGCCGACGAGGTGGAAGTGCAGCGCCTCCAGGAACGGCGTCAATCCAGCGTTGTCGAGATAGGCAGTGACGACGCCCGAACCTGGTGCCAGGCTCGTCTTGACCGCCGGGCTCACACTCAGTCCACGCTCCACGGCCTTTTTGGCCAGCAGCCCGGCTGCCAGCATGACGGCTGGATTCGAGGTGTTGGTGCAACTGGTGATCGCCGCGATAACGACCGAGCCGTGGTTCAGTTCGACATGAGTCCCGTCAAGTTCGATCTCGACTGGGCCGCCGGTCGCAGACGGTGCGCGCTCCTTAACCAGCGTCGCTGTGGCCGCTCCACCAGCTGGACTTGTCTGCCCGGCATCGATCGCCGCAGGCCCGATGCGATCGGCGAAGGCGGAGCGAAAACTCGGTCCGACGTCGTTCAGGTTGACTCGATCTTGCGGTCGGCGCGGGCCGGCAACGCTCGGCACCAACGTCGAGAGATCAAGTTCGACGACCTGATCGAAGATTGGCTCGGGGCCGCTGTCGGTGCGGAACATCCCCTGCTCTTTTGCGTAACGCTCGACGAGTTCGACCGTTTCCAGACTGCGGCCGGTGAGCCGAAGATACGTGAGCGTCTCGTCATCGATCGGGAAGATCGTGGCGGTCGCGCCATATTCCGGTGACATGTTGCCGATCGTGGCACGGTCGGGCAGGGAGAGATGGCGCAGGCTCGTGCCGAAGAATTCGACGAACTTGCCGACGACCCCGGTCTTGCGCAGCAGTTGTGCGACCGTGAGCACCAGATCAGTCGCGGTAACACCTTCCGGCACCTCGCCGACCATCCGAATACCGACGACCTCGGGGGTGAGCATATAGATCGGCTGGCCGAGCAGTACGGCCTCCGCTTCGATACCGCCGACGCCCCAGCCAAGAACGCCGAGCCCATTGACCATGGTGGTGTGCGAATCGGTGCCAACCAGCGTGTCAGGCAGCGCGACTTTGCCGCCGCTGTCCTCGCGCAGTTGGACGACTTTGGAGATATATTCGAGGTTAACCTGGTGGCAGATGCCGGTTCCCGGCGGGACGACGCTGAAGTTTTCGAACGCCTGTTGCGCCCAACGGAGTAGGAGGTAGCGCTCGGTGTTGCGCTCGTATTCTTGCTCGACGTTGCGCGCGAAGGCGAGCGTCGTGCCGAAGGAATCGACCTGTACCGAGTGATCGATCACCAGGTCCGCCGTGACAAGCGGATTGATTTTTTTCGGATCGCCACCCAGACGCGCCATAGCGGAGCGCATCGCCGAGAGGTCGACGACCGCGGGGACGCCGGTCAAGTCCTGTAGCAGCACGCGCGCCGGTAGGTAGGGGAACTCGCTGATCTGCCGTTTTCCGGGTCGCCAGCCCGCGAGCTCGCGAACGTGGTTCTCGGTGAACGGCTCGGTACCCGCGTTCCGGAGCACATTTTCCAGCAGGACCTTAACGGTGTAGGGTAGGTGATCGAGCCCCGCCGGTATCTGGTCGGCGATGGCGGACAGTGCATAATAGGCGATCGATTCGCCGGAATTCATTGTGATCGACCCACGTGCCCCGAACGGGTCAAACTTTGCTGACATGCCATCCTCCCTCAGTTGGTCTGCGACCGGCGGAAGCGATCCGACCGGCTCGATGGGGTGCACGGCCTGTTCTTCCACAGCCTGTGGAAGACGGACGTCTCTTTTGCCAGCATACCATGGGTTCCGTATTCACGGAGTCGACGCCGTTTGTCGCCAATCAGTCCACGCTGTATCGATCAGTTCCGGATGAATGCAGGTTAGAAGTCATCGGCGCAACGTTACAGTGACGGACCTTAGTGATAGCATGGCGAGACTGGTTAGGAGGTCGCGTCATGGTTGATGCTGAACAGTTGCTCTGGTCTCTCGTCGAATGTAGTGAACAGGTACGGCAGGCGGTGATCTCCGCGGAACGTGAGTTCTTGTCCAAGGTGGTTGGCATGGGCGCAGATGGCGCCGCAACCTCGGGGATTGACAAGATCGCGGAGGACATCGCGATCGGGTTCTTCGACGGGTTAGTGGACCCGGTCAACGTTTTGAGTGAGGAAGTTGGACTGATTGATCGTGGGTCGAGTATCACGGTGATCGTCGATCCAATCGACGCCACCGCGAACGCAACGGCCTCCGCTGAACTGGGAACTGCCGACACGCCCGATACGCTCCACGTGCTTTCGCCGACGTTGCCGGATCAAAGTGGGCAGTTTGGGTTTCCGTTTTACGCGTTCAGTGTCGGCGCGCTGCAAGACGGCAAGTTGATTGCTGCGTGCGTGCGTAATCTACCGACCGGCGATCTCTTTACCGCTGTCCGCGGCGGCGGGAGCCGTATGAACGGTGTGGCGATCCGGTGTGAGCCGATAACCGACATGCGCAAAGCCTGGATTGCACTGGTGCGCCCGGCGGATGCCGAAGGGCTGCGTCGATCGTCTCGTCTGATGCTTAACTCGAATCGGGTGCGCATTACCGGCTGCACCGCACTCGATCTCTGTATGATCGCCTCGGGAGTACTCCATGGTTTTGCGAACCCCAATATCCATTGGCCGCCGAACTTCGGCGAAAAGGTCGTCGACTACGCTGGCGCATTATTGATTTTAGAAGAGGCTGGAGCGGTCGCGTCGGATCAGGATGGCAAGCCGCTCTCCTTGACGCTCGATCTTCTGGCACGCACTATGCCGTTCGCGGCGAGCACTCCGGAGCTGCTCCAGTCGATGCTGGAGGCGGTTCGATAGCGCGACAATGGGCGATCTAGGTCGAATCGATGTTGCGAGAGCAGTCCCGTCCAGGACGACTATGGGAAAGGATCACGTGAGATGGATTTCACCGCGGCATTTGCGGCCGTCGACAGCCGCGAGCCAGAGTTGATCGACCGGCTACGCAAGATCATCGCGATCGATAACTGCGTTCCGCCGGGGGAGAACTACGGCCAGGTGCTCGATTTGGTTGAACCCGAGTTCCAGCGCAATGGATTTACGACGACGCGTGTCGTCATCCCGCCCGAAAAGGTGGCGCTCATTCCGCTCCCGCTGAAAGGGGAACGGGTCAATCTGGTCGCTCGGCTGAACAACGGTAAGCCGCCGCTGTCGGTCTATGCGCACATGGACACCGTGCCGATCGAAGAAGGCTGGGATTTCGATCCATTTGGCTGCGAGATCAAGGACGGCCGCATCTACGGTCGTGGTGTCGCCGACATGAAGGGCGCGATCGCCTCGGTCCTCACCGCGATCGACGTGATGAAATCCGAAGGTCTGGAGCCGGTGTGGGACTTGAACATCGTGCTCTGCACCGATGAGGAAATCGGCGTCTATCCTGGCCTCTATCATCTCGCGCTCGAAGGCTATGTGACTGCGCCGATGCTCTGCCTCGAAGGGAGTCAGGAACCGGTGCTGCGCCTCGGCTCCAACGGCTCGCTCGACGTCACGATCACGGTTAAAGGCAAGAGTTGCCACTCGGGTGCCAACTATCTCGGTGTCAACGCACTCGAGGAGGCGGTACCGGTCATGGTCGAACTGCTCGCGTTGAAGCAGAAGGTCGAAGAGCGCCGTTCGGCGCTGCCGCTCGCCCCCGGCCCTGGGGCACCGGCGAACCTACGCCCAATGTTCAATCTCGATATCATCAATTCGGGCGTCAAATCGAACATCGTTCCGGCATCCTGCCGGCTGGTGATCAACCGTCGCTTCATCCCCGAAGAAAACGTCGAAGACGTGAAGGTTGAGATCCAGGAGGCGGTCGATCGCGGCATGGAGAAGAGTAAAGCACTGGATGTCGAGGTCGAGTTTAGCGAGAACTATCCATCCTATTACCAGAGTGCCACGCACCCTGGAGCCGTGCGACTGAAAGAAGCGCTCAAACTGGTTCAGGGCGTCAAGGAAGAGGACTTCGTCGTTACCGGCTCGGGTGGATCGACCGACATGGCGTTCGTTGCGCAGGTGCTCGGGACCGACGAGATCGCGACCGTCGGCCCGGGTCGCAATCAGGAAAGCAAGGCACACGGCAGCAACGAGAGCGTGCGCCTCTCCGATCTTCGGGCGCACGTGAAAGAACTCATCTACTACTTTTGTGCGCCGCTCGGTTAGCGGTAGCGGGCAGTTCGATGCGTGCGCGGCGGTCAGCCGCGTACGCGTAATTCATGAAACGCTGCTACTCTCGGGGACGTACCGCCCTCCACTGTTCGGAGGGCCGATCGCACAAAGATGATCGGGGCAAGCGCCGATGTCGAACGAGCCAGACCACGAGTACACGACGCTTGCGGATATTCTGGCTCCTCGACTCAACGTCGTTTTCGTCGGCATCAACCCATCCATCTACTCCGTTGAACAAGGTCATTATTTCGCGCGCCCCGCCAATCGCTTCTGGCCAGCGTTCTCGGGCTCGCGCCTTAGCCTCGCGGCACGAGTAGCACTCGAGCGAGCGACGCTTCACCCCAATAACGACCGGAGTATGCGCGATTTTGGCTTCGGTTTCACTGACATTGTAAAGACACCGACCGCGTCGGCAGCCGAGTTGCGCGTCGCTGACTTCGCTGTGGGTGCGCCACAATTGCGATTAAAGCTGGAATGCTCGGCGCCGCGGATTGCTTGCTTTCAGGGCGTGACCGCATTGCGACCGTTTCTGCGGCATGCGCTCGGGGAGCAGGCTGGGACGTTAGATTTCGGAATGCAGCCCTTCCGCGTCGCGGATACCGCACTCTTCCTCACGCCAAACCCCAGCCCGGCCAACGCCACTTACCGGCTCAGCGATCTGATCGCGTGGTTCGATGCGCTCGCGCGTGAATTGGACGAGCACTCTGAACCAGGCCCGCAGCGATAGCGTTGGCGACCATGGTGCTGAGTGACGAGAGTGAAATATTACAAGCGACATATCCCATCAGTTCCATAAATCACATCAAACCCAGTCAGAGTGACGCATCGGAGTTGATAGGCCCAATCCATGCGAAATACCCCGGACGTGACGAACCACTCGGTCCTGGCGACGCTTCCGCCTACCCGGCTCACCCGACGTCCCGCCTCGTGGAAAGCGTAAGGGACAACCGCAGTTGACGAATGACGTCGCGGACGGTCGGCACGTGAAACCGCCGCGATCATACGAGGCCGGTTAGATGTGGTCTAACCAGCCTTTTTCGTTCAACCTCTGTCTCAAGCACCGAGGAAACGGTCAAACCAGTCGACGACTCGGGTGATCAGGTCAAGCTGGTGCTTGCGCTCGGTGAAGCTGTGTCCTTCGCGCGGGTAGGTAACGAACTGCGTTTCAACGCCGAGCGTGCGGAGCGCGATATACATTTCGCGGCCCTGGGCGGGTGAGACGCGCTCGTCGGCTTCGCCGTGCAGGATCAATGTCGGAGTGGCGGCGTTGCAGATATAGCGAATTGCCGAGCGCTCGAAGTAGGGCTGCGGGTCATCGTATGGGGTGCTCTCGAAATACGAGAGATTGGCGCTCGGAATGTCGCCCAGACCGTTGTCGCTGATCATGTTCGGTAGACCGGCTCCCATCACCGCCGCTTTGAAACGATCAGTCTGGGTGACGGTCCAGGCGGTCATGTAGCCGCCCCAGCTCCAACCACCGATGCCGAGTCGCTCGGGATCGGCGATGCCGCGCGCGATCATGGCGTCGACGCCGGTCATCATGTCGCGATACTCGCCGCCGCCGACATCACCAAAGATAGCGTTCGAGTACTCCGGCCCCCGGCCGGTGCTGCCGCGTGGGTTCGGCATCAAGACTACGTAGCCACGACCAGCGAGAGTCTGCGCCCAGTCGTGCCAGGTGGCGGCAAATTGGTTACTCCAGAGCCAGGACGGGCCGCCGTGGACCTGCACGACGAACGGATAGCGCTGGCCTTCGACGTAGCCGTGCGGCTTGATGAGCACACCTTCGACCTCTACGCCCGGATCGCTCGTCCAGCGCACGATCTCGCCCTGACCAAGCGCCGCACTCTCGAGATCCTGGTTGAAGGTTGTCCGCTGCTTGAAAATCGACTGGGATATGTCGCCTACACTCCCCGCCCAGATATTCGGCGCGTGCGTCGCGTCTTCGCGAATCATGGCGAGGCGGCGACCATCGCGGCTGCTCGTCAGCGGCGGTGATATCCGGCCCTGCGCACCGTTGGCCGTAAGCCGCGTCCGCCGCCCGGTCCAATCGAGCCGGTAGATCGCACTGTTGACTCCCTCGTACGCGACGAAATAGAGATCAGACGACGCACCAGCCCGTAAGAACTCGATCGTGCCTTCAAAATCGGGGGTCAAGCAACGAGGTTCGCCACCGGCAACCGGTATCATATAGACATAATCTGGGTGAACGACGCGTCCAGCCGGAGCGCGGTAGGCGAGCGAGGCGCCGTCGGGCGACCAGGTGAGACTCGCGATAGCCCAGGGTGGGGTGAGTACCGGCGTTGATTCCCCGCCGTCGCGAGCGATGACCGACACCTCGGTCGGATGGAAGCCGTCATCGATGCGCGGCGTGGCCATCGTGTTGATCGCCAGATTTGCGGAATCCGGGGACCAGCAGTAGGTCTGGATGTGGCGACGCTCGGGTGAAATGGCTTTCGCCTCGTAGCTGGTGGCGTCGACGATCCAGAGACGCCGGTATTTGTAACCGGTATCCCAGACGCGGGCGTCGTCGCGTTCTTCTTTTCGCTTCTTTTCTTCTTCGGTCTCGGTCTCGGTGAAGAGTACCGCGAGGAAGCGGCCATCCGGCGACCAGGACGGACTGACAAGTTCGCCCTGCTGATCGAAGATCCGCTGCGCTTCGCCACCGTCGATCGGCATGACGTAGAGACTGGACTTGCCGCGCTCGGCGCGATCGGAGAGAAAGGCAAGCTTCGCGCCGTCCGGTGACCAGCGCGGTGCCTCATCGAGCCACTGCCCGCCGGTGAATTGGCGCGCCTCGCCATCTTCGGCGGCGAACGGGACGAGCCAGATCGAGCCGGTCGCGTGTTCTTCCGTCTTACTGACCGGTTTAAGGGTGAAGGCTATATGCGAACCATCCGGCGAGATCTGCGCCTCCCCCGGTCGTTGCCAGCTGACAACCTGCTCGAACGAGAGCGGTAGCTTGGTTTCGCTGCCGGAGGCTCGTTCCGTCGTCGCGTCTTTCACCACTGGGCTAATCCTCTCGGTAACACGTCGAACCATTCAGGGAGGGCAAACCCGGACATCCGGGCAGAACGCGGCTCATCGTACCGCAGTTTCGGTCCGATTCACGCATCAAGTGCCTGATTGGCTCAGCTGTGAGTCGTCGACAAATGTCGATTCGAGCTCGTCGCGACGACGGCTGCCGTTCAGCACGTAACCCGCGGCGCCCGCGACATGGCATTGGTGGACGAGGTGATCGTCGCCGAATGCGCTGAGGAACAGGGTGCGCGATTCGGTGACGCGCTCGGCGATTAAGTCGACCCGTGCTACTATGACGTCCGAGTATCGTGTCCGTTGATCGCTCGTTGGAGGCGGCGTTGGAATTCATCGCGACGGCTCGGGGCAGAGCCCGCGGCGTCTTCTTCGGCTGGTGGATCGTCGTTGGTGCAATCATATTTCAAACACTGCAGACCGGGTTGCTCCAGCAAGCGTACGGCACGTATGCGGTAGTCCTCCACAACGAATTTGGCTGGAGCACCACCATCCTCTCCGTCGCCTACGCGCTGCAAAGCGTACTCACGGGGCTGGTCGGACCGCTACAGGGATGGATGATCGACCGGTTCAGCCCGCGCGCCGTCATGCGCGGAGGGATTGTCCTCTTCGGGTTCGGTTTTATGGCCCTGAGCCGGATCGACTCACTGACCGGGTTCTTCATCCTCATCCTCATCACCTCGCTCGGATCAACGCTGGCTGGCTTCATGACGGTCACAACAGTCGTCGTTAGCTGGTTTGAACGCCGCCGCTCCCTCGCACTGGCCATGACGCAGATCGGACTGAGCGTAGCCGGATTGATCGCGCCGATCGTCGCCTGGTCGCTGTCGACGAATGGTTGGCGGGCGACCGCGTTCGCTTCAGGATTGATCGTACTGGTGGTCGCGTTGCCGCTCACACGCATGCTGCACCGAACTCCGGAAGAGGTTGGGCTGCGGCCCGATGGAGACTCGCCGAGGCCGCTGTTGCAGGAGAGCCACTCCGTGCCAATAGAGGCTCGGCAAGCAACCTTCACCGCGCGTGAGGCGTTACGCACTCGGGCATTCTGGTTCATCTCAATCGGGCACGCCCTCGCATTGTTCGTCGTCACCGCCGTGACGGTTCACCTCGTCCTGCATCTGGTCAATGATCTGGGGTACACCGTGGGTCAGGCCGCGGATGTCATCGCGCTGATGACCGGCATCATGATTTTCGGGCGATTCGCCGGCGGCATCATGGGTGATCGATTCGATAAGCGCTACATATCGGCGGGTGCGATGTTCGGTCACGCGTTCGGCTTGATCATGCTCGCATACGCAAATTCGTTCTGGATGGTGGCACTCTTTGCCATCGCGCATGGCCTGGCCTGGGGTATTCGCGGGCCTATGATGCAGGCCATTCGCGCCGACTATTTCGGTCGTGAATCGTTCGCTAAAGTGATGGGCTTCTCCTCCACCATCATCATGGCCGGCACGGTTGGTGGCCCGTTGATCGCCGGAATCATGGCTGATCACTTTGGCAACTACACGGCTGGATTCACGGTGCTTGCCGGCTTCGCGGTTGTCGGCTCCGTCTTCTTCCTTCTGGCGACGCGCCCGTTACCTCCCGCACACGCGGAGCAGCGCAGCGTAGCGCAACGCGCACCCGCCACCTCGTTGACGTAGCGCGATCCCCGGTTGTCGCGACCAGGGCTCGCCGCAAAGATCGACGATCGCGTCGATGGCGCGTTAACCAATCATCACCAACTTCGTTGTACGCGCCTATCCAGTATTCGCAGATTCGCCCGACGCGAACCTTGCTTCGTGCGGGGTCAGAGGGTGTTGAGCAGTTGCAGCACATCGTGATCGAGCAGCGCGGAGATGACGCGTCCATCGCCAAGAGCCGCCTCAACCAGCCGCTGTTCGCGTCCGCTGAGCCTGTCAGGGTCCGAATTAGCCAGCCACCCGATAATCCCGGCCAACATGCGCGGCAACATCAGGGCG
>Ga0307373_10015292_pt1 | contig 10455 bp, 12 predicted proteins | sample OX2MG_FD_202534 | JGI IMG/M metagenome (GOLD analysis project Ga0307373, IMG submission 202534) | Soil microbial communities from Risofladan, Vaasa, Finland - OX-2 | ecosystem: Environmental > Terrestrial > Soil > Coastal area > Acid sulfate soil | place: Finland: Risofladan, Vaasa | collected...
CGGCGGTGATGGGCGGATCGCACCCGCTAGCGAAGAAAGCCGGAGCGTGGCCGTCTCGGAGTGGTGCCCGCTAATCACGGCAGAAAAGTGCCCGCAGTGCCGACGGCCTGCCGGGCTCCCAGCACGATCAGCCGAACCCGCTCATCGGCAGGGCCGCTCGCGTCGAACAGCGCCATGAGAGTGCGGGGCGCAGGAGATTCGAACTCGCGGGGGGTTGCCGCCAACACGCTTTCCAACACTGCTGACCGGTGTTCACCTCTGGCCACCACCGTTCGTGACCTGCAGCGATCTGTAGTGGCGGCCGTCGGTGAACGGTTCCGGACGGCGGTGAATGAGCCCAGATTTGAGCCCAGCCACCTTGCGGTGCGGCAACTCGGTCGGAGTACTCACGGGCTTGTGCGAGGCGGCGGAACTGCTCGCGGTACCCGGCCTCGCCCGTGGTGGCTTCCGGCAGGAGGTCGACCTTGGCGTTGATGCGGCAGGCGACATCGCGCAGGCCGACGGTGTTGCGCTGGTCACGGTCCTGCTCCACGTCGTAGCGGCCCGCGATCACGCCGCCCGATCCGCCTCCGGGCCACATGTCCTACGATCACCGCATGCGCCGACGCGCCTCCGATTACGCCGCCGCCGCGGTGTTCCTAGTCCTCTTCGCCATTGGCGGGCTTGTTACCACCTCGCTCTCGCCCCGCGAGTCCGCCGCGCTGCGGCTGTGGGCGAGCACGAACGTGGCAAGCCTGCAGCACCACCCGGTCCCCGCGCTCGCGCTGTCCGCCTTCCTGCCCTCGGGGTCGCCGTTCGCCTGGCTGGCGCCCATCGCGCTGACGATGTTCGGCGCCAACCGCGCGGCCGGCACCGCGAGACTGGCGCTGATCTGCGCCGCTGGCCATCTGATCGGCACCGGTGTCAGCGAGGGGATCGTCGCCTGCCGGGTGGACGACGGCAGCCTCCCGCCGGCCTGGTCGCACATCCCAGATGTCGGCCCGTCCTACGTGGTCGTCTCCGCGATCGTCGTCGCGGTCATGTTCGGGACCTGGCTAACCCGGGTCACGGCCCTGGCTGTCTTCGCTGTCCTGGTATTCGTCAGCCACATCTTCGCCGGCCTGACCAGCCTTCACGTAGCCGCCGTCGGTCACCTGACCGCGATCGTGACGGCGGCCGCGCTCGGCCTCGTGCTGGCCGTCAGGCAGCGCGGCGTGAGGGCGGGACCGGACGGGATGACGCCGACTGAGATGGCCGCCGCAGGGGACGCTGTCGAGCACCTCCGGGCTGCGGTCGCCGCCGACGCCGTTACCCGCCGAGACCGCAGACGCACCCGGCCCGGGCCGTCCCCAAGCGACGATCTGAACGCGAATTGAGCCCAAATTTGAGCCCACCCGCTGCCGGGCGGTCTTTCGCGAATCGACGGACGTAGCGTCTCCTCAGGTCAGCGTGGCGGAGGATGCGAGATTCGAACTCGCGAGGGGTTGCCCCCAACACGCTTTCCAACACTGCTGGCCTGTGTTCACCCCAGTACGCCGACGTTCGTGACCAGCCACAATGCGCTGAGGTGAACGCCGGCGGACGGTTCCGAACGGATGTGAATGAGACAAGAACTGAGACAAGCGGACGGCCGTGTCTGTAGCGCAGATCGTCCGCCTCACCTGCCAGGGCAGCATCGCAGTACTGCGCGGACACGGGAAGGCGGCATGCAGAAAGATGTGGTCAGTGGTCGTCGTAGTGGAAGCGGCAGGCGATGATGACGATCGCGTCATGCTGGATGTCGTAGACGAGCCGGTCCTTTTCGGTGATCCGCCGTGACCACACTTCGCCGCCCAAGTGCTTGAGGCGCTCGGGCTTGCCCGTGCCGGTCCGCGGCGTGCGCGTCGCCTCTCCGATCAGCCGGATGATCCGTGAGAGCACCTTGGGGTTTGCCGTGGACCATGCCTCGAGGTCCTCCAGGGCGCCCGAGGTGATCGCCAGTTTCACCCGCCCGCCTGATCCTTGAACCGGGCCGCCAGTTCCTCAGGGTCCGTGGGCTCGGCCCTGCCGTCACGGGCCTCGGCCAAGCCGCGCAGGATATGGGCGGCATTGGCGCGAGTGGAAAACAGATAGAGCGTTTCCTGAAGCGACTCGTAGTCCTCGGCGGACATCAGGACGGCATTGCCGCCATTGCGCGCCACGATCTCGATGACGACATGATCCTCGCTGACCTGCCGCACCAGCGGGAACAGGTTCTCGCGCGCATGACTGATGCTCACCGCGGTCACTAGACATCACCTCACTCGTACAAGAAACCTGTACAAGTGTAAGAGGCTGAGCCGGGACCTGGCAAGAAACGTGTGAGGCTTCGTTCGCTGGCTGCAGCTACGCGCACCTGGTCCGCCAGATCGGCGCAAGCCTGCCGCAGGATGTCAGCATTACCAGGCCGCTGCAGTGCCCGGAGTCGGTGACGACCCTGCTACGCAGCCGGGTATGACGCTGGCCGCGTCGTGCTGCTGGCAACCACAGATGGCGGCCTGTCCTGGTTGGCGCGTAGGATTCCGGGGTCCGTGACGGGAGCTGCCACTCTGGCCTGCACGTCTGACGCCAGATGCGTCGGGCTTTTCGGGGCCAGCGGATGGGCGTCCGGGTACAATCTGCGGGCGCAGAATGCCAAGGTGATGGTGACCCGTGATGGCGGACTCACCTGGGCGCCGGGGCCGCTAGTCCCGCACGGAGTCCGTGGCGCGGAAGTATGTTGTGCTGCGCCCGCACCTGGATGAGCGGCAGCGGCGCCTGCTGCTCGGGGCGGAAGCGCGTGAGCTGGGCCGGGGCGGGATCAAGGCGGTCGCCGAGGCGACCGGCGTGCACCCGGACACGATCGCCCGCGGGGTCCGCGAGGTGGACGGCGTGCCCGGCCCGCAGCCCAGGGTCCGGGCGCCCGGCGGGGGCCGCAAGAAGCTGGCCGCCACCGACCCGGACCTGACGGCGGAGCTGAAGAAGCTGGTCGGCCCCGGGACCCGCGGGGACCCGATGTCGCCGCTGGTGTGGACGACGAAGTCGACCCGGAACCTGGCCGGGGCGCTGACGGCGGCCGGGCATGCGGTGTCTGACCGGACGGTGGCCCGGATGCTGGCCGGCCTGGGGTTCAGCCTGCAGGGCAACTCCAAGTTCAGCGAGGGGCGCCAGCATGAGGACCGCGACGCCCAGTTCCGCTACCTCAGCGGGCAGGTCACCGCCTTCATCGCCGCGGGCCAGCCGGTGATCTCGGTGGATGCGAGGAAGAAGGAGCTGGTCGGGGAGTTCAAGAACGGCGGCCGGGAATACCAGCCCAAGGGCTCGCCGGTGCCGGTGAACGTGCATGACTCCATGGACAAGCAGCTCGGCAAGGCGAACCCCTACGGCATCTACGACGTGTCCGCGAACTCCGGCTGGGTCTCCGTCGGCACCGACCACGACACCTCCGCCTTCGCCGTGGCCACCTTGCGGACCTGGTGGGACACCACCGGCAAGGCCCGCTATCCCGGCGCGGGTCGGCTGCTGATCTGCGCCGATGGCGGCGGATCGAACGGCTACCGGGTCCGCGCCTGGAAAGTCGGGCTCGCGAAGCTCGCCGCCTCGACCGGGCTTGAGATCACCGTCTGCCACCTGCCGCCGGGCACCAGCAAGTGGAACAAGATCGAGCACCGGCTGTTCTCCCAGATCACCATGAACTGGCGCGGCCGGCCCCTGAAAACCCACCAGGTCATCGTCGACCTGATCGGCAGCACCACCACCGCAACCGGGCTGACCGTGCACTGCATCCTGGATACCGGCCGCTACCCGACCGGAATCAAGTACACCATGAAGGACGTCGACGCCCTCCCGATCACTCGCCACGACTTCCACGGCGAATGGAACTACTGCGTCCGGCCCGCCGCCGACACGCCGTAACGATCAGGAGTTATTTCGTCGCGGCTCCTAAGCTGGTGACCCGCCGATTTGCCTCCGCAGCCACCCGGCCGCAATACGGAGTCGCCTAAAGGCCGCCCGGCACTCTGCGAGAAGACAGACCTGTGATCCGCCAATAACGCTTTCGCGATTCCCGGTATGGTGCCCTGGTCCCGCAGGGAGCACTTCCGGCAGCAGTCGCGTCCAATGACGTGGTGTTCGATCTTGGCGATAGCCGGCTGTGACGGCCGCCCTGACATCCCGGGTTCGCAGTGCGAAGGACATCGCACATATCTGGCACCGGTAGCCGTGGTGGTCCAGGCATGATTGGCGGGCGCGGGGGTCGCGCTCGTACCCGGTTAACGTCGACCCTCTGGAGTGCCCCTCAGGGAAGGCTCGCCTGTCGAGGCTGCGGGGCTCGTCCGGCGAGCGGAAGACCCGAATCCTCACGTGCCGGTCCCGGAGCCGGGCGAGCTCAGCAGCGGCCGGGGCAGACGGCCAGCCGTCGAGTGCGTGCAAGTTCGTGCTCGTCGGCCTGGCCAACCACGCCGGGCCGGACGGCGTTGGCGCGTTCCCGTCGGTGGCCACTCTCGTGCGGTACACCGTGCAGGCTTCGAACGCGGGTGCGAGGTGGCCAGGCAGGTCTAGCCCGGCGGCATCGAGCGGCGGTCGGACGTCACGGCGGTCATGTAATCCAGCATCTTCTGCTCTCGCAGGCTAGAGCCAGTCTTCGCCGTTGGCGAGGTCGTCCTCGCCTGGGTACTGGCGGAGCTTCGATTCCAGCGCGTTGATGATACGGCCGGTGTCGTTCTTGGTTCGCCGGTAGCCGCCGGGCATGAAGATCATGCCGTAATGGCCCGGGCATCCAGGTGTGATGGCGTCGTGGTGGAGCGGGCGGAAGTCGCGCAGGTTGTTGGTCACCACGGCGCGGTGCTCGGCGCGGGCAAGGCTCATGACCTCGGGGTCAGACAGGGCCTCGCGATCGGGGTGCCCTGCGATGGCCTCGGCGTCGTGGCCGCGGGCGCGCAGCTCGCGGGCAAAGGCGGGCGCGAGCATCTCATCGAGCAGCAGCTTCATTGCCGGACTGCGGCCTGCCCGGCCATGAACGCGGCATGCGCCTGCTCCGTGTCCTGGTCGTTGAGGTCGATCCACTGGTCGACCTCGTCGGGGTAGGCGCCGTAGTAGGCGACGGCGGCCTGGACCAGCCCGAGTGGCAGCTCAAGGTAGTCGGCTGCGGCCGGGATGTCGCCATCGTTGTCGCGGACGACGGCGATGACTTCCCACACGTCCTTGCCTGTGCCGACCAGCCGGGCGCGCCGACCGGCGGGGCCCTCGGCGAAGCGGATCAGGGGATGCTCGTCCATCCTCAGCCCCTCCTCGACATAGCGCTGGGCGAGGGTGCGCGGAGGCAGGTGGGCACGGCGGGCACGCGCTCCCAGGCGGTGCAGGGTCGCGTCGCTCAGGCGGACGCTTAGCGGCTGGCTCATGTAGCCCATGGTAGCGCAATGCGCTACAAGAGACTACGACCACGATCGCGCGCCGCCTACAAGATCCTCCTTGAGGACGGTCGGAGCAGCATTTCCGCCGGTTCCTGAACGCCCGCGATAGCCGCCATAGCCACGATGCATGACCAGCTTCCCGTCGGCGATCAACCACCTGAGAAAGCCGAGTACGGTGTCACCGGCCAAGGCCAGATGGCTCCGCGCTTTCATCGAATGCCCCAACACGCTTCGGCGGCGTGCTGGTGAGTGGTCAGGACCGTCAGCCGTGGCTGTGACCTGCGGTGATGCGCAGGACCCGCCTCGGGCCGACGCGGTCTTGTGGGCCGGAACTGAGACCAGAAACTGAGACAGCACCGCCGGGAGCCAGGTGCGCGGCGAAAGCCCAAGTCGGTGTTTATTCAGGTCAGACGAGCGGAGGATGCGAGATTCGAACTCGCGAGGGGTTGCCCCCAACACGCTTTCCAACAATGCTGACCGGCGTTCATCACTGTCCGCCACCGTCCGCGACGTGGCCGAACGCGCGCGAGGTGGCCGCCAGTGAACGGCTGCGGACGGGGGTGAATGAGCCCAGAACTGAGCCCAGGCGCTGTCGCGGGCACGGCCCGCCGGGCATGGTGCCGGGGGGCCCGGTAGCGTCGAGGCGATGTCGTGGGCGCTCAAGCTCTCCCGGTGTCAGCCGATCGCGGCGGGCAGCCATCCAGCCTGTGCGGTCGGTGCGACCAGACCGCTCGGATGCGCCAGTTCAATAGCGCCGGGTCCTGCAGGCACGGCGATGAGCTGGGGTCAGTGGGATCAGGCGGCGTGTGTTTCGAAGCCGACAGAGCCGAGGTCGTGGCCGGGGGTGAGGCGGACGTCGGCGTCGAGTGCGGCCGCAAGATGCCGAAGCAGGGGGATGGTGGGTTCGGTGCCGCCTTCTTCGATGCACTCGATCTCGTCGGCGGTCATGTCGGCACGCTGAGCCAGGTCGGCGACGCTGAGGCCAAGGGCGGCCCGCCGGTCATAGACTGCCTTCCCGAATGCCAGGGCCTCACGGATCGCGATCCGCTCCGGGTCCTCCGTCTCGGCTGCTGGCCGCGCCCAGCGGGTGTGGGAGCCGGTCATCACACCTGCCTCTCGTAGGTCTGCGCCGCAGGCCCCCGATGGTCACGCTCGCAGACCTGCTGCGCCCGGACCGCCCGGTCAATCTGCCGCTGATCATGCTGGCGGGTTTTCCGGAACACCGTCAGCAGCACGATCGCACCATCGGGCCTGCACCAATACGTTACCCTGACCGCCATCTGGTGAAGCCGGAGCCGCAGTTCCCACACCGCGCCGTCCAGGTGATCCGACCACGGCCCGCCCAGCCCGGGCCCCTTCTCAGCGAGCATGTCGGCGACCTCGTCGACCCGCTTGAAATCGCTGTCGCTGAGGCTGTCCAGCCAGTCGCGGACCTCAGCCTCCAGCTCGAAGCGGGACAGCTGCCGGTGCCGGTTCCTGTCGCTCACGCGGGTCAGGGTAATGACAGCCGCCGACACCGCACGGCGAGTGCAACGGCCGCACGCGGATCGCCGGCCTCGACGGCGACTGTGCCGCCTGTGCAGGCTTCGCATCACAGAACGTAACCGGTTCTCCACCCAGGCTGGCGCTTTCACCCGAGGATGCGTGGTCGGTGGTCACACCGCGGTCACAAAGTCTGTGACAGCCGTATGACCGGCCTTGCCGTACAACCAGGTCGCAGGTAATTCGCCGGGCAACGTGGAGGAGAGTGTGCATGAGCCCAGCCATCGAGGTGAGTGGCCTGCGCAAGCGGTTCGGGCCGGCGCTGGCGCTGGACGGGGTGAGTTTTGCCGTGGCGGCGGGCCGGGTGACTGGGTTCATCGGGCCCAACGGGGCGGGGAAGTCGACCACGATGCGGGTGATCCTCGGCCTGGACGCGCCCGACGAGGGCCGGGCACTGGTCGGCGGCCGCCCGTACAGCAGCCTGGGGCGTCCGCTGACCCCTCTGGGGTCGTTGCTGGACGCCTCCGCGCTGCAGCCCGGCCGCACCGGCCGTAATCATCTGCTGTGGCTGGCTCATTCCCAGGGGCTGGACTGCCGCCGTGTTGACCGGGTGGCCGCTCAGGCGGGCCTGGAGACGGCGATCCGGCGGAAGGCCGGCGGGTACTCGCTGGGGATGCGGCAGCGGCTGGGGATCGCGGCGGCGTTGCTGGGCGACCCGCCGGCGCTGATGTTCGACGAGCCGTTCAATGGCATGGACCCCGACGGCATTATTTGGATGCGCGGGCTCCTGGCGTCGCTGGCCGGTCAGGGCCGGGCGCGTTGGTGATCGCGAGGAGGAACGGCAGCACGATCGCCGCGATCAGGGTGGCGATCACTGCGGCGCTGCGCCGCACCACCGCGCCGGCGGCCAGGGCGAGGATGGCTGCGAGGGCGAACAGCGCCCCGGTGCCGGCGATCATGCGCAGCTCGGTGAGGGCGCTAACCGGTTAGAGAAAGACGCCTTTCAATCGCAGGATGTGCCCGCCGACGTGGCCTCGCCAGCGTCCAGATCAGGCGGATCAGGAGCGGCCGTACTGGCCACGCCACTCATATTCGGTGAACGTATCGAGCCGTCATAGCCAAGCTCAGCCGTGCTTTCAGGCGCACGCTTGGACGGCGTGCGCCTCTCTGTTCAGGCCCCTCCGTGATGCCTCTGACCAGGCACAACCGCTGGGGGCTGTATCGGCAGCGGCGCCCTCCGCGGCCTGGCAATTGAGCCACCAAATGAGCCCACGTGCGCGTGAGGCCCTAGCCAGCGAGCGGTCGCGGCAGGTGTTCTTGCAGTTCAGCGTGGCGGAGCATGCGAGATTCGAACTCGCGAGGGGTTGCCCCCAACACGCTTTCCAACACTGCTGGCCGGTGTCCGCCGGGGTTCGCCGCCGTCCGTAACCTGCGAAGACGCCCCTTGGCGCCCGCCGGTGAACGGCGCCGGACGGGGGTGAATGAGACTGGAAATGAGACTAGGCGCCCGGAGGCCGGGCCAGGCGGGCAGAGCGCTTGCGGGCACTGCGCGGTGAAGGTCGAGGCCGCCTCGTGGGCGCTGAACCTGGCCCCGGTGCGGGCCGATCGCGGCAGGCAGCACCGCATGCTCGTGAGCAGTTCCGGACGCGGGTCAGCGACACATACTGCGCCAGGACCAGGCGCTCTTATTGGTCGTTCGGCGGCCCGATCCAGCGCTCGCTTGCGCTGAGTCCGTCGGGATTGTCGCGAAGAACGCTTTCGATAGCGCTGGCGACGGAGGCGATGGCGTTACGGGAGCGCGTCCGTGCCGATGGCAGCAAGATCAGGCCCGAGTGCGTCTTTCCCTGGGCCAGGAATTCTGCTGCGAGCGGGCGGAAGTCCTTGATGTTGTTCGTGACAACCGCCCGACCTTCGTGGCATGCCACCTCGAACAGGGTCCGGTCGCTGCGCCCGACGAGGTCATCGCGCTCGGCAACGGCCTCCACGTCATAGCCGGCCTTACGCAGCAGCACTGCGATCTGCGGCGACAGTTGCTCGTCGACGAGAGCTCTCACGAACGCAGCGCTTGCTCTCCGGCGGCGGCTGCAGCCCGGCCGCGTTCGTACTCTGCCTCGTTGAGTTCGATCTCCCTGTCGATCTCGTCCCGGTACTCGCCGTAATAAGTTACGGCTGCTTCTACCAGTCCGGCCGGGATCTCCAGGTAGTCGGCCGCCTCGGCGATCGACCCGTCGTTGTCACGTACCGTCGCGATCACTTCCCAGACGTCCAGCCCGCGGCCAAGCAGGCTGGCACGACGACCGCTCGGCCCATCGAGGAACTGGATGAGCGGATGTGCGTCGTGACGCAACCCCTCCTCAACGTAGCGCTGAGCCAAGGTGCGTTCCGGAAGTCCCGCCCGGCGGGCCCATTCCGACAGGCGCTGCCGAAGGCCCGGCGCGAGCCGCAAGGTGTAGTGGTCGGCCACCTCGTCAGCGTACCACGTTGTGTCACGCCGTGACACAATCCGTTCCGGCACGAGTCGATGGAGTGCTGACGGACCGCTAGAGCACGCAGAACTCGTCACCCTCCGGGGGTCGGCCATGACGATGTGATCCGGGATGCCATCCTGCACGTCCTCGCGGATCACGGCTCCTCCCGCCGCGACCAGGCCGGCCCTGCACCGCCTTCATTGCGCGCGGCCAGCGGACGTCCCAGGGCACGCTACGCCCGCCGCCGGCCTGTACGTCTAGGTGGACCCGATTCTTCGCCACCTTAGGTACGCCGACGTGCGTGAGCCACTCGCGCCAGCTGGCGAACCCGCGAGGCGGGGAGGCGTCCACTCAGACATCAATCGGCCGGATAGCCAGCACGCGACGCGCAAGATCGGAAGAGCGCCGGGGACGGCCTTCGCACGCGCCAGAGTTCCGTGATCGCCAGCGGACCAGGGTAAACGAGGCGGACGCTGCGGCGCACTACTCGCAGGGGTGCGCCGTCCGTTCACAGCCATCCACCGACCGCTGTGACCAGGAAAGACAGATGACACAAATCCCGGCTGCTGTACCGCACGGGCCACGCAATTGAGACTGCCAACTGAGTCGGGATGTCCTGGGGTGACGCCGCTATGGCGTGAAAGTCTGGGCAGCTGACCCGCCGCGTCCCGAGGGCCCGGCTGCGCCGGGCGCTGCCGCGCGTGCACACGCGGGCTCTGGCCGGCTGATGGTCGGTGGCGCGGCCGTGGATGGCCTGGCAAGCTGTGGCCGCGGCCGTTCGCTGACGTCGTGTTTTCTTGGCGGGCCTGACCCCGTAACTGAGTCTGACGCCGGGAGCCAATCTTCAGGGCCGCTCAATGGTGCTTCGAGCCCGCGGACCAGACTTTCCGATCGCCTCTGGCTCCTGCGAACGGCCGCGACCGCAACTGCCCTCTCATCGTAGGAGCCGATGATGCAAGACGTCGGGGACGAGCCGCTGTTCGCCGAGCGGGTTGCCGGCCTGGACATCGCCAAGGCCGGGGTCGAGGTCACCATCAGGGTGCCCAGCGACACCACTGCGGGCCGCCGCCAGCAGGAGACCAGGACCTTCGCCACGACCCGGCGCGAGCTGGAGTCGC
>Ga0307373_10015293_pt1 | contig 10455 bp, 8 predicted proteins | sample OX2MG_FD_202534 | JGI IMG/M metagenome (GOLD analysis project Ga0307373, IMG submission 202534) | Soil microbial communities from Risofladan, Vaasa, Finland - OX-2 | ecosystem: Environmental > Terrestrial > Soil > Coastal area > Acid sulfate soil | place: Finland: Risofladan, Vaasa | collected...
GCCAAAGCAGCCTGACCACCGAAGAATCATCGCCTCAAACATCGGTAAACTGAGGCCAGGTATCAGCTCTCCCCGAGAGACGAGCTCACGGCGTCGCGGATCGCGACAGCGGTCTCCAACACCAGCGGCAGATCGGTGAGACGGAGCATATTCGGACCATCGCTGGGCGCACGGTCGGGATCCGGGTGCACTTCGATGAAGAGACCATCCACGCCCACTGCGACGGCGGCGCGGGTCAGGGGGGGAACCCAGCGGCGATCCCCTCCGGTCGACGCGCCAAGCCCCCCCGGCTGCTGAACACTGTGCGTGGCGTCGTAGATCACCGGCGCGCCCAGGTCCCGCATTTGCGGCAGCGCGCGAAAATCGGTGACCAGCGTATTATATCCGAAGCTGGCGCCTCGCTCCGTGAGGAGGATCCCCTGGCATCCGGCGCCGTGCAGCTTATCCACCACATTCCGCATATCGCCGGGCGCCATGAACTGGCCCTTCTTTACATTCACGACCCGGCCGGTGGCCGCCGCCGCAATGAGAAGATCGGTCTGTCTGCAAAGGAAGGCCGGAATCTGGAGCACGTCCACCACTTCCGCGACCGGCGCCGCCTGGTACGACTCGTGGATATCCGTAAGAACCGGGACTCCGAGGCGCTCCCGGATACGCTGCAGTATCTCCAGCCCGGCGTCCATCCCCGGTCCCCGAACGGCGTGCCCGGAAGACCGGTTCGCCTTGTCGAACGAGGTCTTAAAAACGTAGCCGATACCCAGCTCGGCGCACCATTCGCGCACCGCTCCGGCCACGTCCTCGCAAAGGCCCAGGCTCTCCGCGACGCAGGGACCAGCGATCAGGCAGAGCCGCGGTCCACCGAAAATAGCGTCCCCGACGCGGACGGGATTAACATTCATCGGCTCGTTTCCTTAAGAATTGCCTCGACGGCTTCGATATCGGCCGGCGCATCGACTCCAATGCTGCCGTACGGCGAGACCGCGCACGCGATCCGGTATCCGCGCTCTAGAGCCCGGAGCTGCTCCAGAGACTCCGACTGCTCCAGCGGCGTCGGCGGCATTGAAGAGAGCCGCAGCAAAAACTCTCGATAGTACGCGTAAAGCCCGATATGCTTCCAGGCGGGTGTCTCCCCCGACCGGGGATACGGAATTCGAGAGCGTGAGAAATAAAGCGCGAATCCCTCAGCGTCGACGACCACCTTGACGACATTGGGATCGTTTAAATGCTCGTTGGGACAGGGCGCGATCAACGTACTCATGCTCGCGCCGGCCGCCTCCTTCAATTTCGCTACCGCCAGATCAATCGACTCCGGCGCGATGAGAGGCTCATCGCCCTGAATGTTCACGATGATCTCGGCGTCGGGAAGTCCCCGCGCCGCTTCAGCCAGGCGGTCTGTGCCGCAGGCATGGCCGGGCGACGTCATCACAACTTCACCGCCAAATTCCCGCACGGCGGCCGCGATTCGATCATCGTCCGTGGCGACCAGGACACGATCCAGCGTCTCCGCCTTCAGCGCCTGCTCGTAGACCCACCGAATCATCGGGCGGCCGCAAATTGGCGCGATCGGTTTGCCCGGAAACCGCGTTGAAGCGTACCGGGCCGGAATGACGCCCACGCAGCGAAGCTGAGCGTAGGATGATTCACCGCGGAGGCGCAGAGTTCCGCTGAGATTCGCAGAGAAAGAACAGAATGAGAGAAGAGCGGTTGGAATGATCGCGATAGGTAATTCTCCGGCCCGATGGCGCCGAGCACAGTCAAAACCCCTGCGCCACTGGGATCAATGTGGTGGCGCTGGCCTCCGCGCCTGTGGGCGGTGCGGCGATGTCATGGTGGTGGCGCAGGCCCCCGCGCCTGTGTCAGAGGTTCCTTCACCTCCACCACGTTCGATGCTTGCTTTTCTCTGCGGCTCTCCGCGCCTTTGCGGTGAAATCTCGCCGGTGTTATTCCTTCTATTCTCCCGGGAGCGGATCCACGACGAACATGACGTGGAACTGATCCAGGAAGTGAGAGTTTTCATTCTCGCGCTTGAGCCAGGCCGCGTCGGCGTCGGTGATCACCGCCTCGTTCTCATACCGGCCGCCGGTTCGGGCGATGGCGCGCAGGATCATTGGATGGGATCCCACCCTCGGCTGATACGAGCGCGCGCGATCCCAATCGTCCATAAAACCGGCGATGCCGGTGACGACGGCAAAGTCGTGGCTAACGTGGACGGTACCCCAGACCTCATTTCCATCAGACGTGCGGATTTTAGGACTCATGGATGGGCTGAGGTGAAGACCGCGGCAGTCGATCACCACGCCCGTAAACGGGCCCACCTGCCCCACTGGAGTGCCGGTCAAACCGGCCGCGGCGTCTACAGCAGAATCCGGCGGCGGCTGCGTTTCGGAGACCGGAGGAGTAGGAACTAGCGTAATATCAGACGGCGCGGGAACTGGCGTAATGTCTGGCGGCGCGGGAACTGGCGTGATGTCTGGCGGAACCGGCGCGGCTTCGGGCGGAGGAGGAGTGTACGCCGGCGCCGGGCGTCGATAAAGATCGTAGAACGCCGGCCGGGCCTCCGGACTCGGTCCGAGCGCTCCAACGGGGCCATAGAGTGTCGCCGCCAGAGTCAGCGTCACCTGTCCTGAAACGGCGTCATAGTCGCTATCTATTACAAGCGCCCGTTCCACCGAACGGTCTACCCTCTCAGTCGACGTGTCGAGGCGGCGTTCCCGGGCGGCGCGAATGACTACATCAGCCAGACGTGATATGCCCTGCTGGCGAGCGCGCTCGGCGGCCCGCCAGTACGTGGAACTCTCGTCGCTCACGCCTGGCGGCGCATACGCCACGCCCTGGGCGAGCGCCCTATCACGGTCCCATTCGACGTTTCCTAAAACCCGGCCGCTGGCATTCCGGACAGTCTGGATATTTTCAACTGGCGGAACATCACACCTGGCGGTTGTGAGCAGCGTCCCTCCCTGGATAGCGGCCAAACATCCTATCAAGCCAACAAACAGAACGACCTGTCTCCTGAAGTCTCGCATCATTGACGCTCCTACACCCACCGCGCTGCCGGGGGCGCGCAGCCGGTACTGCCGGGTGTTCCAGACCTCTTCGCCTGAGACCGCGGAGATTCCTGCCGGCGCCTGACTGAAATTTCTCATGAATTTCGAACGGTGGTGTTACGCGGCTTTCATTCGTACCGCCGTGCCTATCATTGCGGCGGGTAGAGGATGCCGTAATCGCCAGATGATGTTCATCGGCCGGCTTCCCTGGTGCTGAACATAGTCGACCGGTCCTGCGAAGACATAAGGCGCCGCGCGGCCATTCCTGGACTTGCTCTCTCGCATAAACAACAGGATGGCGTGTCCACGTTCACGGTGATGGATGTAGCGCTGCCCCGTTGGCGAGCTCTCCGAAGTGGTGCTCTGCGACTGCCAGTGGAAAAGGTCGGCGCTCAGCGCGTAATCTTCGTAGAGCGTGGTGGGTGAGTAGTCTTTTTCCGTCTTGTTGAGCGTTACGAAGAGCGCATCTGCGGGCTGTCCGGTAAGTCGCAGGACGCCTTCTCGCAGCTCACGGGGATTCATCATGGTTGACTGGCCGAGTCCGGCCAGGATTTCGTCCCTGCTGTATTCCGCATGCAGCTCCAGCGGACAAATGAAGGGGAGATCAACCGCCGGTGTCAACTGCTCCAGACCTTCGTACCGGTAGCTCAAGAGGTCTAACAGCTCATTAGCTAAACGTGGGTTATTGCGAAGCCGGGCGAGGCTCTCCTCAACGGTTCGTGCCGAAAACCCCCTGCCCCATAATGCGAAATGGAGCATGGTGTATCGACGTGTCATCTCTTCGTCCAGGTGGTCTGCCTCCCCCAGGTCGTGAGACGTGAGCAGTGACTGAAGCGCGTTAATCTGTGCGGCACTGTCGATATGAGCCGCCCGCGCAAGTCCCTGGGTCAGAATCTTCTCGTCGGGGTCGTAGAGTGGAGCGCCCACTCCGGCCTCTGCGCAGAGACGGGCCCAGCTCCCGCGCTGGTATACGACCTCGGGCTCCAATTCGTAGTAAGTCAGGAAATTAGCAAACGTGATATCAGAGCCGGTATCGTCCGAAAAGGCAGCAATCCGCTGCACCATTTGCGCTCTGCTCATATCAATCGACGCCCGGATATTGTCGAGCACATGCCGCTGCGCCTGGCGCTCGAGATGAATGGCGCATCCCAGTGGTAGATGCGGGAATCCCTCCTCAATCTCCCGTTCAACCCGTCGCTGAGGATTATCCATCAGCGCCCGAAATCGAGATTCAAATCGATAGCTTCGATGAGCCTGCCCGATGAAATCCAGCACTGTCAGACATTCTTTATCCCTACTCAAGCGAAGACCGCGTCCTAACTGCTGCAAAAACACCGTGAGGCTCTCCGTTGGGCGCAGCAGCAAGACGGTGTCGACAAATGGGAGATCAACACCCTCGTTGTAGAGATCTACCACGAAGATGAAGTTTATTTCGCGTACCTCCAGTCTCCGCTGCACATTTCGACGAATCTCGGGCGGGCTGTTGCCATCGAGCGCCTCCGCGGGAATCCCATTCCGCCGAAAGAAGTCAGCCATATACGCGGCATGTCTAACGCTCACACAGAAGCCCAGCCCCCGCACCTCCTTAATGTCGAGCACTCGGTTCCCAATTGCGCGCAGTATATTGGTGGCGCGCTCATCATTTTGAAGGTATAACGCCTCGAGATCGGCTGCAGCGTACCCTCTCTGCCACTTAACCCCTGATAGGTCCACGGTGTCTGTGACGCCAAAGTATTGAAATGGTGAGAGTAATTGTTGGTTGATCGCTTCTGGTAGCCGGATTTCGGCGCTGACGCGACCGCCAAAATACGGCATGATATCTTTAGCGTCCATGCGTTCCGGGGTGGCCGTGAGACCCAGAAGCACCTGGGGTCGCACAAACTCAAGCAGCCGCTGGTAGCTCTCAGCCGGAGCGTGATGGAATTCGTCAACAACCACGTAATCGTAGTGGTCCGGCGCAAGCCGTTCGTAGAGCCGATGCGAGTTGTAGCTCTGGATCGACGCAAAGAGATGATCGGATCGTTCTGGCCGTTCACCCCCTACAAGCAAATCCCCGAAATTCGGGTCCCGGAGCACTCCACGGAAGCATGAACGGGCCTGTTGAAGAATCTCCGCTCGGTGTGCGATAAATAGCAATCGTGAGATCGCGCCGCGCGACCGGCTCCGTAGGGTCTCCTGAAAGCGGCGATAATCGAACGCGGCGATGACGGTCTTTCCCGTACCGGTCGCCGCCACGACAAGATTGTGGGTCCTTCCGTGAATTTCTCTCTCGGCGAGGAGTTTGTCCAGGATCATCTGTTGAAAGTTGTACGGCTGAATATCGAAGCCGAACTCTGCGTCCGTCGCGGTTTCGGGTCGTTGATGCTCCTTGGCCAGGGCCGCCGCGAGCCGGTCGCGGTCTTCAGGGGAGTAAGCGACAAATTCCCGGTCTTCCCAGTAGGTTTCGAAGGTCGCGCGAACCTTTTCCCAGAGATGTGCCGACTCGTACTGGCTGACCTTCACGACCCACTCCAGCCCCTCCGTCAGCGCCGGAAGGGAGAGATTTGCCGAGCCGATGTACGCGGTACCAAAGCCAGTTGCCCGTCTAAAAACGTACGCCTTCGCATGGAGACGGGTTTTCTTGGTATCATACGAGATACGAACTGTTGTGTTCGGAAGCGCTGCCAACCGCTCGACAGCTTTGAGATCAGTGGCCCCGAGATACGACGTTGTGATCACCCGCAGCCACCCTCCTCGGCTTTCGGTCAACTGCCGGAGGGCATCTTCTAACATCCGAACGCCGCTCCATTTGATAAACGAGCAGAGGATATCGACGGAGTCAGCCGCAGCGATCTCAAGCTTCAACTGTGACACAAGACTTGGATCGACTCTTGCGCCGGTCAGCAGACAGCTCAGGGCGAGTGGTGTCTCCGGCCGATGGATTGGGAGCGCGCCGGTGCTGGGATCGAGCCGCCGCACCGCCATGAGCTTATGACCTGCGCTCTCCAGGGCAGAGACCTCATCGCTATCTGCCAATTCATCTTCAAGGAGGAGTTCGAGCAGCGCGTTGCATCGATCGATCTGCCGGCGTACACGATCCTCGGATGGAACGCGAGTCAGCGCACGCTCGATTCGTTTCGCAAGACACTGCGCGAGCACGGAATGGCTGTCCCCTTCATCGAGCCGTACCTGGTCGATGCTTGCGTGAGTCTTATCCAGCTTATCGAGCGCTTCGCGAAGTTCCGCGTCAATCACGCGATCGTAGAGACCATAGTTTAAGTTCATACGCTCGCTTTCGATAGATCTAAGGCGCTATCCTGCTCGGAAACCGGCATGTTCAGGCCAGAAACGGCGGCAGCGCGGTCCGTGAGTGGTGTAGGTTTTCCGTGACTCATGGCGCCGTACGGCTACAATACTATCGTAAACGCCCTACCGTTCTGGGAGGCGCTTTTCGGTCCTGGCCACCATTTCTCTTCCACTCATTGAGGAGATCGGGGGAACTACTTGAATCTGCCCGTAAACACGATTTCGATCCAGCGGCCGGTGAGGCCGTACGCCGAACCTACCGGATGAGCATTGACGGCCCTCTCAACGCCTTCCGCGCATGGTATCAAAGCCTTCCGACATGCAAACCGGGCGACACCCCGTCGAAAGGTACCGCTGCCAGCGCACTGGTGGTGCTCGAGCGCCTCAGGACAGTGCAGAGCCTGGATCTGGCCGAGCACACGACGCCTGGCGGCACGCAGATCGCGGGCGTAACCGCCGCTGCCGTTTCAAAAATACTCGCGCGCTTCGGCGAAACAGGCCCGGTCTCAAAAGAAGGAGGACGCACAAATCGCGGGCTGCGATCCAACATCGGGCGAATGCTCCAGGCGCTAAACGACGCTGACTTCAGCGGCCTACCGCCAGAACAGCGCACCTTCGCGCTCGACCGGATGCAGCAATTCCTGATGGATCAGGGCATCGACTTTCGCAGCTTTTCACAACTCAAGCCCGCTTACGATCCAGCGCAGACTACCTGGCAGTTCATTTACGATCTCCTACTTGCCGCAGGCAAGACCCATAAAGAGGGCCCAGTCGCACAGCATCTCGTGGGCGCCAAGCTACAACTGCGCTTTCCGAACCTGGCGATCATGAGTGAATCGTACAGCACCGCGGACGATCAAACCGGTAGGCCCGGTGACTTCTTCGTCGGGAGCACCGCGTTCCACGTCACGGTCGCTCCGGCGCCTCCGGTTTATGAGAAGTGCCGGCATAATCTGGAGCAGGGACTGCGCGCGTATCTCCTCGTTCCGGATCGTTCGGTCGTTGGCGCGCGCCAGAATGCGGAGATGGCCGCGCCCGGCAGGATCTCCGTCGCCTCCATCGAGGGATTCGTAAGCCAGAATGTCGAGGAGCAGTCCACCTTCCACTACGGACAACTCGTCAACGGCCTCTATGCGCTGCTGACCGTTTATAACCGGCGAGTCAGCGACATTGAGCCTGATCGATCCATGATGATTGAGATTCCGCGCAATCTCGCGGTGACCGGGTCCGGAGACGGCGGATGATCTCTACCGATCCGCTCGCTGCATCGGCGCACCCGGAACAGAAGGAGAGCCTCGAGGCGGCGGAGAACCTCATCGGTGGATGAAGACCGACTCTCTATTCTATGAGCTTTTCCGGCTGCTCCCTAACGTGCTTCTGGAGCTGCTCGGCGAGGATCCTGGTCGTGCGGATGGGTACCACTTTTCATCGGTGGAACTTAAACAGCCTGCCTTTAGAGTAGACGGTATTCTTGAGCCGAACGAGGACTCACCCCAGAAGGAGATCTACTTTTTAGAAGTGCAATTCCAGAAGAAGCGTGACTTCTACTGGCGACTGTTCTCGGAGATCTTCCTCTATCTCAGGCAGAAGAAGCCGCGGTCCAACTGGCGCGCGGTAGCCCTGTTCGCCAGAAAGAGCATTGACCCGGGATTACCCATTCAGTTTGAGGCGCTAAGAAGGAACCACCTCAGCGTCGTCTACCTGGACGAGCTGGCGTCTGCGTCGGACCTGTCTCCTGGCCTGAGCCTGGTACAATTGATCGTAGCGAGTCAACGGCAGGCGATTAAGGCCGGAAAAAGACTGCGAGAGAAGCTGGAGCGGGAACCGGGCGGCGACCCTGTGAGTCAGGTGATCATCGAGTTGATGGAAGCAATACTGCTCTACAAGTTTCCGAACATGAGCAGAGAGGAGATTGAGGCCATGTTCCAGTTGGAGGGCATCCGCAAAAGTCGCGTTTATCAGGAAGCGCTTGCGGAAGGCAGGATAGAGGGCGAGCGCGAAGGCGAGATCAAGGGCAAGCGCGAAGGCGAGATCAAGGGCAAGCGCGAAGGCGAGATCAAAGGCAAACTGGAGACCGTCCCGCTGCTTGTACAATTAGGGCTGAATGAGGAGGTGATCGCGCAGGAACTCGGCCTTGATCCAGAGGCGGTGAGGAAAGCCGCGGCGAAGGCAAAAAACAGGCGCCCGAAACCCAACGGGGCCGTGCCACAACGAAGCTGAAGCCGTTCCTATTCTCCGGACGAGAGCGATTGGGGCGCCGCGCATCGCAGCCAGTAGCACGCCCGGAAGCCAACGCTGCGCGCGGCGCCCAACGCGGTCTGGTTATCACCCGCCGCCGCGAAGATAACTCGTTCGCCTTCGCCCAGGACGGCCGCCGCGGCCGCCGCCAGAATAGTTTTGCCGATATCCGCTCTCAGATACTCCTCCGCTACCGCCAGCCGTTCAATCGATCCCGCTCCCTGGCCATCGATCCAGTAGGTGCAGTAGCCGGCAAGCTCCGTTCCCGCAATGCAGCCAATATGCGCGACGCGCGCCGGCGCAGCGGCGGCGACCCTGCTAACACCTCCCGGATCAACTTCCACGGGCATAATGGTAAACCCCGGTCGCGGCGCAGGCGCCTGAATGCTTCCCGCGGTGCAAACCGCGAGCGCCTCGGTGGAGAAAATCCGATCCGGAAGCACACGCTTCACCACGTGTTCCGCCCAGAGAGGTATGGTCACGGCCGATTCGGGCGGGATTTCTTCCACAAGCGCGGCGATGATCTCGTCCGACGCGCCGATGATCCAGGCTCGCCCTGGCGGATCACACGGGATGAGCGCCCCTGAGATGACACCGGACCCGTCCCGCCACGCCGTTATAGGCGCGTTTGGCTCCCGGCGGCACGCAAGGAGCGGGTAGTAATGAAGCACCGGATCGAGGACCATCAGCGGTTCGAGTTCCTGGCGGCGGACATAGGTCAGCATTCCCGGGGTCCTCTTCGTCAGGATGCAACGCGTCTCAATAATATCATCCCGGCCACGAGGCCGAGCACATCGGGAATCCATGCGCCGAGTATTGGCGCCATTCCGCCATTACTCGCCACAACAGTAGTGTATTGGTAGATTAAGTAGTAGACAAAGATGATGCCAATCGAGAGCGCAAATCCGAAAGCCCCGCCGCTTCGCTGCCGGCGGACGCCGAGTGGAAAGCCGATCAAGGCGAATACCACGCTCGCAAACGGAATCGAAAGCTTGGCGTAGAGCGCCGTGAGATCCGATCGCACGTCGAAACTATCCGGATTTTCTTTTTCCTCCCGGCGAATACGACGCTGGAGCTGCCGGTAGGTCAATGCGCCGGGATCCGTGCTCGCCATCAAAAACTGATCCAGCGACACGCCCACCGAAGTTTGCAATACGCTGAACTGCACCGGGAGACCAGGCGCATCTTTTGTGAGGATCTCCGTGTAGCCCTGATGCAGGTCCCACGTCATGCCGCCGCGCCATCGCCCCCACGCGGCCCATGCGATCCCAATCGGCGCTCCGCTGGTGGAGTAGGTGATCACCTTGGGACGGATGAGTTTTTTTGTCTCGCTGTCGTAATTATCAGCGTCCAGCGTAAAGACTACGTGACCATCCACGACCTGCTGAAAATGAAACGCGTGCTTGGTCGGCGCACTCGCCGACAGCGCCACGTTGTAGAGGTGGTTCTTCGCCTGCGTCGCCACCGGAGCGATCACCTCGTTGAACGTGAGCGCCATGAGAGAAACCACGACACCAATAATAGTGATCGGTACGGCCATCCGATAGTAGCTGACCCCCGCCGCGACCAGCGCCGTGGTTTCAGAATCGCCCGAAAGCCTCCCGAAAGCCAGCAGCGTGGAGAGCAGCATTGACATCGGGAACGCCATCGCCATAAAACCCGGCAGTGAAAGGCCAAAGATTTTGACCGCTGTCCAGAGTGGAACGCCGTTCTGCACCACAGCGGACGTGAGCGGCTGAAGCTCGATCATGGCGACGAGGATGGTCGTAAAAAGCGCTACGCCGAAGGTCAGGTAGCCAATCACCTCCACAACGAGCATGCGATCCAGCAGTCGCGGTCTCATTTGAATCGTTCTCCCAGGTAATAATGCCGCGCCACCGGATCGCTG
>Ga0307373_10015295_pt1 | contig 10453 bp, 6 predicted proteins | sample OX2MG_FD_202534 | JGI IMG/M metagenome (GOLD analysis project Ga0307373, IMG submission 202534) | Soil microbial communities from Risofladan, Vaasa, Finland - OX-2 | ecosystem: Environmental > Terrestrial > Soil > Coastal area > Acid sulfate soil | place: Finland: Risofladan, Vaasa | collected...
CAAGATCTTCATATTGAATCTGTGGAATGGTCACGCCGTTGGAACTTCCGGTCAACTGCGCGAGCAGGCTGGATGCGCTCACCCCGTTGACGGTGACTCCGGCAAGAGAGGCAGAGCTTGATGCTGCGCCGGTGGTATAGGTGGAGGTAGTAATCGGATAGCGGGTTCCAACGCGAAAATCAGCGGTCTGACCGTCGCCGACACGGACCTGAATGTCATCGAGAGCCCGGCTGTCGCTGGAGTTGAGCGCGAGATTTAACGTAGGGAAGACGTTGGCAGTGACGCCGGTCTGCGTAAGTCCCCCTCCGAAGATGCCGATTGTCGAAGATAGAAGTGAACTCTGCACGAGGCCGGATCCGATGAGAGCGAGGGCAATTTCTACATTGGTTGCCCCTGCGGGGACCAGGCCTTCCGCGATGGCCTGGTTGACCAGCGTCTGGTTCTGGTTGACGATATTTGCAGCCTCTCCCGAGACGCTGTAGAGTCCGGCCTGCTGGGGCAATTGAAGCCCGATATTGCGCTGACGCGTCTTGTCGATGGCATAGAGTTTCACCTCGATCATAACTTGGCTGCCGCCGTCGATCAGGTCGGCAAGAGTGAGGTTCACCGCCTTCAACGTGTCTTCCGGGGCTCGCAGCACAAGGTCACCAAGGCCTTTTTCAATCGTCAGTTGCTTGATCTCAAATACATTACGCAAGACAGTTCCGAGATCGTTGATTTCTGCTGGAGTCATGCCGGGAATACTGATCGTCTCCTGTAACTGGCGTTCGAGATGCTGCCTGTTCTCGGGCGTGTCTTTGGCGACGAAGACGCTTGTGGAGTCCAGCGGAACAGCGAAGAATCCGCACATCTCAAAAAGAACGCGAACGGCCTGGTCATAGGGAACCGATTCGAGATCGAAGCGGATGCTCTGATGAGGGAGCGACTCGTCGAAAACCGGCTTGATTTCATAGCTGGACATCACCTGTCGCAGAACAGCCTCGCTATCGGCTTGAAGATGAAAGCTCTTCACTCCCGCTGCTGGTTGCAATGTAATCGGGCCGGCGATCGTGGCAGCTTGGTGGATCCACGGTTCCATCTCCGGGTTGAACGTGGCAGAGAGAGCGTTGGGTGCCTGGTGCTGAGTGACAATACGGTTTTCCGGGTCGAGCAGGCGAGCCTCTGCGAGCAGCGTGTTCGACTTCACGGTTTGCCCAAGAAGGTGGGCTTTACCGGCCTGTTGAACAAGTTCCGTGACCCGATGCTCGCGAGCGATGGCGACTGCCGTGGAGTAATCCGTGTTGTCGGGATTGAGTTTTACAGCCTTTTCAAACTGTTTCTGCGCGGCGGTCAGATCATCGCGCTCGAGCAGGCGCGCGCCTGCCAGATAGGCATCTTCGGCCTCACGAACCTGATTCCTATCAGGCGTGGAGAAGGTAGAGGTCTGTGTCGGTTTAGTTGACTGCGTTTGCGCAAAGCCCGTCAGAGAGAGTCCAAAGATTGCACAGACTGTCGTACCGCGTGTGATTGCTGTAAGCCGAGACTGGAGAGGGAACGTCATCTACTGCTGGTTAGACGGAGGCCGGGGGCTAACGCGCGCTGGCAATGCTTTGGATGCGTGGGCGCTCGCTGCTCGGTGGGCGGCGCATTCCATTCCGGATCGCCGTAGTATCAAGATCGAGTTCGGCCAAGGTGCGGCTGAGCGTATTGCGATGCATGCCCAGCTCTTCTGCGGCTTTGCACTGGTTGCCTTTGTGGTGCGCGAGGACTTCGAGGATGTAACGCTTCTTGAACTGGCGAATGGCGTCCGCATAGGGGATGCCGGCGCTGTGCATCTGCGTGATGAGACCGTCCATTTCGCGCTTCAAGATAATGTCCTCGCTTGCAAGTCCAGATTTGCGGTGCATTCTCATTGTCACTCTATTCGTGTCGTTTGATCCAATCGGGTGCGGTGTGCTTGAGTTCTGCCGCGCCGTTCAGAATACGCTGACGAAGGTCGTGAGGTACAACGAAGGATACAGCATGCGCCCCGGCAAGGAAATAGGGAGTTAAAGAAGATTTTGCGACAGCAGGGGTGGGTGGAAGAAAAGCCGTGACCGCTATCAGGATAGCCACGCAGAGCAGGCAGCCTCTGAGATAACCGAAAACCGCCCCCAGGAGGCGGTCAAAAAAACCAAGCCCGATAGCGTCCGCGGTGTGATGGAGGGCCTTTCCAACAAGGGCGCAGACGATCATCACCAGGACGGCAATGAGCAGAAAAGCGACTATGTTGGCGACGGCTGATGCCGTGATGACACGCTCAAGGATGGCCGCAAGGGCCGGATAATTCCACGAGGCCAGCAGCACCCCGGCAATCAGCCCTCCCAGCCCGAAGAGTTCAAGCAGGAGGCCGCGGAAAAAGGCCATGATGGTGGACCAGGCCAGGATGGCGATCAGGACCCAGTCGAAGTAGTTCAGGTTCATAGGTCGGCGAGCCTGGTAATCAGACGAAAGGCTTCAAGATATTTGGCTTTTGTCTTTTCGACCACCTCCGGCGGCAGGGCTGGGGCCGGGGCCTGCTTGTTCCAATGAATGGACTCAAGATAGTCGCGGACATACTGCTTGTCGAAGGATGGTTGAGCACCCCCGGGGCTGTAGGTTTCGGCGGGCCAGTAGCGTGAGGAATCGGGGGTGAGAACCTCATCGGCCAATGTGATTTCGCCATCGATAAGACCGAATTCAAACTTGGTGTCGGCTAGGATCAGGCCCTTGCTGGCTGCATGCTTGCTGGCCTTTTCATAGATTTTGAGGGTCAGGGAGCGCAGATCCTCGGCGGCTTTTTGGCCGATGGTGTCGACCATCTTCTGGAAGGAGATATTTTCATCGTGGCCGATATTATTCTTTGCGGCAGGAGTAAAGATAGGCTCGGGGAGTTTGTCCGATTCGCGCAGACCCGCGGGGAGCTTGATGCCGCAAATCGAGCCGGTCTGCTGGTAATCCTTCCACCCGGATCCTGAAATATAGCCGCGGACGACACACTCGACCGGGTACATCTTGGCGCGTTTCACCAGCATGCTGCGCCCTGTCAGCTGGTCGAGATATGGCTTGCAGGACGAGGGAAACTGTGCGGGATCCGCGGTGACGAGGTGGTTCTTAACGGTGTCCTTCAGAAGGTCAAACCAGAAGAGTGAGAGCTGGGTGAGGATGCGGCCTTTATCTGTAATGCCCGTGGCGAGCACATGGTCGAAGGCGGAGATGCGGTCTGTGGCGACGAAGAGCAGCTGATTGTTGCCGACGTCATAGATGTCGCGGACCTTGCCGCGTGCGACAAGGGGAAGGTCACCGAGGCTGGTCTGGAGAAGGGCTGTGCTCATTGAGATGACGGTATCACTCCTTTGTAGTGATTTTAGGCGGAATTTCAGTAGAGCTTTACTACAAGGCTTCGTGCAGCGTCGGGTGGCTGGTTTGGGGCTGCCGGACATGACATAAGAACGTGCTTTCCGTCCGGCTGAAGCGTGGCGGAAGCCTTCGAGGCATCGCACTGGCCGCTGAAATAGCGGGAGGCCTGGCGGCGTCGGCGCAAGAACTGGGTCCACGTGGGATGGGAATAGATGGTGAGATCAAAGCCCGAGCTGGCCGCGATGCCGGTACCCCAGGGAGCGAGATCGCTGAGGAAGTTAGGGCCAATGGAAACAGTAGTATGGGGTGCAGGGTTGAAGAGCTCAGCGAGTGGAAGGAAGGGGCTGGCAGAGAGAATAGGAAGCATGAGTACGGCCGCAATGATCGTGGTGAGCCAGTGCGGACGAAGCAGCGTAAAGAGTAAAAGAAAGAACTCGTACCCCGCGATTGCAGCCCAATAGATCACTGCATTTAAGTGGTTCGAAGAGGTACTCCAGCCGGTAGCAAACATGAGCAAATAAAGTACGAGTGCGGCCCCGGCAAAGCCGATGAGGATTAGGTGCGTCTTCTGGGAGACCTTGCGCCACCTCAGCCGAAGAAGGATCAGTGCTCCTGTCAGGATTGCGAGGGCGGCGAACGTGAGCGGAAGCATAGTTTTAGATTAAGTGTTTTGCGCAGATTTGGGGCAATGTTTTGCAGTGGTGGTTGCATTGCCCGCCGATTGCATCTTCTGCTGCGGGTAGAAAAAAGGTGGAGCGGCAAAGACCCGCTCCACCTGCGCAAACTTTATGTGCCTCACGCTACGGCGCGGCGGTTGAGGTTGACACTTACGATCTTACTGACGCCCGGCTCCTGCATGGTGACGCCATAGATGACGTCGGCCTGCGACATGGTCCGTTTGCTATGGGTGATGACGACAAACTGGGTGGTTGCAGACATGTCGGAGATCAGCTTGGCGAACCGGCCAACGTTGGTTTCATCGAGCGGCGCATCGACTTCATCGAGGATGCAGAACGGTGCGGGCTGGAACTGGAAGATTCCGACAAGCAGCGAGAGGGCAGTCAGCGCCTTTTCGCCTCCCGAGAGCAAAAGAATATTCTGCAGCTTCTTGCCCGGAGGTGAGGCGAGAATATCGATCCCGCTCTCAGCCGAGTTTTCCGCGTCAGTCAGCCGCATCGATGCCTGTCCGCCGCCGAAGAGCTTGGTGAAGGTGACGCTGAAGTTCTCGTTGATGATCTTGAATGCCTCATCGAACTTGAGGTGGGAGACGTCGTCGATCTCCTTGATCGAGGCCTGGGTGTTCTCGATAGAGTCAAGCAGGTCTTTGCGCTGAGCTTCGAGGAAACCATGCCGCTGCGTGGTTTCGTTGTACTCTTCGAGAGCCATCATGTTGACCGGTCCCATCGCCTCAAGCTTCTGTTTCAGGGCGCGGGACTCTTCTTCTTCGGTGACCAGGGCATCGCCTTCGATGCGAACGATGCCTGCATCTTCGCGAAGAGAGACGGCCTCGACTGCTAGATCATTAAGGCAGGTCGCCTCGATGTGTTCGATATCAGAGGCCAGCTTGGCAGCGCGAGCGGTAAGCCCCGCGCGCTGCTCGCGGAGGGCTTCCGTCTCATGACGCAGCGTGCGCAGCCGTGCATCGAGCTCGGCCATGGCTGCACGCATAGCATTGGCCTCTTCCGTTAGCCGAGCGCCTTCGGCTACAGCTGTTGCACGAACTTCGGTCAGTTCAGCTTGCTGCGTTGCCAGCGCGGCCGTCTCCTCTTCGCGCCGAAGTTTCTCAGTTCCCGCAGAAGCCAGTTGCTGATCGAGCTGCTGAATGCGCTGGTTCTGACCATTGAAGAGTCGAGTTGTCTGATCGAAGTTGGCTTGGGCATTGCGCCGACGTTCTTCGAGTCCAGCGAGATCGGCTGAGGCCGCTGCCGCTGCCTGCTGCAACTGTTCCCGCTGGCTGCGAAGCTCTTCAAGCTGTGCCTGGAGATCGGCTAACGAAGCCTCGAGCGTTGCCCGCTCGGCCTCAAAGGATGCGGCCTCCTGCTGGCGACGAGAGATAAGATCGGCCTTCTGATTGCGCGCATCCCGATTGCGCTCACTGGAAAGCGACCAGTCAGCGAGGCGGCGCTCAATGCGCGCGGTCTCTGTTTCCATCTGGCGCAGGGCCGCGCCGGAGTTGGCCGACTCCCGTTCCGCCTCGCGGCGTTCATTGGTCTTGTTCTCGATCGTGGCGTTCAGGTCGGCGATCTGATGCTGAAGATCGGCGGTCAGCAGGTCGGTCTGCGCCAACTCCTGCTCGGCCTTTTCGATCTTTTGCTGCACCTCGGTCAACTCACGCTTCAGAGCCAGCGGCCCCTGTGCACGCGGACGTCCACCGGTGACGGTGACATTATGGAAGGTTTCGCCAGTGGGGGAGAGGAAGAAAGACTGCGGGTTCGACAGCGCAAGCGAGCGCGCCGTATACGAGTCGGGCGCGACATAACCCTCGCGCAGCTTGGGCAAAATCACTTCCAGCGATCTGCCGAAGCCATCGAGAACACGGACACAATCCTTGAGAGGAATAACGCCCTCAATTCCTGCGGTGCTGGTCTGTGCGGCGCTGGTCATGCCTTCAGAGAAAGGAAAGTTTGCCTGGGCATCGTTAGGATGAACCAGGAAGGTGGCGCGTCCGCTGACATCGGTCTTGAGCAGATTCATGCCCGCATCGGCAGCATCCCAACTCTTGACGACGATGTAATTCAGCTCGTCGCGCAGGAACTCATCGACGACATTTTCATATTGCCCATCGACTTCGAGAAAATCCGCAAGCGTGCCTACAGGAGTGGTCCCACTGAGGCTCGGATTGTTGGCATTGTGCTTGAAAATATTGCGAACAGTATCCGTCGAATAGCTGTGCTCGCGGATGAGCGCCTCAAGAGAGCGGCGCCGTCCATCAAGGCTTGCCACCTCTCCTCGAAGCTGGTCGCCGCGGCGCTTGTTCTGCGACTCCTCGGCACGGCGTGCCTCAATCTGTGAGCGAAGATCGGAGATCTCGGCTTCGAGCCGCTTGAGTCGCTCCGTGACTGACTCGAAGGACAACTTGACTTGTCCGCGCTGAAGGCCAAGCGTCTCCAACTCCTGCCGTGCCACTTCGGACTCCGAGAGCAGGCGCTCCGCCTCGCGATCGAGCCCAGCCAGGGATGCCTCGGCCTGCGCCTGCTCGTTGCGCGTCTGCGCAATGCGCTGCACCAGTTGCATGGTGGTTCTGCGGTTCTGCTCTGCCTGCTGCTCGGCGGAGGCCAGCGACCGCACCGCTTCCTGTGCCTGTTGCTGGTGAAGCTGTGCCGCGTCGCGCGACTCCGTAGATTCGGCGGTGGCATTCTCAAGAAAGCTGCGATGCTGTTCCAGCTCTCCGCTCAATGTCGCGAGCTGTTCGCGGGCCTGCGCGAGATCATCAGCGCCCGTTGCAAGTCGGCCAGTCAATTCGGCGATACGGTCTGCATTGGCGGCGGAGCGCGCAGTGATGCGCTCGAGCTCCACGGCAGATTGATTCGCCTGTGCTCCGGTCTCGCGGATCTGCTGGTCGAGCGTGTAGCCGCTGCGAATACCCTCGCTGTGCTGAGCATCCATCTCCTCGACGGTTGCAGCTTGCGCGTCGATCTGCGTCGCAAGAGCGGTCACTTTTTCCGTGGTAGCAGCCTGCTCTGCGTCAAGCTGCGACATGCGACTGGCAAGCACGACGCGCAGCCTTGTACGAAGCTCATCCCGTAGCGCACCATAACGCTCTGCCTTGGCTGCCTGGCGCTTGAGCGTGGTCATCTGCCGGGTCACTTCGTCGAAGATGTCGTTGACGCGCGAGAGATTTTGCTTCGCGGACTCAAGCCGCAGTTCAGCAAGACGCTTTTTGGTCTTGAAGCGGGTGATACCAGCCGCCTCTTCAATGATGCCGCGGCGATCAAGCGGCTTGGAGCTGAGCAGCTGCCCGATACGCTCCTGACCGATAATGGCGTAGGATTCGCCGCCCAACCCGGTACCCATAAAGATGTCCTGGATATCGCGGAGCCGGCAGATCTTGCCGTTGAGAAGATATTCCGAGTCTCCCGACCGGAACAGCCGCCGGGTAATTGTGAGTTCGCCGGCGCGCACCGGAGCCCGGCCGAACTTGCGGCGACGAATTTTGAGCACAACATTATTGGCGGTGGCGGAAGCTTCGCCGTCCGCGTCCGCGGCCACAATCTGCGGCCCTTTGGCTTCGCCCTCGATAACGGTGCCCGGCTGTGCCTCGGATACGGCCTCTTCGGTGTCTTCGGCGTGCTGCTGGCGAAGTGCCGTCTCATCCCAGTCGCCCGGAAGATTTTCATCGATCGAGATCTCCGGCTCGTCACCCAGACTTGCACCGTCGTATACCTCGGGGTCGACCAGCGTGAGCGATACCTCGGCCATGCCGGTCGGCTTGCGGTCCCGTGTCCCGGCAAAGATGACGTCTTCCATCTTGATTCCGCGCAGAGATTTCGCCGACTGCTCGCCAAGCACCCATGTAATGGCATCGGAGATGTTGGATTTGCCGCAGCCGTTGGGCCCGACGATGGCGGCGATGCCTTCGCCGGAGAGTTGGACCTCAGTGCGGTCGCAGAACGATTTGAAGCCGAGGATCTGGACTTTCTTGAGCTTGAGCAAGGGCACCTCGCGGGGGAGACTGGGGAGTTGCAAATATGGTCTCGTCCCTGTAGTTAAGACTGAATCAACTTTAGTCGTGGGCGGGGCCGGAATCAACGGGTGCAACACTACTGGTTGTGGATAAGAAGTCCCTAATACCACGAATGGGCAGGTTCGACATCTTTCGGGGGCGCTTACAGCTTCTCGGGGCTTCTTTCAAAGACGGCCTTTGCATCACGAAAGGGCACAAGCTTCGTAGGGTCAATTGTCTACCAGGAGGGGCCTGACTTGCCATGCGTGCAACGGCGTTTCTATAATCCGCATCATCATCCTTGGAAACAAAATTCGGAGTTCAACGGAACCGGTTGCAAGATCGGCCCCTATGAATAATGATGACGGGTGAATGCATTGGGATTCGCCAGGGTGCATATTGTGGGTTATGTTGTATAGACTTGACCGGCCACCGGTAAACGTTATTAATAAAAGACTTTTCGAGGAGCATTGGAATGAAGAAGGTAGTCGTTGCGTCTCTCCTGGCAGTTGCTAGCATTGCACTTGGTGGGCAAAGCATGGTTGCGCACGCCCAGGATAACTCTGGTGCCAGTGCACAATCAGGTGGCGGAATTCAAATGTCCCCAGCCGAATATAAGGCTTATAACGATGCGATCTCGCAGACAACGCCCCAGACAAAGGCCGCGGCGCTCGAGACGTATCTGACCACCTATCCGCAGTCAGCAGTGAAGGCGGCGACCCTGCAAACGCTGATGCAGACCTACAGTGGCTTTGATCCGGCAAAGACTCTGAGCACGGCGGACCGCTTGCTCCAGGTCGATCCAAGCAATCTGGTTGCTTTGACCTTTGAGACCTACTTTCACAGGCAGGATGCCGACAAGGCAACAGATCCCGCGGCGAAGCAGGCAGAACTGGATGCTGCGGCTGGATTTGCGCAGAAAGGTCTGGCCGCTCCGAAGCCCAAGGATTTGAGCGATGCCGACTTCGACAAGATGAAGACCGGAGTAACGCCGGGCATGTACGGGGCAATCGCCGAGGATGCAGCCGCCAAGAAAGATATGGCGACGGCGATTACGAACTACACCGCCGAGTTGAAGGCAGCTCCCCCAGCGGCGACCACTGCTCCTGGTCTGGTTCTTCAGGACACCTATCAGTTGGGATTGGCTTACTATCAGTCGACACCGCCTGATTATCTGAACTGCACCTGGTTTACCTCGCGTGCGGCTGCCTTCGCTCCGGAGCCCTATAAGACCGAGTTCCTGAAGGTTGCGACGTATTGCTATAAGCGGTATCACGGCAACGCGGACGGCTACGATGCCATTACAACGGCAGTCCAGGCGAGCCTCTTCCCGCCGGCGAATCTGTCTTCCACCGTCAAGCCTGCGCCATCGCCAGCCGACATCGTCGCCCAGGTGATTGCAAGCACTCCGGACCTGGGGACGCTGGCAGTCAGCGACAAGGAATTCATCCTGCAGAACGGCAAGCCTGAAGACGCGGCCAAGGTATGGGACACGATCAAGGGCAAGTCGGTTCAACTGCCGGATGTCACGGTAGTCGCAGCGACGGATACCTCCATCCAGGTATCGGTCTCTGACGATGCGGTCGCGTCGAAGACGGCAGACTTCACTTTCAACATGAAGGAGCCTCTGAAGACGGTTCCCGCACCCGGAACGAAGATCACGCTGTCGGGCACTTATGCTTCCTACACAGTTGGTGGCGTAACGCCTGCTGGTGAGGCTGCTGCAACCCCGGCAACCGCGGCTGCGGCAACCCCGGCGACGACCCCTGCAGCTGCACCTGCTAGTCCCTCTGCCGCACCTGGTCCAGTCATGATCGTTATGAGTGATGGAGCAGTCGTCGAACCGAAGAAGGCAGCTCCCCCGGTTCATCATCGCGCCACCACCCGGAGACGCTAAGCAAGTTGTCATAACGCAGAAGAGGCAGCCTTCGGGCTGCCTCTTCTGCGTTATAAATTTGTCCGTAAAGTTGAAATGACCTCAGGAATCCAGCCCTATACCGTCAGCCACGCCAGCGCATTCGCGAGAAACCGCTGCTGCATCACCGGTTGAAGCTCCGGAACGCGGTGATAAAGAATCTTGGCTGAGCCTAACCGAGCAGTAAACGTTCCTGCCCCCACATTGCGGTCGTGGTCGCGGCTGTAGGCTGCAACAATCTCCACGTTCGCTCCATCGACGAGCAGCCCGTTGGACTGCCTCCCCTTTGCCTGGTAGTGGATGCCCATGACCTGATTGACGGGCAGTCCCTCATATAGCGGATGCTTTCGCACAAAATACCAGTTGCCCATCCATGGCGCGCGGAAGTCGCCCACGGTTCCGTTGTAGGTAAAAGCTCCCGCAGCCGCCAGCTCTTTGGCGACGCCTTCGGAGAGAGTATCGGCCTGGGGGATCGCGAACAGCGGCATTCCTTTGCGGACGGCCTCCAGAACCCCCTC
>Ga0307373_10015296_pt1 | contig 10451 bp, 8 predicted proteins | sample OX2MG_FD_202534 | JGI IMG/M metagenome (GOLD analysis project Ga0307373, IMG submission 202534) | Soil microbial communities from Risofladan, Vaasa, Finland - OX-2 | ecosystem: Environmental > Terrestrial > Soil > Coastal area > Acid sulfate soil | place: Finland: Risofladan, Vaasa | collected...
ATCGTTCGGGTTTTTGCCAGATTTGTTCATGGCTGAACTGTTCAGCCTTGTCAAAATCCGCGGTTGGTTCAAAATCATCCTCATGGATGAGCAAACCCCATTGCTTCCTGCCTCTCCGGCCGATCAATCGCCCGCTCCCGCGTTGGACCCCGCCCACGAATCCGCCCAGGAATCTGTCCGGGAAAATGCACAAGAACCTGCCGATGACATCTTCGTCTCGCCGCGCAAGCTCGCCGCCAACCGCCGCAACTCCTCCCGCTCCACCGGACCCCGCTCCGCATCCGGCAAGCGCCGCTCCGCCATGAACGCGCTCAAACACGGGATGTTCGCAAAAGACCTCGTCCTTCCCGAGCTCGAAGGCAAACACGCCGCCGACGAGTTTCGCGCCCTGCTCCGCGCTCTCACCTCCGACCTCGCTCCGGCAGGCGCATTCGAGTTCGTCCTCGTCGAGGAGATCGCCGCCTGCACCTGGCGGATGCGCCGCCTCCTGCGGTTCGAGAATCGCAGCGCCTTTCTGACTTCCCATGAGTGGAAAGCACCGCCCTCGAGCTTCCAGATGATCGGCCGCCGCATGCTCGCCAGCGCATCCCTCGCCGCAGGCTCAGGCAAAGACGAAGTGCAACCTGGCGAAACCCACGAGGACGAATGCGATCGTATTCTGGCCGAAAACGGCCTCAATGATCTCTCGCTGGGCGATCCCGACGACGTGCGGTTGATCAGGGAGTGTGAGAACACGCTGATGCGCCATATTTTCCGCTCGATCACGATGCTCAAGTGCCTGCAGGCGGATCGCACCGCCGATCCCCGTTCGATCTCCAGATTCCGCCTGCCTCGACGGCCGGAACAAACTCGCGCCCTCGACCGGATTATCCAGCCAAATCAAGGTAGTTGATGAAAGGTTGATCAAAAAACGCCGGAACGAAGCCACCGTCAAACCGATGTTTGATTGCTTGCATCGCGATGCGCCGCGCGCCGCCTCGTCTTTCTGCGCACGCGAAACCCATGCTATCGTCGCGCGTCAATTCATCGGCACGGATCGATCCATCGCTCAAATGACGCGCGCGCTCATAATCTTCTTCGCCACTGGCGCCTACAGCGGTTACTCCCCGGTCGCCCCCGGCACCGCCGGCTCCGTCGTCGGCCTCATCGTGATGTGGTTCGGCTTCGGACCGCTGTGGGCCTACTCGCCCGCGCTTGCGCTGGCCGTGTTCGCGATCGCGTTTGCGATCTCATGCTGGATCTCGGGCCGCGCCGAAATTATTTTCGACGAACACGACAGCTCGAAGATCGTCCTCGACGAAGTGCTCGGCATGGTCGCGACGATGTTCGCAAACCCGCTGACTCCCTTGTGGATGCTCGCCGGCTTCGTGCTCTTCCGGCTCTTCGACATCGTGAAACCTTTCCCCGCCGGGCTTATCGATCGAAAACTCGGCGGCGGCAGCGGCGTGATGCTCGACGATCTCGCCGCCGCCATCTACGCCAACATCGTCCTGCAAATCCTCTGGCGCGTGCTCTGATTCGTGTGGACACCATCGACTATAAGAACTCCTCATTGCCGATCGATCGCCGCGTCGGGGACCTGCTCGCGCGCATGTCGCTCGAGGAAAAAATCGCGCAGCTCGGCGCGCTCTGGAGCCGTCGGATGATCCGTAACGGCGGCCTCGACGCCGGCCGTGCGCGCGAAATGCTGAGCCACGGCATAGGACAGATTTCCCGTCACAGCGCGCTGATGCTGCCCGAGGAATCCGCGCGCACAATGAACGCGATTCAGCGCGTCCTCGTCGAGGAAACCCGGCTCGCGATCCCCGCGATCTTTCACGAGGAGAGTTGCGCCGGCTTTCTCGCGCAGGATGCGACCTGCTTTCCGATGCCGCTCGCGCTCGCCGCCACCTTCGCACCCGCGATGGTCCAAAAGATGGGCGCCGTCATCCGCCGCCAGATGCTCGCCGTCGGCGCGCGCCACACCCTGGCTCCTGTAGCCGACGTCGCCCGCGACGCGCGATGGGGCCGCTGCGAAGAGACTTTCGGCGAGGACGTTTATCTCGTCGCGCGGATGGCGGTCGCTTATGTGCGCGGCGTCCAGGGCGATGATCTGAAATCGGGCGTCGTATGCACCGGCAAGCATTTCGCCGGCTACAGCTTTTCCGAGGGCGGCCTTAACTGGGCGCCTGCGCATATTCCCGACCGCGAGTTGCGCGACGTTTTCATCCCGCCCTTCGCCGCGATGATCGCCGAGGCGAATCTTCGCTCGATCATGAACGCGTATCAGGAGATCGACGGCGTACCCTGCGGCGCCTCGCGCTATCTCCTGACCGATATTCTGCGCGGCGAGCTCGGCTTCACCGGCACCGTGGTGTCGGATTATTTCACGCTGCCCTCTCTCCACAACTACCACAACATCGCGGCCGGTCCGCGCGACGCAGCTATGCTCGGCCTCGAAGCCGGGATCGACGTCGAACTGCCCGAACACGACCTGTTCGCCGCCCCGCTCAGAGACGCGATCGACGCGGGCGAAGTTTCGCTCGAGCTCGTCGATCGCGCGGTGCGCCGCGTTCTGCTTGCTAAATTCGAGCTCGGCCTGTTCGAGAGTCCCTACGTCGATCCGGCCGCGGCCGCCGCCGCTTTCGATACTCCGGAAGATCGCGCACTCGCGCTCGAGATCACCCGCGCTTCAATCGTGATGCTCAAAAACGAAAACGCCTGCCTGCCGATTCGCGCCGACGTGCGCCGCCTCGCGGTCATCGGACCGGCCGCCGACTCTCGCCGCCTTATGCAGGGCGACTATCACTACCCGTCCCATCACGAAATGATCTTCGGCCCGATTCCCGAACACGATCAGGAACGCACCGTGAGCGCGCAACACAATCTGAAGGGAAGCGCCGCGCCCGCGATGGAAGCCGGCGCACTGGCTGAAACTCTCACCGCGGCGACGCGCGCAAATGTTGACCTGGCCGCGCATTTCACGCCGACCGTCACGGTTCTCGAAGGCCTGCGCCTGAAACTCGATGAGGGCGTCGAAATCCGTTCGTCTCACGGCTGCAACGCTTTCGACCACGACACCACCGGCTTCGCTGCCGCGCTCGAAACCGCACGATGGGCCGACCTTGTAGTCCTGTGCGTCGGCGGCAAGTCGGGCCTCGTCAAAGGATGTTCGAGCGGAGAGGCGACCGACCGCGCTACGCTGTGTCTCCCCGGCGTTCAGGAGCAACTCGTCGCGGCAGTCGCCCAGGCTGGCAGACCGATCGTCCTGGTCGTGATCGACGGCCGTCCGCTTGCGCTCACCAGCGCGATCGAAAAGGCCGCCGCGGTGCTTCTCGCCTTTCCGCCCGGAGAAGAAGGCGGCAACGCGATCGCGGAGGTCATTGCCGGCCGCGTAAATCCCGCCGGACGTCTCCCTATCTCGCTCCCGCGCGATCAGGGCCAGATGCCGCTCTACTACGCGCACAAACCCTCCGGTCAGCGCAGCCAGTTCTGGGGCGACTACGCCGACCTGAGTTGCACGCCGCTGTTTCCATTCGGTTTCGGTCTCAGCTATTCCCGCTTCACCTATTCGAGCGGCGCGATCGACGCCGCGGAAGTTGCGGCGACCGGCTCTCTGCGCATTTCGATCGACCTAACCAACGACGGTCCTCGCGACGGCGACGAAGTCGTGCAGCTCTACTTGCGCGACAAAGCCGGCAGCGTGACGCGTCCGGTGCTCGAGCTCAAAGGCTTCGCGCGCGTGCCGATTCGTGTCGGCGAAACCCGCCCCATCACCTTCATTCTCGATCTCAGCCAGACCGCGTTCCACGGGCGCGACGGCCGCTTCGCGATCGAGCCCGGCGAAATGGAAGTAATGCTGGGCGCGTCGTCGAACGACATCCGCTTCCGCGCCGATTTCCGCATCGTAGGCGGGCGCCGCACCCTGACGCTGCTCGAAGTCGTTCCCACGAGAGTTGAAGTTGGCTAAAACCCTCTTCATGCCAACTGCGGCGCACGCGCAATCCGAAATCAACACGCTATGGTGCCTTCGATGATCAAAACGGCTGTCATTCTTTCCACCGGCGACGAAATCACCAGCGGCAAAGTGGTCGATACCAACGCCAACTACCTCTCCGACAAACTCGCCGAAAACGGAATCGACCTGGTCGCCGTCCTAACCGTCGGCGACGTTCCCGCGCGCCTCGAATGGGCCTGGCGCACCGCGATCGCCATGGCCGACGTCGTCATCTCGACCGGCGGAATCGGCCCCACCGTCGATGACCTCACCACCGAAACCGTCGCGCGCATCGCAGGCGTCAAGCTGCTGCGCGATCAGGCTTCCGTCGATCAGATGACGCGGATGTTCGCGACCATCAACCGCGTGATGCCGCCCAACAATCTCAAGCAGGCCGACTTTCCCGAAGGCGCCGAAGTTATCGCAAATCCTCTCGGCACCGCCCCCGGCTTCCGGATGCCGATGAACCTCGCGGGACACACCTCGCAACTGATCGTGATGCCCGGGGTGCCGCGCGAGATGAAACCGATGATGGAAAACTGGGTCGTGCCGTGGCTCCAGAAAAATCGCGGCACCGACACCGTCTTCGCCGTGCGCATCTTCCAGACTTTCGGAATGAGCGAGTCGGCGCTCGACGAAGCCGTCGCCGGTCTGATCAAACCTGGCGAAGCGAAAGTCGGCCTGCGCGCGAGCTTCCCGCAAATCTCGCTGCGCCTCACCGTCGAAGGAAAACCCGCCGAGGCGGAGCGCAAGCTCGAAGAGCTGGCGGAGCGCGTGCGCGGAAAAATCTCGCAGTTCCTGTTCGCCGAGGGCGACGCCTCGATGGAAGAAGTCGTCGGGCATCTGCTCACCGAAAAAAAACTCAAGCTCGCGATCGCCGAGTCATGCACCGGCGGCCTCATCGGCCATCGCCTGACTAATATCGCCGGCAGCTCGAACTATCTGCTCGCCGATCTGGTGACCTACTCGAACGAGGCCAAGCAGGATCTGCTCGGCGTGCAGGCATCGACGCTTGAGAAATTCGGAGCAGTCAGCGAAGAGTGCGTGCGCGAGATGGCGGCTGGCGCGCGGATGCGCCTGGGCGCGAACGTCGCGATCGCGACCTCGGGAATCGCGGGACCCGACGGCGGCACCGCCGACAAGCCTGTCGGCACCGTATGTATCGCGCTCGATTCCGAGGGCGTGAAAGCCTCGCGTCGTTACCAGATGCGCGGCACTCGCGACTGGATCAAGCTGCTCACTTCGCAAGTCGCGCTCGATTGGCTGCGCCGCTTCGCGCTCGGTCTCGATATCGGCGAATCCGCCCTCTTCCGCCGCTGAGCATTACGGAGCTTTCAGGATGAAGTTTTCCGAAAAGAAAATTCTGACCACTCACGCCGGCAGCCTGCCGCGCTCGGCCGCGCTGTCGGAGATGCTCGGCAAAAAAAGCCACCATCAATCGATCGACGAGCGCGCGCTCGATCAGATGATCGCCGAATCGACTCGCCATGTGATCACCGCGCAGCTCGAGGCCGGCATCGACGTCGGCAACAACGGCGAGCAGGGCCGCGAAAGCTTCTTCACCTACATCCAGCATCGCATGTCGGGCTTCTCCGGACGCAGCGAGCGTCCGATAATGAGCGACCTCGTTCACTATCCGGGCTTTATCGCGCTCAAGGCGCCCGACTTCGCGCGGATCAAAGTCGATCTGACGCATGCGCCCAAAGCGACCGGCGCGGTGCGTTACACTGCGCCCAATGCGATCAAGAAAGAGTGCGAAGATTTCAAACGCGCGCTCGCGGAAAATCAAAAACACTTCGCCGAAGCGTTCATGAACGCGCCCTCGCCCGGCATCGTCGCGGCCGCGATGCTGAACGAACACTACGACTCGATGGGCGAATACGTGGACGCGCTCGCCGACGCGCTCAAGACCGAGTACCAGGCGATCGTCAACGCGGGCTTCGTGCTCCAGCTCGATTGCCCCGACCTCGCGATGGAGCGCCACACGATGTTCGCGGGCAAGCCGCTGAACGATTTTCTCGGCTTCATCGATCTCGTGGTCGCCGCGATCAATCGCTCGATCGCCGGGCTTCCGCGCGATCAAATCCGGATGCACGTGTGCTGGGGAAATTACGAAGGCCCGCACGACGACGACGTCCCGCTCGAGGACATCATCGCGAACCTTTACCGCGCCAAGGTCGGCGCGTTCATGGTCTCGATGGCGAATCCGCGCCACGCGCACGAGTTCCGCGCCTTCGAGCGCTACCCGCTTCCCGCGGATGCGGCGCTGATCGTCGGCGCGATCGACACGACCACCAACTACGTCGAGCATCCCGAGTTGGTAGCGCATCGAATCGAGCTCGCGGCCGCGGCGGTCGGCGATCCGCATCGCATCCTCGCAGGCACCGACTGCGGCTTCGCGACCTCGGCCGGTCTCGGCGAAGTAGCCGAGGAAGTCGTCTGGCAAAAGCTCCGCGCGCTCAGCGCCGGCGCCTCGCTCGCAACCAAACGCCTGTTAGGTTGATGTTTGTTCGGAGCAAAGATCCCGACGGCACTTTCACGGCTGTCATTCCTCGTGCGGTAACCACGCGCGGAATCCGTGCTCGGCCCTCGACCTTCGCGCAACATGCAAGTGAGTGCGTGGCCGCCTAGGGATTCCTCGCCTATGGCTCGGAATGACGATTGAGGGCGGGGCTAAAAGTACGATTCTCCTGCACCACGCCAACATCCGTCATTCCGAGCCATAGGCGAGGAATCCCTAGGCGGCCATACACCGAATCCACGTCTCATGCGGCCGCTCGACGAGGAAGTCATCGAGATTGCAGGCTGAGCGTTTGCCAGGCGGAATCTCGATCAACGAACTTAAAGCTTTGCTTTAAGGCGAAATCCCGCCGCGGCATACTGGCTGATCCGGAGAGCTCGAGCCTGGCGGGGCTTCGGAGTGGGTGATGGCTCAGCGATCTAATCGCGCGAGAATATTTTGACCGTTACGCCTTCGACCGACGAAGGAATCTTTTGCTTGACCGATCTCAGAAACTGACCTTGCACGTCGATATCAACCCCCGAATAGGCGCAACGCGTGCAATCGCATCCAGCAGGACTGATGCCGATCACTCCGGGCAGGTCCATCCAACTACGTCCATACTGGCGCAGTATCCGGGAGTAAGCCTCCGCGCCGTCGGCATTCTGCGCTGTCTTCCGGGACGGCGGCGCGTGAGGTGGGTATTCGTAAATCCCGGGCGCGACGATTTTGCCAGTGTGGGGAACGCTGCTGGGAACGATCATGACGCTGACACCACCCACCGACGAAGGTATCCGGCTTCTGGCGCAATCCGCCCAAGGTGGATCGACGATCGCTTGAATCTGTGGGAGTCCGCCGGCCGCACTGGTCGCCGATCTTACACTCCACACTCCTTGCAGGTCCGTCCACGGAACCCGATATTTCTCCACGGCCCTGGACACCGCTGAATCACTTGACGTCTCAGAATCAGAACATTGATGATCCAATATCCCTCCACTCCCACACCAGATCGTGGCGTTCGATCGACCGCCGCCGAGAAAAACCAAAACGAGACCCGAGACCAACGCGCGCCATTTCACTTTGCTCATCATGCACCACCGCATCCGCGTCCTTCACTTGATCCGCGCGTAGTTGATCGTGTCCGCGCCCGTGCCCGCGATCGCGAGCGAGCCCTTGTGCGGCGCGCACATCACCGGACTCGGCGATGAGGAATCCGTGCATACCACCACGTTCGTGTCTCCGCTGAAGCAGGCGTCGTCGATACTGGCGACGCCTTGCGTCAGCACCACCCGCCCCGCGCATTCCAGCGTCAAATCCGTGATGATCGAATTGCCGAACACCGTGTTCGCCGTCAGTGCGTGTACGTTGTTCGATCCGCCCTTGCCCGGGGGATGCGGCGGCGGTCCGCCAAACCGGCATCCCGCCGAGCCGAGCGCGATTATCGCAATCGCAAGCGCCATCGTTTTCATGCTCGCGCCTCCGCCTTGCCGCGGTTTACGCATCGCGCGATTGAGACTCCGGATGCGCCGCGCGCGCGTTGCCGTTGGCGATAGTCGCCGCGTCCGCGGCCTGGGTGAAGATATCCAGCGGAGCCAGCGGCGGACGCCGCGTGCGCTTCAACTCGGCCAGCTCGGCGCGCGCCTTGGCGTCGGCGGTGCCGCGGCGAATCTCTTCGAGCTTGCGGTCCAGGCCCGAGTCGTTCATCTCGCGGCTGACTCCGGCCTGCGCCAGCGTCCGCCCGATCGACTCGCGAACTTCTTCCAGCGCGCGCACGTCGTCGTCATACGACAGGCTCTCGAGCGCTTCCTGAATTCGCACCCGCGCCTGCGCGTTGCGCAGCCGCGCCAGCATCCGCACCTTCTCGATCTTGAGCTTCTCGATCTCGCCCTTGAAGCCGATGAGATTCTTCTTGGCGTCTTCCGCCTCGCGCGTCAGATCGCCCAGCTCTTCGCGCAGCCGCGCGCAATCGGCGTCGAGCTCATGCTTGCGCGCGATCAAAATCAGCGCGCACTGGTCTTCGTTCATGTCGGCCGCCTGCCCGGCTTCCTCGTCCACCTCTTTGCGCTCCGCGCTCTTAAGCCGCAACTCGCGTTCGAGCTTGTTGCGCATGTAGATCACGCCGGCCGCGGCGCTCTTCAACTGATGATAGCGGCGGATGCGATCGGTTATCGCGGCTTCATAGACCGCTTCGGGATCCTTCGACTCGCGCACCTTCAGCCACCGGCTGAGCTTGCCGCCAATCAAACTGAACACTCTGGAAAGAAGCATGATGATTCTCCTTTTCGCCTCGCGCACGCCTCTTGCGCGCGCGGCGGATTCGCAAAAGTTTTTACAGCCAGCGCCGGACGCGCCCCTTGTATTCGCGATATTGATCGCCGAAGCGCGCGAGCATCGTTTCCTCTTCGCGCGGTATCACGATCGTGTCGATCGCCGCGTAGAACACCGCCGGTCCAAGCAGCATCACGATCGAATCGAAGAACACCGCGAAGCCCAAGAGCGCCAGCGCCAGCCCCAGGTACATCGGATTGCGCGTGAACGTATATGGCGACCCGGCCACGAACGCGCTCGGCGTTCCATACGGATCCTTGGTCGTATCCCGCGCCGCGAAGATCGCGGCAGCGAAACACGACAGCCCGATTCCGCCCGCAACCAGCACCAGCCCGAGCACCTGATGCCATCCCGTGTCGCGCGCCTCGGGCAGAATGAAATGCAGCACCAGCCCCGCCGCCAGCAGTATTGCCACCAGCACCGGAGGATGGATCTTCAGGTTGCGCACGTTGCGCGGCGATTCCGAACTTGGTTCCGAAGCTGGTTCCGAATTGGTTTGCGAAGTCGCGTCCATGATGATCTATCTCCCGCGCGGCGATACCGCGCGTCAGTTGCTCTCTTCCTTCGCGCTGGTCCCGGCGTCGGCCGGAGTGACGCCAAGCTCGCGCATCTTCTGCTGGAAGCTCTGCCTGTACATCCCGGTCCGTTCGGCCGCGCGCGATATATTGCCGCCCGTGGCGCGCAGCGCGTTCAAAATAAAATCGCGCTCCCAGTCGCCGACGAATTTTTCTTTCGCCTCGCGAAAGGTCATCCCTTGCGACTCGCCCTCGCCGGCCGCCGAAGGCTGCGTGGAAGCATGATTGCCCGAATTATTCGCGGCGGCCGCCTCCGCGCTTTCGGGTTCCGACCCGGCCAGCAATTCGTCGGCCGTAATCTCTTCGTCCGCGGCCAGAATCACCGCCTGATCGATCGCCGCCTTGAGCGAGCGCGCGTTGCCCCGCCATTGATGCGCGATACATGCGCGCATCGCCTCGGGCGCAAGCCGCTTCTCCGCGCCGCCGTAGCGGACACTCGCCTCGCGCAGGAAATGCTGGACCATCAGCGGAATATCCTCGCGCCGCTCGCGCAGCGGCGGCAGACGTATCTCGACCACCTTGATGCGGTAGTAAAGGTCCTCACGGAAGCGCCCCTGCGCCACCATCGCTTCGAGGTCCTGGTTGGTCGCCGCGATAATTCGCACATCGACCGAGAGCGGCTGATTGCCGCCGATCCGCTCGAACTGCTTCTCCTGCAATACGCGCAGCAGCTTGGCCTGGGTTTCGAGACTCATGTCGCCGATCTCGTCCAGAAACAGCGTGCCGCCGTCGGCCGCTTCGAACTTGCCCTCGCGCCGCGCGACCGCGCCGGTGAACGCGCCCTTTTCATGGCCAAAGAGTTCGCTCTCGACCAGCTCGCGCGAGAACGCCGCGCAGTTCACCGCGATAAACGCGCCGCGCGCGCGCGGACTGCGAAAATGGATCGCGCGCGCCACCAGCTCCTTGCCGGTTCCGGAATCGCCGCGCACCAGCACCGTCACGTCGGTCTGTGCGACCTTCTCGATCGTCTCGAATACCCGCATCATCGCGCGCGAGCGGCCGATCATGTTCTCGAACGCTCCCGTCTCGAGCTTCACCTGTTCCAGCAACTGGCTGTGCGCGCGCCGCAGAA
>Ga0307373_10015297_pt1 | contig 10450 bp, 9 predicted proteins | sample OX2MG_FD_202534 | JGI IMG/M metagenome (GOLD analysis project Ga0307373, IMG submission 202534) | Soil microbial communities from Risofladan, Vaasa, Finland - OX-2 | ecosystem: Environmental > Terrestrial > Soil > Coastal area > Acid sulfate soil | place: Finland: Risofladan, Vaasa | collected...
TGACCTGACTTGGCCTTAAATTCACGTAGGTTGGGCTGAGGAAGGAAGCCCAACCTACGTTTGCTTCTCACGCCTTGTGGTATATCTCCGCTCCGCTCTGCTTGAACTCGGCGGCTTTTTCCTGCATGCCCTTCTTCGCATACTCGCGCACATCCTGGGTGATTTTCATGGAACAGAAATGCGGGCCGCACATGGAGCAGAAGTGGGCGAGCTTGGCGGAATCCTTCGGCAGGGTCTCGTCGTGGAATTCCTGGGCCTTGTCGGGATCGAGCCCCAGATTGAACTGATCCTCCCAGCGGAATTCAAAGCGGGCTTTTGAGAGCGCATTGTCCCGCAACTGCGCGCCGGGGTGGCCCTTGGCCAAATCCGCCGCGTGGGCTGCGATCTTGTAGGCGATGATGCCGTCGCGCACGTCCTGCTTGTTGGGCAACCCCAAGTGCTCTTTGGGCGTGACGTAGCAGAGCATAGCGGTGCCGTACCAGCCGATCTGCGCGGCGCCGATGGCGCTGGTGATGTGGTCGTAACCCGGCGCGATGTCGGTGGTCAACGGCCCGAGCGTGTAGAACGGTGCTTCGTAGCATTCCGCAAGTTCCTTGTCCATGTTCTCCTTGATAAGCTGCATGGGCACGTGGCCGGGGCCTTCGATCATCACCTGGCAGTCGTGCCGCCACGCGACTTGGGTCAATTCGCCGAGCGTTCTCAGTTCCGCGAACTGGGCTTCGTCGTTGGCGTCGGCGATGCAACCCGGCCGCAGGCCGTCGCCCAGCGAGAAAGAAACATCGTAGGCCTGCATGATCTCGCAGATGTCCTCGAAGTGGGTGTAGAGGAAATTTTCCTGATGGTGGGAGAGACACCACTTGGCGAGGATGGAACCGCCGCGGGACACGATGCCGGTGACGCGCTGCGCCGTCAGCGGCACGAACGGCAGGCGCACGCCGGCGTGGATGGTGAAGTAATCCACGCCCTGCTCCGCCTGCTCGATGAGGGTGTCGCGGAAGATCTCCCAGCTGAGTTCCTCGGCCTTGCCGTCCACTTTCTCCAGGGCCTGATAGATGGGCACGGTGCCGATAGGCATGGGCGCGTTGCGGATGATCCATTCGCGGGTTTCGTGGATATTCCTGCCGGTGGACAGGTCCATGAGGGTGTCGCCGCCCCAGCGCGCCGACCACACCATCTTTTCCACCTCCTCGGCGATGCTGGAGGTGACCGCGGAATTGCCGATGTTGGTGTTGATCTTCACCCGGAAGTTGCGGCCGATGATCATGGGCTCCAGTTCCGGATGGTTGATATTGGCGGGAATGATGGCGCGGCCGCGGGCCACTTCGTCGCGCACGAATTCGGGGGTGATGATCTCGGGGATCGCCGCGCCGGTCGCTCCCGGCGCTCCTTGCGGAGCGCCCCTGCCTCCCGCGACATTCGCACGTCCTTGTGCATCAAACTTCTGGCCAGGGTGTTGTTTTAATAACTGTGCGTAGCGCGGATCGCTGCGCAGTTCATTCAGCCGCAGGTTCTCGCGGATGGCGATATATTCCATCTCCGGCGTTACGGTACCGCGGCGAGCGTAATGCATCTGGGTGACGTTGGCGCCGGCTTTGGCGCGGCGCGGCTTGGGCGGCTCCGGGAAACGGATATCCGCCAGCTTCGAATCTCGATTGCGTCGGCGCGTGTACTCGGAGGTGAAATCGTTCAGCGGCTGGGTATCGCCGCGTTCCTCAATCCAGCCTGCCCGCAACGGCGGCAGGCCGCGCAGCAGATCAATGTGGGCCGCCGGATCCGTATAGGGCCCGGAAGTGTCATATAGTGGTATGGGCGGATTGGCCTCGGCACCGTGCAGCGCCGGGGTCTCGGACTGGCGCACTTCGCGCATGCCGACCCGCAGATCGGGCCGCGAACCGGGCACCCACAGCTTTCGGGAATTGGGATAGGGCCGGGTGGCGTCTTCGGAAAGTTGCGCGGTGCGGCGGATGAAGTCTTCGGGGATGGCGCTCATGCTTCGTCCTCAGGGACCGAGCGCAGGCAAGAATGGGCGACGTGGTGGAACCGTCGGAGCATTCCCTACGCCGGTGTTAACCAGGTTCAGGTTCCAAGGGTTCGGATTTTCCGGCGTTGCCGGATGCTCCTGTCTCAGCCCCCTGCAGGGGCACCCCCAGCTCGACGGTCGTAACTATAGCAAAAAACCCAGCCAGGGCTGATGTCTTAGTCTTCACGTTGTGATGAATCTATCCCGGCAACAACCCCCTGTGTTACTGCATTACATGCCCACCCTCACCCTGCCCTCTCCCATCAAGGGAGAGGGTAAGGGAATTGGATATGGACTGTAATTATCCACTCCCATACAGGGAAAAAGTGAGGGAATTGGACATGCACTGTAATCACCCTCTCCCCTCCGTGGGAGAGGGCTGGGGTGAGGGGGATAAATCCAGATTTTCCTTGACTGTTTCCAGCACTGATTGAATCTGTGTCAGAACCTCATTGTTCCAGAACCGTAAAACAGTGAACCCTTGTGAGCGTAGCCAATGGGTTCGTGATTCGTCTTTTTCCCGCTGCTCCATGTGCTGGCCTCCATCTACTTCAATGATGAGGTTCGCTTCAAAACAAATGAAATCGACAATGTAAGGTCCAAGAGAAACTTGGCGACGGAATTTGTAACCTTCAAACCGGCGGTTTCGCAATTGCTTCCATAGCAACTGCTCCGCATCGGTCTGATGAATACGTAGATATTGCGCGAATCCCTTCACTCACCCTCACCCTACCCTCTCCCATCCAGGGAGAGGGAGTTATGAAAACATTAAGTCTTCCGCGATCATCAACCATCTCCTCATATTGGGTGTGCTGTCCTGCCCCCCCAAAAAAGCCCAGGGCTGCCATCCCTGGCAGCTCGTTCATCGCTTCGCGATTGGCCCTCTCCCATCAAGGGAGAGGGGATAAGAACATATTACGTCAGCCGCATATCAAGTTTCCCGCAATGCCTTGGCCACCGGCAAACGCGCGGCACGGATGGCGGGGAACAGGCCGCCGATGAAACCCATGAATACCGACAGTGCCAGCGCAGTGGCGATCAATGCGGGCGTGACGGAGAAACTGAAGGCCATCATGGCGCCGTTGGTGTTGGTGCTGGCCTGATAACCGTTGAAGATGAGATAGGCGATAAGCGCGGCGGACGCGCCGCCCACGAGTCCCAGCACCACGCCTTCCACAATCACCGCGAACAGGATGGGCAGGCGCGCAAAACCCAGGGCCCGTAACGTCGCGATATCTCCCATGCGACTGGCAATGTTGGAATACATGATGTTGATGGCGCCGAAGATGGCGCCGATGGCCATGAGCAGCGTGACAGTGCCGCCGATCAGATAGATGGGGGTCTTCAGGTTATTGGCGTTTTCATTCCAGCTGGTGCTTTCCTGTACGGTGGTGACGCTCAATTGGGGATTGTGTTCCAGTGACTTCTTGAAGGCCGGGAACGCAGCGGGTGACGTGAGCCGCACGTAGGCGATGGTGTACTGGTTGGTGGCGTTATAGGCGGATTGCAACTGATTCACATCGGTCCAGATTTCCGATTCGCGGATACTGCCGCCCTTGGTGAAGATGCCCACGACTTTCCAGTTGTGATGGTTCCATTTGAAGACGTCGCCGATGGACAGCCCCGGGAACAGCCGCTCCGCCTGCCGGCCCACGATGATTTCATCCAGGCCCGGTTTGAACATGCGCCCATGTACGATTTTGAAATCCGGCCAGACCTCCGCCACATTCGCGCCCACACCGCGCATGTTCACGCTGCCCAGCATGCCGCTGCTGCGGGTGGGGATCTGCGCCGTGACCCCCAGTGCGCCCATCACCAGCGGACCACCGGGACCCTGGGCCACACCCGGCGCCTGGCCGATCACCTTCAATGCGTTGCCGTCAATCTGACTGCTGTTGACGCTGACGTAAGCCACGTCCGGCGAACCGCTGTTGGTCATCACGGCGCTGAAACCCTTCTGGATGGACAACACCGCCACGAATACCAGCACCACGCCGAAAAACCCCGCCACCGCCACGGTGGAAGGCCGCAGCCGGCCGCTCAGGCTGCGAAGATTCCAGGCGCTGATCGTGAAAATTTGCCGTAATCCGCTTGCCATGTCACCCCCTCCTCAAGGCGTCGGCCACCCGCAGGCGGGTGATCCGACGCATGGGCACGAGGCCCGCCAGCAATCCGAAAATGATGCTCAGGACGATGCCGAGTCCCGCCGCGCTCCAGGTCATGCTGAAAGTCTGCAGAAGATTGCCCACATAAGGCGCCAACAGATGGGTCACTTCGTAACCCAGGATCAGGCCCAGGACGCCGCCCGAGACAATCAACAACAACGATTCCCGCATTACCAGCCAACCCAGCCACGGGCGTTTGAATCCCAAGGCCCGGAACATGGCGAACTCCCCGGTACGCTCCCGCACCGACTGCGCCATGGTGTTGCCGATGATGAGCAGCATGCTGAAGAACACCGCCAGCCCCACGTATATCACCATGGCGCTGATGTTGCCGAACTGCCTGACAAAGCTGATGGCTTCGGCTACCTGTGACTGGGTCAGGGTCTGGGGCGTGGAGTTTTCGAACAGCTTATCTATCGCGTTGGAAATGGCCGAGGCATTTCTGGGATCGTCGATGCGCTCCGTGTACTGTCCAACCACATTCTGCATGTTGGTGTTGGCGATGCCCTGGTTGTAGTACTGATAATGCGCTACAAAAAAGCTCTGGTAGGCTGTGGGCAGGCCGGTCTTGTAAATGCCATCCAGGTGGAAATACCAGGTGGTGCTGCCATCTTTCTGTGCCGGGCCGCCCTGGATGGGAATGGTGTCACCCACTTTCCAGCCCATGCGCGTGGCCAGTATCGGCCCGGCAACGGCGCCCTGCCGGTCGGACAGCCAGGCCTGCATCTGCGCCGGCGGCGCGCTGAACTCCTGATAGACCTTGAAGAGTTCCTTGGCGTTGGTTACAACGACCCGAAGGCTGTTCTTTTCGTTCTTGTAATGCCCTTGAAATCCAATGAAGTAGATGCCGGCTGTGACACCCGGCACTGACATGATCTTGGCGTAATAGCTCAACGGCATCAGAGACTGGGCTATGCTGTTGGTATCCAGGCGTTCTGCAATATTGATCTTGAGCTGCCCCAGCATGCCCTGGCGCACCGCTGCCAGCACACAGAACAGCATGAAGGCCACCACCACCGAGAGAAATGTGAACACGGTGCGCGCCTTGCGGCGTTTCAGGGCACCCCAGATGAGGGTCAGCGCATTCATGCTTCCGGCTCCTCGCCCAGCACACCCTTGTTCATGAACAGCGTGCGCTCGGCCTTGGCGGCGGCGTGCGGATCATGGGTGACCATGATGATGGTCTTGCCATGCTCCTTGTTGAGCAGCTGCAGCAGCTCCAGGATTTCGTCGCCGGCCTTGCGATCCAGGTCGCCGGTGGGTTCGTCGCACAGCAACAGGGTGGGATCCGTGACAATGGCGCGGGCGATGCCGACACGCTGTTCCTGACCGCCGGAAAGTTCCGCCGGTTTGTGTTTGGCGCGATCCTCCAGGCCCACCAGCGTGAGCGCCGCCATGGCGCGCTTTTTGCGCTCCGGGCCGCCGAGTTTGGTGAGCATCAGCGGCAGGGCGACATTCTGTTCGGCGCTGAGCACCGGCAGCAAGTGATAAAGCTGGAACACGAAGCCCACATGGCGCGCACGCCAGCCGGAGAGCGCGCTGTCGCTCAAGGTGTGGATGGGCTGGCCGTCAATGATGACTTCCCCTGAGGTGGGCCGATCCAGGCCCCCGAGGATGTTCATGAGGGTGGTTTTGCCGGAGCCCGACGGCCCCATGAGCGCCAGGAAGTCGCCACGCGGCACCGCCAGATCCAGGCGCTTCAGCACTTCCACGGTTTCGGAACCGCGCTTGTAGAGTTTGGTGACGCCGCGCAGGTTCACCAGCGGCTGGTTTCGGGTGTTTTCAACGGCAACTGCGGACATGATGTTCTCCTTCAAGCTCTGTCAAGCATTTCAATCAAGACGGCGGGATAGGTATCCCGCCCTACAACTAATTGTGGGAACGGTCGTCCCGACCGCGATGCCTTTCGCGGCGGAGACCGCCGCTCCCACACATGAATCCCTGTACATCGGACGGCCGATCCTACAGGCATGCCTCCTGTTCACGGATTCTGCTCCTGCACGCTCTCGCCAGCGTGCAACGTCGCTTTTGACGAAACCACCAATTGTTCGCCGCCACGGAGGCCCGAGAGCACCGTCAGCTGATTGTTGGATGCCGGCAGGGTTTTCACGCTCTGCCGTTTCACATGCCCCCGCTCCACCAGATACACGTACTGGCCGCCGCTGCCGCCGTGTACCGCGCTCTGGGGAATTTCAATGCGCGTGACCTGCGGCTCGGGATTTTTGCTGGCCTGTGCATAGAACCAAACCTGTACGCCCATCTGCGGAAGAATGCGCGCATCGAGTTTGTCGAAGGCGATGCGCACCTTGACGGTGGCTTTCTCCTGATTGGCCGTGGGCACCACGCTGATCACGTGGGCGGGGATATGCCAATTGGGATAGGCGTCCAGCACCGCATCCACCGGCTGGCCGTCATGCACCCGCTGGATATAGGCCTCGTTCACATCCACGTCAATTTCCAGGGAACGCATATCCACCAGCATGCAGATGCCGGTCTTGGTGAAGCCGCCGACGGCGGCCGGCGAGATCATCTCGCCCGGATGGGCATACTTTTCCGTGACCACGCCGGAAAACGGCGCCCGGATCACGGTGTAATCAAGATAGATATTGCTGCTGCGCAAATTGTCCCGGTCCACCTTGACCTGGCCCTGGGCATGCTCCAGGTCGGCCTGATCAATGGCGACGGCGGCTTGGGCACTGTCCAGATCCGATTGGCTCAGAAGCCCCTGCTTCGCCAGCGTAATCGTGCGGGTCAAATTCTGTTGATCCTTGAGCAGTTGCGCCTGATTCTGGGCCACCAGGGCTTGGTCCGCCTGCAGCTGACTGGCGGCGGTGGCGACGGTGGCACGCGCGGCGCTGTCATCCAGACGCGCCAGCACCTGACCCTTTTTCACGTGCACGCCCTCTTCAACATACACCGCGTTGATCATGCCGGTGACCTGGGACGACACCGTGGCCTGCTGTTGCGCCACCACATAGCCGGAGGCATTGAGGATGCTGCCGCCGGAGGAATCGCCGCCCTGCACCGCTACGCTCATGGTCTGCACCGTCACCGCCTGCGGGTGGAACCACCACCAGCCTGCGGCAACCAGAATGACCGCCACCGTCAGAAGTGCGCCGCCGATCCACCCACCGCGGCGAGTCGCTGGACGGGCCGGTGCGTCCCGGTCAATTTTCAGGGCGTTGAGCGCATCTTTCTTATCCAACGGATGGGTCCCCAACTTTGTTGTCATTTTAAATTTAGGCGCGTGATGTCCGGCTCACAATGGAATTGTGACGAACCGTGGCGGGGATGGGACGGAATGCAGGTTCGAGGAGCGGGTTCCGGTGGATCGGGAACCAGTCACGCGGCAACTAGACGGCACCGAGGGCGGCTTTGGCCTTGTCCCGATAGGAACGGCTCATGGTCAGCTTGGTGCCGTCGCGCAGAATCACCGCCCGGTCACCGTTGAACAACGGCTGGATTTCCCGGATGGCCTCGATGCGCACCAGGGTGGAACGATGGATGCGCACGAATTGTCCGGGATCCAGCTGGAATTCGAGCTGGTTCATGGTCTCACGCACCACATGGGTGTCCTTGCCCGCATGCAGGCATACGTAATTGCCGGCGGTCTCGAGCCAGTCCACCGCCTCGGTGGCCACGAATACGGTGCGGCCCACGGATTTGACGGCGATACGATTGAGGTAAGGGCCTGGGTGTTCCGATAACGCTGCTGATGCTTGCGCGGTTGGAGCGGCGGCGGCCTTGGCACTGAGGTGCTCCCGCACCCGGCCCAGGACTTTTGCCACCCGCTCCCGGTCGAAAGGCTTGAGCAGGAAATCCACCGCATGCGCGGCGAACGCGGGTACCGCAAATTCGTCGAAGGCGGTGATGAACACCACCGCCGGGCGCCGTTCCGCCGGTATTTTTTCCAGCAGTTGCAAGCCGTTCATGCCGGGCATTTGCACATCCAGCAGCACGAGGTCCGGAGTCAGCGCGCCTATGGCTCGCAGGGCCGCTTCACCGTCGCCGCATTCGCCCACGATCTCCACGTCCGGTTCGCCCGCCAGGTATCGGCGGGTGCGCTGCCGGGACAGCGGCATGTCGTCAACGATCAGGGTGCGGATTTTCATCGTAGGCAAAGGCCTCGTGGAACGGAATATGCAGGCACGCGGTCAAGCCCTCGCCGGGGCGGCTTTGCAATTCGAGACCGGCGAGTTCGCCATATAGATAGTGTAAGCGGGCGCGGGTGTTGTTGATCCCGATGCCTTCCCCGTTCCTGCGGGGGTCCGCGATCACCAGGCCCCAGCCATTGTCTTCCACTTCGACCACCAGCAGCTCGCCGCGGCGCTTGCTGCGCACCGTGATATAGCCGGTAGCGTTGCGTCCGATGCCGTGGGTGACGGCGTTTTCGACCAGCGGCTGCAGGATCATGCCGGGCACGCGCGCGTTGAGCGTGTCATCGCTGATCTCCAGTTCCACCTGCAGGCGATCCTGTAGCAGGGTCTGCTGGATGGCAAGGTAGCGTTTCAGGAAATCCAATTCATCCCGCAAGGCGATTTCCTGCTGGTGACTGTCGTCCAGGGATTTGCGCAGCAGGCCGCTCAGTTGAGTGATGGTACGGTCGGCGGCTTCCGGATTCTGGTAACCCAACTCCGCGATGGCATTCAGGGTGTTGAACAGGAAATGCGGATTGAGCTGGGTACGCAGGCGGCGCAGTTCGGCGCTCACCAGTTCACGTTTGGCGCGGCTGTAGTCGCGCCATAACAATCCCGTCTGGCAGATTCCCCACACACCCAGATACATAGCGAATCCGCGCGGCACAGCGGCCAGCAGCATTTGCCCCACGCTGCCGAGACTCACATCTCCTGCAACTCCCAGTACCGGCCATTGCCCCCAACGCGCCAGCAATAAAATAACAAGCACCAGCGACACGCCGAAAACGAGTTGCTTGAGCAACCAGATTTTCCCGGGCCACTGACGGCCGGGTTGACGCCGGCTGAACAGCAGCACCAAAAATCCCGCCACTGCCCAGGCCAGACTCGACAGCAGTGCCTGGCCCAACGCCGATTCCACGCTCACGCCTTGACCTCCCAGCATGGCATCCAGATAAACCCCGGGCGCGGTCAACAGCGACAACAACATCCAGCCGGCAAACGTCACGCCCAGCAGCCGGCGATAGCCCAGGTGATTTTTCCCGCTCGCTACTTCCATGGCATCCTCAGCACGCCATCCACCCTGATCAAGGCCTGACATTTGTCACCCACCACGATACCGCCAAACCGTTATCCTAGTCCTGCACGAAAGCCACGGTTCGCCCCACGCCGGCCACGTTTCGTCACAATTCCATTGAGTGTTGCCCGCCGGCTATCTATCTTTAGGGCCTGGATTTCACCTGACCGCAGCGCTGCTCCAGTATGCCCTTTCACCTTGCCAACCACCGCCAAAGTGCTTACCCTTTGCAGCCCCGTACAAGCCATTGTTTGCGTAAAAACCCCGTGGATACCCAATTTGCCCGCAATCAGATGGTCAGCCAGCAGGTACGCGCCTGGGAGGTGCTCGACGCGCGCGTACTTGCGATTTTCGGGGCCCTGCCGCGGGATCAATTCGTGCCGGAGCGCTATCGCAAACTGGCCTTCGCCGACACCCAGATTCCCCTGCCCCACGCCCAGATGATGATGACGCCCAAAGTGGAAGGCCGGCTGTTGCAGGCGCTGGATCCGCAACCCCATGAGAGTGTGCTGGAAATCGGCAGCGGCAGCGGTTTTGTCACTGCCTGCCTCGCAAAAATGGCGGGCGAAGTGCTGTCGGTGGATATTTTCCCGGATTTCAGCGCCGCTGCCGACGCGCTCCTCAAGGATCTGGGCATCCGCAACGCGCGTCTCGAAACCCGCGACGGCACGCAACTCGACGGGTTGAGCCAACGCTTTGATGCGATCGCCGTGACCGGCTCGCTGCCCGCCTATCAGGAAAGCTACGCTCAGCATCTCAACCTCGGCGGCCGCTTGTTCGTCATCGTCGGAGAATCGCCGGTGATGGAAGCGCTGCTGATCACGCGCGTGGCGGAAGACGCCTGGACGCGGGAAAGCTTGTTCGAAACCGATCTGCCAGCGCTGGTGAATGCGGCCAGACCGCGGCATTTCCGTTTCTGAGCGGCAGCGCATGCCGATCCGCTCCCTCACCCCGCGGGAAGTGACCGCGCTGCGGGCAAAATCCGCGCAGCCGGTGACCATCCTGGATGTGCGTGAGCCTTGGGAATACGAGCGTGTGCATCTGCCGGATTGCC
>Ga0307373_10015300_pt1 | contig 10449 bp, 7 predicted proteins | sample OX2MG_FD_202534 | JGI IMG/M metagenome (GOLD analysis project Ga0307373, IMG submission 202534) | Soil microbial communities from Risofladan, Vaasa, Finland - OX-2 | ecosystem: Environmental > Terrestrial > Soil > Coastal area > Acid sulfate soil | place: Finland: Risofladan, Vaasa | collected...
TCTCCGCTGCGCCCAGGCGTTGAGCAAATATCTGGACGATCCAGGGGCGCCCGAGGTGGTCCTGATCGACCGCAATAGCTACCACCAGATCATCACCCAATTACCCGAGGCGGTGAGCGGGCGACTAAGCGCCGATGACGTGGCGGTCCCCTTTTCCGAATTGCTCAAGCACAGCCGGGTCCGGTTCATCCAGGCCGGCGCCCGCGAGCTTGATCTGGCCAACCAGTGCGTGGTGACCAACCGGGGAATCCTGAGCTATGGGACGCTGGTGATCGCCCTGGGCAGCGTTACCGCCTATTACGGCGTTCCCGGCCTGGCCGAGTACGCGCTCACCCTCAAATCGGTTGAGGATGCCGAGGAGGTGAACCGCGCCGTCACCGCGGCGATCGAGCAGGCATCGCGTGAAAGCGATCCCCGCGCCCGAAGCCGCCTCCTCTCGATTTTGATCGGCGGTGCCGGTCTGACCGGGGTTGAATTGGCGGGGGAGTTAGCCGAAGTTCTTCCGACCATCGCCCAGGAACATGGAGTCAACCCCAGTGAGCCGCGAGTGACCTTGATTGAGGCAACCCCCACGGTCCTCCCCAGTATGCCGGCCCGGTTGCAGAGCAAGGCCGCCGCCATTTTGAGCGAACTGGGGATCCGCCTGGTATTGGGCGGCAAGGTGGTGCGGGCCGACGCCGAGGGCATCGACCTGGCGAGCGGGGATCGGCTGGTGGGCGGCACCTTGATCTGGACCGGAGGGATCATGGCGCCCCCCTTGCTTTCGGAAGCGGGCCTTCCCACCGTCCCCAACGGGCATGTCCTGGTGGGCGCGTACCTCCAGCCGGCGGGCTATCCCAACCTCTACGTGGTTGGCGATTCGGCCCGGCTGGCCGAGCTTGAGGACGACCAGGTCCTGCCTCCCACCGCCCAGGTGGCGCTGAAACAGGCCGAGGCCGCCGCCTATAACATCGTGGCCGGTTGGGAAGGGTGGCAGCGTAAGCCGTATATTCCCAGCAACAAGGGGCAGGTGGTCTCGCTCGGGGCGGAGAGTGGGGTGGCATCGGTGTTCCATATTCCGCTCGTTGGCAAGAAAGTGCTGGCGCTCAAAGCGATCATCGCCGAGTCGTATCGGTTCTCGGTGACCGGACAGCTGGGATCCAGGCGCTAGTACAACCTGACCCAGGTGCCCTTACAACCGCATCGAGATTCACGCCCCGTTCCGTAGCTGTGTATCCACAAAAAGGAAAGTCCATGCTCCGTTCTCCCTGGCGCGCCATGCTTCGCCGTTCGGGCCTCGCGCTCATCGCTCTGCTCGCGGTAAGCAGGAGCGTCGCCGCGCCCGGCCAGTCACGGGCCGCGAGCGCCAGTCTTCCCAATCAGGCTCTGGCGGCCATGACGAATCTCGATCAGGACTTTTACGACCCGCACGTATGCGCCAGCGTGCTGAAGCAGGGGAACAAAGCGAGACAGAGACGGGAAGTCGACATCAATGGTTCACGATATCCATCCAGAAATGATCCCCTACCGTGCCAGCGTCGTACCATTCTTCGTACCGTTCATCCACAAGCATCGAGATCTTGCCCCGTCCCCCATGTGAACGCCCATCAAGCACCCAAGGATTCGGGGTAGCACGCCACACTTACGTGAGTGTGGCAGTGGAATCTAGGGCTGCTCGTCTCGGAGGAGGGCGATCAGGCCATGGAAGGCGGCCAGATAGCTGTACCAGCCGAGGCCCGCGACCTGGGCCCGGACGGCGGCGGCGAGCACCGAATGGTCGCGCCATGGTTCCCGCGCGTGGATGTTGGAAAGATGCACCTCGATCACGGGGAAGGGCATGGCTTTGATCGTATCGTGGAGACTGACGCTGGTGTGGGTGAGCCCGCCCGCGTTGAGGAGCGCCCCCGCCGCGCGTTCGCGTTGGGCATGCAAGAGATCGATCAAGGCACCTTCATGATTGGATTGGAAGCACTCGACCGTGCAGCCCAGGCTTTCCGCCTCGCGCCGCAGCCGGTCGTGGATCTGGTCCAGCGTGGCGTGGCCATACAAATCCGGCTCCCGTGTGCCAAGTAAGTTGAGATTGGGACCGCTCATGACGAGAATATGCACGAAATCACCTCCCTACATCGTGGCACGCTCGATATATGCCACCCCCAGCGGAGGCAGGGTAATGGTAATCGACTGCGGCAAGTCGTGTACCTTGCCGGGAGTGGAATACAGCGGCCCTTCGTTGATCACCCCACTCCCCCCGAACCGGCGGTCGTCACTGTTCAGGCGCTCGCGATACTCGCCGGGATACGGCACCCCGACCTGGTAGGCATGCCGGACCACGGGAGTAAAATTGCAGGCAATGATCAGGAACGGCCGTGACTCCTCCAGGGTCGCCGGCTCTTCTGGAAGCGGGTCAGGCGAGTCAGACGGCGACGAACTGGGCTTGCCCCGGCGCAGCATAATCAGCACGCTTTGATCGACATCCTTGCAGTCGATCCAGGCGAACCCGTCCAACTCGTAGTCAAGCTCCCATAACTCACGCCGGCTGGTGTAGAGCGTGTTCAGCGCCCGTACCCAGTCGCGCACCCCCCGATGGGGCGGGTGTTCCAGAAGCTCCCAGGGTAAGGCGGCATTGAAGTTCCACTCCGATGTCTGGGCGAAGTCGCCGCCCATGAAGAGCAGCTTCTTACCGGGATGCGCCCACATATAGCCGAGGAGGGCGCGGAGATTGGCGAACTTTTGCCACTCGTCGCCCGGCGCCTTATAGACCAGCGGACTCTTCTCGTGCACCACCTCGTCGTGCGAAAGCGGCAGAAGATAGTTTTCCGAGTAGTTGTAGAGCATGGAGAAGGTGACGGTATTGTGGATGAAGCGGCGATAGAGCGGATCGGTCTTGATGTATTCCAGGGTGTCGTGCATCCAGCCCATGTTCCATTTCAGGCTGAAACCGAGCCCGCCCAGATAGACGGGACGGGAGACCATCGGCCAGGACGTGGACTCCTCGGCCATGGTGAGCACGCCGGGAAACAGCTCGTGTACCAGGCTGTTGAAGGAGCGGAGAAACTCCACCGCCTCCAGGTTTTCCCGCCCGCCGTATCGGTTAGGTACCCACTGCCCCGATGCCCGCTGGTGATCCAGGTAGAGCATCGACGCCACGGCATCGACCCGGAAGCCATCCACATGATAGACCTCCAGCCAGAAACGGGCGTTGGAGAGCAAAAAGGTCAGCACCTCACCCCGGCCATAGTTGAAGACGTAGGTTCCCCAATCAAAGTGCTCCCCTTGCCGGGGATCCGCGTGCTCGTAGATATGGCTGCCGTCGAAATAGCCCAGCCCGTGCCCTTCCTTGGCGAAGTGCGAGGGCACCCAGTCCATGAACACGCCGATTCCGTTCTGGTGGCAATAATCGACAAAATACATGAAGTCCAGCGGACTGCCAAAACGGCTGGTCACCGCGTAATAGCCCGTCGTCTGGTATCCCCAACTGACGTCGGTGGGATGCTCGGTGATCGGCATCAGTTCGATGTGGGTATAGCCCAGGTCGAGGACGTAGGCGACCAACTGATGGGCAAGCTCGCGATAATTAAGGAAACCGCCGTCCGCCGCCCGCCGCCACGAGCCCAGGTGGACCTCGTAGATGGCCACCGGAGTGTCAAGGTTGTTCGAGCGGGCCCGGTTGGCCAACCATTCTTCGTCGTGCCACTGATAGTGGGAAAGGTCGGCCACGATGGACGCGGTGAGCGGGCGCGTCTCGGCCGCGAATCCATAGGGATCGGTCTTGTCGACCTGATACTCCTGGAGAGCGGAGTGAATATGGTACTTGTACCGCTCGCCAACCGAGACTCCAGGAATAAACAGCTCCCAAATCCCACCTGGGCCGCGCCGTCGCATGGGATGTGTTCGTACATCCCAGTGGTTGAAATCGCCGGTAACCGACACCGAGCGCGCGTTGGGAGCCCAGACCGCGAAATGCACCCCCTCCACCCCGTCCACGGTCCGTGGATGGGCGCCGAGGAAGTCGTAGGCGCGGCTCTGCGTCCCCTCGCCCAGAAGATGGAGATCCAGATCCCCCAGAAGCGGCGGGAAGCGAGCGAGGTCGTCCATAGCCACCTTAGCGTGATCGCTTGAGTTCATAAAAGTTTGGCTGCCGCAGCATCCAGGAGGAGTGTTCCCAGAGATCGAGGGCAGCCTGGCCCATTGGCGGCTCCTGGATGATGGGACCGTAGAAGCCAAAGTCCAGATCGTCCACCACCAGCCAGGGAACCCCGAATGCCTCCAGCCGGCGTACGACATCATCATGCTCCTGGAGCACGGCACGGTTCACCGCCGGGTCGCTCAACGCCCGCTCCAGGAAGGTGGGATCAAGCTCCGCCTCGGCGACCGCCGCTCGCACCACCGCGGGGTTCGCCAGTTCCTGCTCGCGTTCGTGGCGGGCTCGACCAAGGGTTAGGTACAGGCGATCGATCGCCGCTTCCCCGCCTTCTTTCCGGGCTAACCATAGGGCACGCAGTGCCGCGTCGGCCTCTCTGGCGGCCGGCCCCGGCTGGGCCTGGTCGCTATTGATCTCATGCAGCGAGAACAGTTTCCAGTGAAGGGTGATCGCCCCTTGCCGTTGCACCTCGCGGGCCCACAGCGAGGTTTTCCAGGCCCAGGGACACCGAGGATCGAAGTAGAAGGTGAGGTTGGTCATGCGGTTGCCTCCCACGGATAAGGTCCGGCACTCATTTCCGGTCACCCACCCGTACTTGCCAGTATGCCGTCATTACCAGAAAGGCTTCAATTTCCGTCGCGGGCGGAACCTGCGATACTATGTCGGCAAGGAGTACGCATGCCTCGAGATCTACCGATCAGTAACGGCAGGTTGCTGGTTACCTTTGACAACCACTTCCGCATCCGCGACATCTATTATCCGCACATTGGGAGCGAGAACCAAACCGCCGGCCACATTAATCGGATTGGCGTCTGGGTTGATGGAGACTTTGCCTGGCTGGATAATCCAGCCTGGGAACGCACGATGGCCTACTTACCGGGCACCCTGGTGACCAACGTGGAGGCGCGATCCGAGCGTCTGGGTCTTAGCTTGGTCTGCCATGACTGCGTGGATTTCGACCTGCCGGTGCTGCTGCGGCAGATTCGTATCCACGATCTGCTGGGTCAGGCCCGTGACGTGCGGGTCATGTTCCACTACGACTCCTACCTCTACGAAACCGAGGTGGGCGATACGGCCTGTTACCGGCCGCAAAGCCGCTCGCTCATCTTTTACAAGCGGGAGCGCTACTTGCTGGCCAGCGGTTCCGCTTCCGCCCAGGCCGAGGCGGATCCCACGGTTCACGTGCTCCCAGGCTACACGGATCCTGGGCGGATCAAGCCGATGCCCAACGACGGCATCGCCAGTTGGGCCACCGGAACCAAAGTGATCCATCAAAGCGAGGGAACCTGGCGCGACGCCGAGGATGGGGTGCTGGAACGGAACGCGATCGCCCAGGGCTCGGTGGACGGGGTGATCGCCCTGCACGTCGCCCTGCCGCCCGGCGGGGTGTCGACCGTGCACCATTGGCTGTGCGTGGGCCGGACCATGCGCGAGGTCGAGGATCTCTCGCGTGAAGTCGAGGAGCGGCGCCCCGAGATGATGATCCGCCGCACCGCCGACTACTGGCGGGTCTGGGCGGAGAAGGACGGACGGGACTTTGGCGACCTCTCACCCGAGGTGGCCGAACTCTATAAGCGCAGCTTGCTGATCGTGCGAACCCAGATCGATCACTCCGGCGCCATTATCGCCGCCAACGATACGGATGTAGCCGAGGTCGCCCGCGATCACTATAGCTATCTGTGGCCGCGCGATGGCGTCCTGGTCGCCGAGGCATTGGATCTGGCCGGCTATAGAGAGACTCCCAGGCGCTTCTACCTGCTGATGAGCAAGTTGGTCGAGCCCGAGGGCTACGTTTTACATAAGTATAACCCCGACGGTAGCCTGGCGAGCTCGTGGCACCCGTGGTCGGACGGGGATGGGAACGCCCGCCTGCCAATCCAGGAGGACGAAAGCGCGCTGCTCCTCTACGGGCTCTGGGTGCACTACAGTCAGAGCCGAGACGTTGAGTACCTGCGGCCCCTCTACCGGAAACTGGTGCGCCCGGTAGGCGATTTCCTGGTGAGCTACCGGGAGCCGCACACGGGATTACCGGCCCCCTCGCACGATCTCTGGGAAGAGCGTTACGGGATCCATTCCTTTACCGTGGGCACCGTGTGGGCCGGCCTGGAGGCGGGGGCCCGTTTCGCCGATCTGTTCGGAGAGAGCGAGCGGGCCGCGCGCTACCGGGCGGTGGCGGCCGAGATCCGCGAGGCGGCCCTCCGCCATTTATGGAGCGAGGAGGCGGGCTCCTTCGTCCGGATGGTGACGGTGCGGCGGAACGGCGTGGTGGACCAGCATCATGTCCCGGACAGCAGCATCTATGGCTTGATCCGCTTCGGCATGATCGACCCCGACGACCCTCGCGCCGTCTCCACCATGCATGCCCTTCGGAGCAGCCTGACCTGCAAAACCCCAATCGGCGGGGTAGCTCGCTACAGCAATGACTATTATTACCAGGTAAGTTCGGACATCGAGACGATTCCCGGCAACCCCTGGTTCATCTGTACCTTGTGGATGGCCGAATACGATGTCATGCGGGCGCGGACGGTCGACGATCTGGAGCCGGTCCGGGCTACCCTGGAGTGGGTCCGGGCCCGCGCCCTCCACAGCGGCGCCCTGGCCGAGCAGGTGCATCCACTCACCGGCGCCCCTCTTTCGGTCTCGCCCTTGACCTGGAGCCATGCCACGTTGGTCGGCCTGGTGGATCGTTATCTGGTCAAGCGACGGACCCTTCTGGCCGAGGCCGAGCTTCGGGCCCTGCGCCGAGTCTTCGAGGGTTAGAAATGGTGATCCAAATACCCTGGCCGTTCCGTAGGGGCACCCCTTGTCGGTGCCCTCGGTCGGGCCGCCAAGGGCACCGACGAGGGGTGCCCCTACAACTGGAGGGGACGGGATGAGCGCGGACAGACATGAACTGGATCCTACTCTTCTCGACGCAGGCGACCGCTCACTCTACGCGGTGCCCACCTTCGCCGAGGGGCCGCAAGGGAGCCTCCCGCTGACCGAGCGGATGTTGCTGGAGCGCCCGAGCGGGGACATTTTCGGCCTGAGCCAGGACGCGGGCATGGGCTGGGCGGCTGACCAACTGGGCGGGAAGGAGTTTCTGATTCTCAGCACCCAGGGCGGGATCCGCGCCCCCGATGGGCGCCCGATTGCCCTGGGCTACCACACGGGCCATTGGGAAGTTGGTCTCCTGATGGAAGCAGCGGCCAATGAGCTGCGGGCCCAGGGCGCCATCCCCTTCGCTGGATTCGTCACCGACCCCTGCGATGGGCGGACCCAGGGCACGGTGGGGATGATGGATAGTCTCCCCTACCGGAACGACGCGGCGCAGGTGTTCCGCCGGCTGATCCGCTCCCTCCCGACCCGGAAGGGAGTGATCGGGGTCGCCACCTGCGACAAAGGGCTGCCGGCCATGATGATGGCTCTGGCGGCCATGCATGACCTGCCGTCCGTGCTGGTGCCCGGAGGGGTAACGCTGCCCGCCCTGGAGGGCGAGGACGCGGGCAAGGTGCAGTCTATTGGGGCCCGGTTCGCGAACAAACTGATCACCTTGCAACAGGCGGCGGATATGGGCTGCCGCGCCTGCGCCTCGCCCGGCGGCGGCTGCCAGTTCCTGGGCACCGCCGCGACCTCTCAGGTGGTGGGCGAGGCGCTGGGACTGTCACTCCCGCACAGCGCCCTCACCCCTTCCGGCCAGCCGCTCTGGCTCGACATGGCCCGCCGATCCGCGCGGGCGGTGTTGAAGCTTGAGCAGCGCGGCCTGGCGGTCCGCGATATTCTCACCTCCGAGTCGGTTCACAATGCCATGGTCGTGCATGCCGCGTTCGGCGGTTCCACCAATCTGCTGCTGCATGTACCGGCGATTGCCTATTACGCCGGCTTGCCCCGTCCCACCGTGGAGGACTGGCACCGAGTGAACATCTCGGTACCCCGCCTGGTGGACGTGTTGCCCAACGGGCCGATCGGCCATCCCACGGTGCGGGTGTTCCTGGCCGGCGGTGTCCCAGAGGTGATGCTCCACCTCCGGCAATTGGGATTGCTGCGTCTCGATGCGCTGACCGTGTCGGGAGCGACCCTGGGTGAGGTGCTGGAATGGTGGGAGGGTTCGGAACGCCGCCGGAGTCTCCGCGAACATCTGTCGCGCCAGGATGGCGTGGATCCCGACGAAGTGATTTACTCCCCCAAACGGGCGGCGGCGAACGGGATGACCAGCACGGTGACTTTCCCCCGTGGGAATCTGGCCCCCGACGGCTCGGTGATCAAAAGCACGGCCATCGACCCCACGGTGGTGGACTCGGACGGCGTCTACCGGCATACCGGCCCGGCGCGCGTCTTCACCACCGAGCGCGCGGTGATCGCCGCCCTCAAGAGCCTGGGAACCGACCGTATCCGGGCCGGTGATGTGATCGTGCTGATCTGCCGAGGACCGCGGGGCGCCGGGATGGAAGAGATCGCCCAGATCACCATTGCCCTCAAGCATCTCCCATTCGGGAAACATGTCGCGGTGCTCACCGACGCCCGCTTCTCCGGCGTTTCCACCGGGGCCTGCATCGGCCATATCGCTCCCGAGGCGCTGGCCGGCGGACCGGTGGGCCGATTGCGTGATAGGGATCGGATCCGCGTCGTCATCGACCAGCGGCGACTGGAAGGCAGCATCGACTTTGTTGGAGAAGCGGATGCCGAGGTGACACCCGAGGAAGGGGCTAGCATCCTGGCCGGGCGCCCACCCCGCCCCGACCTGGCTCCAGACCCTCAACTGCCGGACGACACCCGATTGTGGGCCACTCTCCAGGCAGTGGGCGGCGGCGTCTGGGGCGGCTGCGTGGCCGACGTGGAAGCGATTGAGTCTGCCTTGAGGGCGGGCGGCGTACCGATTTGAGAGGCCGATGATCCACCTTGAGCACGTAATCGAGGATACCCTGGCTATTTGTGCGACGGCCTCGCCCACCGGCTTCGAGCACCAGCGGGCCGCCCTGATCGCCGCCCGGCTGGCGGCCATTCCCGGCATCGTGCCGGAGTTGGATACGCATGGCAACGTGCTGGCCCGGCTGGCGGGCCGGCAAGCCGGCGGCCCGCCGGTGATCGTCGCCGCGCACCTCGACACGGTATTCGGTCCCGAGGTCGCCCTGGCGCCCAAGCGCTCCGGCGATCGCCTCCTGGGACCGGGGATCGGCGATAACTCCCTGGCCCTCGCCGCCCTTCTGGCCCTGGCCGCCGACCTCCAGCAAACGCCGCCGGCGAGCGACGTATTGCTGGCGGCGACCGTGGGCGAGGAGGGCCTGGGGAATCTGCGGGGGATCCGCGGGCTGCTGGCCGACCAGCCCGCCCGCTTCGTGGTGGCCCTCGAAGGGCACGGGATCGACAATCTGGTAACCGGGGCGGTGGGCAGCACCCGGCTGGAGATCACCTGCGAGACGGCGGGCGGTCATTCCTGGCACGACCGCGGCGCCCCCTCGGCGGTACATGAGTTGGCGCGCGCGGTCACCGGGCTCGCCTATAGTCTACCGCCGGCGGTTCCCGGTCTGGCGGTGAATGTAGGAACGATGAGCGGCGGTACGGGTATCAACGTCATAGCCTCGCGGGCGATCCTTCAACTCGACTTGCGGGCCGTGGATCCGGCGGTGCTGACCCGCGGGGAAGTCACCGCCAGAGCCATTGTCGCCGCCTCCCCGACCAGGGCGTCCGTGACCTTCTCGATCCGCGAGCTTGGCCGCCGCCCCGCCGGAGCCCTGAGGAACGATCACCCAGCAATCGCCCAGGTCCAAGCGGCGCGGGCGGCGGCGGGGCTGCCGCCGGCGATTCTGGTGGACGGATCCACGGACGCCAATGCCGCCTTCGAGCGGGGCCTGCCCGGGCTCACCGAGGGCTTGACTCGCGGTGGGAACGTCCATCGGGAGGACGAGTATATCGAAATCGCCCCGGTGAGCGGCGGTCTGGCGGCGGCCCTGAGGTTGATCAGAAGCCTGGCAAGCGGGTAGGGCGGTCCGCTGCGGAGCCGGCCTCTAGGGGCGCGGGTCTTCAGGTCCGCTCGGTGCGGTGATAGGGCCTCCGGCTGAGGCCGGATGTGCAGGGATCAGCACGATTTAGGAGCGCGGGTCTCCAGACCTGCCTGGTTCGGCGGCGGATCTCCATCCGGGGTAGCGCGTCGGCCACCGGCGGATGGCCACAAAAGCGGGTCTGGAGACCCGCGCTCCTAACCAGCACCTCCCCTCCATTGTGTTAGCGACTGTGTTGGTAACGGTGTTAGTGGCGCATGGCGCACGGGCCAGCCACGGTGCATACTGCCTGACATGGTGGTGCGCACCGCCCGACCGTTGATCCAGGATTCGTGTGAGGAGAAGCGACAG
>Ga0307373_10015302_pt1 | contig 10448 bp, 15 predicted proteins | sample OX2MG_FD_202534 | JGI IMG/M metagenome (GOLD analysis project Ga0307373, IMG submission 202534) | Soil microbial communities from Risofladan, Vaasa, Finland - OX-2 | ecosystem: Environmental > Terrestrial > Soil > Coastal area > Acid sulfate soil | place: Finland: Risofladan, Vaasa | collected...
GTAGCAGCCGCGCGCGGGCGCAGATGGCTGCTCGCCGAAGGGCGTTGGGTGGCAGGGCTAACACTTCCTATCCTGCTCAGTCACCAGACCGAGGAGTGGGTCCGACCGGGTGGCTTCCTACCCTTCTGCAACCAACAGGTGCTCGGTAGCGATAAGCCGGACTGGCCGCTCACCAGGCGTGACGCGTTCCATCTGAACGTCAGCCTTGGCTGGGGCAGCGCCGTTCTCGGATCGCTGCTGTGGCGGCGAACGGCGCTGCCAGCAGCGGCGGTGTTGGGCCTCGAGGTCGGCAACACCATGCTGCACACCGGGCTGGCGCTGCACCATCGTCGCTACAACCCGGGCGTCGTCACCGCAGCGCTTCTCATGGGACCGCATACCCTCGCTGCCTTACGATCGATGCAGCGGGGAGGACGCATGACCTCCCGTGGCGCTTCGGCGGCAGCCGCAATGAGTCTCAGCCTCGCCGGCCTGCCCCTGCTCATGGAGCTCCGCATGCGGCGCTCGACCCGCACGACCGAGTAGCCGGGGCGGAACGGGTACACCGCGAGCTACGCAAGCCCGATCCCGAGGCGTAGCCGTCAGGACTAGGCGAGCAAGGCAGAACCGTCGTCCCCGAACATCGGCTCCGCTATGGACCTCCGGTCGCCCATGCCACCGGCTCCGCCACCGACAGCGTCACCGTACGCCGCCTCGAGGACGTCCAAGGGTCAGCGCTCGATGACTCGATAATTCACCAGGTTGGCCTTTGCGCATTCCTTGATCGCGGGCCCATCGTCGCCAGCCCACACACACAGAGGACCGCCGAGTGTCTGAGCCGCAGCAACCGCCTCGGCCCCGAGATTGGACACCCGGTGGGCGAGAGCCAGTTGCGCCATGGCGAAAGCGAGGCCACGCATGGGTAGGACCTCGATCTCCTCTGGCAGTTCAAGGAGCGACTGGGCCAGGGCCTCCCGGCGCTCCGGTGGCCATTGGCCGGTGAGCTGGCCCCCCGGGGCGGCCACGACGCTTCGGCACAGGCGCAACAGGTACAGGTTGGTGGTAGCTGGTTCGTGGGTGCGCAAGATCCTTCGCAGTCCGGGCGCGACCTCATTGCCCAGGAAGTCTCGCAGTAGGTGGTCGTCTAGGACGGCCTTGGTCATCTAGTAGCAAGGTCCTCGTCGCCGGCCAGAGACCGAACGTACGCGGCATGATCGTCCCGGCTGAGTAGGTCGTTGAGCAGCCGCCTGGCCTGTCCGACGGGGACCGTCAGTACACCGAAGCCCAGGTCCACGACATCTACCGGGCCACCCTTGTCAAGGGCCCATCGGTGCCGAGCACCCGCTGGGAGGGACATCTGTCCGGAGGCGGAGACCACATACTGCTGGATCGCTGGCACGAGCTCATCATACTTGGTACTGCTCCCACCCCCACCAAGTACCCCATACCAGTCCCATGGCACCTATCCCGGGCTGGTGTGACCCTGCGCGACGAGCAGGTCCAGCAGCTTTCGACGCGTCGGGTCAGCCACGGCCTCCCATAGCTCGTCGTCGCTGGCTGGGGCGGTCATCTCTAGGCCTGTTTGGGAGCCAGCAGCTTCTCGAGCCGGCCGGCCGGCGCATCGGCGGAGAGGGTGAAGGTGACCAGCACTGAGTTGGCTGGGCAGGCGCTGACCCCGGTCGGATACTTCCACCGGAAGGAGTAGCGGTAATCGGCCGCCTCATCCCCGATGGAGCTGCTGGCGGCGGGAGGCGTGGTCGATTCGGCTCCTTTTGGTTGACGCCGAAGGCCGGGCTCCGAGCGTGCAACCTGGTGTTGCACGTCCGCCCCAGAGGCGCAACTAGAAGTTGCAGTTGACTCGACAGCCCGGGGCGCGCAACGCCGGGTCGGCCAGGTCAGCCATGGCAGTCGACCGCAACCTCGAGGGCGGCGCATACCTCCCGCATTCGCTCGCTGCTCAAGGTCCCGAGTCGGTCGACGAGCACAGCGATCGAGACGCCCTCGACCGAGTCGAGATTGATAGCCATGAGCCGGGGAACCGGATCCCCGCCAGGCTCGAGGAGAACCTCGCTAGGAAGGTGGCGGATGGTGGTTGTGCATGGGGCAATCAGGGTGCGGCGCAATCTGGGAATAGCAGCGTCTCGGGACAGGACAAGTACCGGACGTCGGCCAATGTCAGGGAGTTCGCACCACCACAGTTCCCCTCGACGAGGCGTGTCGGTCACGTGGCGGCGGCTGCGGTGCGGAATGACTCAAGATCGCCCCACTCGTCAGGCTCGTTGATCGGGTGCTGGTCGTAGGCCTCGTAGGCGGAGTCGATTTCGGTAGCACGATGGCTAAGCAGCAGCGCTCTCAGGGCCTCATCGAGCAGAACGGCGTCCGTGGCGTTCGCACGAAGGCTGCGCGCTTCGGTCAATAATCGCTCGTCCACGGTCGTACTAACCCGCACTCGCGGCATGGCATGAGTATGCCACGGCTATGCCACGTCCGCAAGGCTCGGTACAGTCCGATGAGGAGCACCTCAGCCCGCCAGCGCGGTATCCCAATAGCGCGGGCCAGTATGGCCCTCTCGGAGTGCCCCACTAGCAGTCCGGTCGGAGGACACCTGCTCCGTATCGGAGGCGGCTTCCTCGGACCGGGTCGCGCCGGCGCGGCGCCTTGGCATGATGGCCTCCATGACTGTGGCCTCGGACGGCCAGGGCGCCGCCGCCGCGTCTCGACAGGCGGCGGCGAACCCTAACGAGCTGCTCGACAGGCTTGGCGTCCGGGCCAGAGTCGATCCTGAGCCGCTGGCCCACAATGGGTGGCTGACCCCAGGCATCTGGAAGGTGCACACCCCGGAGGGGGCGGCGGTTCTCAAGCACCTCTCGTCCCACCGGCCACGCGGCCAGACCCCCTGGGAGGCCCATTGGAGCGCCGGTGACCATGATCCCCATCGCTGGAACCACTGGGCGAGGGAGGCCCTCGTCTATCGGGACCGGCTCTTCGACGCCTACGCCGGTTCCGGTCTTGTCGCCCCCGAGCCTTTGGCGGTGGAGGTGTCCGATGCGGATGCGGTGTTGCTCCTCTCCTGGGAGGCTGGCCGGGCCGCCGAGGACTGGGGGGCCGCCGACTACGCCCCGGTGGCCCGAGCCCTCGGACGAGCGCAGGGGCCCTACCTGGTGGACAAGGCGCTTCCTGACCCCGGGTGGCTGAGCCAAGGCTTCGACTTGTTTCTGCCCGCTCGGTCCCTCCCGCTGCTCGAGACCGTCATTTTCGAGGCCTATGTGACGGGACTGAGGGAGTCGGGCTGGGACGACGACGTCCGCCTCGTTCGACTCGGTATGTGGTCATCGGCAGTCAAGTACGACTGGCTGGGCCCGGCCACGGTGATTGGCGCCCAGACCTACGAGCACCTCGGTTACGGCGGAGTCGAACGGGTCGACCCCGTGTACAAGCTGTCGGCCAGAGCGGCCGGGCTGGTCTTCCTGGCCGACTGGGCGGAGAAGGCCCTCGGCCTGGCCGAGGTGCTCGGGTTGTGAGCAGCGCCCAGGCAGGCCCCGCCAGGGCATCAGCGACCTGTCCTCGAAGATCGGAGCGCCTGCCGGTCCGCCTGCATCCCCTTGCGCCGGCCGGGCGGCGGGTCCCACTCTCATGCTGCAAGGTGGCCGGCGCGATTTGGTCAGACTGGTTCCGTGCGGAAGCAATACCACTTCTGGCCTGCCCCGGAGGGCGTGGACGCCTGGGAGGTCAGCGGGCTAATCGGGCTCAGCGAAGGACTGCCGATTGAGCAGGTCGCCATCACCTCTATTGCCGAGATCGACTCGATTTACTGGTTCGACACGATCGAGCGTCCGACCGTCAGAAAGGTCGTTGAGCACGTCCGGCTAATCCGGGAGGTGGATACCCTCCAGCCGATCATTCTGGGACCCGACGGGCGGGTCATGGACGGCATGCATCGGATAGCTCGGGCTCTTCTAGACGGCCGGGACACCATCACGGCCCGACGCTTTCCGGACCTGCCTGAGCCGGATTATCGAGGCTGTCGGCCCGAAGAGTTGCCCTACTGAGCCGGTCCTGGGCGACCACCCTTGGTGCGGCGGTGCGTGCCGTCCCAGAACATGATGTCTGGATCAGCGCGGCACCCTGCGCCGATCTTCCCATCCCGGCCGGCCTCGAGTGGGAAGCCTCAGCCCAAGGTGGCGAAGCTGTTCGTGGCCTCGATGGTGGCAGCCGTCACTGCGTCTCCCCCGACGTGGCCTGTGTTCACGACCCGCAGGACGGCGTCAGGCCAGACCTGGGCCAACTCCCAGGCGACGTCGAGGGGACCACCGAGATCTGAGCGACCGTGGACGAGCACTCCCGGAATGCCGTTCAGGGGGTCGGCGTTGACCAGGATCTGGTCCTCGCCTAGCCAGGCATGGTGGTGGAAGTAGTGGGTCACGATCCGGGCGAATGTCATCCGGAAGGCCGGGTCTTCGTAGCGGGGATTGGGGGTGCCATCCGGCATGGGCGAGGCGGCGTCTTCCCAGGCGCACCAGTCGCGGGCGGCTCGCTCGCGAACATCCAGCTCGGGCTGAAGGTGAAGGAGACGGTGGTAGGCGCCGACCAGGTCGCCCCGCTCCTGCTCAGGAACGCCTTGGCGGAACCGGTGCCAGGCCTCCGGGTAGAACCGACCCGCCTCGTGGTAGATCCAGTGGATGTCCTTGGGCCGGGTCATAGTCACCGACGAGAGCACCATCGCCACCACGCGGTCGGGGTAAGCCTGGGCGTAGACGAGGCCGAGGGTCACCCCCCAGGACGCGCCCCAAACCACCCAGCGCTCGATGCCCAGGAAGTCCCGGAGGCTTTCCAGGTCGGAGAGGAGATGAGCGGTCGTGTTGGCCGAGAGGTCGGTGTAGGGGCCTATCCGAGGACCGCTGCGACCGGATCCTCGCTGGTCGAACAGGACGATCCGGTAGGCGGCCGGGTCGAACAGGCGCCGGGCACCTGTCGTACAGCCCGAGCCCGGCCCCCCGTGGAGAACGACCACCGGTTTTCCCTCCGGGTTCCCGCAGACCTCCCAGTAGATCTGCTGGCCGTCGCCTACATCCAGCAGACCGGAGTCATGCGGTTCGATGCGAGGGAATGGTCCTGACATTTCCTCAGAAAGGGGTCTGTCTGGGCGCGTGGGAGCTATGCCATCCACGTTTGCAGCTATCCCATCTCGCTACTTAAGACCATCCCATATCGACGTGTCGGTGCGGCCATCCCCAGCAAGGCCGGGGCCAGAGCACACGGGATCGATCAGCCACCCGCCAGGCCTAGGAATACGACAATGGCTCGACCCAGGCGCATCATGTCCTCGTCGTTCAGGCGCCCGATCAGATCGCCGAGCCTGGTCCGGGGGACCGTCGTGATCTTGTCAACCATCAGGCTCGAGATCTCTCGAAGACCTGAGGCTCCGGGCTCGACCCGCAATCGGATCAGAGGCGCCTCGGTCGGGTCCGTGGTGAAGGAGCAGACGGTGACCGAGTCGGTGGCGTCGAAGCGTTCATCCTGGATGACGACTACGGGCCGTGGTTTGCCGGCATGGCCAGATCCGCCGGCTGCGGTCCAGATCTCTCCCCGTCTCACTCCTCGTCCGAGGTCACCGCATCGATGAAGTCCTGGTCGTCCCGGGCGAAGGAGCTCTCGGTCACCGCCAGCGACTGGCGGTGTGCCTCGGTCACGAACTGCGAGGAGCGGACGTCGGGGACCCAGATCTGGATCGGGCGCATGCCCTGGGCGCGCAGGCGGGCGCGATAGTTGCTGACTCGTTCCCGAACGGACGAAGTCGTCTTCTTGGTCACACATCCACGTTACATGTAACGAATGCTCCGGCCAAGCAGGAGTCTGTGCCGCGGTCCCGGTGTGCAGATCCCGCGGCGCCCGCAGGTCCAAGGCGCACCGCGGACCGCCACGGAGCTATCCGGTTTCGGCGGCGGCTCTGATGCGGTCGATGGTGGAGCGCATCCCTTGGCGGACCTGTTCTTCCCGGTCCGGTCCAAGAGTGATCCGGCCTGCCAGACGGGCCGCCGGATTGGGGAGGGCTCGCTGTTGGGCCGACTCAGTGAGGAGAGTCCCGCCTTCGGTCGGCTCCATGCTGAAATTCCAGTCGGTCCCGCCGTCGATACGGCTGACGCGCACGAAGCTGAGCCGGGTCCCCCGCTCGGCGGCGGTGACCTCGCAAGTTGAGGTCCATCGCATCAGGCCCCGCTTGTTACGGCCCTTGAACCTTGCGCCGACTACGGCTGCCGTGGCTCCGCCGAGCCACCATGCCGCCGTGGTCTCCGGGCTCCACTCTCCCATCCGGGTCACATCAGCCACCAGGTCCCACACCGCTTCAGGCGGCGCAGCCACTATGACCGATTCGCTGAGGTTCATCGGTTCGGCCATGAGCAACCTCCCCAATTCCGGGCGTGGTGGGCTCTTGAACACTAGGACTTCCTCGGCGCCCCGTCAGTCCGACCTCGGACAACACCGTCTCCGAGCATCTGCCACCGCCGGGTGTCAACTAGCCTCCGACCTCGGTGCGACGGATGTCCCTCTGGCGGGTTGTGGTACCAGTGCTGCTGGCTGGATTGGTGGCGGCGGCCTGCAGCAGCGCCACCAACTCGACCGTACCCGTCAAGGCGGTGTCGGGGGGAGACCCGCTCCAACCAGGCGCAACAGTCATGACGCTCCAGTCCGCCCAGTCCTACCGACCGGTGGCCCCGCCGGGAGGGGGCACGGACATCTACCACTGCACCCTTCTGGACCCCAAGCTCGCTACGGACTCGATGATCGTGGCCAGCCACTTCTTCCCCCAGAGTCCCGAGGTCCACCACGCCATCCTCTTCCTGGTCCCGCCCGATGTGGTAGCGGCCGCACGCGCTGCCGACGGGGGAGGTCAGGGCTGGACCTGCTTCGGGGAGTCGGTGCTGCCGGGCCAGGGTTTGGCCGGGCTGAACCGGACGCCGTGGCTGTCAGCTTGGGCCCCGGGCCACGGTCTGGACGTGGCCCCGTCCGGGACCGGCATCTCGTTCCCGGCCGGGAGCCTGGTGGTCATGCAGATCCACTACAACATGCTGGCCGGTGACCAGCCGGTACGCAGCAAGCTGGTCCTCCAAACCGTGCCCGCCAGCCGGCACCTGCAGAAGCTGCAGCTCAGCCTCCTGCCGGCTCCCCCTGACGTGCCCTGTCCGAGCGGTGTGTCGGGGCCCCTGTGCGATCGGCAGGCCTCGCTTGCCGACCTGGGTCAGCGATTCGGACCGGAACTTCCACGCTTCGTCGGCTTCCTCGAGCGGGCCTGTGGCCGCGACCCCACCAACCCCCCGGCGGGCGACACGACCAGCTGCACCTGGCCGCTCCCATTCTCGGGACGGATCCTGCGGCTGACCGCGCACATGCACCTGTTGGGCAAGGGCATGTCGATCGTGCTCGATCCCGGCACACCGTCCCAGAAGACGCTGCTCGACGTGACCAACTTCAACTTCGACTACCAGCGGTCCTATGACGTGACCCCGGTCCGCGTTGGGCCCGGCGACCGGTTGCAGGTGAGCTGCACCTACAACCCACAGCTGCACCAGTTGCTACCCGAGCTACGGCGCCTGCCGCCCCGGTTTGTCACATGGGGCGACGGGTCCACGGACGAAATGTGCCTAGCCATTGTCGAGTGGGTGGCCAGCTAGCTCGGTGAACGATGTGAACGGGGCCATAGGGTGGTCTTCGGTGGGCGCGGTTGCCAACGAGTAGTGCTGGTGGGGACCGCACCGCAGTGTCGTCGGGGTCATATGCAGAACAAGCAGGCGGCCAACTTCGTTGCTGGGTTCCCGAAAGTATGAGCTTGCCCGGAGGGCACGAGGACGAATGACCCGCCGTCTCCAGTGAACCGAGGCCTGGACGCGTCCGGCTACTTGTATTAGACTTGTCTTTAATGACCTGGAGCCCGTCCCAGTACAACCGATTTGCCGCCGAGCGTGAGCAGCCGTTCTGGGACCTAGTCGGGCTGCTCGAACCGACGTCCGCACCCGAGGTGGTTGACCTGGGCTGTGGCGACGGGCGCCTCACCGCCGCCCTCTCCGACCGACTGGCCGCCTCTCATGCCCTGGGCATCGACTCATCCGCCGAGATGCTCGCCAACGCCAAGGCTTACAGCCGACCCGGCCTGGTCTTCGAGCGGGCCGACCTGGCCACCTGGGCCGGCCGCTCCGACGTCGTCTTGGCCAACGCCTCCCTGCACTGGGTCCCGGACCACCCAACGGTGCTGGGCCGATGGCGGGACGGGTTGCGCCCGGGAGGACAGCTGGCCGTTCAGGTCCCGACCAACGCCGATCACCCGTCTCACCTGGTCTCAGCCGAATTGGGCGAAGAGTGGTTGGGAGCCGACTGTCCGCCTGACCCGGTGGCCGCCAACGTACTTGCCCCTGAGACGTACGCATGCCTGCTCGACCAGTTGGGGTTTGTTCGTCAGCACGTTCGCCTGCAGGTCTACGGGCACCACCTCGGCTCTTCCTCCGACGTCGTCGAGTGGGTGAAAGGGACCTCCCTGACCCGCTTCCGGCCACTGATGGAGCCGGAGGCCTTCGACCGGTTCGTGACCGAGTACCGCCGGCGCCTGGTGGACCGCCTGGGAGACCGCCGTCCCTACTTCTACGCCTTCAAGAGGATCCTGTTCTGGGGCCGCCTCGAGGCCTGACCCTGAGCCCGGGCGCGTCGATCCCCGGCGTTGTAGCCTGGGTTGAGTACCAGCGTCTCCCGGCATCCTCATCGACTACGGCTGGAATGAACGTGTTCAGGCGCTGTTCGATGAGTTTGCTCGCTTATTGCTCGAGCCCGCTCGGGTCGTGCGGGTCGAGCGCTCCATTTGTGCAGCGGTGTTTTCCGACGGGACCGAACGCCTCGTCCGCGGGCCCACTCCCTCAGTGGTCGGTGACTGGCTGGCTGTCCGAGACTCGGTCATCGAAGGCATCCTTCCCCGCTGGTCGGGCCTGTCCCGGTACGACCCTGAGACCAGCACCATGCAGGTGCTGGCCGCCAACGTCGATCTGGTGGTGATCACCGCCCCGGCGGATCGGGCCAATGCCTCCCGGGTCGAGCGGGAGTTGGCGCTGGCCTGGGACAGCGGAGCCCGACCGCTGGTGGTCCTGACCAAGTCCGATCTGGCCGCTCCTGGTTTGGAGGAGGCCTTGCGGGAACGACTGGTGGGCGTGGATGTCCTGGCCACCAGCACGGTTGATGACGTCGGGGTGGCTCAGCTTCATGCCGAGCTGCGACCCGATCGCACTGCGGTCCTGCTCGGTCCCTCCGGGGCCGGGAAGTCCAGCTTGGCCAACGCCATGCTAGGTCGGGATCGCTTCGCCATCGGAGCGGTGCGGACGGCCGATGGTCGCGGTCGGCACACCACCACCTCTCGTCAGCTGGTGACCCTGCCCGGCGGCGGTGTTCTCATCGACACGCCGGGTTTGCGTAGTCTCGGCCTCGGCTCCCATATCGACCTCGAGGCGACCTACCCGGACATCGATGGCCTCAGCCGGGACTGTCGGTTCCGGGACTGTAGACACGACGCTGAGCCTGGTTGCGCGGTGGTAGGGGCGGTGGCCGCCGGGACCCTGGCCCGGGCTCGCCTGAGCAGCTTTCAGAAGCTTCAGGGCGAGGTGGCCGCCCAGGCCCGGCAGGCTGATCCGATGGTCCGTAAGGAGGAGCTGGCTGTCTGGAAGGCGCGGACCAAAGCGGCCCGGGCCCACGCCAAGCGTAAAGGTGGCTGAGGCGCTATCTGTCAGGGAAGGCCTGCGCCTTGGTAGCCGAAGTCGGGGTTGCCAATGCCCAAACTCTCCTTAGCCATGGCCATGTCAGGCCGAGCCCGTCCGGGAGGCGGTGACGGCCCCGACGTGAGTGGCGATGAGCTCGACCAGTCGATCCCAGTACTGAGGTGGGTAGTCATGACCCATGCCTTCGATGACCTCGAGGCGAGCTCCGGGGATGGCGGCGGCCGTGGCCTGTCCGCCGGCCAGAGGGACCAGCCGGTCGGCGTCCCCGTGCATCACCAGGGTCGGCACCTTCAGGCCGCTGAGGGCTTCCACTCTCGAAGGGGAGGCCCCGATGGCCCGGGACTGACGGGCTCGGCCTTCGGGGTCCCAACTCCAATCATAGGCCGCGTAGGCGTCCTCCCGGATGCGCTCAATGTCGTAGCAGGCGGGACTGCCCCATGCCCTCAATCCAGCCAGATGGCGCTCGGCCGCCTCCTCCCTGGTCTTGGCCGGCGGAGCCGAAAAGGCGGCCAGCACGTCCGGCTCCCGCTCTCCGGGTATGGCCCCGGGAGCCGACATCACCGAGGTCATGGACAGCACCCGCTCCTGACGGGCCAGGGCCATAGCCTGGACGATCATTCCCCCCATCGACCAGCCGGCTATGTGGGCCCGAGTCGCACCCACGGCATCGAGAACAGCGAAGCCATCGGCGGCCATGTCCTCCACCGTGTACCTCGGCCC
>Ga0307373_10015303_pt1 | contig 10448 bp, 9 predicted proteins | sample OX2MG_FD_202534 | JGI IMG/M metagenome (GOLD analysis project Ga0307373, IMG submission 202534) | Soil microbial communities from Risofladan, Vaasa, Finland - OX-2 | ecosystem: Environmental > Terrestrial > Soil > Coastal area > Acid sulfate soil | place: Finland: Risofladan, Vaasa | collected...
GCTCCGCCAGTGCGTCATTCATGGCCCGGTCGTAGTCGTCGTCCTGCCGGGCGAGGACATCGATCTGCTCGGCCAGCAGCCGGCTGATGGAGCTCCCGCGCTTCGCGGCTGCGACGCGGGCCTTCTGGACGGTGGCTTCGTCGAGCTGGATCGTGATGTTTCGCTTCATGCCGACACAGTACCACGTGGTTAACGTGTAGCACGTGAGTTACGTGGTGTCCGCCGAAGGTCAACCCACCACTCCGACCATGAGGCGCAGGTTCCGCCGCGCTGTGGTCGTCGTCAGGACTCCGCGCGTCACCTACCGTACGACCATATGCAGCAGACTCTGGCCGTGAAGCCACCGGACGTGTCGTACGCGCGAAGCGGCGATGTGGCCATCGCCTACCAGCTGGTCGGCCGCGGTCCGGTGGACATCGTCTTCCTGCGCGGGATCACCGGGGACCTGCTCTCGACCTGGGAGCAGCCGCTGCTCGTCCGCCACGTCGAGGGACTCGCGTCGTGCGGGCGGGTCATCATGCTGGACAGGCGTGGGACCGGCCTGTCCGATCGGGTACGCGAGGTCCAGTCGCTCGAGACGACGATGGACGACGTTCGCGCCGTCATGGATGCGGTCGGATCGGAGCGCGCCGTGCTCTGGACCGGCGGCATAGCGACGGGGATCGGGGTGCTCTTCGCGGCGACCTATCCCGAGCGCTGTGCCGGCCTCGTTCTCTTCGACCCCAGAGTGAAGGGGATCCGCGCGACCGACTACCCGTGGGCGGCGACCGAGGACGGATGGCGTGACCAGCTGGCGGAGGTGCGCGCGCGGTGGGGAGCGCGAGACTACCTGGCCGAACTTGCCCATGCGTGGGCACCCGAGGTAGCGGACGACGTCGAGTTCCTCGACTGGTTCGTCTGGCACATGCGCCGCAGCCTGAGTCCCGGTGCCGCCCTGACGGCCTTCAGGACCTCGATGGAGTTGGACGTCAGCGACGTCCTGGCTGCCGTGCGAGTGCCGACCCTCGTCATGCCGCGGCCCGCGGTGCCCGGCCCGGGGCACTACACGGCAGCCCGGATCCGAGGATCCGAGGTGGTCGAGCTGCCGGAACTCCGCGGTGTCTATACCTGGGTGGATGACGATGCCCACCGCGCGACGTTGGAGGCCACCGAGCGTTTCATCTCGCGGCTCACGACTCGGAAACAGTCGGAGCGCGTGCTCGCGACGATCCTGTTCACCGACATCGTGGGTTCGACCGAGCTGGCGGCGCGGCTCGGCGATGCGGCCTGGCGCGAGCTGCTGGAGCGGCATCACGCGATCGTCCGACGCGAGCTTGCGCGGTTCCAGGGCCGGGAGCTCGACACCGCCGGCGATGGGTTCTTCGCCGCGTTCGATGGACCCGCGAGGGCGGTCCTCGGAGCCGCAGCCCTCCGCGATCCGCTGCGAGCGATCGGTCTCGAGCTTCGGGCGGGTCTCCATACCGGCGAGTGCGAAGTGAGCGACGGCAAGATCGTCGGGATCGCGGTCTCGATCGGCGCTCGCATCTCGTCGCTCGCCGGCGCGGGTGACGTCCTCGTCTCGAGCACGGTCAAGGACCTCGTGGCCGGATCGGGACTCCGCTTCGAGGATCGCGGTGAACATGTGCTCAAGGGCATCTCCGACGCCTGGCACCTGTTCGCACTGAGCGGCCGACCGACGTGATCGATCAGGCAGCGATGGCGAGAGCGTTCCTGATCACCGACATCGAGGGCAGCACCCGCCTCTGGGAAGAGCATCACGAGGCGATGGCCACCGCGCTCGAGGTGCACGATCGGCTGCTGGCAGCCGCGGTCACGCACTCCGGTGGGATCGTGGTCAAGACGACCGGGGATGGGCTGCTCGCCGTGTTCGATGCCGTGGACGCTGCGATCGGCGCGGCGCTCGAGGGACAGCGGGCGCTCGCGGCGCACGGCTGGGGCGCCACCGGTCCGCTCCGGGTCAGGATGGCGATCCATACGGGCGCCGCCCACCATCGCGACGACGATTATTTCGGGCCGGTCGTCAACCGGGTGGCGCGCCTCCTTGCGATCGGCCATGGTGGCCAGGTCCTCCTCTCGGGCGCGAGCCGGGCGCTCCTCGATGAGGCGCGCCCGGGCGAGTACGAGCTCGTCGATCGAGGCGAGCACCGGCTGCGTGATCTCGATCGACCGGAGCGGGTGTTCGAGGTCCAGGCCGCCGGCCTGGCGCGCGAATTTCCGCCGCTCCGCTCGCTTGAGGCGCATCTCACGAACCTGCCGATCCAGCTGACATCCTTCGTCGGTCGCGAACGCGAGCTCGCTGAGATCGGCCGGCTGCTGGCGGACCATCGGGTGGTCACCCTCGCGGGTGTCGGAGGGACCGGCAAGACCCGGGTGATGCTCCAGGCCGCCGCCGAACTCGTCGACCGCTACCGGGACGGCGCCTGGCTCGTCGAGCTCGCACCGCTGGTCGATCCGGGGCTCGTCGGTCGTGAAGTCGGCCGCACGCTCGGCGTGCGAGAGGCACCGGGTCAGCCGCCGCTGGAGGCGCTCATCGACTACCTGCGGTTCAAGCAGCTCCTGGTGGCCCTCGACAACTGCGAGCACGTCATCACGGCCGCGGCCGACGTGGTCGAGGCAATCGTCACCCACTGCCCGGGGGTGTCGGTCCTCGCCACGAGCCGGGAAGCGCTCGCCCTCGCGGGCGAGGCGGTCCTGCCGATCCCGTCGCTCGGATTGCCGGACGCGGACCCGGATGCGGCGGATGGAGGGCGCGACGCCGACGATCTCCGACTCAAGCGGATCGCCGCCAGCGAGTCGGTCCGACTCTTCGTAGAGCGGGCATCCGCCAGCGCCCCCGGCTTTTCGGTGAACGCGGCCAACGCGGCGGCGATCGTCGAGATCTGTCGGCGCCTCGACGGCATCCCTCTTGCGCTCGAGCTCGCTGCCGCGCGGACCAACGTGCTGTCGGTCCGGGACATCGCCCAGCGCCTGGGCGATCGCTTCCGACTCCTGACCGGCGGCCGTCGCACGGCGGCGCCCCGGCAGCAGACGCTGCAGGCCACGATTGACTGGAGCTGGGATCTGCTGGCCGTGTCGGATCGGCTGCTTCTGCAGCGGCTGGCGGTCTTCGCGGGTGGCTGGACGCTGGAGGCTGCCGCTGCCGTCGGGTCGCTGGCAGACGGGGACGCCGCCGGCGGAGCCGATCGGGCGCTCGATGCGCTGGACACGCTCGACGGACTCGGTCGCCTCGTGGATCGCTCGCTGGTGGTCGTCGACCGCGGGGCGCACGCGCGCTACCGGATGCTCGAGACCATCCGCCAGTACGCCATGGCCCACCTTGTCGCGAGCGGCGAAGTCGGCCGGGTGCGAGACGCCCACCTCGCCTTCTTTCAGGCGTTGATCCTTGAGGCCGAGTCCGAACTTCACGGCCCGGACATGGTCGACTGGCTGGCACGCCTCGACGCGGACGCCGACAACCTGCGCGCGGCGCTCGAGTGGGCCTTCGAGGATGATGTCGAGGCAGCGTTGCGGCTGTGCGTCTCGCTCATGTCGTACTGGTACCGGCGGTCGGCTGGGTCCGAGAGCGTTGACTGGCTCGGCCGGGCGCTGACGGCCGTGCGTGAACTACCGACCCTGGACTCCTCGGTGAACCCCGACCGAACGGCGCTCGTCGCGCGAGTGCTTGCAGCGGCCGCGGTGGCTTCGACGATGTGGGCCACGAACGACGCCGCGCCAGCCTGGGCTGAGGAGTCGCTCGTCCTGGCACGCGAGACCGACGACCTGCTGGCTCAGTGCGACGCGCTCACGGCGCTCGTCGACACGAGGCGCCACTACACGGCATACATCACCACGACGTTCGATGGCGCTGTGACAGGTATCCGCGAGTTGGGTGAGGAGTTGATCGAACTCGCCACCCGGCACGGCGAATGGTGGCGAGTGAGTCGAGCGCACGCCGTGCTTGCGCTCTACGAGGCATACCTGGCTCCGGAGGCCGCGGAAGTGCACATCGCAAAGGCGGTAGAGGCGGCCCGCCGATCGGCCGATCCGAATGAATTCGCGAGCGTCGCGTATGTCCGCGGTCTGGTAGCGAGTGATCAGGGCCGCTGGTCCGATGCGCGCCAGTGGTTCACGGAGGGACAGCAACGCTCTCGCGAACTGGGTGATCGGCGCTTCGAGCTCATGTGTCAGAGCGAGCTGGCACATGTCGCTCGCCGCACGGGGTCCCTTGACGAGTCGAAGGCGATCTATCGCGAGACGATCCGGGTCTGGCGGCAGATGGGTAATCGCGGTGCGATCGCACACCAGTTCGAGTCCTTCGCGTTCCTCGCGCTGGCATCGGGCGTGCGGACACGTGCGGCCCGCCTGTTCGGCGCCGCCGAGTCCCTGCGCGAGGCCGCCGGCGCCCACATGCTCCCGGTCGAGCGCGAGGAGTACGAGGCCGCGGTCGCCCAGATGCGGCTCGACGCCGATGGTTCGGCGCTCGATGCGGCATGGGCCGAGGGAAGGCAGATGGGCCCAGAGGCCGCGATCGAGTTCGCCGTGGCCCTGGACGAAACGGAACCGCCCCAGCTGCGGACATAGCGCGGGACGAGTGAGGTCACGCACGCTGACGCGACGGTTACCTGGTTTGCGCCGTCAAGGCATCGGGGCTCTTGCCGTCCGCCTGATGGGCGCCCTTGGCCGGTTTCCGTGCGGGCGCTGAATGGGCAAAGCCGTGCGTCCGGTCGGGACTGGAAAGCGAACCGACGCTTACCGCCCGAACAGCCGGTCGATGAGTCTCCGGAGAGGCGTAGTACGCCGTACCGGCGGTTGCGAGGGGGCCTCCACATAGTATTCGGCTCGCTCGACCTCCCGAAGCTCCGCGTCGTCGAGCGCTGCACGGACGGCATTGGCATCGCTGGCGTCCGCCGCCGCTTCCTGATCCTGGCCAAGGGCGATGATGATCGCGCGGCCCGTGATCGGGCCACCTCCCATAGTCATCACGTACTGATGCGCCGTCGCCGTCCGCCTGTCAAGGTGCCCACCATTCGCGCGACGATCGACGTGGCCGTCGGGCGCCTCCTCGGTCGACGTGGCTTCACCGGCGCCGGCTCCAGCGGATCATTCGTTCCCACGAGTCGGGCGTACTGGCAACAGCATCGGGAGTCCACTATCCGCGGCTCGTGGCGACCGGGCCACCATTGGCCTCCCGTTACGATCCTCGCTCCCAACGAATTCACGCAGCTCCACGTGTCATGACCTGGGAGATTGGACCCGCGCCCGCCTAGCCGTGCGTCGGGCCGCCCGGCTCGACGAGGCCCGACTCGTAGGCGTAGATCACCGCCTGCACCCGATCGCGGACGCCGAGCTTGTCGAGGATGCGGCCGACATGGGTCTTCACGGTCGCCTCGCTGAGCGCCAGCCGGTCGCCGATCTCGGCGTTCGAGCCGCCGGCCGCCAGTAGCTGCAGCACCTCGAGTTCGCGTGCCGTAAGGGTCGCCAGCGCGGGGAAGGCATCCGGCCGCGGTCGCGCCGCGTGGTGCTCGACCAGCCTCCGCGTCACCGCCGGCGCGAGCGTGGCGTCGCCTCGGGCCACGGTGCGGACGGCGTGGACGATGTCCTCGGCCGGCGCGTCCTTGAGCAGGAAGCCGCTCGCACCGGCGCGCAGTGCCTCGAAGGCGTACTCGTCGAGGTCGAAGGTGGTGAGGATGAGGATGCGCGTCGCTGACCCGGCGGCGACGATCCGCCGGGTCGCCTCGAGGCCGTCGACGCGCGGCATGCGGACATCGAGGATCGCCACCGTCGGTCGCAGGCGCCGCACCAGGCTGACCGCCTCGGCCCCGTCAGCCCCCTCGCCGACGATGCGCAGGTCGGGTTGGCCCTCGAGGATCATCCGCAGCCCGGCACGAGCCAGCGGCTGGTCGTCGACGATGATGAGCTCGATGGTCATGCAGGTTCGAGCGAGAGGGGCAGGACCGCCTCGACCCGGAAGCCGCCGTCGGACAGCGGTCCGGCCTCCATCCGGCCCTCGTACAGCTGCACCCGCTCGCGCATCCCGATGAGGCCGTGCCCGGGCCCGGACGCGTTCCGGGCAGGGTCGCGCACGGCGCCGGACGGTCCGCCGTCGTCGCTCACCTCGATTCGGAGGCGATCGGGCTCGTAACGGACGCGGACCTCGGCACGCGAGGTTGGCGCGTGCTTGCGCACGTTCGTCAACGCTTCCTGGACGAGCCGATAAGCGGCCAGCTCCAGCCCGGCCGGCAGTTCCACCACGGAACCCTCGACCGTCAGCTCCACCGTGAGGCCGCTGGCGCGCGCCTCGTCGAGCAGTGCGGGAAGGCGCTCGAGGCGCGGCAGCGGCTGCCGACTCGCGCCCTCGTCCACGCGCAGGATGCCGACGAGATGGCGCATCTCGGCCAGCGTCTGGCGACCCGTCTCCTCGACCTGCTGGAGCGCCATCCGGGCCCGATCCGGATCGGTGCCAAGCACGCTCCGAGCGCCGCCGGCCTGGAGGACGATGAGCCCCACGTTGTGGGCGACCACGTCGTGCAGCTCCCGGGCGATCCGTGCCCGCTCCTCGTGCACGGCTGCCTGGGCCGTCGCCTCCTGGTCGCGCTGGGCGCGGTCGGCCGCCACGGCCAGGAAGACCGCGCGCTGGGTCTGGATCCGCAGCGCCACGCCGAGGACCAGGGCGCTGCCGCACAAGAGGAGGACGTAGGCCCAATCGGACGGGCTGACAAGCCTGCCACCGATCCCGACCTCGACGACCAGCAACAACCCGCAGGCGGCGCCCGCCAGCAACCTGCGGCCGTCGCTGTAGCGACCGACGGAGTAGATGAGCAGCAGCACCGTCACCATGTCCGCCAGGCTGTTCCCCGCGCCGTAGGCAACGATGAACGGCAGGGAGACCGCTGTGTTGATCGCGATCGCCGACAGCGGCGCCACGCGCCGGAAGGCGACGGGCAGTATCGTCGCCAGCTGAAACGCTGCCGCGAGCGCGACCGGACCGGGAAACGCTCCGCTCTGCACCTCGAGGAGGGCGAGGATCACGAGCGCGAGCGTGGCCAGCCAGTCGAGGACCGACGGCGCGCGTCGCCCGACCATCCTCCGGTCTCGAGTCAGCCAGCCGAGTCGCTTCACCCGGCCACCATACAGGGCCGCGACCGGCGTTTCGTCATCCGTTGGTCGCGCGGCATCGCGACCTGCGATGGACGCGCCCGGACCCTCCGGATGACGACGGCATGCATGCCTGTCCTCGACGCTGCAGATCACGGTTCCGCCGATCCAATGGCGAGCCGACCCGTCGACCCAGGAGGTCCGACCCATGCGCAACCGTGTCGCCACCCTCGCGGCCATGACCGCCTTCGCGCTCGCGCTCAGCGCGTCGCCGGCGCTCGCCGGCAGCCCGGCCGAGCACTACCGGTGGATGCCCATCGGCACGATGACCTTCGACTGTGGCTCCACGAGCATCCATACGACGTCAGGGACGATGAACTACGTGACCCGGTCCGCCGACACCGCCTCCGGAAACTGGAGTCTGACCGGGACCATCACGCTGAGCCGCGTCGTGGCCGAGGATCTCGCCGGCAACCAGTACGACATGGTCGGGTCGGCGCACTTCGGCTACACGTACAACGCCCAGACCGGCATCGTGGTCACCACCATAGACGGCTACGACGTCAGCGAGGCGATCACGACCTTCAAGTTCCAGTTCGTCAGCAGGGATGGTGGCCTCGCCGGCAGCCTCAATTTCGTGCAGCACGGCAGCCCGAACGGGAACTACCTCGAGCTCACGCCCGGAACCTGCACGTTCGCGTGATGGGCTCCCTGGCTCCCGGGGCTTGCGAGCGGGCGTCCTGAGCGCCGCCAGCGAGCCTCACAACCGGCCCCCGCTCTGTCCCGTCGTCGCGAACACGCACAAGTGTCTCGCCTCGGCGGGCCGACGGGGCCACGTTCTGATCACCGCGGCGAGACGGCTATCGAAAGGTTCGGCCTACTTATGGTCTGGAGCCATGACCCGGAGCGTGTCGATCACGTCTCAACCTCGGCCTGTCTGATCCAGAGGCCGACGGTCGCCGGGGCGACGGTCTGGGCGACCACCGTCAGGACATCCGTACCGAGGCTTTCGAGATCGACTTCGTCGCGCAGCTGAGCCGCGAATGCCGCCACCATCCGCTCCGCGTCGTACCGGGCCCGGTTGAACCGACGATCCACGACGCTCTGGATGCGTCGGCGCAGCGGCTGGAAGAGCGCGGCCACGACGAGCGTGGACGCGGCGACAGCCACCGTATCGCCACCGGTGAGAGGCGCCAGCACCGCCTGTGCCAGGTCGTCAGCCGGGCCATACTTGCTGCCCAGCCACTTCCCCCAAGGAGCGTCCGCCATGTCGACTGAAGAGAACAAGGCCGTTGTCCGCCGGTTCATGACCGAGGTCCTGGAAGGACACAACCTGGCTGTGCTCGACGACGTGGCAGCCACGAACTACGTGAACACGGCGATGGGGGGTGCCAACCTGGCCGGCTTCAAGGGGATCCTCGCCGCGATGGCTGCTGCAGTCTCCGGCATGCGCTTCACCATCGACGACCTGGTGGCCGACGGGGATGTGGTGGTCGCCCGCTTCACCAGCGAGGTCACCCGTCCGAGTGGGGAAAAAGTCACGGCTCACGGTCTCACCTTCTACCGTCTCGCCGATGGCAAGATCGTCGAAGACGACCCGTTCACGAGGCCTGACCTCGGGCAGCTCCTCGGCATGACGCCGCCGGCCTCCTGATAGGCGGGGGCGCCGGAGGCGCCCGCCTGAGTTCGCATCTAGATGGATCTCCGCCAGCACCTGGACAAGGCCAGGTGGTGGCCATCGACGGTCGGCTCCAGCCACGCCAACCCCCAGCTACCAGTGACGTCCCTTGACGACCCTCGCCCCGAACGATTTCACGCAGCTCCACCTGTCAATAGCTCCGAGTCTGCTGGTGCGTCGTCTACCGCGGTTCTTGCGCTAGACGTCGAGCTAGAGACAGGGACCGTGGACCAGTGACCTGGAAACCGATGGCGCTTTCCATCGCGACCGAGCGGCTCACGCTTCGGATCCGAGACGAGCGCGACGCCGAGTGGTACCGCGAGCTGGTCGGTGAACGTGGGCAGGACACTCCGACGCTCGAGGAGTCGAGAGCGCGCCTCGCGCGATTCCGGGATCTGACGACTGAGACTGGCATCGGGGCTCTCGCGATCTGCCGTCGCGCTGAGGGCGACACCATCGGCTACTGCGCACTGGTCGTTGGGCGTTGCAGCCTCGACGAACCCGAGATCGCCTTCGAGCTCCTTCAGCGGTTCCACGGGCAGGGCTATGCTACCGAGGCGGCCCAAGCCCTCGTGGCTGCCGCTGCCGCGACGGGTCGACGCCGTCTGTGGTCGACGGTCGGAGCGTGGAACGCGCCGTCACTCCGGGTGCTCGAGAAGGTCGGTTTCCGCCGGGATCACGTCGTCACAGGTGATCGGGGCGAGGTCGTCTACCTGTTCCGCGACCTCTAGGACGACTGCCCACCGGACTCCACGATCTCGGCCTCGGTTTCCAAGGAGGTCGGGACCACCAGCTTTCGCATACGGCAGCCAGTCGGCCTGCCCGGCTACCATTGACCCCCGATGACCCTCGCTCCCAACGACTTCACCCACCTCCACGTCCACTCGGAATTCAGCCTGCTCGATGGGCTCGGCCGGATCGGCGACATGGTGGAGGCGGCGGCGTCACACGGGATGGACGCGCTCGCGATCACGGATCACGGCGCGCTCTACGGCGCGGTGGCGTTCTACCAGGCCGCGACCGCTCGCGGCATCAAGCCGATCGTCGGGGTCGAGACGTACGTCGCCCGGCGCTCGATGCGGGACAAGGAGGGCAAGGCGGACGCCCAGCCCTTCCACCTCATCCTCCTCGCGAAGGACCTGATCGGCTATCGCAACCTCTGCCGGCTCGTCACCGACGCCCACGTCGACGGCTACTACTACAAGCCGCGCATCGATCGCGAGCACCTCGCCCGCTATAGCGAGGGCCTCATCGGACTGAGTGCCTGCCTCAATGGCGAGATCGCCCGTTCCCTCGAGGTCGACGACCGTGACTCGGCCCGCCGGATCGCCGGTGAGTACGGCGACATCCTCGGCCCGGGGAACTTCTTCCTCGAGCTGCAGGACCACGGCCTGCCCGAGCAGCGCCGGCTCAACGGCCAACTCCTCGAGCTCGCCCGGGAGACCGGCCTTCCGCTCGTCGCGACGAACGACCTGCACTACGTGCACGAGCGGCAGCGCGAGGCCCACGACGTCCTCCTCTGCGTCGGCACGGGCAACAACCTCGATTCGCCCGGCCGGTTGAAGTTCGAGACGAACGACTTCTGGCTCAAGTCGGCCGCCCAGATGGCCGCCCTGTTCCCGGACCAGCCCGAGGCGATCGCCAACACCCGCCGGATCGCCGAGATGACGGCCCTGCGGCTGCCGCTCGGCCAGCT